>Ga0181560_10006599_pt1 | contig 10078 bp, 5 predicted proteins | sample 011ome_20_FD_133751 | JGI IMG/M metagenome (GOLD analysis project Ga0181560, IMG submission 133751) | Coastal salt marsh microbial communities from the Groves Creek Marsh, Skidaway Island, Georgia - 011509CT metaG (megahit assembly) | ecosystem: Environmental > Aquatic > Marine > Intertidal zone...
GCGTCGTTCGCCGCCGACTTTGGCTTCGACTTCGACGACTTTGGCTTCGCGCCGTTCTTCTTCTCGTTGTTCTTCCTCTTCTTCTTCTTCGTTCTCGGGAAGAAGAAGAGGAGGAAGAAGAGGAGGAGTGAAAAGCAACGACGATGGGAAGGACGATGGGACGACGACGACGACGAAGAAGAAGAATCTTTTCGTCGTCGCTGCTTCCTCCTCCTCTTCCTCTTCCTCTTCGTCTTCTTCCTCTTCGTCTTCTTCGAAACAACAAGAGCAAGATTTCAATCTTCCGCAAGTGGTTAAAATCTGCGGCATCACGTCGCCGGAAGATTGCCGCGTCGCCATCGACGCCGGCGCGTCTCACGTGGGAATGATTTTATGGCCGAAGAGCAAAAGGTCGGTGGATATCGAACGAGCGAAGGCGATTGTGGAAGAGTGCAAGAAAACGACGGACCGAGTGATAACGCCCGTGGCGGTGTTCGTGGACGAAGACGGAGCGACGATGACGAAGATATGCGAAGAGCTCGGACACAACACGCACGCGCAGTTACACGGCGACGGAGCGCGAAAGTCGCTGAAGGATATTCCGCAAAAGATCAAAGTCATCTGGGTGTGCTCGGCGGACGAGAGCGGGAAAATCGTGACGAGCATGCCCGGAGAGAGCGAAGAGGAGTTAGCGGAGAGAAGAAAAGAAATGTTATCCGGCGAGAAAGGGTGGAAAGCGCCGATAGATTGGGTGAATGGTCCGAGGAAAACGGTGGATTACGTGTTGATTGACGGCATCAACGCCGGATCGGGGGAGAAATTCGAGTGGGAAAACTTAAAAGTTCCGAAAGGATGTTCCAGGAAAGGATGGATTTTAGCCGGTGGATTAACGCCAGAAAACTGTTCTGAAGCAGTCATGGTGTTACGACCGAACGGTGTGGACGTCGCTTCGGGCGTCTGCGATGAGAGCGGCGTCGTCAAGTCGAAAGAAAAGTGCGACGCGTTTGTCTTCAACGCTCGCGCCGCGGCTGCCAAAAAGTGAACGTACGCAAGAGAGAGAGAGAGAGATAACTTAGCGAGCGCTTAAATATATAAACTGATGATATTGATGAGTCTGCATTTGCATCGTATACGCGTACTTGTCACCACGCGCCAACCAACCGCAGCGCTTCACAAATCTCCGCATAAAAAATCCACGCGCGCGCCATGTCAAAGAAGAAGAAGAAGAAAAAGAAACCGTCGTCGTCGTCGTCGTTCGTACCGGGCGTGGTTTCCGGCGCTATCTCTGACAAAAAAACAACGTCGAATAACGACGGTACCGACGATAACGATGCGTCGTCATCGACGATGATGATGCGCAAGCACAGACGCGTGTGCGAAGTCGCTTTGAAGCGCGAAAATCTCACCTCCGCCGTCAAGTCGTTTTTGCTCGTCGTCGACGGGTTTTTAACGCTTCTTCAAAAGCGCGAAGAAAACGAAGCAAAGGAGGAGGCGCTCAACGCGACGACGACATCACCGACGAGAGGTCTCGCGCAGCTTTTGGAGAAGGTTCTCGCGATGTGCCAACTCCGCGGGAACGCGAAAGCGGTGAAGAAAATTTTGGAAAAAGTCGAGCGGTTGCACCGGAGTAACGACCATCCAAAAAAAAGACCATCAAGCCGACCTTTTAGTATTCGTCTGACGAACGCGAGTTTGCGATGCGCGTACTTTACGTTTTGCGCGTGCGGGGATGCAAACGCGGCGGTGGAGATGTTGCTGATGGAGAACAACGACGACGACGACGACGACGACAATAAAAACAACAACAACATTTATACAAAAAGCAACATTGAAAAGACAATCGAGAAGATTGGCGCGGAAAATCTCGTGCGAGGCTGTTCGTTCGCGAGGGTGAAGAGCTCCTCCGGCGGCGTTGAAAACGGATGCGACGTGGTTGAACAGGAGGTAGAAGACGAACTCTTGTGGCGCGTGTTGAAATTAACACGCAGCGGAGGGAGCGCGGACGACGACGCGAGCGGACGAAACGAGAGTCTCGAGAGTAATAACGAGTCGAGGAAGCGGGAAATGATTGCGAAAATGGTGAGCGATGGGTTCAGTCGAGAACGCGTGCGCGTGGAAATTAGAAACAGAGTTGAGTTACCGGCACGCACAGAAGAGGAACGAGAAGAGGAAATGCATTCCATCTCCGCCTCTGTGTATAACGACAGCACCGACTTGCGTTTCGTCGTGTGTTGCGAAGACGATGGTCGACGACGGCCGGCGAACCGTTTGCCGCTGAAACTCTTTCGAGCCATCTCTCCAAGCACTTTAATACTCGCACCCGCGTGCGTTCGAGCGCCCAGAGTGAGACGCGTCGATTTGAGTCGAGCAGTTGGACCCGGGATATTCGCGTTGACGTCTGTTTTCACGACATCGGAGTGCGATTTATTCATTCGAAGTGCTTTAGCGTGTGGATTGGTGAAGGACGACGAGAACGACCAAGAGTCCATGGAATATTGCGAAATATGCGTGTACAATTCAGTCGTGGAAAACATCTGGCAACGAATTTGCGACCATTTTCACGCCGACGAAGATGAGAAGATTGAAGATAATTCAGTCCACTATTGGCTTCCAGTCGGCATAAACCCGCGGTTTCGGATATTCAAGTACGACGATAAGAGCGTCTATCGCAGACATCTCGACGGCGCTTGGCCGTGTGGTACGCTCGACGAACGTACCAACGAATTCATCGTCGACACGAACGCGCTCACCATCAATAAAGAAAACCCGAAGGCGACGCGTCTCACGTTTCTCATCTACTTGACAGATTCCTTTCGGGGCGGCGAGACGACGTTTTATTCCGTCGACAGCGATAACAATAACAATAACCACGAAAAAGTTATCGTCGGTAACGCCGTCGTACCTCGGCGTGGCTCGGTCTTGTGCTTCCCTCACGGAGACGCCGAAAACTCTCCCGTCCACGAAGGCTCGAAACTTTTCAGCGCCGGTCACGGTAACAACAACAACGACAACATCCACAACTGTAAATTCGTCGTGCGCACCGACGTCGTGTTCGAGAAAAGACGGAGATGAGAAGAAACGAGAAGGATAGATTTTAAATAGATAGATACATCATGATAAACTCATAATAATAGAGAGGGAAAAGCGAAAGAGTAGTTTAGTAGTAGAACACGCAGAGCGGATAAGAGGTGCGAGCGTTTCCATGTACGCGTTTGTACAGTTAGTTAAAAAAAGGTCAAAATCAGACAGAAAACAGAATAAAAATCAAACAAAAGAAAAAATAAAAATCGCGCGCTTTTCTCTTCACTCTCTCTCCGCTGTTTGTTTTGCTCTCGCACGTTCCTCTCAGGCTCGCGCGCGCGAAGAGAGAGAGAGAGAGAGAGAGCTTTCTGACTGCAGAAAAAAGAGTTCTTTTGACGGGCGTTAAATTCGTTTTGAAAGAAGAAGAAGAATATATCTTTTTTTACATATAATTGGACAAGAATGGAATCGACGACGACGAAGCGACGAGAAGAAGAAGAAGAAGAACGATCTTCTTCGCTCTCCTCCTCCTCCTCGTCGTCGTCGTCGATGAAAAAGATGATGATTGCTTTCGCGATGACGCTGTTCTTTGTGCTGTCATTGATGAGAACGACGTGTCGTCGCGGAAGGAGCGATGGCGTCGTCAAAGTCTCCGTCGGAAGCAGCATCACCACCACCTCGAAGAACAAAATCGCACTGACGAAGAGGGAAAAGGTGCCTTTGCGAACGGAGGCCGACGAGAAGGAGGACGCCTCTTCCGACTGGCGAGCAGAAATAAAATCGTCGAAATTACGCGCGATGGCGGTGGAAATGAAAAAGAAGCAGATGTTGGAGAAGTACCGCCGCGCCGCGAGAAAGAGTGACGACGACGCGGAGGAGAAGGAGGAGAATGAGGAGAGGGTGGGATCGTCGGCGGCGTTCTCTTCGAGCGAAGAAGAAGAAGCGGCGATGAAGACGTCGTCGGTGCCCATCGCGAATTACATGGACGCGCAATATTACGGTCCGGTTGAAATCGGGACCCCGGGGCAGAAGTTTCAGGTGTGTTTTGATACCGGGAGCTCGAATCTGTGGGTACCATCGTCAAAGTGTAAGTTTTCTCAAATTCCCTGCGACGCGCACGAAAAGTACGACAGCGAGAAGAGCAGGTCGTACGAGGCGAACGGGGAAGATTTTGCAATTCAATACGGATCTGGGTCGTTGAGCGGATTCTTGAGCTCAGACACGGTGCGCTTGGGAGATTCGATCGAAGTTAAGCATCAGACCTTTGCAGAGGCGACGAAAGAGCCGGGATTGACGTTCCTTTTCGCTAAGTTTGATGGAATTTTAGGATTGGGATTTAAAGAAATCGCGGTCGACGGCGTCACGCCAGTGTTTGATAACGCCTTCGCGCAAAATCAAGTCGAGAAGGATCAATTTTCGTTTTGGTTGAATAGAGACCAAGACGGCGACGGCGTTGTCGATGGTGGAGAACTCGTGTTTGGTGGCGTCGACGAGAAACATTTCGTAGGAGAGCACGTGTGGGTAGATTTGACGAAGAAAGGCTACTGGCAATTCGATTTGGACGACGTGAAAGTTGGTGAGTTTTCATTCATCAACGACGGAAGCGAAAAGAAGACGTTTTCGTACTCCTCCTCTTCTAAACATCAAGCGATTGCGGATACAGGAACATCCTTGCTCGCCGGACCTTCCGCTGTCATTGATAAGATTAACGACGCAATCGGCGCCGAAAACTTAATGATTCAAGAGTGTAAGATTACCATCAAACGCTACGGAGAAGAATTTTTGGACGACATCGAAACGTACGATTCGAGTCAAATCTGCGCAAGTTTGAACGTCTGTCCAGCCGCCACCGCTGAAACAAATGCGAGCGAAAAAAGAACAGGTGAGCAAACGGGAGTGTTGGCCACGTCTCGAAAGTTATTGATGACGACGAGAGAGGAAAAGAAACATCGCGGTCTTCGCGGACTCTCTCTGAACGATTTTTTCAAATCATCATCAAAGAAGAAGGAAGAAAAAGAATCAAGAAAGAGTAAAGTTGCGTGCTCGGCGTGTGAAATGGCCGTGGATTATGCGAAGGAGTTATTGCAAACTAACGTAACTCGCACGGTTGTTTTGAATGAACTCGAGAAGGTTTGTGACTTCGTCCCTGCGCAGCCTGGTGGAGAAGCGGGAGTCGATTGCAACGCCGTCGATGATATGCCGAATATTTCGTTCACAATTGCTGGTAAATCTTTCGAATTGACGCCAAAACAGTACGTCCTAGAAGTTGATGACGGACAAGGCTCAAACACGTGCATAAGCGGTTTCATGGGTTTAGATGTTCCTGAACCAATGGGCCCTCTGTGGATTTTAGGCGACGTGTTTTTGGGACCGTATCATACGGTATTTGACCATGGCGGGTCGAGAGTTGGCTTCGCGAAAGCGGCGTAAAGTAATCTCAATATAATTACCAGTATCTGTTGTACATACAAATTTATTTTACAAGCTCAAGCACATGTATTACTTACTGTTTTTGCGCGTTTATGAATCTTCTTTGTTTCCTTCTCCCTCCAAAGCTTTCGCAGCTCTGGACAAAGCTTTTTGGTACGAGTACGGGTTATGATGACGACTGATGGATCCTTGCGATCCATAACTTCTCGGATCGGATAAAACTGTGAGTGGATGAGGCGTGTTGAGTATCACTCTTTGCGCCGCATCCCTAGTTTGTTCTCGCATCATTACCGATAAATCACCACCGACGCCTTCTTTCGCTTTAGTCAAAAGCTCTCTGTCAATCTGAGAAATTATCAAGGATGCCGTCAGCGCGGCATCTGCTTGCGTCAAGCACGCAATCTTGTTTAAATTCTGGGATAAAGTCTTTCCTTTCGCCGTCGCCATTGAATTTGTAGCCGAACCTTTCGTTTGAGTGCCATATCCTTCGTTTTCATCGAGTGCTAGCGCGCTCGCTTCGTCTGCGTAAAAGTCAAGCTTATGCTCGTCTTTTTGCACATCCAACCAATGGGATTCTTCGTCGATTGTTGATATTGAACTACTTTCGCGAGCTTTTGCGGCAATTATGTCGTACATATCTTCGCCTTGGAGCTTATAGAACCCCGGTCCTTCTGGTAAAAGTGGATGCGCCGAACCGTGTACGGGTTGCAAAAGATACATTTCGCCCAAAGGTGCGTACATCATTTCTTCGTTCAAGAGCGTGGGCATGTTCACGCATTTGAAAGGCGCAGGCGCCGAGGACAGAATAGAACGCGTCCACGGAGGATAATAGCACGAAAACGATCGAGGTACGATATCTTTTCCCATGATGACACCTTTAATGAAGTCTCGCTGCAACCCAATCCTTTGCATCAAATCTTCTGCACCGCGATCGAAAACGTACGGTGACCCAAATGTCCAGATATCATCCAGCGCGTATCGAGGAACTCCGTTTCTAAGAATGAGCATCAGACCGAGCAAATACGCGAGAGATCCACCGATTGAATGACCGGTCAATTTAATGCGAGCTTTCTTAGAGCCAAACGTCTTCAAGTGGTCTTTGCACAATTTTTCAACGCGATCGTACATCCTTTTCGCACAAGCGTACGCTCCTTGATGAACTCTGATTTCTTTATCCTCAAACGCCGTTGGTGTCCAAGTTAAATTGGTTTGCCACGAGGCAAAGTTGGTTGAACCTTCGATCACAATCCATAATGTTGCGTTTTCCTTGTCTTCGCACACGCAATAGTTCACTGGCATCACCGTATTTCCCCCGGCGTCTTTGTTATTGCCATTCTTCTTTTTCTTTTGCACTCCGTTTTCTGAAGACGCACTCAATTTTGCTCTTTGTTTTTTTAACGCGCTTATTTTTTCACTTTCGCGTAATAACGCTCTGCGTTCTTTCTTCAGCGTTTTCTGAGATTCTGAAATTCTGGTAAGCTCTTGAGAAACTAGATTAGCGAGTTCTGTGGCTTTCTTTGCAGCTTCGGCCGCGTTTGGATCGTCGGGTTTCAATTCTCGCATTCTCTTCACCGAGGCCAACGCTTTGATTGCTTGGTCTGCCGCCGCGGAGGCTAAGCGAATCGATTCTTCTCGATTATGCCTTTCCTTTTTCAAATTTTCCAAAAGAATGGCGTTGTTCATCTCCGAGTAGACGGCGTTGGTACCTGGATTGGCGAGGGTGGTGCTCTCAACGCTCGAGGTTTTGAGATCGACGGGTTGTTGTCGTTGGTGTTGTTTTCGACGACCATCGTTGCCATGAATTTCATCCTCCGAAAGAGCCTCTTCGTGCTCGTGCGAATTCCATATCATAGTTAAACCGTTTCGAGTTAAACCATCCTTCGTCGTTTGATCCGGAAAATTGTAAATCCAGGATGAAAGAGAACAAGCAATTCTTGCATTTTTCGTATCCTCTTCGGACGCTCGATATAAGGACGAGGAAACCATGTTTCTTAAAGCAGGCTGAAGAATGCTATCCAAGTTACCGCTTCCATCCGTCTCACCGGTTGATGCTGTTGTTGCCTCCACAAAATCTTCTGCGTCTTCATCAATCGCCGCCATCTCTTCCAATTGCCTCGTCACAATTTGCGAAAGTTTTGCGCCTGGCCACGACGTCAGTTTTGCTAAAGTCTCGGTAATATTCGTCGCAACAATTGCATCTTCGGCTACTCTGCGAGCCGAGTTGATTTTACCATACAAACCTTCGTCGATTCGTTTTGTTTCTTCCGGTCCCTCTCGTTCTTCGCGTTGATGATCGATATCGGTATCGTTTCCACTTTTTTCTACTGATCTTTGTGCTCCTGGTTCAAAAAGTTCTCTCAAAACCAAAACTTGTCTGGCAACAACGACAGTTTGTTTACTCGAGGATGCTGATGCCTCTTTTAATTTGACCTGGGCAGCTTCAAGCGCCTGACGCAAAGCATGGATATTTTCTCCCCCTGGCTGACTTTCACTCAAGCCGCGTTTACCGTTTTCCGAGGATGTCAGAGAAACATTCTTCTTGTACACCGCGCTTCGGCGATACTTTTCGATGCGCTCTTTCACTTGCAAAACATCATTCGCCGCTAATTCGACGTCTTCAAGCTTTGCTTTTGCTTTGTCCGCATTTTTAATCGCCTCGGAGAGGGCCTCCTTTAAATCGTTGAACGCATCATCTTCGATTTGATTTTTGTTGGCGATAAATCCTCTGTCGTTTTTTGTTGTCACACTTGTTCTTGATCGTGTTTCGTCTGGTGGTAGTGATGATGATGACGGTGATCTCGGCGTACGCGGTGGCGATTCTCTATCGATTTGTGAATCAATCTCTTGAATAGCCGCCGTTAAATTTTGCAAGGCATTGATTGCAACCGCGACGGCGTTTACGTTTGCGTCGCGAAGTCGCTCGTCGATGATTCGTTCGTCATTTTCCGTGCTATGCTCTTCACATTTCTCAGTAGCTGTGTTTAAATCACCAGCAGCTGCAGTAGTCGCCGATGTATCGGAAGAGGAGGAGGATCCGGAAAACAAATTCCCTACCAAAGGCGGAAGCGGAAGACGCGAAAGAAACGCACTCGCATCGGGGATCCAGTTTGCGCCAGCACTCGTGGAGTCTTTGTCTTCTTCTTTCGTCGTTGTCGTTGATGGCGCCAACATTAGGGGAGAGATTGGGGGAGAAGTACTTTCTGCTGCGTCAGCGGTAGTGAGGCTTTCCTCCTTTCCATTATCGGCCTGCGCTTTCTTGAAATGCCCCATGAATTGATACGGATTATCAAACTGTCTCTGCCATTCCCACCTGCTGTTTTTGTCGTCGCTATCCTTGTTCTTTGTATTGCTCTCGATACCACCACTATTACTATTACTGCTACTACCACCTGTCCTCCTCATCTCACTTCCACCGTCCATGTCCACGGTCTCCGCGCCCTTCTCGATTCCAACTGTCAACGTCGTCTTCTCTCTTTCTTCTTCGTTGTCGGCGTTTTTGTCGTCTTCTTCGTCCCACGAAGAGGACGACGCGCCGCTGAAGATATCCTCCAACGTACTCACGGACGCTCGCAAAATGTCTTCCAACGAGAACGACGACGACGACGAAGAAGAAGAAGAAGAATCTGACTCGTTCTCGTCCCAGGAAGCTCCTTCATCCCCTCCTTCTCTCCTCGCGTCGCCTCCTCTGCTCGTCCTCGTTGCCACCGGCCCGCCGCTTCTCTCGATTGCCACCATCGCCTCCGCAGCGATCGCGTCGTTCTCCTTCTCGTCCCTAGAAGTGGTAACAGGTGTTGTTGTCGTCGTCGTCCTCAACGCTTTCACGCGTTCTTGAAGCTGTCCAATTTTCGCTCGCAGCGCTCTTCTCGCCGCGTCGCTGTTCGTCTCTTCTTCTTCTTCTTCTTCTTCTCGTTCTTCTCGTTGGCGCGCCAAATTTTCATTTTCCTTCTCGCGTCCATCTTTTGACGGCACCGAATCAGGAGATGAAAAAGAAGAAGACGAAGAAAAGACTTTCACTCGTCTCGTTCTTGGCGTTTCCCGCCGTCTCTCTCGCGAAAGCGGCGGCGAAAACGACGACGAAAACGAGAATCGTAGAAGAAAACGGTTAGAACGAGACACTTTGGGTGCCGTCTTTTTTGACGAAATGCTTCTGTTCCTCGTTCGACGACTCGCGCTGCTGCTGCTGTTGCTGCTCGACGAACGAAAAGAGACTGGCAGGAGCGCATCGCTCGAACGCATTTCTTCTTCTTCTTCTTCTTCTGTCGTGTCGCGCGTTTTGACGAGCACGTGTGAACGTTTATTGTTCGTTTGAGTGGTGGTTGCGCGTAATTTAATGCGACGTTTCGAAAACCTCGATCGAGGGAAAAAAAAAAAGAAAAAAATGAGTCAGCAAAAAACATCGAGAGAAAGAAAGAGAGATTATGGTGTTGCGCGAGAGACTCGAGAGCTTAAACGTAAATAATAACGCGTGAATAAATATGAATGGTTTTAAAGGTAAATTACATTACAATCTCTCGTTCAATGGTTTTAAGCACGCACACCTCTCTCAATCTCTCTCTCACACTCTAAAAAACTAAAGCAGTTTAAAATAATGTTGTTGTTGACTCGCGCGGGCGCACGGTCATATCTTTTCTCACTCACTCACGCACGC
>Ga0181560_10006601_pt1 | contig 10078 bp, 6 predicted proteins | sample 011ome_20_FD_133751 | JGI IMG/M metagenome (GOLD analysis project Ga0181560, IMG submission 133751) | Coastal salt marsh microbial communities from the Groves Creek Marsh, Skidaway Island, Georgia - 011509CT metaG (megahit assembly) | ecosystem: Environmental > Aquatic > Marine > Intertidal zone...
CATCAAGGTCTGAGTAGAGATCCTTGTAGAACTCTGGGTCCAGAGCAAGGCTGTCAGCCTTCACTACTCGAGATGGGGACATCGGCCTATCCATGGCCCACCCACATCGGAACATCTTTGATTCCTGCGAGCCCAGATTCGGACTGGCCATTGAACAACTCGGTTCCCACGCCCTGGACTCCGAAGTCGTGCACTACGGCCTTCACGGCGTCCACGTGAAGTTCCCGATTCACTCCGGGTGGATTTGCGACTTGAAACTCATCTCCCGCCCGTTGGTAGTCCGGGAAGAAGTAGTTTGGATTGTCTTCAATCGGTGAGTCCACGCGCAGGCGAATTCCACCGAGGGAAGAAACCTCCTTGATTTGCTCCTGATACGTCAGATCGAATCCATAGAGGTGGACTCGGCTGAATCCCAGAAACGCCGCCCAGCGAATCGTCCATGAGCCTGTCGTAATCCATGGGAAACAAGTGGTGAACGCCGGATGGTAGATGAAGCTCTGCCCATTGCCGACACCACGCGTTTGGAACCAACTCCAAGACACCCGGTCCAGATTCAACAGGTTGGGTTGGTCTCGAAACTCTGGATGCAGTTCAAAAAAGCGTCCAGAAAGAAATGCACCCTTGTAGAGCCCGGCCAGCAGCATCTCTGCTATCGCGCCCGCGTGGCTCTCTACTACAACGTCGTCAAGACAACTGTAGTAGTCAGGAAACCAGCCAATCCGCTCCCAGAATCTGTAAGCCGCATTCATACCGATGGTGTGACCCACGTCGAGGCAAGTTGGATCTACCGTGGCAAGGGAGGGTCCGTTCCCCAAGACTGCCACCGTCAAGTCGCTAATGGACATTTCTCTGACCTTGGCGAACACGTTCTAGTTCGTTCCAGCGAATTCTGCCGTTGAGTGACCGCAGGACCGTCCGACCCTCAAAGCAGGCTCAACAGCCGCGCCTTCAGCCCATTCGTTCCACGCATTCACGAACACAACGCCTTCCCGGGCACAATCGAACGCTTGCAACAGATGCCGCCGCCACGTGACCGCATTGGCGCCGTGGAAGACGTAGGCTTCGTGCCCACGCCGAGCAGTGTTATCCCATCCGGGCATGACGCAGGGGTAGGTGTTCTCTCCTGTGGTCTCAACGGCCGCCTTTGAGAAGGCCGCGTCATACGACAACACATCTCCGCGAAGGTCCTCCCCGGTGGGCCTGACGAGATCCCCAAGCGATTCCAGCCGCACCTGCGAACCGGGCGGGAAGCCGACTAGGCCATCGACAGCTTGGACCACTGCATCGTTCAGCGGATCAACGTCACGGGCCCCCATAACTGCGAGGATCTGAACGCCTCGGTGGCCATCCTGTGCCGCGCGAACTCGCCATGTCTGGACAGCGGAGATCGCGTCGGGGATTTCTCCGATCCGATAAACGAGAAGCATTGGCTTACCGTCAATGCGGATGTAGCGAGGATCCTGGAGCACCGGTGAAATGTCATCCCAAAAGCGATGGGCCCAGTCCTCCCCATACGTCTGTGGGATCAGAACGTCGTGCTCAAGGCCGTCCCAACGGCGAGACCACGGCTCGTTGGCCCAACTCAGGGCGAGGGGCAGATCGATTGTGGGATCCGACAGCCAGTTATTGAGCGGGGTGTCGAGCACCTTCCGACCGTCGAACCAGTAGTAGTGAAAGACGAAGCCATCGATGCCCTGCTGCTGGGCCATCTTGGCCTGCTTGCGCAGTACCTCGGGGTCCTTCAGGTCGTAGAAGCCGACCTCGTCGCTCGGCAGGATCGGCTGGCGGTGGCCTTCGAACAGCGGCTTCGCCTTCTTGACGTTGACCCAGTCGGTGAAGCCTTCACCCCAGAACTCATCGTTCTCTGCGCACTGGTGATATTGCGGTAGGTAGAAGGCGTAGATCTTGGGGCGGACGACTGGGTTCTTGCGGTAGTCACGCAGACGCTTGCCGGCATCCATCGTCTCGACGATGTCCATGCCACCCACCTGAGTGAAGATCCCGATGAGGCGCTCCAAGGCATGGGCGGTGGTGCCGTCGTACTGGCCGGCCTCAGCCTCGAAGTGGGAGTCATTGATGTCGAGATCAGCGAGGCGCTCAAGCAGCCACGGACGGCACCAGAACATGCTGCCTGCAGGGAACTTGAGCTCGTCAGGATCAAAGGCCATCGGCAGCCGGTAGGCGAGCGCCTCGACAATCCCCTGATCGCTGCCCCAGTGCTCGACGCCGACGATCTGGCCGTTGGGCACCACGATGCCGACTGATCGATCCTCGTTGAGCAGGTCAACAATCCGTCGGATCTGATCTGGGCTTTCGAATACCCCGTCCAGAAGCGCGATGCGCCAGCCATCACCGTCAATGCGGTGCTCGCTCTTCTTGGTGTGGACCTTGGCGACGGCGTCGTAGCCCGAGAGCAGCCCCTTGTTGGCGAGGCGGACCAGAGGAGCCCAGTCGCGGCCCTTATTGGGGACAACTTCGATGCGGGCCTTGGGATGCCGACTCATGATTCGCGGGATGGCTGACGTGGCCGTGCCTTCGGTCACCGTGCAGATCAGGTCGAAGGCTTCCGGCATGCGAGACAAGCGATCATCGAGGTCAGCCCACAGCTCCGGGTAGTGCACGTGCGCCACGACAAGGATCCGTGGCTCCCCATCTGGGCGCGAGAGCGGGCCATCTGCCTCCGGTGGTCTGCGCAGGTTGTTGACGTCGATATGGCATCTGATCGGGCTCGTGATCGGCAGGGATTCGAGGGGTGGCATGAACAGCCCGGCGGTCAGCACCTTCTCTGTCGTGCCCCACTGGCCGTTCTTGATCCGCTTCGCCACGCGTCGTGCCCGGATCTTCGCGGTGCGGTATCGGGTAGCGGTTGCGCGGATCGGACTTGTCGCCTTCCACGAGGCACTGCCGAGCATCTGGCTCATCTGGGCTCGGTATTCCGTGACCGTGAGCTCGAGGTCGGTCACCCGCTGCCGAAGCCGCTCGATCTCCTCCTCGAGGACGAGTCGCTCGTCGACTGCCTCGTCAACGGCTGCTTCCTGATAGTCCTGCCCGTGGCTGTCGAGAGCCGTCACCAGGTACCCCCCCTCCCCCCTCGCACTATTCGCTTTGATGCGAATTCGCAACGTATCATGCTCTCCATGTCCCTCGACACCGAGTTCACCCTCCCCACGAGCGTCGCAGCGGACGACATCGAGGCACTGCGCTCTTCGGTGGCCAGCTATATCCGGGGCAAGGCAGAAGTCATCGACCTCGCCATCACGTGCCTACTTGCCGAAGGCCACCTGCTTCTCGAGGACGTGCCAGGGGTCGGCAAGACGTCACTGGCTCGCGCAATCAGCCACTCACTAGGTCTTGCGTGGCACCGAATCCAGTTCACACCCGACGTGCTGCCCTCGGACGTCACAGGGGTATCCGTCTATGACCAAGGGCGCGGATCCTTCGAATTCCACCCCGGTCCTGTTTTCGCCTCAGTTGTGCTGGCCGACGAGATCAACCGAGCCACCCCGCGCACCCAGTCCGCCCTCCTGGAGGCCATGGAGGAGCGGACCGTCTCCGTCGACGGGATCACCCGGGCACTGCCCGACCCCTTCATCGTCATCGCCACCCAGAACCCGGTCGAAATGTCAGGCACCTACCCCCTGCCTGAGGCCCAGCTCGATCGCTTCCTCATGCGGGCGACCGTCGGCTACCCCGATCACGAGGCAGAGGTCTCTGTGGTGACCAATCACCATCGCGGACTCAAGGTCTCAGCCATCACCCCAGTTCTCACTCCCGAACGCGTCCGCCAGCTCATAGCTGCCGCCGCCTCGGTGACCGTGGACCCGGCCATCCTCGACTACATCGTCCGCATCGTGGCAGCGACGCGCACCGCACCACGCGTGGCGCTCGGATCATCGCCACGTGGATCCATAGCTCTGCTGCGTGCTGCTCGCGCGCGAGCCCTCGCTCAGGGGCGTGACCATGTCACGCCAGGGGACGTCCAGACCCTGGCCGAGCCAGTGCTGGCGCATCGCATCCTTGTCGACATCGACGGCGAGGCGCAGGGTGTGAGCGGCGCAACCGTCGTGGCCAATGTTGTCGCGTCCTTGGCCGCCCCCCAACCAAGGTAGACGGTGTCCGGTCGGGCCTGGGGGCTTCTCCTCATCGGACTCCTCGGCATCGCCGTGGGAGCGATCCTCCGATGGGCCGAGGTGCTCGCGGTGGGTGCCGCCGTCCTGGTTCTCCTCGCCGCTCCACTCGCCCTACGACGACCGAAGAAAGCTGCGTGGCATGACGTCGAGTCCCCCACGCGCGTCACGCGCGAGGACGACGCCGCGGTGACCATCGACGTCATCATCCCAACGGGATCCACAAGATGGGTGTCGGCCGTCAGCGACGGCCTGGGCCCACGCCACTTCCTCGACCATTCTCCTGCTGACGGTCAACAGCAGCTGACCTGGCCGATCGACACCAGTCGCCGAGGCTTGTTCCTCGTGGGTCCTTCGAGGCTCGAGACATCAGACCCGTTCGGGGTCTCCACTCGAGTATTGGCCACCCGCGAGCCGTCACCCACGTTGGTCGTGCCCCGAGTCCGCCCAGTCGACACAGGAGTGATCCGGCGAAGTGGGGAGGAGGGGCCATCGGGTGAGCGCACAGGCGCCGAGACCTTCCAGTCCCTGCGGGAGTATGTCGTAGGCGACCCGATGCGAAGCATCCACTGGAGGTCGTCAGCGCGTGCCGGAACCCTCATGGTCAAGCGCATGGTCGACACCACGGTGCCTTGGCTGCTCGTCGTTCTCGACGTCAGCATCCGCTCGTACGATCGCACTGGATCGATGTTCGCCGACTTCGACTCCGCAGCCTTCGAGGAGACAGTGGACACGGCCGCCTCCTGGGCCTGGCATGGCTGCACCCCCCAGCAGCGAGTACTCCTCACGACCACGTCCGTCGCGAGCTCCGAGGCCACTCTCGCGGCTGAGGTCACCGTGCGGACACGGGAATCAGCACTAGATGCCCTGGCCATCGTCCACCCGCTCGCCGAGACCGACTGCGGATCATCACGAGTTGCCGCGCTGTCCCGCCGCCAGGGGGTGGGCCGAATCGTGCTCGTGACCGGCGCCCACGCTCGTGAGGCGGAGCACTGGGCGCGTTCATGGCGAGCGCGCATGCCCGTCGATGTGATCGTGGGTCACTCATGACACCCGCCGCTACAGCTTGGGCTCGCGGTGACTCGCGATCGCACTGGGTCCTCTGGCCGACCCTGATCATGAGCTGGATCGCCTTCGCCCAGATCCTGTCGTTCCAGGGCCTGGCTATCTGGGTGGTCGGCGGATCGATCCTGACCGCCCTTGTGGTCTTGACCGTGGTCCGAGCGCGACGACGCCTGCTCTCCCTTCTCGCGATGGTCGTCATGACCTTCGCCGCTCCTGCCCTGGCGGAATGGCTCGGGGGCGACACCGCGGGCCCGATCACGCGAGCCTCCCTGATGGCGTGCGGGGTCACCGGAGCGATGGCCGTGATCCTGCATACCCGATACCCACTAGCCCTGCTTATCCCGTCGCTGCTTCTCCTCGGTGGGGCGATGGGCCTAGGAGCAGCTGGCTCAGCACCGTGGCCGGTGGGCGGCTGGGCTGTCGCCGCGGCTTCGACTGCCGCAGCCCTCGGCCCCTACCGGAATGCCGATCTGCGAGACCGGCGCCGCCTCATTCCCTTCGCCGGGCTCCTCTCTCTCGCCGGTGTCATCGGGATTGCCATGCTGACCCTCGCCTCGGCTGTGTTCAGCCGCCCCTGGACCATCCCCGGGTCTGCCTCGGGCGGCGACGGGCCAATCGAGTCAAGGCCCGTCGTAACCGACCCTGCGCCGATCATTGTGGCACCCGACCAATTCGATCTGTGGAAGCTGCTTCTGGCGGTCGTGGCTCTCATCGCCGCCACGGTCCTCATCGGCGTCGTACTCCTGCTTCTCGCAGCCATCGTCGTCATTCCCCTGATGTTCCTCGGTCGACAAGTTCTCATTGCCTTCCAGTGGCGACGCGAGCGCCGCCGGCTGCAACGCGGTGATCCCAATGCCCGCGCTGTCGGCGCTTGGACGTGGGTTCGCCTCCGCAGAGCGCGCTACGAGGAACCGCTGCCCGTCTCTGCATCGCCCGATGTCGCCGTCCGTTGGGCGAGCGACAGCCACGAGCCTGACGTGCTCAAGGTGGCCCAAATCGTGCAGAAGGTCGCCTTCGCCACCGATGGCTACATCACCCGGACGGACAACCGGAGAGTGTGGCCGGCCGCGATCGCAGCCGGGCGGCGCCCACGTGGAGCATCACTTCGAGATCGCTGGAGGTGGGGCCGACGCACGGTGAAGGCCACTTTTAGGGCGCTAGGACCCCCGGATGGCTGACAGGTAGCGCCTCTGCAACGCTGGAAGTGAGGCGTCGGAACCTGCTTTGATCCGAGCCGCAGCCACGCGGAGTGCGACTCCCTGCCCGGCTCTGATCTGCCTGAGGGACTCGGCCGCGGCCTCGATGTTCGGTTCCGCCCAGGCCATGCCCGGCTCCCAGTAGAAGTACTCCTCCGGTAGAAGGCCCACCAGGTGATAGGGCACTGGCCAGCCCGTTTCCTCGCTCAGCAGGTCCGAACTGCCGGAGTAGTCCGTGGCGACCACCGGTGTTCCCAGGGCCATCGCCTCTGCAATCCCGTAGCCGTATCCTTCCGATCGATGGAGGCTGACGAACACGTCAGCTATGTCGACAAGACCCAAAGTCCGACCGTGCGACCACTCTCCCGTGACGAGGACGATCGCGGGGTCATCGGCAAGGCGTTCCATGAGCCCACGTGCGTGAGGATCACCCTGGCGCGCCAGATGCTGCGCCTGCTGCATGTTGCGCACCTTGAGAACGAGCACCGCAGAGGGGTCATGCTCGAATGCCAGATGAAAGGCGTCAATCACGGCGCCGGGATTCTTGCGGGCGATCGTGGAGTTCGCATCGAGTGCGAAGTGAACCACGAAGGCCTCCTCCGGGATGCCCAGCTCCCGACGAGGCACTGCTTCCATGTCGGAGACATCAACGGCATGGCCGGTGACATGGACGGGCTTGTCCGTCACCTCGCGCACCGCATTCGCGACAAACTCCGTCGCCGTCCAGACCTCGTCCACCAATCGGAGGCTGCGATGCATCACCCGGGGGATCGTCTCGGTCTCCCACATGAAATACCCGGCGATGCGAGGGCTGGCCAGGAGGGCTGGCTGAGCGGACAGGGACTGCACCACCCGATCCACCGGAAGATGAAGCAGCACCATGTGATCAGCGAGGGCAGCTCCGACAGATGCCTCCGGGCCCAGATTCCTGTTCCAACCACCCGGGGCTGGGAAGAAGGGGGCCTCGCAGACATGCATCACCGCTGCAGTGAGGGCGGTGATCGAATGGGCCGCATTCTGGCCGAGTCCCGACCGATGACCCACGAGGCCCGCGACACATACCGAATCAACATCCGCAGCACTGGCTCCTTGGTCGCATGCAGCGGACTCGCCCAGCATCCGGCGTGTCCACAACGCCGCTTTGGCAGCGAACTCCGCCCCGGTCGGCTGGCGCAGATGGGTGACCGCCGCCGCCGGCAGAGGATCGACGAAGGGGACCCCCAGCCCTGAGAAGGCACGTCGGGCCAACCAACCGGCTGTGGCCTCCGCTTCGAGTCCGTCTTCCATGAGGTAGCGGGCCCACTGACTGGTCGAGACAGCTTCATCCACGATTCCCAGCGCCTCGAGTCGCGAGGCCCACCCGGGCTTGCTGTCAGCAGCGGGAGTGACGCTGAACCGTGAACGTGCGGGACGCCACGGAGCCTCGTGTGCTCTCGTGCAGGTCACCGGGGCGGATCCGAGGGAGGTCTGATCGACGCTCCTGCGATCAACTTCCCGCTCTCCCATGAGCAGCACCACAGGTGTTCCCGCTGGCTCTGAATAGCCCAGCTCCGATCCGAGATCGACCTGGAATCCGCCCACACCACTGGTGCCGAGGAACGACTCAACGTCCGGCCTGTCGATCGTGGCTCGAAGGGCGATTCGGTAATCGTCTCCGATCTGCAGAGACGCGCTCGCCTCCCCGGAGGCCAGCACGGCGATCCAACCGCTCACATGCGGCCAGGCAAGGTGCTCGATCCTGCCGAGTCCCGCGATGTTCCAATTCATACCCTCAGCAGTGAAGGGAAGTTGAACATCCCGATGCGCCGGGCACGCCACAGTCATGGATGCTGCAGAGTCACTGCCCCTCAGAGGGGAAAAGCGAGCCACGAAGCCGACGCTCCCAGGGACGTCGGCCCTTGGTGTAGCGGTAACGTCGCATGTGATGGAGCGTCCACTCACGGTCACGTCCGGCAGTAAGCCGGCACCACACTGAGGGCAGTAGAGCCAGCCACCGATGAGGCCATTGTGCGCTCGCTCGATGCTCCCCTGGACTACAGGACCGGTTCGGAAGCGCGAGATCAGGCGACGCCCCATCGAGTCGCACCTCCCCCACTCTCAACGGACTCACGTAAGGTGTGACTATCGTTGCAGGTTCGCAACACTTCTCTGCCCTGGGGGACATGTGCGCTCGTCAATCCGCCTCGCCGTCATCGCCGGGGCCGCCGCGACCCTGCTGCTGGGCACCGTGGCCAGCGGCCCCGCATCGGCTGATTCGGGCGGGACCCGGGCAACAGGATCACTGTCATCTGCCCTCGACCTCCTGCCCGTCGTCCCCCAGATCGACAACGGCTACACCTTCGCCGGCTTTGCCACACCGGCTGTCAAGGGCAAGGACGCGCGTGGCTGCGGCAAGGATCAGCGGGTTCTCATCGCAAGCGCTAGGACCAAGCCCAGAGTCGGGTCCGGATGCTCCCTGATCGGAGGGACGTGGCTCGTCGATCAGGGCAAGAAAACCGTGAGCGGGGACAGGAACATCGATGTGGTGCCGCTGGTCTCGGCCAAGACAGCGTGGAATCAGGGGGCGTATGGGTGGAGCAACGCCCAGCGCAGGTCCTTCCTCTCCTGGTATCAGAAGGCCCCGCAGGAGTGCGCGGTCGGAGCTGGTGGCCGGTCAGGCCCTACGTGTGGATACGTCCTGCAGTCGAAGGCCGGGTTGAACGCGCAGATCACCGACCTCACCACGCAGCCGGCGTGGAGGCCCACATGCGCGGAGTCGGTAAGCGTGGTCTCAATCCTGTCCTCCTGGGGCCTGTCCGTGGAGCCAAGTGCCGCCAGCAAGATGCAGGCCATCGCAGATGGGTGCTCAGCGAAGGTGCGAGTTAAGTCCCTCAACAAGATCAACCCCGTGCCTCCCACAACAGCGGGCAACCCCTTCATGAGCGGCTCCGCTGCACTTCGGCCGTGGTCGACCACCAACGTGCTCGACGCACCCGCGGGCCCGGCGGTCACTGCAGACCTCTTTGGTCTACACGTCCCTGATGTGACCGGAGCCGCGCCTGAACTCGCGTATTCCTGGCTTCGACTTTGGGATTCCAAGACAGGTTGGGAGCCCTTGGAGCAGAACAGGGGCACGTACTACTGGAAGTGGATCGATGATGCCGTCGCCTACGCCGAGGCGAACGGGAAAAGGGTCATCTACGTGTTCGGTGACACTCCCGGCTGGGCAGGACCGAGCCCTGCCTATCCACCGGTCGACGTGAACGAGTACCGGCGCTACGTGCAGGCAGTCGTCTCCCGCTACGGCAACCGCATCGCGGCATACGAGGTGTGGAACGAGCCGAACCTGTATGTCGACGAGTCCGACACCCTCGCCAACCTGGTCGAGATGACGCAGGTGGTCCATGACACGGTCAAGGGCGCTGGCCTGTCGTCCCTGGTGCTCACGCCCTCCACCACGATGCGCACAGGAACGGCGGTCTACCCGTTCTTCTCCAAGTACCTCGTGAAGCTGGCCGAGGTCGGCTGGCCGGTCGATGGCTACACCTTCCACACCTACCCGCGGGCCACGGGCGGTCCCGCCGAGCGCGCTCAGGCGATCGCCCTGTTCAAGGAGATGCTCGCTCTCGCCAAGGCTCCCGCCAAGCCCATTTGGGACACGGAGATCAACTACGGCCTAGCGGGCCTGCGGGATGAGAAGCGTGAGATCAC
>Ga0181560_10006606_pt1 | contig 10075 bp, 7 predicted proteins | sample 011ome_20_FD_133751 | JGI IMG/M metagenome (GOLD analysis project Ga0181560, IMG submission 133751) | Coastal salt marsh microbial communities from the Groves Creek Marsh, Skidaway Island, Georgia - 011509CT metaG (megahit assembly) | ecosystem: Environmental > Aquatic > Marine > Intertidal zone...
CAAATTATAGCCATTTTCCTTGTTCTGAAAATAGTATTCCTATATAATGCGAAGAATAGGTTTTAAGAACAAATACTATGCTCATCGGATATGCCCGCGTCTCAACAATGGATCAAAACCCCGCTTTGCAGATGGATGCATTGCGTGAGGCTGGCTGTGAAAAGATTTATACCGAGAAGGCCTCCGGTTCCCATCGGGATCGGCCTCAGCTGAAAGCTGCTCTGGAATATTTGCGCGAAGGCGACACGCTCGTCGTCTGGAAACTCTCGCGCTTGGCGCGCTCCCTCACCCAGGTGATTAAAACATCTGCCAAGCTGGAAGAGCACAACATCGGCCTAAAAGTACTAACCCAAAACATCGACACAACGACACCAGAAGGTCGGCTGTTCTTCCATATGAATGCCGCCTTCGACCAGTTCCAGCGTGAGATCATCGTCGAAAATACCCGCGCCGGTCTCAAAGCCGCCGCAAAACGCGGGCGGCGTGGTGGACGGCCAAAAGCTATGAATGAGCAAACCATCAAACACGCCGAAGCCATGCTCAAGGACACCGAAAACTACCCCTTCATCGGTGACGTCATCGACCAACTCAAAATCGGACGCACCGCTTTCTACCGATATTTCCCAACAGATCGTATCAAACAGCTTCGCGCAGAGCACTCAGACGCCATCAAAAACAGCTAAATCCTGTGGTGGGTTTGGTACCTTTGTTGGGATAGACCCCTAAACTCTGTCGCACTAGACCGGATCACCTTACGAATAGTGTTCCGTGACATCCTGAAGTCGCGGCAAACCTGCTTGATCGGCTTCTTCTCGATAAAATACGCGCGCCTGATCTTCCCAGTCGTCTCCATAACCAACATCCCTGAACCGCTCCCTCAAATCTTTTGAGAGAGACCAAGAAATAAAATATCAGGGGGGGCACTTTTGGACGCCGATTACCCCAATATAGGGGGCAATTTTGCATGCCGATCCACAATTGCCCCACGCTTTGAGATGCTCTCCTGCACAAGGGGCCATCTTATCCATAATTCGGGGAAACTTAATCTGACAGACGCGTTCTAATTTTGGGCCAAGGCTGCAGCTATGTTCGCGTCACAAACGGGTTTTTCAACGAAAGGCAAATCATTTGGCTTAGCGTCGTTCAATGCTGATTTGCCGCTGATAAGAATACGCTGGGCTTTTGGTCTGATTTGTAAGCTTTTGGCCAACACGAACAATCCATCACATGCCCCATTTAGATTAAAGTCACTGACCACAAGATCAAATTCTTCTTGTTGCATTGCATGAATTGCTTCCTGTGCAGTTGGGCACGTTGTGGTCTTGTATCCGAGATTTCCGAGTACCCGCATTGTGGCGGCGCGGTCATTTGCGTTGTCGTCAACCAATAAAGCTTTCCTAATTGAGTACCCGGACTGTTCCGCGGTTAGATGTTTTGCAAGTGGCAACGATAGCGTGACGCATGTACCTTTGCCTTCTTCGCTGTCGATTTCCAAGGTTCCGCCGCTTTGATTTATGAAACCATACACAATCGATAACCCAAGCCCAGTTCCCCCCGCATTTGCCCTCGTCGTGAAAAAAGGTTGGATAGCTTTTGATTTTATGCTTGCAGGCATGCCTGATCCCGTATCGGTCACTGTAACTTTTGCAAGCCTGTGCGATGCTTTAGAGAGTTCAATTCGTATCTCACCCTCCTTTTCTATGGCATTGTTACTGTTCAAAACGAGATTGAAGATTGCTGATTCTAACTGACCAGGGTCAGCGCATACGGGAAAAGGCTCTTTCGCTCGCACGATTGTAAGCTTCACCCCTGCCTTCAATCCAATTTCGATCAACTCGGCCATGCCCTCAATCAGTGTATTCAAATCGAATATTTCAGGAGAGAGGGGTTGTTTACGCGCAAAGGCCAGCAACCGTTCTGTGAGCGATGTACCAAATTCCACAGCATTTTCGATCGCGGAAATGTCAGTTAATCCAACGTCCAAGTTTTTGCTGAGTAGGTGTACATGTGTTCGGATTGACGCCAGAATATTTGCGAAATCATGTGCTGTATCCCCTGCCAATTTCCCCAAGAGTTCAATACGGTCAATCTGTTCGACGCGTTCAGCCACTTTGCGCTGTTCGGTTACATCGGAAATAAGCCAAACGCGCCCTTCTTCTGGTAATTGACTTGTGCGAATCTCAATCATTTGCCCGTCTTCAGAGTGTAATATCAAAGATCCACGATGATTAACGCTAAGGTCTTTGGCGCGTGCTGATTTTCCAAATGTCGATTCGGAAAGCCAATTCACAAATGCACCATCAATCTTTTCGACCGATAGAATACGTGCAAATGCTGGGTTTGAAACGGTCAACTTCCCTGTATGGTCTGTAATTGCGATACCGTCAGTGATATTGGCAAATACTTTTTCGAATAACGCGTTACGCTGATCCAACAATCTGTTCGAACGATCCAACCTAAGGGCGTTGGCGCGGAATGTTCGAAACGATCTAAACAAATCCCCAATCTCATCATCGCTACTGCTAAGACGCCGTGGTAGAACACTGCTTCGGTCACCATTTGCAAGGCGCACCATGGCTTCTGAGACACGCCCTATATTATGGGCCACATAACGCGACACATAGAGTGCTGCGATTAAGGCAAGCCCCAAAGCTGCTAAACTAATGGCTGCCGTTGAAGCACGCGTAAACTGGATCGTATTCGAAGAGGAAATTCTTTCTGCCATCAAGGACATTTCAGCACGTTTTGCAAAACCTGACGTAAGTTCATTGATCTGATTAGCGTCCCGCCGAATTCGAAAAAGGGCATTTTGGGCCTTAAGATTGAGCCCAACTTCAGCACGGCGAAGCTCAAAAATGCCACTATCACCTTCTACCAATGCATCAAGTTTGCGAAGATATTCAATTTGTGCAGTCGTTTTTGTGGCCTGAAGCGCTAGGTTTCGCTGTCTTTGATAGTGCCGTTGTTCTTCGCCAACACCGATCAGATTGTCCGCATAGGCTGCACTCAGCGCATCTGCATTCATGCTTTGTAATATCCACCAGGTCAGGCGATCTTCTGTACTGATATGCGTATCCTCGATCTGGCGGGTAACCAATTCGCGTAAAGTGCTTAGTTCTGCAACGTGGTCGCGCACAAATGACTGCACTTGGTCAAGCATCTGTGACGATTGAACCAAATCCTCAATGCTGTGTTTCATATCCTTGGTCAGTGATAGAACAGCATTGCGATCAGCATCATCGCCGCCAGAGCTGGGCCATTCCCCCTGCACACGGGTCAAAACGGCCAGTAATTTGTCGCCTTCTTGTTGAATCAGAGAGTTGGAGCGTTGATTCAAAAGATACGGCGCTGATGTTGCAAGGTCGGACGCTCGTTTTGAAAGGTCTATGGCTTGCGCAACCTGACTTAGCGATTGCCGATGCAAGTCCTGCAATTGATCATCCACACGTTGTAAGGCATTCCAGGTCAACACAGAAATACATATGATCGCCAATGACAGAAGGCCAAATGCGGTCCAAAGGCGGCCACGCACAGAACGCGGGAAGAAGATCACAATGGTTCTCGTGCCGGGTCTGTGACAAAGATATATCCTTGTCCACGACGTGTTTGTAGATGGACTGGTTTTGATGGGTTGTCTTCAATCTTTCGTCTTAATCTCAAAATCAACACATCTACGGTTCGGTCAACGTACTGGGTAAGGTCACTCCCAAGTTTAGAAAGCAGATCGACCCGAGGGATAATCTTATTCGGGTTACTTAAAAAATATTCCAGCAGGCGGTATTCTGCATTTGTCAGTGGGATTTCTGCGTTCTCACGATCAAACAAGGCACGCTGCTTTTGGTCCACAGTTAATTGTCCAAATGCGATTTGATATTGATCTCTGGGCGTTGTGGGAACACTCTGCGGTTTTCCATAACGGCGCAGAACGGCGCGGATGCGGGCCACTAATTCACGTGGGTTAAAAGGCTTTAGTAGATAATCGTCTGCGCCAATCTCTAACCCTACAATTTTATCTGTTTCGTCCCCTTGACCCGTAAGCATTACAATAGGCAGATCATTCGTTCGACGAATATCCATGGCAAGGGTTAGCCCGCTTTCATCACGCAGTTGCAAGTCGATCAACAGTAAATCGAGGGGCGACGTTTGTTCGACCGCACGATATGCGGTACTGTCTGCCATTGGAATAGGGTCAAATTGATTATCCCTAAGCAGAGCAACCAAAGCATCGCGCATGTTTGCGTCGTCGTCTACGATGCCAATTTTGGGCCGTGTCAAGTCCAGTACTCCCTTCGTAGCATTATCTAACACGAATTTCGGATATAGGTCGCAGCCATTTTGTTTTATTTATTACAATTTTGTGACGATTTTGTAAAACTATTAACGAAACAGGGGCTTATTTGTAGCTTTGTTCATGGGGCCTTTGTACCATCACTGATGTTCCGCCCCTAAAGGATAAGGTGTACCCAAGCGTGGAGGAACGTGGTCGGTACTTAAAACCTTATGGGAGGAAGTGAAATATGAAAAAACTTGGATTGGTTTCTGTCGTTGCACTGATGGCGTCAGGCACTGCGGCGTGGGCAGATGATCTTAGCCTTGTTTGTAGTGCAGAGCAGGATTGGTGCGATCTTATGGTAGCAGCTTTCGAAGCTGAGAACCCTGATACTGATGTTCTGATGGTGCGCAAATCAACCGGCGAAACGCTTGCACAGGTGCGGGCCGAAGCTGGAAACCCAAAGATTGATGTTTGGTGGGGTGGCACAGGTGACCCACATTTGATCGCGGCCCAAGAAGGCCTGACGCAAGCCTCAGGCGTAGATACAACTCAGCTTCTGGGATGGGCCCAAAATATGTCTGAAATCTCTGGCGGACGTACTGTCGGGATTTATGCCGGTGCACTTGGCATTGCTTACAATGCTGACATTCTGTCGGAAAAGGGGATTGCGCCGCCGAAATGCTGGGCCGATTTGGAAGATGCGCGATTTGCCGGTGAAATTCAGGTTGCCAACCCAAACAGTTCTGGAACTGCCTATACTGAACTTGCCACCTTTGTGCAGCTTTTCGGTGAAGATGAGGCAATGATCAAACTTGCTGCCGTGGGCCAAAACGTTAATTCATACACCAAATCAGGGTCCGCCCCTTCTAAGGCAGCCGCACGTGGGGAAACTGGCGTTTCCATTGGTTTTATGCATGACATGGTAAAGCTGGCATCACAGGGTTTCCCTTTGAAAATCGTCGCACCTTGCGAAGGCACAGGTTACGAAGTTGGGGCCGTGTCGATTATTGACGGCGCCCGCAACCTTGACGGTGCCAAAGCGTGGGTGGAATTTGCGTTACGCGCCGATATTCAATCACGTGCACCAGAAGTGGGTTCTTTCCAAGTTCCCTCAAATTCTAACGCACAAGTCGCGCCTGAATCTCCCGATCTCGCGTCAATCAAGCTGATCGACTATGATTTCGCGACCTATGGATCCAGCGACACCCGTAAACGGCTGCTGGCGCGCTGGGATGATGAAGTTGGTGATCCAAACCCGCAATAAGATTATCCTCCCCCCCGTCACTTGATCCACTTTGGTTGATCAAGATGACATGGATGCCCCGCATCTGTGGGGCATCCCCCTATTTTACGTGAGTAGATATATGAAAAAGACAATCTTGATTTGGCTGGGGATTGGCCTCACCAGCTTTTTGTTCCTCCCTTGGCATATGACCGAGGATGGGTTTTTTGATCCAGCGTGGATGATGGACGGCGTTGCTGCAACGGGCCTTTTCAGTGTTCTTGCGGGTCAATGGTGGCTGGCACCGGCAGGGATGGCCTTAGTGGCAGCTATAATCATGCAGTTCACAATATCTGAACCTGTCAAGCGTGCTCAATGGACACTGGGAACGGCGGTTGCTGGACTGGTGTGTATTGCGCTTCAAGGATTGATAATCGTGCGTGCAGGGCCGCGGATCTTGGAACATGTGCTTACGGGTGAAGCCATGCTTGCCGGGCAGCCTGGTATGGGGGCAGGAGCTGGCCTTTGTGCTCTTGCACTTCTTTTTGCTGCTACGATTTCGCTTTCGCAATCGGGCAAAGGCCAGGGCGATGCGTTTGTGGTCAGCACCATTGGCTTGATTATAGCGCTCGTTGGAATTTTTGTCTTTTTCCCCGTCATCCATATTTTGGTGCGGGCGTTCGAAGTTGATGGCGGCTATGCACTCAACGAATTTTTTCCCCGGTTTTTCAGCAGTGATATCTGGGGGCTTGGATGTCTGATCAGTACACGGTCCTGTGGCGTGGGTATAAACTCTCTGTTTCTTGCGGTTATGACTGGTGCGGGGACCACCTTGTTGGGGCTATCTTTTGCACTCATTTTCACCCGTACGGATTTTCGTGCAAAGAAATTTTTGCGCATATTGACAGTCTTGCCGATTATCACACCGCCATTCGTCATTGGTCTGGCGCTGATTTTGCTGTTTGGACGCGCAGGAACTGTGACAGAATTCTTTGCCGATCTTTTCGGATGGGAACAAACGCGTTGGCTTTATGGATTTTGGGGCATCTATTTTGCACAGCTTCTGTCATTCACACCGATTGCCTTCCTTGTGTTGATCGGCGTTGTCCAGGGGGTTAGCCCTTCCATGGAAGAAGCGTCGCAAACATTAGACGCTGACCGGTGGCAAACGTTCCGTTATGTTTCACTACCATTGATGCGTCCGGGCCTTGCAAATGCTTTTCTGCTTGGGTTCATCGAAAGCCTCGCAGATTTTGGTAATCCTTTGGTGTTGGGGAGTGGTTATACCGTCCTTTCAACCGATATCTATTTTGCCATCGTTGGTGCCGTGGCGGACCCGGCAAAAGCGGCAATCCTTGCCATTGCCCTTTTGACGCTGACACTTTCTGCTTTTATGGCTCAGCGTCTTTGGCTGGGCAAAAAATCTTATGCGACAATCACCGGCAAAGCAGATAGCGGCCAAAACGCCAGCCTCAACCCCGTGTTGCGCACGATTTGTTATGCAACTGCTTTGCCTTGGGCGGCATTAACACTGGTTGTTTACTCTATGATCATCTTTGGTAGTTTTGTGAAGCTTTGGGGCTATAACCACAGCTTTACATGGGATCATTATATCCGTGCATTTGGGATAGACTTCACAACAGGGCGTTTGTCCGGCGTTGCTTGGGACAGCTATTTTACAACGCTGACGATTTCCAGCGTGGCGGCACCCCTTACAGCACTGGTGGGTCTATCAACGGCATATCTCCTTGTCCGTCAGAAATTTGTTGGCAAAGATGCGTTTGAATTCTCAACCATGCTCAGCTTTGCCATTCCAGGCACGGTGATCGGTGTCAGTTACATCATGGCGTTTAACTTTCCACCCATTGAGTTGACAGGCACATCTATTATCTTGATCATTGTTTTTGTCTTTCGCAACATGCCGGTTGGTGTGCGTGGTGGTATTGCAGCCATGAGTCAATTAGACAAAAGCCTTGATGAGGCATCAATAACCCTTGGTGCCAACAGCTATACAACGGTGCGCCGCGTCATCATGCCCCTTATGGGACCTGCGATATTAGCTGCACTGACCTATAGCTTTGTACGCGCCATTACGTCGGTAAGCGCTGTCATCTTTTTGGTCAGCGCAAAGCATAATATGGCCACATCCTTCATTGTTGGTCGTGTCGAGAATGGTGAATTTGGACTCGCTATCGCTTATTCAGCGGTCCTGATAATCACGATGCTTGCTGCGATCCTGTTATTACAACTTTTGGTCGGAACGCGCCGTCTGCGCCGGTCTGACCGTGTTCAACAAGCTGCCTAAGGAAAAATAAATGACACAGATTCAAACAGGCTCTGTCCGCTTCGAAGGTGTGGTTAAGAAGTACGGCGAAGTGACAGCACTTAAAAAGCTTGATCTGACGATTGAGCCAGGAAAACTGGTGACGCTTCTTGGGCCAAGCGGTTGTGGAAAAACGACAACATTGCGCCTGATTGCAGGGCTTGAAATGGCCACGGAAGGGCACATCTACATTGGCGGTGAAGACGTGACCCATCTGACTGCGACCTATCGCAAGGTTTCTATGGTGTTCCAATCTTATGCCCTGTTTCCACATATGACCGTGCGTGAAAATGTTGCTTACGGCCTAACCGTAAAGTCTGTTAACAAAGCTGAAGCGGCGCAAAAAGCTGACGAAGGTCTTGAACTTGTCGGTCTTGCTGGATTTGGAGACCGTTTGCCCAGTGAACTTTCAGGTGGCCAACAACAACGCGTCGCCGTTGCGCGGGCCATCGTTTTGGAACCCGAAGTTCTGCTGCTTGATGAACCTCTGTCCAACCTTGACGCGAAACTTCGCCGCCATGTTCGTGAGGAAATTCGGCAAATTCAGCAGCGCCTGGGTCTTACAGCAGTTTACGTGACCCATGATCAAGAAGAGGCGATGGCGGTCTCTGACAACATTATTGTCATGAACAATGCGGAAATTGCACAGATCGGGACACCCAATGATCTCTATGAAGCGCCTTCCTCTGCGTTCATTGCGGACTTTATCGGAGACGCAAACCTAATTCCCTGCGAAGTAGAGGACGTCAAAGAGGGAACAGCAATGGCTGCGATCAACGGCCAACGGATTTCAGTCCCAACACATGGAACATTTGCAAAAGGTCCTGCCCAAATGGTTCTGCGCCCTCATACCTTAAAATTGGCCCCCCCAGAACAATCGGGCCTCAAAGGAGAGATCAGCTATGCCGCCTATTTAGGTAAAGAAATGCAGTATACAGTTGAAACTTCTGCCGGCCCTCTTTTCGTCATTGCCCCGGTAACAGCCAAGCCATTTGTTCAGGGCGAAACTGTATCTGTTGGTATTGTTGCGGAACAAGCGCGCCTCGTTACGGCATAAGGACAGGTTTTGGATCATGCGCTCGATTTTTCACCATCGGGGTCAATCCTACGACCTAACGTCAACGTCTTGGTTGGATACCATTGAAGAGGAAGGTTTCGCAGGGGTTATTTTCGATTGCGATGGTACCTTGGTAGACAGCGCCGATGCACATATGCATGCCATGCAAGCAGCCACACTTGAACAAGGGCAAGAAATGGCAGCATCTTGGTATCAATCTCGGACGGGATTAGACAGAACAAACTTATTTGAACAGTTTAGTTTAACGACAGATGCACATTTCAACATTGAACAGGCATGTCTTACAAGTATTGCAAGTTTTAAACACTTCATTGATCAAATTCAGCCAATCCCAGCCACGATCAAGCTCGCAACACAACTTTATAAAGATAACTTTCCTCTTGCAGTTGCCACAAACTCAGAGCGCGCAGTAGCAGAACAATCCCTATCTGCCGCAGAAATACGCCACTTATTTGACTTGATCGTTAGCATTTCCGATGATGTGCCGCCAAAGCCATCCCCCAGTATGTTTGAACTGGCCGCGAAACGGATGTCTCTTTCGGTTGAAGAAATTTTAGTGTTTGAAGACTCTGCTCAAGGTGTATATGCGGCGGGGCAGGCAGGTATGAGCGTGATCCAGCTTATTTTGTAAAAATGCCTAACTCCAAATTTTCCCCTCACAAACCATCGACACCGACAAAACAATAAGTCGTTGCTTCCAAGTTTACAGACATAGACCACGATGGCTGGCTCTGTTGCAAAGTTTTGCGAAGGTCGCATGATCCCTTTTTTAGACACACGGCATTGCCAAGTTGTTTGCCGTTTTGCGCCAGGATAGGTGAGGCGCTATGAAGATGTCGACGACTATGCCCCGCCTGAAAGGTTTTCGCTATCCTCGCGAGATCATTGCTTATGCGGTTTGGGCGTATCATCGTTTTACGCTGAGCACAGCGGACGTCGAAGATCTGCTTGCTGAGCGTGGTATTATAGTGAGCCGTGAAACCGTCCGGCTGTGGGTTAACCGTTTTGGTCACCATTTCGCTGGTTGTGTTAAACGGGATAGACCTTGCGCTGCCAACAAGTGGCATCTCGACGAGGTCGTTATCCCCATCCAAGGTGTGAAGTATTGGCTCTGGCGGGCGGTTGATGCCAATGGCGATGTTCTCGACATTTTTGTTCAAAAGCATCGTAATGCGAAGG
>Ga0181560_10006607_pt1 | contig 10075 bp, 10 predicted proteins | sample 011ome_20_FD_133751 | JGI IMG/M metagenome (GOLD analysis project Ga0181560, IMG submission 133751) | Coastal salt marsh microbial communities from the Groves Creek Marsh, Skidaway Island, Georgia - 011509CT metaG (megahit assembly) | ecosystem: Environmental > Aquatic > Marine > Intertidal...
ACAATACAGTTAACAATACAGTTAACAATACAGTAAGCAATACATTGAACACAGCGGCCGATGGCGCGCTGGATAAATCGATGCTCAGCGGTGGGAGCGCACAGCGCCGGCATATCGCCCAGTGGGCCAAACCTGCGGGTGGTCTGGCGCTTGCCGCGTCGCTGGTTTTCGGAATATTTCTTGGAGTTCAGCAACAAATGCCTGGCTCTGATGGCATAGCCGAAGTGGCGAATGCGTCAGCACCGATGACTTCAGCACCGAGTAAGAGTCTCACTGGCCCCGTGACTGCCCAGACTGTCGGTGCCGGTTCCTCGCAGGTCGCAGTCCCGCAGTCCTACGAGAGTCCAAATAGGCGCATGAGGACCGATGGTGTGAGTGGCTTTAATTCGAGCAGTGATGACGGCAATGACCTGTTCACAGCGCAGCGTGACAACAGCTACGATGCCATAGACAGCTCATTGGAGTTGAAAGCACTGGACGAAAACAAACAACGACAGCTGCGGGCTTACTTGCGTGAGCATGATCAGATGGTGCGAATGAATCCGAATACTCGAACGGTGATCTTCGAGCCATCCAATAGCAGCGGTCATTAACCCGATTTTGCGAATGGGACAAAATATGGGTTTGTCATTGCCGATCGAGAACTTAAGGCTGATCTTGGAAAGAACCTTGAAAGCTTTCGCATACACGGGTTTGAGTGCCATATACAGGTCGATATCGAACCTTATTTCGCACCAGATCTCGCACCAGGTTTCGAACTTGATCTCAAAGACGACGTTAGTTAAAAATCTTGTAGTTAAAAATTTTGTAGTTAAAAAGCTTGTAGTTAAAAAGCTTGTAGTTAAAAAGCTTGTAGTTAAAAAGCTTGTAATTAAAAAGCTTGGGATTAAAAGGCAGAGGATTAAGCGGTTGGAGAATAACCAGTGGGTAAATAGCCGGTTGGGGTTGCTGAACTTAGGCGTGCTTTTGACAGGTTTGCTCTTGTGCCTGAATGCCGCGGCTGCAGTCACCCAGATGCCGAGCGAGCAGCAGGCGACAGTGGCCGGTGAAGTCGCCGAAAGTACCTCTGATAGCGTTTCGGCTGATGCCTCAATAGAAACAGTTTCAGGTGAAAGCGCCACTAGCTATGCGGATCAGAAAACCTTTCTGGCCGCAGGTTCTCAGTCGCCAGTGGTGCCGTCGAACGAGGGTCAGCATGAGGCCAGCCGCTGGCTTGAAAAAATGGGCAGGGCATTACGAGAAGAATCTTACGAGGGGATCTTCACCTATATGCGTGGATACCGCTTTGACACGGTCCAGGTTGCTCATCAGTTTAGAGAGGGTCAAGAGTATGAGCGTTTCTCGCAATTAAACGGTGAGCCTCGAGAGATAGTTCGAACCGGTGACCTGGTGGTTTGCAATCACGCTAACTCAACCTCAGTAGACCTGGATCATGAGCTTCTGATGGGCCCCTTTACCCGTGCTTTCAGTGAAAAGATAAGTACTTATCAAGCCATGTACCACTTTTCGAAGCTAGGACACGATCGAGTTGCCGGTCGTGCCGCGGTGGTATTGAGCATTACGCCAAAGAACACTGATCGCTATGGATACCGATTATGGCTGGATGAGGAGACGGGTCTGTTGCTGCAGTCTCATCTGGTGAACCAGGGTCGCGTACTTGAGGTTTTTCAATTTTCTCGAATAGATATCGGTATACCCATCGACGAGGTCGCTCTGTTGAGTGCACTGGGTGAGGATCGTATTCAGCATCAATTATCGATCCTGACGCCGGCGCAGGTCGCGGAGGCGAGTCAACAGCAGGGTCCAGCATGGAAAGTTTCCTGGATACCGCGAGGCTTCAGGGCTGTGCGTATGCCAAATCAAAACCGAGTGTTGTTTACAGATGGGCTCGCAACTTTCTCGGTGTTCGTCGATCGTCCAGAATCGGCGGAGTTAGGTGAGCTGGTGACCCATATGGGCGGTACTGTCGTTATCAGCCGCCGATTGAAAGGCTCGTCACAGCAAATCACAGTGGTTGGCGAAGTGCCAATGGATACTGCTAGGCGAGTTGCCGAATCGGTTGAACCGGTCATCTACTAAATCTGTTTAAAATCCATGATTGAAATTACAGGACACATAGTTGCAGCAGAGCCGGCGGGTCTGTGGGTCAAAGCTGCGCCAGCCAGCTGCGGTAGTTGCAGGTCTGACTGCCATACTAAGACATCATTATTGTATCTACCTCTGACATCGGCTCTCAGCATGCTGCCCCCGGCTCCCTCATCGGCCGCCGGCTTTTCGGGCATGCCGTTGGTGGTAACCGGTGAGGCCGAGCCCGGCTCAAGTCTCGTCCTTGGCCTTGATTCAGGCGATGGGCTGAAGCTCCTCTTTCATTCTTTGCTTCTGCCTCTGGCAGGTCTGCTGACGGGTGTGAGTGTGGCGAGCTATTTCAGTCTGGCCGACTCGGCGGTGCTGGCTGGCGCAGTGATCGGCTTTGCAACCGGGCTGACTCTTTGTCAGATCCAGTCGCTAGACAATATTCAAATTAAAAATAAGGTAGGAGATTCATGATCAAACTAGCGCCTCTATCGGTTGTAGTCTTAATGCTGCTGGTTTTGTCGTCGCCGCTGGCGCGACCTGCTGGGCTGCCGGGCTTTACCGAGCTGGTCAAGCAAGCTTCGCCCGCTGTCGTGAATATCACAGCGACTCGAAAAGCCGAAGCTAGGCAGTTTGAAAATTATAATGAGGAGGAGGTGCCAGAATTGTTTCGGCGGTTTTTCGGCAATGTACCCCGTCAAAACGTTCCTCGTCCTTCAGCGGGATCGGGATTCATCATCTCAGAAGATGGTTATATTTTGACCAACAACCATGTGGTAGAAAACGCCAGTGAAATCTTGGTCGCACTCAGCGATCGTCGCGAACGTATGGCGACATTGGTCGGTTCGGATAAGTTATCCGACTTGGCATTACTCAAGATCGACGCCAAGGAATTGCCGATAGTCAAATTGGGCAGCTCAGCGAAATTAGAGGTGGGCGAGTGGGTAGTTGCGATAGGTTCACCTTTTGGTTTTGAGCATTCGGTCACTGCTGGCATCGTCAGCGCCAAGGGTCGCAGCTTGCCGATGGAGGCAGAAGGGAACTATGTACCCTTTATTCAGACTGATGTGGCCATAAATCCGGGTAATTCAGGTGGACCCTTATTCAATCTTGACGGCGAGGTTGTTGGTATCAACTCTCAGATTTTTACCCGTTCCGGTGGTTTCATGGGGCTGTCGTTCGCCATACCGATTGATGTCGCGATGGAAGTGGTGGCGCAGTTAAAGGACAAGGGTACTGTAGCCCGTGGCTGGCTTGGTGTTTTGATTCAACGAGTGGATCGAGATCTGGCAGAGTCCTTTGGCATGGATCGAGCGGCGGGCGCACTGGTGACACAGGTGTTTGCCAATAGCCCAGCGGCAAAAGGTGGGTTGCGAGAGGGCGATATCATTGTCTCCTTTGACGGCAAGCCCATCGACTTGTCCTCGGACTTACCGCATATTGTCGGCAGGACGCGGGCAGAATCTGAAGTAGATGTAGTGGTCGTGAGAGAGAGCAAGCGTAAAACCCTGAGAGTCAAGGTCGGTTTGCTTGAGGCTACCGATCTTCAAACATCAGGAGGTCCCAGCGCCATCGACAACTCAAATTTGCTGGGCCTGGAGGTTCGTGACCTTACCTCCGATGAGCAGGCCTCTCTGGGTGCCGACAAGGGGGTGTTGGTGGTTAGGGTTACTGATGGGCCGGGCCAGGTTGGTGGTATTAGCCGTGGAGATGTCATTACGACGGTAAACAGTGAGTGGGTCGAATCGACGAAAAGCTTTGCGAACCTGCTTGAAAAGCTTCCTCGCGACGTGGCAATACCCATCAGAATTGTTCGCAATCAGCGACCTGAGTTCCTAGTGGTTAAAATCCCGCGATAGCTGCGTTCGAAGGACAGTTGTTCATGGCGTATAAGCGGCGAATACATTAGAATTCATCGCTTTGTTTTTGAGGCGGCCTTTAACGCCGTGGTTCACAATTGGCGGAAACGCAATACATTCGAAATTTTTCTATCATTGCCCATATTGACCACGGCAAGTCGACCCTGGCCGATCGCTTTATTCAGGTCTGTGGTGGTCTGGAGCAGCGAGACATGGCCGCTCAGGTGCTGGACTCGATGGATATCGAGAGAGAGCGTGGCATTACCATCAAGGCCCAGAGCGTCACGCTTTACTACGACTCAGATGATGGTCATCAATATCAATTGAACTTCATTGATACGCCGGGTCATGTTGACTTCAGCTATGAGGTATCTCGATCGCTAGCGGCCTGTGAAGGTGCTTTGTTGGTGGTTGATGCGGCTCAAGGTGTTGAGGCGCAATCCGTAGCCAACTGCTATACCGCGATTGAGCAGGGCCTGGAGGTATTGCCTGTACTCAATAAGATTGATTTGCCACAGGCCGATCCGGTAACAGTCATTCAGGAAATCGAAGAAATTATTGGTATCGATGCTTCTGGTGCCTTACGGGTCAGCGCCAAGACAGGCTTAGGCGTGCATGAGTTATTGGAAGAGTTGGTACGGGTGATTCCTGCACCGAAGGAAGCTCGTCACCTGCCAACCCAGGCGCTGATTATCGATTCATGGTTCGATAACTACCTGGGTGTTGTCTCTCTGATTCGAGTCATGCAGGGACAAATTGCCGTCAAAGATAAAATCATTCTGAAGTCGCTGGGTAAGGTGCATCAGGTCGACTCTGTAGGGATTTTTACCCCGAAACGCAAAGAGACCAAGATGTTGCAGGCGGGTGAAGTGGGATTTCTGGTCGCCGGCATCAAGGATGTAAAGGGTGCGCCAGTGGGCGACACGATTACGCTTGCCAGTACCCCTGACGTTGCTGCCCTGCCGGGTTTTGAGAAAGTTAAGCCCCAAGTATACGCCGGTATGTTTACCGTGAGCGCTGATGATTTTGAGCGTTTTAGAGATGCGTTGGAAAAACTCACGCTGAATGACGCTTCGCTGGTATACGAGCCGGAAAGCTCGGATGCCCTAGGTAACGGCTTTCGATGTGGCTTTCTTGGCATGTTGCATATGGAGATTGTTCAAGAACGACTCGAACGCGAATATGACATAGACCTGATTACCTCGGCGCCGACTGTCGTCTATGAGGTGCTGTTGAAAAATGGTCGAGTGGTCAAGGTTGATAACCCTTCCCAGTTGCCAGACCCGTCAACGATTGAAGAGATGCGTGAGCCTATAGCGCGAGTGAATATTTTGGTCCCTGCTGAGTATTTGGGTAGCGTGATCAATCTTTGTATCGAGCGGCGGGGCGTTCAGAAGGACATGCAGTTCGTTGGCAAGCAGGTCTCTCTGACCTACGACATACCGCTGAACGAGGTGGTGTTGGACTTCTTCGATCGCCTCAAGTCGTCCAGCCGAGGCTATGCCTCGCTGGATTATAGTTTCGATCGTTTCGAAGCGGCGCGACTGGATCGTCTTGATGTCCTCATTAACGGTGAAAAAGTTGATGCCTTGTCTCTGATCGTCCACCGTGAAGAAGCGCGCAGCAAAGGTTTTGCGCTCACCAAAAAGATGAAGGAGCTTATTCCCAGGCAGATGTTTGATGTTGCGGTTCAGGCAGCTATTGGTGGAACGATAGTGGCTCGTGAAACCGTCAAGGCACTGCGTAAAAATGTCACTGCAAAGTGTTATGGTGGCGACATTACTCGAAAAAAGAAACTACTAGAGAAGCAAAAAGCGGGGAAAAAGCGCATGAAACAACTAGGCAGCGTCGAAATTCCGCAGGAAGCCTTTCTTGCAGTACTGAAGGTTGATCGATGAGTATTAACTTTCCACTATTTTTGCTGCTCTCCACAGCAATCACTGGCGCTATCTGGCTGATCGATATTTTGCTGCTGAGACCCAAACGGCGGGCAAATCTTGAGCAGCTCAATAGGCAGTCGGTCGAATCGACGCCAGTCATGGACGAGGCTCGCCAGGCCGTCATGAAAGAGCCAGTGGTGGTCGAATATGCGATCTCGTTTTTCCCCGTGTTGTTGGTTGTGTTGGTGCTGCGCTCATTTCTTATCGAACCTTTCCAGATACCGTCCGGATCCATGATCCCAACGCTTGAGGTGGGCGATTTTATCGTGGTGAACAAGTTTGCTTATGGCGTTCGACTACCGGTATTTGGTACCAAAGTCATGGCGGTGGGTGAGCCTAAAAACGGCGACGTTATGGTGTTTGTTCCCCCCCATGAAGACGAATACTTCATTAAGCGCGTCATAGGGATACCAGGCGATACGATTCGTTATGAGAACAAGATCCTCTACATTAACGGAGTTGAGCAGCAGCAAGCATTTATTGCCCAAATTCCGCCTAACAAACCCGATCATGAAATCTATAAAGAAACGATCGGCGGCAAAGACCATCTTATCCATCGTAGTCCATTTCGTGGCAACGGCCCAGAGGAATGGGTGGTACCTGAGGGTATGTACTTCATGATGGGCGACAACCGTGACCGAAGTAGCGACAGTCGGTACTGGGGGATGGCGGCAGAAGAACATATAGTAGGCAAGGCGTTTGCGATTTGGTTTCACTGGGACTCAGGGCTACCAAGTTTTTCTCGTAATGGCTGGATCGAATAAAGGCATTAAGCGGTCATCTCTGGCACTGAGCATGAGGATGCACTGATGAATTTACCCCGACAGCAACTTGGCCTCGGCGCGATAGGTTGGCTGATTTTGATTATGGCCTTCGGTGGCTTGTTAACTATCGGTCTGAAAGTGGCGCCTATCTACGCGGATAACATTACGATAGTGAGGGTGTTAGAGGGCGTCGCCGCAGAAGCCGGAATGGCAAACAAGAGCGCAAGCGAACTCGATAAGATCATTAAGGCACGGCTCAATGTTAACAATATCCGCGACTTTAACTATGCAAAAAGTCTCTTGATCCTCAGAGATAACCGCGGAGTGCGCATAGTCTTGGACTATGAGGTTCGTGTGTCATTGGTCTACAATCTGGATTTGATCGCCTCATTTCATAAAACCGTGACGCTACGAGACTAGCGTCAGGCGCAATACGCAGGGACACAGTGGCTGCTAACAGCAAGCTCGAACATCGACTAGGCTATTCGTTTTCAGATCCAGGTCTGCTGGCGCGGGCTCTTACCCATCGCAGTCACCAGGGTGGCAATTACGAGCGGCTCGAATTTCTGGGTGATGCCATTCTGAGTTTTGTGGTCGCAGAATATCTCTATCACCGATTCCCTGAAGCGGAAGAGGGCCAGCTCAGTCGACTGCGGGCTAGAATCGTCAGACGGGAAACCCTCGCGGAGGTCGCCAGAGGATTCAGTTTAGGTGACTTTTTAATCATGGGTGCAGGCGAACTCAAGAGTGGCGGTTTTGAGCGTGCCTCGATACTTTCAGATGTTCTTGAAGCTATCATTGGCGGCATTTACCTTGAGGCAGGCTTGGAGACGGTTGTCGAGCGAGTCACCGCTTGGTTTGAGCCGCACCTAACAGCTCTAAACCTTGGTAGATCGCAAAAAGATCCTAAGTCCTTGCTACAAGAATTACTGCAGTCAAAAAAGTCCGGATTACCCGAGTACAGTGTTATTGCTGTTGAAGGTAAATCCCATGATCAGGTTTTTACCGTTGAGTGTCGAGTGTCATTGCTGCAGCAGCCGCTGGTAGGGGTTGCAGCGAATCGGCGAGATGCTGAGCAGATGGCAGCGAGTCGTGCTCTTGCAGGGCTAGGTGTAAATTATGAGATCGAACAGGCGTTAACCAATGACTGAATCTGTAGCAGAACCCCAGGCCAAATTACGGTGTGGTTATGTTGCCATTGTGGGTCGTCCGAATGTCGGAAAATCGACGTTGCTCAACTATATTCTTGGGCAAAAACTGAGTATTACATCGCGCAAGCCTCAGACAACCCAGCACACGTTGTTGGGAATCAAATCTGTGGGCAGCACTCAAACTATCTATGTTGATACTCCGGGTATCCATGGTAACGCTAAAAAAGCCATCAATCGGCATATGAACCGCAACGCTAAGAATGCCTTGCGGGATGTGGACGTCGTAGTATTTGTGACGGACAGAACCGAATGGCAAAGTGACGATGAAATTACCGCGGCGGCTGTCAGAAACAGCAAGGTGCCAGTTATTATCGTCATCAATAAGATCGACCTGTTGAAGGACAAGAGCCTGCTTCTGCCGCAGTTAGCGAAGCTTCAGGCGCTCATGCCAGGCGCTGACATAGTGCCTTTGTCAGCGATGCAGGGTGACAATCTAGAAAAACTGGAATCCATTATCACGGACAAGCTGCCGAAAGGCCCCTTTATGTTTCCGGATGATCAGATTACGGATCGCAGTGAACGCTTTCTGGTCGCCGAGATAATTCGCGAAAAAATTGTTCGTCAGCTCGGCGAAGAAATCCCATATGCCGCGACAATTCAGATCGAGAGGTTCACCACAGTCGGGAAAATATTGCATATAGATGCACTGGTACTGGTCGAACGTGATGGCCAGAAAGCCATTATCATTGGTAAAAGCGGTGACCGACTCAAGCGTATTGGAACCGAAGCAAGACTCGATATTGAAGAACTGCTTGGACAAAAGGTCATGCTGAAACTCTGGGTGAAGGTGAAGTCGGGCTGGTCAGACGATGAGCGGGCTTTGAAAAGCCTGGGGTATGATGATGTCTGAGGTGCTCTCTCCGGCTTATGTGTTGCACAGCCGAAAGTACCGAGATTCAAGCTTGATCGTGGAATTGCTCACCCGTGATGAGGGACGTATCAGCGCTGTAGTGCGTGGCGCCCGGAGTAAACGGGGGCGCAAAGGCGGAGCCTGGCAACCTTTTGCGCCCCTGTTAGTGTCTTTCCTTGGGCGTGGTGAGTTACGCACAGTCAAGCATGCCGAGTTCTTACCGACTGCGTTTTATCTGACGGGTGAGAATCTATTGTTGGGTTTGTATGTCAATGAGCTTCTGGTTCGAGTGCTAGGCAAGTTCGAAACAGTACCAGCTGTGTTTGAAGAGTATCAAAGGTTGCTTGCAGAACTTAACGCCAGCATCGGTTTGACAGCGACGGTTGAGCCTGACACGGAACCTCGCAAGCAGGCGGCGTTACGTCACTTTGAGCTGCGATTGCTGGATGAATTGGGCTACGGTATCAGCTTTACGTCAGAAGCTGGCGGAGGAGCTGAGGTGGTTCCTGGTCGATGGTATCAGTTTGTGGTAAATCAGGGCTTTTATGTGATGGGTGCCGGCGACATAGAGCCTGACGTGGGCTATCTTGGCGAACACCTGTTGGCCATCGCCGCGCGGCAATTTGATGCAGGTCCTGTAGAGCTTGCTGCCAAAAAAATCACTCGTCTTGTCTTTGCAGGGTTACTGGGTGGTAAACCGCTCAAGGCACGTGAGCTGTTTAAACCGGTCGCGTTCAACGTCGATCTCAGTCTTGTGAAGGCGCAAGCATGATTCTTGGGATTGGTACAGATCTCGTACAGATAGACAGAATTGCCGTTGCTTTAAGTCGATGGGGCGAGAAATTTGCCTGCAAAATTCTGGCTGAATCGGAGCTGATCCAGTTTCGGCAGCATCCTTCTGCTGCGTATTTAGCGAAGCGCTTTGCCGCTAAGGAAGCAGTGGCGAAAGCACTGGGCACTGGCATGCGTCTTGGTGTCAACTTTCCACAGATTGCGGTTGTTGGCAAGCAGGGATACAGGCCAAAAATATGTATGACAGGAGCGGCGGCTGCTCGTGCCAGTTCGATGGGGGTTGAGATAACACATCTCTCCATCACCGATGAGCAGGATTATGCCCTGGCATTTGTAGTTCTCGAGGGTGCTACTGGCAAAAGTCGGTGAGAAAACATAGGTGCCTAAAACGCATCGTTCAATGTTTACCAAACAGTTGGCGCTAGCTGGCTCTCGGAGTCTCGAGAATAGATGGGCGGCGAAAATACCAGTTCTCCAGCGCGTTCAGTTCATGTTGGACCTGAAAAATTGCCTGCGGCAGATCCTTATTAGGGTTAGTTTTGATCAATGTCTCTAATCGATTCAGTGCCGATTGGACTCGCGGAAG
>Ga0181560_10006610_pt1 | contig 10074 bp, 12 predicted proteins | sample 011ome_20_FD_133751 | JGI IMG/M metagenome (GOLD analysis project Ga0181560, IMG submission 133751) | Coastal salt marsh microbial communities from the Groves Creek Marsh, Skidaway Island, Georgia - 011509CT metaG (megahit assembly) | ecosystem: Environmental > Aquatic > Marine > Intertidal...
CTTCTTCTACGAATACCTGCTACCTGCTTTCGGTGCGGCGGGCATACGCACCCAAACAAAGAAGTTTGTGACCATGCCGGAACACAGTTTTGAAATGGCGTTTGATCTAGTGTCTGATCCGCTTGAGCAAAACAATCTCGCCCTACAGAACCCTGACTGGGTCGGAACGCTGAGAGACAAAGTTATCCAGCGCTATGGTAGTTCGCCGTTTATCCCACCGACTCAGTTCCGGTAACGTAGGTGGCAGTTAAACGCATCGCACTATCATTGGTCATGTCCGTGGCTGCTATTCCGGCTTCTACAACGTTGTCGCCAGCTTGATTGAGTTGGATATATGAGACACCCCCTGGCAAGGTCAGGAATGGAAAATAAAATCCGCCAGACACGTTCAGACTAATATTTCTAAACCTACCAATCGACACACCTGACGAGTTATGACTCCCGCCAGATTGCACAAAAGGCAGCCCGGTAATCAGCATATTCCCCGATGTCGTTGGGTCGAACGCACTCAATGCGACAATCCCTGTCGCCCAGACCAGATTTCCGATTCGGACATAAGTCCCGCCCTGGTTCGCGTAGGTGTGTGTTCCTGCGACCGTCGTGCCCTCGAGCACCGGCGTCCAGGTTCCGGTTTCGTAATCCGGCGCACCCGCGATGGTGCGGATTATGGCTTTTACACTCATCCTAGTTTCCCTCTCCGGCGGCGAGATACAAATCGGCTGTGCCGGCATTCGTGATGGCCGAAGCATGAGTTGCCGTGGGTGGGCGCGTGAGGGTCAGCATGGCACCGGGCGGCACGGGAATATCGGGTTCGCTGATGCCGCCGGTCGCAGTGACCGCGCCGTCACCAAAGCTGAGGAAGGCAAGCTGCGCGCTGTCGTTATAGACAAGCACCTGCGCACCCGCGCCACGGTCGGGCAATCCCACCCGGTCGCCCGATGACGTTGTGGCCTGCAGGTAAACACCCGGCGTGGTTATCTTGATTGGCGTGCTCATTGGTTCATGCTCCCAGCAGGGTTTTCTTGTTGATCGGCGTGTCCCCGGTCAGGCCTTGCCCGCCTGTCAGGATTGTGGCCGCCCGCCCCTTGGCGTTCTGCGCGGCACGCTGCGCACGTTTGCGCGCCGCTTCCACGGCCGGATCTTCGGGCGTCGGCGGCAAGGGTGCGGGTGGCGGTGGAGACGGTTTTCCGAAAACAGCACTCATCATTCAGCTCCTTTTCAGGTCAGTCGGGGCCGGCGGGCGGTTGCGCAAAAGATCGGGGTGGCGCTATTTCGGCGCGGATGGTTGTATGCGATCCAAAGGAAGGCCTTATGAAGCTCGGCGCATTGCTCCAGCGTGTTTTTTACCCACGCATCGACACTCCGGAACTCGCCGAACAGGCGGTCCAGAATGGCGGCGTTGCCGGATGGATCATGGTCGCCGTGCACTTTCTGCTCGGCGCATTCCTGATCATCGTGATCTCGGGCCAACAGACACGCATCAGTGGTGATGAACTCTGGCCCGGGGTGATTCAGCTTTTCCTGGCGCTGCTATACGGCGCCCTGGCGACGTACAGCTGGCGCGGCTCGCGCGGTGCAATTGTCGGTATGGTGTCGCTGCTGGTCCTCGACACATTGGTCGTTTTGATCCGCATCAAAGGCTTCGACCCCCAGGTCGCGGTACATTTGGCTGCCATTATTCTGGCGATCGGTGGCATGCGCGGCGCCTTCGCACGCGACGCTTTCGAAAAGGCTGACAATGCATGAGGATTCAACGAACTGTTCGGACATGTCTTGCGGCCATCGCAATGGCCGCACTGATGGCCGTCATGCAGGCATCCATGCCGGACCCAGCCCATGCGCAGTCGGCCAACCCGCCCTCGCCCAAAGCACAGGAAGCCGAGTTCCGGCGGGGTTACAATTCCTATATTCGCGGAGACTTTGACGCCGCCGTCGCGACATGGACGGCGCTCGCCGATCAGGGTCACATCAAGTCGATGAACAACCTTGGCACCATGTACAGCCAGGGCAAGGCGGTTTCCCGAAACTATTCCTATGCGCTGTTCTGGTACCGAAAGGCCGCGGCCAGAACCGATGCACGCGCGATGTACAATATCGGCATTGCCTATGAATACGGGCGCGGCGTCGACCAAAACGATGCCCAAGCCATCTCCTGGTACCGGCGCGCAGCCGATCTTGGGCTTGCCGAAGCCACGAACGCCATCGCCTGGGTTTACGCCACATCTCCCGATTTCACCGTGCGCGATGGTGCGCAAGCTCTGAAATGGGCACAGATCGCGGTCAAACGTCAGACCTCCTCAAAGGCTCTCACGACACTCGCCGCTGCGCACGCCGAGCTGGGCGAATATCGCAAGGCCGTCGTCGCCGTGGAACGTGCCATCGACTACATGAAGCGCGAGTTCAACGGCGCCGACATGGTGATCACCGACCGCGAACTGTTCGGCATGTTGCGACAAAGCGGACGCACCGATGACGTCTTCAAGCTGCTCGAGCGTCTGGAGTTCTACGCCAACGGCCAGCCGACACGGGATTAGTTTGGCGCCAGCGGGTCCCAGTCCATGCCCACTGTCGCGGGGAAATCCGCTGTTGTGACCGCTGGCCGATACCCCACCGCGAACATCCGGAACGCATCCGCGCCGTGGGAGGCGCTGTCATGGCGGGGGCGGTCCTTCCAGACACCGCGCCGCCCATCCCATTCCCGGCGATAATTGTCGAGGTGGCGCAGCCCGGCGTCACATCTTTTCGCGTCGAACCAGCACCGCGCCAACGCGTTACGCGCGGCTTGTATTTCTGTCCCGATGTCGTTGGCACGCGGCACGGTCGTGATCGGGCGCAGGCCGAGGTCTTCCAGCATCCGGCGGCGTGACAATCCCGTGCCCAACTCCCGCACCTCCACGTCATGGGGCAGATAGTGAGTCCCATATGTGTAGGGCTTCTCGCGCAGCAGGTTCACATAATGGGCCAGTCCCTCGCCATTCTCCTCGTGGAAATCAATAAACCGATCCTCGCGGCCGACACGCTGATGAAACCAGATCGCGCTGGTGTCGTTGATACCCAAATCCCAGAAGGTGTTCACCGGCAGGCCCGGTTCGTGGGGCACTGCACAAATCCGCCCTTCGGTTCGGACACGAGCCATGTCCCGCCCGAAATACGCACCTTCAATCGAGGCCGCAAAAGCTTCATCGGGGGTTGAGGAAAATCCCGCATCATCCGGTCCCCCTGTTGTTCGGCCTTGCGGGTGTACCAGGCGCGCTGACCCGGCGAGAGCTTAATTCCGGCATCGGATAGCTCCGCAAAATATCGCTCGAGCCGGGCCGGTATCTGCACCTCTTCGGGCGGCAGTTCGTATCCGGCATGGCCCCACCACGGAAAGAAATGGAACCGGAAATCCAGCGCCGTCAGGGCTCGCCCTTCGGCGGCATGGCCCCGCGCGCGATGACAGAACTCATAAAAATCCCCCTCCCGGCCCTCCGCGGTCGATTCGATGAAAATTGTTTGTCCCGGATGCACCGTGTTCAGGGCACCAGCGCGAATTTCTGCTGCCTTGTCGGGGTAGCGCGCGCAGATCGCGCCATACTCGGAAACATGCAGATACTGATAGGTGCCCGACCGCAGGCTGGTCCCCACACGCAGGCTCGACCCATTGGCAAAAGCGAGCTCCCGCGCAGAATCACTCACGGCGGGAATCGCCTGCCGCAGCGCGGCGGGCAATTGCTCATAGGGATAGCGCACCTTCTCCTTGAAGATAGCTTCGGCATCATGAAGCGTATGGGCCACTGTGCCCGCCGCAATGTTGGAGTTGAACAGGCAGGCGTCCAGCATGAACAGCTGGGTAAAGGTCGTCATGCCCAGCTGTCGCGCTTTCAGCACAAGGTTCAACGTGTGGCGCGCCTCATACAACGCCGTCTGCGCCGGGTTCATCGTGAATTTCACCCGCCGTCCATGGGCATCGCGTATCCAGTAGAGATTGTTGAGCCGCCAGCGCTGATCGGAAAACTGCGCGACCGCGCGCGCGAAATCAGGATCGTTCGTCATTTGCCGACTGCTTCTTCGGCTCGGGCGCGACATGCGTCTGTCCATCAACCGCCTTCAGCAATGCGCGGACATCCTCGGCAACATCAACACCAACCCGATCCCGGTATCGTTCGGGCCGACGTGCCTTGAGCATGAACATCAGAAGCGTGTCGGAGTATTTCCGCACACTGCCCACGATCTTGCCCTGATAAAAAACAGGCTCCTCACCGCCCTCCAGCGCACGACGCATTGCTTCATCCTCAAGAGCATCGATCCCGGTTTCGAGAGCATCGAGCCATTCAGCGGCAAACCCCGAATCAGCGCGGCGCAGGCGATACCATTTCCATCTTTCGACCCCTGTCGCATGTGCGGATGCACTCACATTTGCGCTGTCGCGAAGCGCAGCGAGAAATGCCTGACGCCTTGCACGTCCGATGTTCACGCCCCGGCTCATCCGCACCCCCGCGCCCAACAAAAAAACCCGCCGAAGGAAACCCGGCGGGCGCAAACATGTGATCCTGAATTTCGTGCACCCTAATGGCTGTGCAACCCATCGGCAATTTTGAAGTGCAGGTGTACGCGATCCGTCCACCAACGATTCATGCCCGCACTTGTTGCGGGTATCCACGTCAGCGGGCCGCGTGACACATGGACGTGGATGACCGGATCAAGTCCGGCCATGACAGTCGGAAAGGAAGACCGCAAAACAAAACCCGCCGGAAGAAAACCTCGACGGGCGCAACTTTGTGATCCTGAATTTCGTGCACGCTACCCTCGCGACACGAAGGATGCAAAAATCAAACGCAGGTCACATCAGGCAAAAGGGGAACACAACATGGCAACGCTACGCATTTGTTTCGTCGGAGACAGCATCACGGTGGGCAGCGGGGACACCGACTTTCTCGGCTGGCCGGGACGCGCCTGTATCGCCGAGACCCAACGCGGACATGACGTTACCCTTTACAACAACGGAGTGCGGGGCGACACCACGGACATGATCGCGCCGCGCTGGCGCCGCGAGTGCGAGGTTCGCCTGCCGGATCACGTCAACGGGCATCTGGTGTTTTCCTTCGGCGTGAATGACATGGCTGAGGAAGTTGGGGCGGGCATCCGTGTCCCCATCGAAAAGTCCGTCGTGAATGCGCGCGCAATCCTGACCGAAGCCACGGCCTGGCGCCCGACCCTGATGCTCGGGCCGATCCCGACCATCGATGACATGCAGCCCTATATCTTTCCCAACGGGATCGCCTATCACTTTGAGTCGGAACGCGCGGGGGCGCTGAACACCGCTTACGCGGAATTGTGCGGCGAACTGGGCATTCCCTATCTCGACCTGTTCAGCGCGCTGTCAGACAATGCCGACTGGGCCCGCCACCAGCGCGACTGTGACGGGGTTCATGCCGTGGGTGAGGGCTACGCCATCATCGCCGATGCCCTGACCAGCTCGGACGGCTGGCGCAGCTGGTTCGCGGATTAAAATGTCAGTTATCCCTCTCGACACTCCATCGCAGCAGTCGCCAACTCCCGTTTCAGCTCCCAATCACGAGGAAACCGCATGAAAGTCCTGATACTCGGCGCCGGCGCCATCGGCGGATATCTGGGAGGTCGGCTGACCGACGCCGGGTTAGACGTCACTCTTTTGGTGCGACCAGCCCGCAAGGCGCAGCTCGATGCGGACGGACTTCAGATCAGGAGCGTTTACGGCGATCTGAATATTCGCGTCAAAACGGTTACCGCCGACGAGGTCACGACGCCGTACGACATCGTGATCGTGACGGCGAAGGCTTACGACCTTGAAAGCGCCATCGCGGCCATCACCCCGGCTGTCGGTCCCGACACGATGGTCCTGCCGATCCTCAATGGAATTGGACATATCAACACGCTCAACGCGGCTTTTGGCCCGGAGCGTATTCTTGCCGGAACAGTGCAAATCTCAGCCCTGCGCATGCCCGACGGCTCCATCGAACACAAGAATGACTGGCGCTGGCTGCGGTTTGGCGAGCAGGAGGGCGGGCTCAGCGACCGGGTTATTGCACTGCGTGACGCATTGGCAGCCGCTGAAGGCCTGGAACCCGTCGCCCTTGAAAATGCCATGCAGGGCATGTGGGAGAAATTCGTTCATCTCGCTACGGCTGCCGGCATGACCTGCCTTATGCGCGCCAATGCCGGGCAGATCGTCCGGTCCGACGAAGGCGCAGAGCTTTTCCAGCATTTCCTGGAGACCACGGCCGAGGTGGCGCGCCGTTCAGGATATCCACCCAGCGACACATTCATGGCGAATTACCGCAAGCTGTTTGCCGATCCCCATTCGGGCTATGCCACATCCATGCTCCGCGACGTGGAAGCCGGAAATCAAACCGAAGGCGAAGACATTCTCGGCCTGCTTCTGAGCACGGCCCGCGAACACGGCATCGACGAGCCCTTGTTCAAGGCGGCCTATGCTTCAATACGTGCCCATGAAGAGCGCCGTCAGGATGGCGGGCTCTAACACCGTTCATCCCAGCCGGCTGGCGCGCGCATGGGCGGTGCCAAAGTCACTCCGCCCATAGGCGATCGCAAGTGCATCGAGCCCCCGCAACAAAGCCGCCTTCTCGATGGCGTCGATCCGATCCAGCTTTCCGGTCATCGCCCGCCAGTACCAGGCCGGCAATTGATGCTCAACGGCGACCCGCCGTGTCTCCGACCACGACAGACGGCCGGCATTGCGCAACGCGTTGTCACCGCGCGCCAGAATATCGCGGGCGCGCTCATCGGTTTCCGGATAGAGGCTGGCCCCACCCGGTGAATAGCCGGTCAGGCCACTCGCATAACGCTCATAGATATGGGTGTAGGGAGTCGGCTTGCCGAAAGCCCGCCAACCCATAACCGCGTAAACCCATCCGCCATCCATCTGTTCGCGGGTGATATGACCGGTCATCTGCAACACGCCGAGCGGATCTCCCGCGCGTGGGTCCCGCGCGCCATCAGCACCGACAATCAGTTTGCGCTTTGCCTGCCATTCCGCTGTGCCGCCGTCATACGGTCGACGACCCGCACGCGTGCTCTGCCGGCGGCGCGCTTCCGCGCTCCGCTTACGTCCCGGGCGAGCCATGGCCTTACTCTGCAGCGATGGAATATGGCGACGGCGCGGTTTCGCGCAGTCCCGGGAGGGGCGACCTCAACCCGCGCAGGGGTGGAGCAGACAACCGATTTTCATATTGGCGTCCCGCATATAGCCTGGCGATCTGATGTCGCGTCATCCGGGCCCCGGGCTGCTTTTCACGGACCCGTGCGCGTTTCTTTCGCGGCAAGGCCGGAATACCGAATTTTGTGCGTTGTCCGTAGACACTCGCCCGGCTCAACCCGAGATGACGGGCGATCTCAAGATCCGTCCCGACCTGACGCTGCCATAGGACCATCTCTGCTGCCGAAGACGGCGGCCAGTCCGGATATTTGCGCTCCGGTACGCTTTCCTGAAGACAATTTCTAGACACGTTCAACTCCTGCGGGTCATAATAGAACATAACATGAACATTTTGCCTAGACCCCACCTGTCGTGAATCACCAACCTATCCACATCTGAAGTCCGGTTTACAGATCGTGTGATTATCGCATTGCGCATGCAACTTAAAACATGTAATTTTCGCAACACTTTGGAATCACGTATGAAATCGTCCAAGACCTGAGATGACCGACGCCGCCAACCCGATATCGGAAATCGACTGGATCCGTGACGGCCTTGCCAAACCCGGCAAGACCCAGCGCGGACTTGCAAACGCGCTCGGGCTGGACCCATCTGCCGTCAGTCGTTTGCTAACCGGCGGGCGTCAACTTCGCGCAGCCGAAATTCCGGTGGTCGCTGCCTATCTCGACTCCAGCGCGCCGCGTGCGTTGTCGGATCCAATTGTCGCGCCCCGGAACGCCGGGCCAACCGAACCCAAACAACGCCCGGGTTCAAACCAATGGGTTGGCGCGCGCGATCTGCCGGTCATGGGTACAGTGGTGGCCGGTTCTGACGGCATGTTCCTGATGAACGGAGAGGTTCATGACTACATCGAACGCCCGCCGTCCCTGCAGGGCGTTACCAGTGCTTATGCCGTTTATGTGGCCGACACCTCGATGGTTCCGCGCTATTTCCCGGGAGAGACCCTGCATATTCACCCCGGACGTGCGATCGCGTCAGGGGATGACACCTTCGTGGTCGTGCAGATCAGACCGGAAGCCGATGGCGAGGCGCCGCGCGCCCTGGTGAAACGTTTCAAACGCCGGACAGCCAGCTCTCTGGTGCTGGAGCAGTTCAACCCGCATCGCGAGCTGGAATTCCCGCTTACTCAGGTGGAAAGCATGCATCTGATCATCTGGGCCGGTCGCGGATGAAGGGTCTCCAAAAACGCAACTGTCATCTTGCCCGCACCTGTCTGTTGGACCACGATGGCAAATGCCCCGACACGGGGGCACACGGAGGGGGACCAGCATCATGAGAAATACAACAGACGGCGGCGACGCGATCCTGCATGGCTTTCGCAGCCTTGGTATCGACTATGTCATGGCCTCTCCCGGCTCGGAATGGGGTCCGTTCTGGGAAGCCATGGCGCAGCAACAACTTAGCAATGAACCCGGCCCCACCTATCTGACCTGCGCCCACGAAACCCTCGCGGTTGATCTGGCCATGGGATACACGTCGGTTACTGGCCGGATGCAGGCTGTGATGCTTCACACCGGTGTGGGACTGCTTCAGGGGTCCTTGGGTATCGAGGGCGCTCTGCGTGGTGCGATCCCGATGCTCATCCTGTCTGGTGAATCGGTGAGTTTCGGTGATGACCCCGATGTAGATCCGGGTTTCCAGTGGCAAGCCATTCTGAACCAGGTCGGTAGCCCGACGCGGCTTATTGAGCCGTTGGTCAAATGGGCCCACCAGACCGGCAGCATTTCGACCATGTATCAGCAGGTCGTCAGCGCCGGGGAAATGGCACAGCGCTCACCCGAAGGACCAACATATTTGTCGGTCCCGATTGAAGTCATGATGCAGCCGTGGTCGCCACCCAACGAGCTGCGTAACGCGCCAGAGGCTCCCACAGTCACAGCGACGCCCTCTGATATATCTATTATATGTGAAATGCTTTTGGCCGCAAAAAATCCAGCCATTATCACGGGTGAATCTGGCCGTACCCCGGAAGGGTATGCCGCTCTGATTGATCTGGCTGAAACCCTTGCAATCCCTGTGGTCGAAGGCCGATTTGCCCCTTACGCCAACTTCCCCAAAGATCATCCGCTCTATCTGGGTGGGGGCCGGCCTGCGATCGTCGATGACGCTGACCTCATCGTTTTGATCGCGACCCGCCAACCCTGGTACCCACTATCAAACACGCCCAAAAAGGCTCGTATCGTCAATATCGATGAGACCCCATTCCGCGATCACGTGGTCTATCAGCCGAGTTCTGCCGAGCGCTTCCTCGAAGGAGACGTCGCTGCCAACCTCGCACTACTCGTCGACGCCCTGAAAGCAGCTAAAACAGACCATGATGCCGTCACCAAACGCCGCACACAGTGGAACGAAGCAGCAGAAATACGCCACGCCGAAGCCGTCGCACACATAACTGACGCGCGTGCTCAAGCCACCATTTCGCCCGCCTTGCTCGTCGCAACTCTTTCGGAAATGGCACCTGCCGGCACCATCTTCGTCGATGAAACCATCACCCACCGACCCGCGATCATCGGGCACCTGAAAACCGACGGCCCGACCAGCTATTTCAGGGTACATGGCGGACTGGGTCAGGCCATGGGTGTGGCACTGGGCGCCAAGCTTGCCGCACCAGACCAAATGGTCATCACGACCCTGGGGGACGGCACCTTCCTCTATAACCCAGCTGTCCAGGCGCTGGCTTTTGCCCGCACCAACAATCTCGCAACCCTCACCGTGATCTTCAACAATCACGGCTACAACGCCATGCGAAAGGATCAGGAGGGCTATTTCCCGGACGGTGTGGCCGCGAAGAACAATCTCTGGCTGGGTCACCCCATCACCGAGTTTGATTATGCCGAACTTGCCAATCCCTTTGGCGCTTTTGGGGCCACCATTGA
>Ga0181560_10006623_pt1 | contig 10064 bp, 9 predicted proteins | sample 011ome_20_FD_133751 | JGI IMG/M metagenome (GOLD analysis project Ga0181560, IMG submission 133751) | Coastal salt marsh microbial communities from the Groves Creek Marsh, Skidaway Island, Georgia - 011509CT metaG (megahit assembly) | ecosystem: Environmental > Aquatic > Marine > Intertidal zone...
ATGATAAACCCTTGTTTTATCATCATCTAAAAAAATTGCACTATTGTAGTAATTAGAATTTTCATTATAAATGGCACCTAAAATAATTTTTGAGCCATCAACCTTTATTTTCTCCTGAAGGCTCAAAAGAAAATTTTGTGGAATTTTTTGGTATACGAGTGGCACCGAAGTCTCCGGCAGAATAATTAATTCTCCATTGGATTTAGATATTAAATCTAGATATTTTTCTAGACTTAATTGGATGGAGCTTTTATCCCATTTAATTGACTGATCGATATTCCCTTGAATAAGGCTTACCTTAATGGGGTTACCAACCGGTTCCGTCCAGTTGATTTTTTTAAGAAAAATCCCACCAACCCAAATTAGTAAAAGTATTATTAAAATTGTGACGTTCTTATACCAATTCCTCGTAAAACATTGAAGCATTAAAGTTACCGTTAAAATTAATAAGAAGCTAACACCATGAATACCAAGAATAGGTAAAAATCCAGCTAAGGGGCCGTTTGGAATTTGACTGTAACCTAATGAAAGCCATGGAAATCCAGTAAAGATAAAGCTTCTAATCCACTCAAAGATAGTAAATGATGATGCTACGAAGATCGCTGAGGGGATATTATTTTTATAAAAATTTAAAGGTAAAAAAAATAAGGAGAGAAAAATACATAAAGTTATTGTTGATAAAATTGCGCCAACATATGGCATTTGACCAAAGGTATTAAGAGCAATTGTAATCCAGTGGATCCCAAAGAAAAAAAACCCAAATCCAAAAAATATGACTAATTTTGTATTTTGTGTTTTGTTTAATAAAAGTAAACCAGCGAAGGGGATGAGTATTAACGGAAAATAGTAGTATGGGGCAAAAGCAAAGCAGGATATAGCACCTAAGAGAAAGGCAAAAATCTTTTGCAGATGTTGAGATGTTTTATTAGATAAAGGGAGCATGCATAAGATTGTACATGCTGATTAAATTGCTTGAAACTAGATCATCTTGTCGTTATTTTTTGGGACCTCATATTTGTTACCTTCGAAATTAGAATTTTCATCCACTTCATTCATAAAGACAACAGACTCAACATATCCGTCAATGATATCAAGCTCAGTCGTAGGAAAGTAGTTACCAGCATCGTCCGTGTTTAGATTGTGATAATACCAAGTACTGGCAATAACGTCATTTGAGGATTTCATACGTATATCAATTTTTTTGGCTGGTTCACCCAAAATTGCAACTATCTCATCTGCAGTCACGAGGCCAATAATTTCTACAAAATCGCTGTAAAAAGTAGGGAGCTCTGTCACGAGAGGAGCTGCTTGCTCTATATTATTTTCCTCCTGTGGATTTGCAAAAACTACGTTACTAACTAAAAATAATATCGGTATAAATCTAAACATAGTAACCTCTAAATGATTATTAAGTATATGAGAAATAGAGATGAGTTAAGTTCATTTATTTTTTTTTCCAAGTTCAGATAAATTAACCTCAGCAAGTAAGGTATGCACTTGTCTGCTGTCAGCTCGAAGGATCTTTATGAGAAAACCATCAAATTCGATTTGATCTTCTCTTTCTGGGAGATAGCCAAATTTATGAGTAACAAGCCCACCAATCGTTGAAAATTCATCATCACTGTAATCAGTGCCGAAATATTCATTGAAATCATTTAATTCAGTGCTCGCCTTAATTCTGTAGAAACCTTCTTTTTCTTCAATAATGTTGTCTTCAGTTTCATCATAGTCATATTCATCTTCGATATCACCCACAATTTGTTCAAGTACATCTTCAATTGTCACCATGCCACATACCCCGCCATATTCATCTACAACAATAGCAATATGATTTCTATTTTTTCGAAATTCTTTTAATAAAACATTGAGTCGCTTCGATTCTGGAATAAAAATTGCCGGCCTTAATCGGTCGCGAAGTTCAAATTCTTCTCCCATGTTGAATCTCAAAAGATCCTTAGCAAGAAGAATACCAATAACGTCGTTAACATTTTCCTCAATAACTGGAAATCTCGAATGAGAGGTCTCGACAACAAATGGAATAAATTCTTCTGGTTTCTTGGAAATATCAATGACATCCATTTGAGATCTCGGAATCATTATTTCACGAACTTGCATTTCAGAAACATTCATGACACCTTCAAGCATCATAAGAGAGTCAGAATCAATAAGATGTTGGTCAAAGGCAAGCTTAAGTACTTCTGATATTTGCTTTTTATCTTTCGGTTTAAATAAAAAACGCTTTAATTTTTTTATTAATCTTGTTTTTTTGTCTTTCATTTAATTTTTGACAAGGTAGGGGTTAGGAATACCAATTTTTTTAAGAATTTTAATCTCCATGGCCTCCATCTTAACAGCATCTGTATTTAATTCATGATCATAACCCAAAAGATGAAGGCAGCCATGAATTATTAAATGCGCGTAATGATCTTCGAGCCTTTTTTTTTGTTCAAGCGCTTCTTGTTTAATTATTTCATGACAAAGAATGATGTCACCTACTAATGGTTTATTTTCAATCAAAAAGGAAAGCACATTAGTCGGTGCGTTGATTTTCCTAAAGTCAGAGTTTAGCTGCTCTGATTCAGCCGGCATAACAATACGTACGGTGATAGATGAGGTTTTCTTGAGAAAATAATTCAGCCACGCGAGGACCTTTTTCTTGGGCAGCAGTTTTTTTTTATGAACATTATCTTGAATCGTAAGATGTATTTGTGGGATGTTCATTTAATTATCTTGATATTTTTCATATGCATTAATAATTTTTTGTACCAAAGGATGCCTTACAACATCTTTAGATTTAAATTGAGTGAATTCAATTCCAGCGACATTTCTAAGAATTTTTTGAATTTCTATTAAGCCGCTCAATTGTCCTTTTGGTAAATCTATTTGGGTAATATCACCTGTAATCACTGCTTTGGTCCCAAACCCAATTCGTGTCAAAAACATCTTCATTTGTTCAGGGGTGGTGTTTTGTGCTTCATCAAGAATAATAAAGCTTTGGTTAAGAGTTCGCCCTCTCATGTAGGCGAGTGGTGCTACTTCAAGGATTCCTTTTTCAAATAATTTGGTTACTAAATCATAGCCAGCTAAATCATAAAGGGCATCATAAAGTGGCCTTAAGTATGGATCCACCTTTTGAGCAAGATCCCCTGGTAAAAAACCCAATCTCTCACCAGCTTCAACTGCAGGTCGAACAAGCACAATACGTTTTATTTTTTCACGATTAAGTGCATCCACTGCCGAAGCAACAGCCAAATATGTTTTTCCAGTTCCAGCAGGCCCGATACCAAAGTTGATATCAAAATTTTGAATACGATCAAGATACTTTATTTGATTTTCAGTTCGTCCTTGGATATCGTTTTTCTTTGTTATTAATTGAATATAATTCGAGTTTTCAAAATCAGGTAATTTTTGATATTCAACTAAGCTGAGCTGAATCTCTTCGGGTGTTATAGGACTAATTGATTTTTTATAAAAAGATTGAATCAATTTAGATGCAAGTTTGATTTTTTTTTCTTCTCCATCAAAAATAAAATTTGCACCATTTCTCTTTAATGAAACCTCAAAACCATTTGCAATTTGCTTTAAGTTTTCATCTAAAACGCCACAAAGATTAGCTAGTTTTTTGTTATCACTATCAGGTAAGGTTAAGTTAATCTTCACTTTTTAATACTTCACCCATTAAGTTTTTTCCTAAAAATCCTTTAATCTCAACATCGACCATTTGATTAAACAAATTTTCATCATATTTGATTTCAACTACTCTGTTGTTGTCGGTCTTACCTTTCATGTATCCTTTTTCAAAACTTGAAAGGCTGTCGATTAAAATTCTTTGCTTAGTTCCAATCATTTGATTAGTGTAATTTTTTCCCTGTTGATTGTTTAACGTTTGGAATTCTTTCAGCCTTGCTTCTTTAACTTCCTTTGAAATATTGTCCTTAATGAAAGATGCAGGCGTCCCAGGACGAGCACTATACAAAAAGCTGAAACTATAATCGAAATTAATTTCTTGAAGTATTTGCTTGGTTTGTGCAAATTCTTCATCAGTTTCATTTGGAAAACCAATAATAAAATCCGAGCTTAAAGTTATTTGAGGACAACTTTTTTTTAATTTTCGAATAATCGACTTATATTCTAGAGCAGTATAATTTCTTTTCATTGCAGATAAAACTCTATCTGAGCCAGATTGTATTGGTAAGTGTAAAAATTTGGAGAGCTTATCAATTTGTTTGAAGCAGTCTATTAGACCATCAGTCATTTCATTTGGATGGCTTGTCGTGAATCGTATTCGTTTAACCTCCTCAATTGAGGCAACATATTCCAATAACATAGCAAAATCGGCAATCTTGCCGTCAGACCTTAACCCCCTGTATGCATTTACGTTTTGTCCCAATAAAGTAATTTCCTTTACGCCACTGAGTGTTAACCTAATAATTTCTTCGATAACATCGTCTAGTGGGCGTGATATTTCCTCACCTCGCGTATAGGGAACAACGCAAAAGGAACAATATTTACTGCAGCCCTCCATAATGGAGACAGATGCGCTTGGGCCATTATTTTTTAAAGCAGGCAACTTATCAAATTTCTCAATTTCAGGGAAAGAAATATCTATCTGAGGTATTCCTTGCAGCTCTCTTTGTTTTAACATTTCTGGAAGTCGATGCAGTGTTTGGGGGCCAAAAACCAGATCAACAAAAGGTGATTGTTTGATTATATTCTCGCCTTCTTGACTGGCAACGCAGCCACCGACCGCAATTCTAAGATTTGGATTGACTTCTTTTAGTTTTCTGTAGCGTCCAAGATCGCTATAAACTTTTACTTCGGCTTTTTCACGAATAGAACAGGTATTTAGCACAATAAGATCAGCTTCGTCAGCAGATTGAGTGAGTGATAAATTATTTTCACCTTCAAGGAGCTGCTCAATTTTTTCTGAGTCATACTCGTTCATCTGACAACCAAAAGTTTTTAGGTAAAGTTTTCTTTTCATAGTTAAATTTTTAAATTTTAATCATTATAACTTTTTTACTTAAAAACTAATATCGCATTCTAGGTAATAACCGCGCATTGGAGTAACATTTTGGTATGGATAATTTCCCTATTTTTATTGATTTAAAAGAAAAATCAGTCCTTGTTGTCGGTGCAGGTGATATAGCTTTACGAAAGCTTATATTGCTAGTTAAGGCTGGGAAAAAAATTACGATCATTGCAAAAAATATTTGTCCTGAAATGAAAGAATTAGTTACACAATATTCTTTAGTCTTTCACCGAAGGGAATTCAGAGATACTGATATATTAAATCAAGACCTAGTTATTGCTGCAACAAATGATCAAGAGGTAAACGCCAAAATATCAAAAATTGCTCAAGCGCAAAAAGTACTTGTAAATGTTGTTGATCAGCCCGAATTATGTACTTTTACCATGGGTTCAATTGTTGAACGTGATTCATTGGTTATCGCAATCTCTAGTGCGGGTAAGGCGCCAGTTTTAGTAAGGCTTCTTCGTGAAAAAATTGAGACATTAATTCCTTCTTATTATGCGTTTGCTGTGAACTACGCAGGTGAGGTAAGAAAAGATATTCAAAAAAGGTTTAAATCATTAAAAAAAAGAAGACTTTTTTGGGAAGCCTTTTTTGAAAATGAAACTGTTTTAAAAAAAATACAATTATTAAAAAGACCAAGTTCAGCGTCTTTAAAAAATATTATAAGTGTTTTATCTAAACGGAGAGTCGGGGAGGTATATTTAGTCGGTGCGGGACCTGGAGAAAGAGATTTACTAACACTCAGAGCGCTTCATTTAATGCAAAAATGTGATGTCTGTATTTACGATAATTTGGTTTCAAAAGAGATTCTCGAATTAGTGAGGAGGGACGCAGATAAAATTTATGCAGGTAAAAAAAGAGATCAACATACTATTGAGCAGCACAAAATAAACGAATTGTTAATTCAATATGCAAAGGAGGGTAAGTCAGTTCTGCGACTCAAAGGTGGCGACCCATTTATCTTTGGACGAGGAGGTGAAGAGATTGAAAGCTTATTAAAAAATAATATTAGTTTTCAAGTAGTACCTGGCATCACTGCAGCTAATGGCATTTCGGCTTATTCAGGTATACCCTTAACGCATAGGGATTATGCTCAGAGTTGTTTATTTTTAACAGGACATCTTAAAGAGGGGGTCTTAAAATTTGATTGGCCAAAACTTATCACAGAACAACAGACATTGGTTGTATATATGGGTTTATTAAGTCTGCCAGAATTTATTTTACAATTAGTAAAACACGGGATGGCAAAATCTACCCCTATAGCAGTTATCGAAAGCGGTACATTAAAAAAACAAAAAGTTATAACTGGTGAGTTGAGAAATATCGTCAAAAAAATTCATTTAGCAGAAATTAAATCCCCAGCACTTATCATTATTGGTGAAGTAGTCAAATTAAGAACTAAATTAAAGTGGTTTTCCTAGCCTAGATTTAATGGAATAGTGATCTTGGCTTCAAGACCTCCCTTTTTTAAATTTATGAGTTCGAGTTTACCTGAATGTGCTTTTGCGATTCGATCAGCTATAGACAGGCCTAGACCACTTCCACCAATATTTCCCCTTGCCTCATCAACTCGCTCAAAAGGCTTTAATAGCCTTAATTTTTGATTCTCAGGAATGCCAGGACCATCATCAATAATGCTTACTGAAAAACTTTCTTCAAGTAATATCGCATGAACTTCAACGCCCCCATTTGAATAAAAGAAAGCGTTATTAATTAAGTTATCAAGGCATCGCTGAAAAGCTGACACCCTTAAATCAATAAATAGGTTTTTAGGAATAGTTGATCTTATATTTTTTTTTCTAAGTTTAAAATGTTGCCCCATCCTTGAATGCTTTTGTTGTATTTCTTTTAAAAATTTACCTAAGTTCACAGCTACAATCGGCTCATCTTCGAATCCGCGTGCAAAATCAAGAAATTGATTAATAATTTCATTTATCTCTTTGATATCCTGCTCCATACTCTCTTTGATGTCATTTGATTGGCTAGGAAGCATCTCTGAAGCAATCCTGAGTCTCGTCAGTGGAGTACGAATATCATGCGACACACTCGCTAGTAAAAATCTTCTTTCTTCTGAAATTCTAGACAAATTTTCCGACATCTCATTAAATGCTTCACTCACCTCTCTGAATTCAACAACATTGTCGATAGGTAATAAATCTACCTTGCCTCCTCGTTTAATTTGTTCTGCAGCACGACTTAATCTATTGAGTGGCATACTAATACGCCTTGTTGAAATATATGCCCCTACTAGGGCGATAGTGAAAATGACAACTCCCCAGCCGATCCAATGCCATGGAAAAGGTCGGTCAATGAGAGTACGCGGCATGACTAGCCAAAATAATTCAGAGTCGATTTCGAAGCTTACCCATATGCCAGGAATGTCATAATGATTCACTGTAATGAACGTGCCTGTCGGTAGCCTTTTTTTAATATTTTCAACAACAAGCTTTAAGAAGGGGTCATCAGGAATAGGCTCTAGAGGCTCGAAATAGTTAGCAGGATAAATACTTACATCACCCATTCCAGATAATTCAGAGAGTAATTTAAGCCTTTTATTGCTTGCGGCAGCCTCAATCGAAGCTTTTGTGAAGTTAACAACTGTGCTGATTTCAGTTGCTAATGCCTGCGCCCTCATATCCCTTTCAAAGTAATCAAAAATTTTTATAGAGGCGATTTGGGCGACTAATAAGAGTGCTGATATAAGTAAAATAAAACGTGCCAGAAGTGTTTGAGGAAGAAATTTCAAATCCTAGCCCCCATCTGGATTAAAGATATAACCATATCCCCATTTTGTCTGTAAAAATTTTGGTTTATTAGGATCCTGTTCAATAATCTTTCTTAATCTTGAAATTTGTACGTCAATACTTCTATCAAAAACATCAAGCTCTTTGCCTTTGGCAAGCTGCATTAATTGATCACGAGATAGTGGTTGTTTTGGGCGCTCAGTAAAAACTCTCAATAAATCATACTCTCCACTAGTAATCGATATTTCGACACCATTTTTTGTTAAACTGCGATTTTTTATATCAAAGATAAAAGCACCAAATTTGGTAGATTCGACCATATCTTTTTTGTCAGATTTAGTGGTTTGTCTTCTTATGATTGCGTTTATTCTTGCGAGTAATTCTCTTGGGTTAAAAGGTTTAGGAAGATAATCATCTGCCCCCATTTCTAACCCAACAATACGGTCTACCTCATCCCCTTTCGCTGTCAACATAATTATTGGAATCGTAATATTATTTACGCGAAGTCGCTGACATATGGAAAGACCAGATTCCTCAGGCATCATCAAGTCAAGGACAATGAGTGATATCTTTTTCATCTCTAATACTTTATCAAGCGCTTTTCCACTCTCAGCTGTACAGACTTGAAGACCCTGATCCCTTAAGTACTTTGCAGTTAAATCACGAATCTTCGGATCATCATCGACCAACACGATTTCTTGCTTCATTTTTTCACTCATTTCATTGAACTCTAAACAATTATAATGCTCATCTTAACAAGAATTGATGTAACAATTCATTTACAAATTCCTATTTTTTTGTAATATTACATTTACAAATTATTAGGATACTGTGTAACCGTTAGTAAAAGTGTAATATTAATGCATTTAAAACTATATTCTTTAATGTTTTTTCTTTTTTCGCTCATAAGTCCAGCTCTAGCTGAAGTTAAGGGTGATAATTATAGAGAAACTAATCAAAACATAGAAAATGCCTCTGATCTTGATGAGATCCATGAGGCCCTCACAGAGTTTTCCAAATTAAACCGTGAAAAAACCCTACGATATGAGCAAAAACGCAGAGAGATGCTTGCAAGTGTAGAAGAGAGATTTTATGCCTGTGACATGGACAGCGATGACACACTTGATGTGTTTGAAACTACACAATGTTTACCGCAAGTCGCTAGGCAGTTCAGGGAGGTAGACATTAATAATGATAACGTTATTTCCTTAGACGAAATTTCTTTGCTCGCAAAAGATCATTCGAATAAACAATACGCAGAAAAACCCAAAAAAAATAGTACTAACGCTGAAGTTTCTCTTAAAAATAAACCCTCAAGTAAGTCAGACAAAAATAACACTTCGCTTTAATTAGCCTAATCTTTGAAGTAAACTGATAGTGATATGTTAGAAATCAGTTGTGTTAATTCTTTTAAAAATATCCCTATAAATTCACAATTATTTGAATCTAAAAGTATTTTTTTAAATCCTGCATTTCTTGAGTCGCTAGAGGTATCTAACTCAGTTGGCCAGAAAACAGGATGGCAGCCATTTTACTTATTGGCTCTTAGAGATAAAAAACTAGTAGGCTTCATGCCAACATATATCAAAGACCATTCTTATGGTGAGTATGTCTTTGATTGGGCATGGGCTGATGCATTCCATCGATATGGGTTAAATTATTACCCAAAAATATTGTGCGCCATTCCTTTTACGCCATTGACTGGAACACGACTTCTTGCTGAAGATAATTTTATTAAAGAGCAGATGATTGTTGGTTTAGAGACAATACTTAAAGATAATAATTTATCCTCATGCCATATTTTATTTTTAAATAATGACGATCACGAATTATTTAAGTCCTTTGGCTGGATGACAAGAAGAGGGGTTCAGTTCAGATGGGTAAATAATGCTTATAAGTCATTTGAAAACTTTATAAGCCACCTCTCACACAATAAAAGAAAAAAAATAAAGCAGGAAAGGGCAAAGATAAAAAAAGCCAATATTGAAATTATTCAAAAGATAGGCTCAGATATTGAGCAAGAGGATATTGAATTTTTTTATGAATGTTACTGCAATACCTATTTTCAGCATCATTCCCGCCCATATTTAACAAGAGAGTTTTTCGTCCAGCTGCATAAAAAAATTCCAGAGAAATTATTATTTGTTATAGCCAATAGAGACTCAAGATCAATTGCTGTGGCTCTTAACATAATGGATAAGGATACTTTATACGGTAGGTATTGGGGAGCTCTCGAGTATATCCCAAACTTACATTTTGAGCTGTGTTATTACCAAGGGCAAGAG
>Ga0181560_10006624_pt1 | contig 10062 bp, 6 predicted proteins | sample 011ome_20_FD_133751 | JGI IMG/M metagenome (GOLD analysis project Ga0181560, IMG submission 133751) | Coastal salt marsh microbial communities from the Groves Creek Marsh, Skidaway Island, Georgia - 011509CT metaG (megahit assembly) | ecosystem: Environmental > Aquatic > Marine > Intertidal zone...
ACGAAGCCGTGCCGCCTGTATCGCCTGTACGCGCGCGGCACGGTGGAGGAGGAGCTCTACGCGGTCTGGGGGTGGATTTAGGTTTGCGTTTTGTAGCTACGTAGTTTTGTGTGTGCGGTAATACGAAAGTAGCGAATAGCAGTCGTCGGACGCGGTGTACCTTTATAAGTTAACTACGCGATGGATGGCTAGAAAGCGCATCCGCGCGCGTCTCGCTCGCGAAAAATCGCGTTCGCTCGTCGTTCGTCGGCGCCGTCACGCCGTCGCGCCTTGTCCCGCGGCTTTGCCGATGTTTTCGATTTGCTTATTGAGCTCGGCAATCTCCACGTTCTTCGCCGCGATCTGCTCGCGGTAGTTCTCCACCTCGCGCTTGGTGTCCGTGAAGTGCTGCTGCACCTGCGCGCTGTTGTTGTTTTCCATGTGCGGGAACACCTCGACGCCGAACTTCTGCAGGCACGTCTTGATCTGGTTCTCCACGTACATCACCTCCGCCTGGAGTTTCGTGCGCATGGAGACGAACTTGGTCGTCTCCGCAGCCTCCTGCGCGCCTTTCTGGATGCTGTTCCACCATTCAGCCATGGTGAAGTCTGTCGTGCCGCGTGACGCGCGAGGGAGAGCGGGGGGTGGGACGACGGTCAGACGCCGCGCGCGCGGGCTTCGCGCTCGTCTCCGTTCGCGAAATCACGACACGACCACCTATCCAGGCCGCGGGGTGCGTCGAACGCGTGCCGTGTCGATCGGCACCGCAGTCTGTCGGTCCGTGGGTACCCCTCGACGCGGACGTGGCGTTCGCGAGAAAGAGGCGCGCGCGATGGGAGAGTGAGGCGCGCCGCTCGACGCACCTTCGGGTCTCGAGAGGACTCGGCGTGTGCCACGTGCGCGGGTCGCTGTGCCCGTCGGGAAAAATCATCACGCGGCCTCCTTCGAAGCTTTCGCCGTCGGTTCGCGTGATCTCCGTTGAGCCTTCGGGCGTCCGCGCGGCCGTTGCAAGTGAACTTGCGCGGCTGTGACAAATATCTGGATGGCGAATAGGGCGGCTTTTTGTTGCTTTTTCGATCGAACCATCGAAGAGGCTTGCCATCGCGCCCGACTCCCCCGCATACCCGCGCGGCGCACCCCACGCGCGCGCGCACTCCCTCGCGACGCCATGGCGCTCGCGCTCTCCGCCGCCGGCGCGTTCCTCGCGCCGCGCTCGCCCCGGTCGATCCGGTCGTCGAAGAAAGACGGAAATCCATTCACGCGCAAAACCGCGCGACCGTCGCGCGGCGAGACCGCCGCCGCGCTCGCGGCGGCGTCCCCGTTCCCGTACGACGCCGGCCTGGACGTGGTGCTGTACGACACCACGCTTCGCGACGGGTCGCAGCAGGTGGGCATCTCGCTCACCTGCGACGACAAGCTGGCCGTGGCGGAGCACCTGGTGGCGCTCGGCGTGGGGTACATCGAGGGCGGGTACCCCGGCTCGAACCCCAAGGACGTCGAGTTCTTCCAGCGCTGGTTCTCCAGCGGGCTCGCCGAACGCGCCGAGGCGAAGAACGTGACCCTCGCGGCGTTCGGCATGACCCGGCGCCGCGGCGTCGCCGCGGAAAACGACGAGGGCTTGCGGGCGCTCGTCGCGTGCCCCGCGCCGTGCGTCTGCGTCGTGGCCAAGGCGTGGGAGGAGCAGTGCGAGAAGGTGCTCGGCGTGGACGCCGCCGAGAACCTGGCGATGGTCGCCGAGTCCGTGGCGTTTCTGAAACAGAACAGCAAAGAGGTCATCGTGGACTGCGAGCACTTCTTCGACGGGCACGCCGCGGGCGCCGCCTTCGCCGTCGCCGTCGCCGTCGCCGCGGCGCGCGCCGGCGCTTCGCACGTCGTGCTCTGCGACACCAACGGCGGCGCGCTGCCGTGGACCTGCGAGGCCGCCACCGCGGAGGTGCTGGAGGCGCTGAGACGGGAGGGCCTGCACGAGCGGTGCCGCGTCGGGACGCACGCGCACAACGACACGGCCCTGGCGGTCGCGAACTCGCTCGCGGGCGTGCGCGGCGGCGCGCGCATGGTGCAGGGGTGCGTCAACGGGTACGGCGAGCGCACCGGGAACGCCGACGTGCTCGCGGTTGCCGGCAACTTGGAGCTCAAGATGGGCCTGCGGTGTTTGCCCGGGGGCGCGGACGCCGTGCGCCGGCTCACGCAGACCGCGCACGCGGTGGCCGGCGCGTGTAAGCAGCCTCTGGACCCGCGGCAGGCGTACGTGGGGAGCAGCGCGTTCGCGCACAAAGGGGGGCTGCACGTCGCCGCTCTGGCGAAGATGCCCATGAGCTACAACCACGTGTTGCCCTCTTTGGTGGGCAACGAGGCGCGCGCGGTGGTGAGCGAGCTGAGCGGCCGCGGGAACATCGTGGCGGCGGCGCGCGAGGCGGGTCGAACCGTCGACCCGACCGTCGCGACGCTCGTGCTCGCGCAGATCAAAGAGCTGGAGGCGCGCGGGTTCGTGCTTGAAGACGCGGGCGCGACGGTGGAGATTCTGTTCCGACGCGCCGACCCTCTGTACCGCGCGCCGTTCAACGTGCTCGAGTTCAACGTCGCCGCGTCCAACTCGTGCTTCGGGGGGTTTGTCGCGAACGACGTGCCGAACGGGAGAGGCTTGGGAGACGCGAGCGACGACGGCGTCGTGTCCTCCTCGCGTCCTCACGTCGGGTACAAGACGGGCTCGGTGGCGGTGAACCAGGCGGTGGTCAAGGTTGAGCTGTTCGAGTACGACGAGTCGCTCGCCGCGGACCACCCCGCGTACGGCGCCGTCCTCGAACGCGCCGCCGAGCTGTGCGTCTCCGAGGGAAACGGCCCGGTGAACGCGCTGGCCAACGCGCTGCGCCTGGCGCTCTCGGACGCGTACCCGCAGCTCGATCGCATCCACCTGCGCGACTACAAGGTGGACCTGCTCTCCACGGAGGGCACCTCGGCGGCGACCACGCGCGTCACCATGGACTTCGCCGACAAGGACAGCGACGCCACCTGGCGCTCCGTGGGCGCGCACGCGTCCATCATCGAGGCTTCCTTCCGCGCGCTCGTGGACGGCATGGAGTTCGGCATCGCGCAGTGCGGGCCGGAGGGGTGCGACGTGTCCGCCCGGCACGACCAGGGGAAGAAGGAGGCGCCCGCCGCGAGGTGATGCGCAACCGTAGGCTATCTATAATATGTACCGTACGTATGTACGTATTCCTTTCGTCTCATCGTCTCAACGTCTCATTCGTCACATCACCGCGCATTCGCTGCTGTAGGAGGACTTTTTGCTTCGCGGGGGTAACGCACCGCGCCGGGAAGAAGACGCGCCCGAACGCCGCGGCGGCGGCGGCGGCGGCGGCGGTCGCGTCGCCGCCGCCGCCTCGGCGCGCCGCGCGCGCGCCGCGGCTTCTTCGCGCTCGCGTTCCTCCTCGTACTCCGCCTGAAGCGCCACGGCGAGCGCGTGGTCGGCATCCGCCGAGGCTCCGCCGCCGGCGCCGGCGCCGCGCGCCTCGGTGTCGCCCGCGGCTCCCCCCCCCGCGCGCAGGAACGTCGCCGGAATCGCGTCTGGAATCGCGCCGCGCGCCGATCGGTCCCCGTTTCCGCCTCGGCTCTCCGAGGTCTCCGCGGCGGACGCCAGGAGCGCCGCCGCGAGCCGCGCGTCGTCCTCGTCGCCGCGCCGCGCGCCCGCGCTCGGGTCGGCGCGCGGCGCGAAGGGCGCGAACGCGGCGTCGACGAAGGCGCCCTCCTCGGCGGCGTTCGGCTTCGGGCGCTCCGCCGCGCAGAGCGTCTCCCACACGACGTCGGGCTCGCGCAGGTACCCCTGGTCCGTGGCCAGCAGGTACAGCGCGCCGTCCAGCTTGAAGACGGTGGCGAAGTGGTTATTCCGGAAGAAAACCGCGAGCTCGCGCTCTTTGACGGCGTCGCGCGCGTCGCGCAAACCGGCGCGCGTCAGCTGCGACGCCGAGGATTCCAGAAACGCGTCGAGCACGACCCGCTCGCGGCGTCGGGCGTCCCGAGCGGCGGCGTCGTTTTCGGTTTCGGTTTCGGTTTCGGTTTCGTTCGCGCGTCGTTTCTGTTTCTGTTTCTGTTTCTGTGTGTGCTCGACGCCTTCGCGCGGCGAGGAAGAGCTCCCCGTCTCGTCGGACGCCTCCGCGGCCACCTCCGCCACCACCTCGCCGAGCGCCGCCGACACCGCGCGCGACGTCGGGCTGGTCGGCGACGACGGGACGGTTTTCGTATCCGCGTCGTCCAGAGACAACGCCAGCGCCGCGCGCAGCGCCGCGTCCTCCTCGGCGTCGACGTCGTGTTCGACGCGTTCGTCGTTCGGAGCGTTCGGGGCGTTCGGAGAGTTCGTTTGCGTCGCAGACCGCGCGCGTGCTTCGCCCGAAGTCATGATCTCCGCCTCCGCCTCCGCCTCCTCCGCCGTCGCCAGCTCGACAAGCCGCTCCATGAGCTGGTTGTACGAGCGCGCGCCGATGGCGCCGCGCGCGGCGGCGTGCTCGGGCCCGGCCACCCACGCGTGGCACAGCGTCACGTCCAGCAGGTCGAACACCGCGAGCTCGGCCGTGAACTCGAAGTCCAGGGGGTGGCGGAAGCGCACGTTCACGTCCAGCCCGGTGGCGAGCGCGGGTAACACCGCCACGGCGTCGTTCAAGTTTTGCTCCTGGTTCTGGCGGACCATCTCGTCGTCGCTCGCGGACTTGTCGTTGACGTCCAGCAGGCGCGCGGCGAGGAGCGACATGAGCTCGGCGGTGCTCACCTCCGGCCGGTCGGGCGAGCCCTCCAGCGCGATGGCGTTGCGGAGCAGCAGCACGTTGGCGATGGCAAGCAGGGGACACGGGCCGTTCTCGTTCTGACAGATTATGGGTACGTCTTTCCGCCCGAAAAAGCTAACGCGCTTCACCTGGTAGAAGTCCTTGCTGTCATCGCGGGGCGCCATCGCGGGCGCGCTCGGGTGCCGGCCGAGCGCGCGCGGCGGCGAGTCTACCCCGAGAAGCTCTCGGCGCGTGCGCGAGTCGAACCCCGCGCGCTGCGCGATGAAGTGACTCGTTTTCTGCCACGGGGAACATTACCGAAGGTCGCTCTGAAAAATATGTACGACGACGACACGACGTCATCATCACGTCACCAGCCTGTAGAGTCGTCAGCCTCCCCACTTGCCACGCGCGCGCGACACTACGCGCGGGATGTCGACCGCGGCGGTCGTTCCTCGGCATGTGGTGCCGCGCGCGCGCGTCTTCGAAGCGACGCAGCCCGCGTCCAACGCGCGCGGCGTTCGCCACCCCGCCAGCTCCAGGTTGACGTCGCCTTCCGGATATCGTCGTCACGCGCAGCAGCGCGTGCGAAGCCCGACGCACCATCGCGTCCCACGCGCCGTCGGCGACGCACGCGGCGATGGTCGCGAGGCGAAGCCCGCGGTGGCGGTGGTGAAGACCTCGGCGTGTCCCCACTGCCGCCGCGCGGAGGCGGCGCTCAGGGAGGCGGGCATCGCGTTCGTCGAGATCGACGCGTCCGACGCCGACGGCGTCGTTCGCGACGCCGCAACCGCCGTCTCCGGCATGCGCACGGTTCCCCAGGTGTTCGTCGGCGGCGCGTGCGTGGGCGGTGCGGACGAAACGATCGCCGCGATCGAGTCCGGCGAGCTCAAACGGCGAGTCCAGCGCGCCTCGGCCGACGCGCAGGACGCGACGCCGCCGACACTCGCCGCCGCCGCGGCGGCGGCGGCGGCGGCGGCGGGCGACGGCGCCTTCGACGCCGCGGAGGGCGTCGCGGCGGCTTCTGGTTCCGGCTTCGGCGCGGACGCGGCGTACGCGATTCTGGATGACGCCGCGGAGCGGATGAGCCGCGATCTGCTTCCCGGTGACCGCTGGACGTTCGGGGGGTGGCGTTGCCCGCTCAAACTCGAGCGCCGCGTGGTCGCCGGCGCCGACGTCGCGCGTTGGATCGCGCGCGACGAGCGAACGCGACGCGCCTTCGCCGACGAAGGCGACGAAGGCGACGCGAAAAACGACGACGCGGGAACGATCGCGACGATCGCGTCTCGCATGTGCGAGTTCGGCCTGCTCGCGAGCGCGGACGGCTCGCGCGCGTTGGATGAGCGCGTCGTCCGCGACGAAGACGGCGCGGGTTCGATTCCCTTCCGGCTCGCCGACCACGCGGCGGCGCCGTCGGCGTTTCCGGACGCCAAGCCGCTCGCCGCGCTCAACGCGCGGCGGCGCTTCCGCGGCCCTCCGCGAGACGCGCGCGCGGTGGCCGCGGACCTGCGCGAGCGCATCTTGCGTCTGCACGACGAGTTTCTCAGCGACGACGGCGCGTTCGTGGACTACGAGGGCATGCGTTCGTCGGACGCCTTCCGCGAGTACCGACGCGCGGCGGAGGCGTTGCAGACGGTTTCGCTCAACGCGTTGACGAACGAGGAAAAGACGGCGTTCTTCGTGAACCTGTACAACGCGCTCGTCGTGCACGTCACCGTCGCGGCGGGGCCCCCGCGTTCGGGCGTCCCCGGGTTCTTCGATCGGCTCTCGTACTTCGACCGGCACGCGTACGACGTGGGCGGCGCGGCGTACACCTGCGACGACATCGAGCACGGCTGTCTGCGCGGCAACCGGCCGGGCGCCGCGTCGCTGGGCGCGCTCCTCGGGAAGCCGAGTGTGTCGCGCGGGCCGTTTCGCGACAGCGCTGACCCGCGCCGCGCGAACGCGATCGTACCACCGGACCCACGCGTGCACTTCGCGCTGGTTTGCGGTGCCAAGTCGTGCCCGCCCATCCGGCTGTACGACGCGCGGAACCTCGACGCGCAACTCGCCGCCGCCGCCGCGGCGTTCGTCGAGAGCGAGACGCGCGTCGCGTTCGCCGAGGGGGGGGGGGGCGTCGTCGTGACCACTTCGAAGATCGTGGGCTCGTGGTACAAGTGGGATTTCGGCGGGGACGACAAAGAGCGCGTCGCCGCGCTCGCGGCGTACGCGGGAGAGGAGACGCCTCTCGGCCGGGAACTCGCGCGCGCCGCGAAAACCCCGGGTCTGGCGGTCGCCGTCGACGACTACGACTGGGACCTCAACGGGAAGGCGTGACGTTTTCGTCACGAAAAAATAATCGTGAACCCATCGCGCATCAATCGGTGATATCGGTGTTTCACCCCCGCTCTTTCTCGCCGGCGTCCATCGCGACGCGCGCCTTGAGCCGCAAGCCGCCGCCGCCGCCGACGCGCCGGCGCTTGTCGGCGTCGCTGGGCCGCTTTTCGGCGTCTGCTTTTTTTTCTTTTAGTGAAGGGGCGTTTTGTTTTTCGCCGCCGGGCCCCGGCGCGCCCTCCCCGCCCGTCGCCGCGCGCGCGTCTTCGCGAACCGAAAAAAAGCCGACGCCGCTGAACCCCGGGTCCTCGTCCGCGCCCATCTCCTCCCCCGCGGCGCGCCGCGCGGCGGCGGCCACGAGCGCCTCGACGCGCGCCGCCGCGTCCGCGGCGTCTCGCTTGAGCTTCCGCACGTTCGCGGGCGGCGCGGCGCGCGGAGGCGTGCCGCCGGCCAGACTCCTTTGCGAGACTCCTTTGGCGTTCGCCGCGTGCGGAAGCTCGGCGCCGAAGTGCTGCTCGAGCGCCGACACCGCGGCGCGCGCCGCCTCCGCGCAGCGCCGAGCGGCGTCGAGCGCCTCCGCCTCGCGCGCGGCGACCGCCGCGCCGAACCGCGCGGCGGCGCCCTTCGCGTCCGCCGCGAGTTTGGAGTTTGGAGTTTGGAGCGTTCGCCGCGCGCTTCCCTCGGGGCCCCCCCGGTCCGCCGCGAGCGCGACCACGCGTCGGCAGGGCATCGTGAACGTCAAGGGCGATTCGTCCGCGAGGGCGCGCACCTCGACGGTCAGCGCCGCCCTCGGGCCCTCGGGCGCGGGAGAGACCGGCGAGAGATTTCCGTCGGCGACGCGCTCGACGGCGACGCGGGAGGGTGCCCACGCCGCGCTTCGGTCCAACGCGCCCGGGTGGTTCGCGGCGCGCGTCCCGACGCGGAGCAGCGCGAGCGCCTCGCGCACGGTCAGCGAGACGCCTTGGTCCGACTCGAGGAAGTCGAGCAGGTCGCGCATCGACATCGTGTCCGCGAACGAGCCCTCCGCTTCGTGGCGCAGCACGACGTCCATCGCGTAGAGATCCGCGGAGAGCGTCCACGGCTTGGACGCGTCGTCCTCGACGACGGGCCGGACGGTGACCACGTACTCCCAGGCCTCGGGCGCGACCGCTTCCGTGACAACGTCTCTCGATGCCGCGAGACCGCATTGTCTCCAGCGATACGCGGGAGGGTCCTGGTAAGGATCCGGCCGATGCATGGTGGCTTCCCGCCCGCACGAGTCCGCGCGAGAGGGCCGTGCCTTAGATTGTGGTCGGGCACCCCGCCGTGCCCGCTGGTTTCACGAAAAGGTAACAACCGATTTCCGAGGTTTCCACGACACACGACGTTCCGCCCGACGCCATGGCCTTATCCGGCATCCCCTACGACGACGATAACGTGTTCAAGAAGATCATCGCGGGCACGATACCGTCGTACAAGATCTTCGAGACCGAACACGCCCTGGCGTTCCTTGACGCGTTCCCGATGGCCAAGGGGCACGCGCTGTTAATTCCGAAAGCGGAGGGGTACGCCAGCGTCATCGACATGCCCCCCGAAGTGGCCGCGGAGGTCCTGAAGGAGCTGCCGCGCCTCGCGAAGCACGTCAAGGACGCTACGGGATGCGACGGCGTGAACATCGTGCAGAACAACGGCGCCTCCGCGGGGCAGGTGGTGTTCCACGTGCACTTCCACGTCCTGCCGAGGTGGGAGGGCGACGGCCTGGTGAAGCTCGGCAAGTCCGGCGACATGATCGCCAAGGAGGACGCGCTCGCGCTGCTCGGAGCCATGGGAGTGCAGTAGTGTTCGAAGCGCATCGACGGATGAGACGCGTAACGCGTGCAGTGTACGCATAGACCATGATCGAACGACGTGTTCGCTCGCGTGAAACACACACGTCAAAGAATGGCTAAAGACTACGTACGATATAACGTTCGCGTTCCGAGGGCCCGCCCCGCGCGCGTTCGGTTCGGCTCTTTTTCTTTCGTTCTACGTACGTATACGTACGGCGCGTAGAACGCGTTACGCTAGTACGAACGAACCCGCGCGGCGGCGGCGGCGCGCGCGGCGACGATTTCGGCTTCGCGCCACGCCTCCTCGTCGAACGCCGCGATCTCAGCCTCCGCCTCCGCCGCCGCGGCGTCCGTCGCCGCGTCCACGCCGCCGCAGGCGGAGTACGCGCGGTACGCCAGGTCGCACGCCGAGCGGAGCACCCACAGATCATACGCCGCGTCGGAGACGGGACGTCGCGCGTCGACGACGCGCGACGGGCGGCGCGCACCGCGTAGCGGCGGTTTATTCTCCGCGGATGCATCCGAAGGCGGTTTTCGCGCTATTGGAAGCGGCGACTTTACTTCGGCGCCGTTCACGTCCCGCGCGCGCAGCGCGTTCGCGTTTCGCGCGCCGCCTTCGGGAACGACGCGACGTATAACGTCCTCTCGCGAACTGAAGACGTCGTCTCCGCGCGCGTCGAGCGCGGAGACGGTCTCTTCAGTAAGAAACGGAATCCCGGACGAACACACAAAGCGCTCTGTGTTGTTCGTTCTTGGCGTTTGGAATCCGGCTCTGTTGTCCCCTCGGAAATCGTCGTTTCCGTCGTTTTCCTTCGATTCCGCTCTTTCGAGTCTCCGCGCCTCCCGCTCCCGCGCCGCCGCGCACCGCGCGAGCGCGCTCCGCAGCCGCGCGCCGCACATGGCGACGGCGGCTTCGCGCGTCGCGTTCGTCGCGCGCCAGTCGAAGGCGATGCCGGCGTCCCGGAACCGGCGCTCATCCGCGCCGCGCGACGCGTCGACGCCGTCCGCGGCGGAGACGCACGCGTCCAGCGCGGCGAGCGCGCGCGCGTGGTCCAGGAACAAAGCGCCGCTGGAGTTTTCTGTGAGTAATAACGGCGCCGCCTCGGCCAGACGCGTCAGAGACTCGGCGCGCGCGCGGCGCTCGCGAAGCGCGGCGGCGTTAGCCGCCGCGACGCGCAGGCTCTCCAGTCGCGCCTCCGGGAACTCCA
>Ga0181560_10006626_pt1 | contig 10059 bp, 10 predicted proteins | sample 011ome_20_FD_133751 | JGI IMG/M metagenome (GOLD analysis project Ga0181560, IMG submission 133751) | Coastal salt marsh microbial communities from the Groves Creek Marsh, Skidaway Island, Georgia - 011509CT metaG (megahit assembly) | ecosystem: Environmental > Aquatic > Marine > Intertidal...
AAGAGAAGAAGCGCGAAGAGAGAAAGCGAAGCGTAAAAAAAGAGATGATAAAAGAACGAGAGACGACTGAGAATCCAAACGAAGAGAGAGAGAGAGAGAGAGAGAGAGAAGAGAGAGGGAAGAGAACGGCATCGCCAAGAACACCGCGACAATCTCTGATGATGATGATGATAAACTTCGTTCTCGTGCTATTTATTTTTTAAAATACCCGTAACCTTGTAAATCGTAAAACAAAACAACAAAGCATAATATGCCATACGCAACAAAACGCCAGAAAAAAGCAGAAGAAGAAGAAACAAAAAAGAAAATATGGACGTGGATCAATCCCTCGACGCGCTCATCAAAGCCGCCCCGAAGAAGAAAACAAACGCCACCGGCGGTAAGAAAAAAGCAGCCGGTGGTGGTGGTGGTGGTGTCGGCGGCGGCGGTAAGAAAAAAGCCGGCGTTCAAGCGAAGAAGAAAAAAGTCCAACAAGCGAAGAAGAAGATCGGTGTCGTCGCGGTGAAGAAATCGGGGAAGAATTCGATTCGAAAATCGACGGGCGGGAGAGGGAAACCTCTCGGCGGCCGAGCGGTCGGGATGGCGATCGATCAAGTGATGAGAAATAATAACGGCGGTACTCCGAAGTCGCCGAATGAAGCGCCGACGAAGTTGATCGTCTCGAACTTGGATTTTAACGTCACAGAGAAGGATATCAAGGTACGTAGTCATAATTGGTTGAATTGGAGGAGGAGAAGAAGGAGCAGGAAGACAAAGGCGCCTTTGCGCTCGACGCCGGCGACTCGCTCTGTTCCGTAGATATTTTAGAAGAAGTAGAAGAAAAAGAATCAAAGCGCTTTTCGAGAACCGATTCCCACGCATCGAAACGACGATTTTCGAGGAGAAAAGGAAGAATGAATACGAACACTTCGTGTACGGACCTCTTTTTTTTGTGGAGGTGGCGCCAAACTCTCTGTGTTTTTTTTACAGTGCGCGCAAAGGCCGCCGGAGGATTTTTATATCTTGAAGAAAACCATTCGTGGTTATATGCAGCGGGAGAGAGAGATCAGAGCGAATCTTTAGCATAGATTGAGATTGAGAGCGAAATGCAAAAGCGACGAAAGAAAACCGCGTTTGGGAATTGAAAAGAAAAGCCAAACACGCATGAAACACGAAACAAGAAGGGGAGAAGAAGAACAAGAGAGCGTTTGGAAAAACTTGCTCTTCACGTTCTCTACTCTCTTACTCTGTTTATACACGTGTATTCGTTTCAAATGTCATCATTAAACGGAAAGGAATTAGGGGAATTAGTAAGAAACGCGGGTCGCGCGGCAAAGTAAACTCTCTCTCTGGCTTCAGTCTTATATAATTGTTGCTCTCGGTTAAATGCTCTCTCTCTCTCTCTCTCTTCTTGAGAAATCCGTTGAAAGCGCCGCCATTCAAAAAAAACGGAGATTTGCAGGAAAACATTCTTCCGAAGAGTAACGCAAACTCACACACAGACACATAGACAACATCATACAGACAATGTTCTTCAGGCCGTGTCACTTCTGTGGAAATTGGTATTGTTATATTGTTGTGATGTTTTTGTTGTTGTGCACGTTGCTGTTTATCTGGTGGAACATATGGACACGAATGATTTATAATATTTGGGTTTTGGGTATTCAGAAGCAAGAGCAGCAGCAGCATTCAGCGCGTTGAATGATTTCATTTCACTCAAGGCGTTCTTATTTTCTCTTACACTTCTCTCTTTATTTCTACGACTTCGTATGCTTTTGTTCTCGTCTTTATCTCGTCTCTGGCGCCTTTAGCGCAGTCGCGTGTCGATATGGATTTTATTGATTTCTCGTTTCGTTGCTGATGAATACATTCTGGTGTTACAGTATATGGATTTTGTTTGCATACTGGTGCAACAATCATATGTGTCTTCCGCTTTGAGATGAACAATCGATCGATCGAAACATATGTCTATATGTTATACCGCCGCCGCAACAACGTTATATCATAATATTATTAACATTTATATGCGCGTGTGTTTGTGTCAAACTCTCAATTGACAACCTTATCGAATAACAGGATCTCTTTTCCACCGTCGCTCGATTGAAGAAATCGAGCTTGAACTACGGTCCGAACGGCAAGTCTAAAGGTTCCGGTGAAGTTATCTTCTACAACCGAGCGGATGCGTTGGCAGCCATGCGTGAATATTCCGGCATGAAACTCGATGGTCGCGAATTACAGTTGGAAATCATCGCCACCTCGAACGTCGGTTTGGCACCGTTACCTATCCAAGCGAGATTATCTGGTCGCGTTGGCCCGAAAGCGCCGCAACGCATGCCAGTTGGGCGTGGCACTGGCGGTCGCGTTGGCCCGACAATGGGAAACACGGGTGGTCGCGCCAGAGGTATGGGTGGTAGAAATACCGGCGGTGGTCGAGGTACTCGCGGAACCGGTGGTCGCGGTAGAGGTGGCCCACAAAGAATGGACGTTCAACAGCCGAAGAAACAGACTGCGGCGAAGAAGAAGGCAAAGAAGCCGAGAAAGCCAAAGGCTAAGGCTGCTCCGAAGCAACCGCTCACCGCGGAGGCTTTGGATGCTGGTCTTGATGCCTACAAAGCTCAAGCAATGGAATCTTGATCATTGTTATTGACAGTTTATTTCATTCTCGAGTACACTTGATTAAAAGTTGTTTATTATATATTCTGTTATTAATAACGTTTACACTCTTTTGATGCACACATTGTAGTAAAATGTGCAAGTCTCTCTCTTGTTTGTGCGTTCGTCCCGAACTTTCTAATTTGTTTTTTGACACTCACTGCTGTGAAAGCAGGAGCTCTTTCTCTTGTTCTTCTTCTTAATCGTCGTCGTCGTCGTCGTCGTCGTCGTCGTCCTCTTTTCGATTTCTCTTTCTTCCTCCTCCTGCTTCCAAAAAAGGTTCAATAAGTTCGCCGATTTTATCAAGTGATTGACCAAAGTTGAACATGTTGTTCACGAGAAGAGTTTCCAAGCGGTGTAATCGACTGTCGATATTCTCCAAACGTTCTTGTACTCTCGCTATCACCTCCGACAACTCCTCGCTGTAAGTTTTATACTCTGCTTTCGTCGGTAGCTTCTGTTTTCCTCTGAAGCCGACTTTCCGAACCTCCCATTTTTTTGATCCTCTCTCTTTGTCCAAGAGCGGGTCCGTAGGCCATATCGGAAGGACTATGGGACCAGATTTTTTCTTCCTCGGAGCAGCAGCAGCAGCACCACCACCACCACCACCACCAGCAGCAGCAGCCGCAGTGGGCACACCATCCCCTTCAACGTCTTCCTTCTCGATTACTTCCCTTTCTTTATCCTCGTTTATTCCCTTCAAAGTGACCAAATACTGCAACGTCGGATCGTTTAGCCACTCTCTCAAACCAAAAAACGACTGCTCATCCACGGTTCTCCGCACGAATAATCTGGCGTTTTCCTCTTCCTGTTCCGCGTCGACGATCAGCGTTTTCTGCATGCTCTTCTCGGGAACGACGCGCTTCTCTTTCTCTCCGAGCAAGTCGTTCGCGAGGGCAAACATGCAAATCTCTCTCGAACTCATCAAGCGCTTCTCTTTTCGCAAGACGAACACCGCGGCGGTTTTAAAAATACTGCACTCGTTCCCCGCGCTCATTGTCGTCTTCCGTTGTTCTTTCTTTCTCTCTCTGTGTGCGTTTGTGTGTGTGTGTGTGTGTGTGTGTGTGTGTAAGTGTGTGTGTAAGTGTGTCGTCGTGTGCTCGTATTTTTGAAAAGTGCACATGATGCGCCAACCCTAAAAAAAGATGGACCCGTTAAAATATCAAGGTAGGGGATTTCATTCATAGCTACCGCCTTTCTCTTCTCTCTCTCTCTTCCGCGCGCCCACACGCACGCCCACACGCACGCAATCAAACACGCTCATGGGTCTGGACATCAAAATTCCATTCACTTCGCACACGATTGACTCGCTCATCGACGCCCTGCTCGTCCAAAACAACGAAAAGTTGGGGAACGTTTTGAAACCCATCTTGCACTTTGTCGTTGGTTTACACTTTGTCGCGTTGCTCGCGTGGATTGTTTTGCTTGTGAGACAAAAACCACCCAGGGTGAGAGATAAGGTTGATTTGAGCAAAGAGAGTTAGTTTGGTTTTTGTAGTGCGAGTTTATTTACGCTAGATGTAGTTTATGTGATAGTGTTTGTGAATTCCAAGGATGTTAGGTGTTCGCATACCCCTCTCTCTCTCGCGCGCGCACTTCGCGCACGCAAGCTGTATGCCGTGTTTCTTGCGGCTTCTTCTTCTTCTTCTTCTCCCTCTTTCTTTTCTCTCATCTGCGTCTCCAGCCTAAAAATCGCGCTTTACTCTTTGGCTTTCTTTCTTGAGAAGGCGGAGGAGGTAGCATGTCCAAGTCTTTCAATCCAGCTAAATACGCAAGCTTCTCGGAGGACATTTCGTACGCCTTTGAATTGCCGAAAAAGCCACCGGAGAAAGCTTCGATGATGACTTTTTCTTGACCTAATTCCTGTCGCGCGGCTTGGTCGCCTAAGTTTAAGCATTTCTGCAAGTCTTTAGTGTTGACAAGAGTCACGTTCCGGCTTCGAGCTTGGTCGACTTTACTCGCGCCCGGTTCGGTGCCAACGAGTAAATGCGTCGTTTTGCCGGAAACTGCACTGCGGACGACACCACCAAAGGTTTCGATGAGCGCTTTCGCTTTGTCTTTGCCGAGATTTAAGCCCACACCACCGCCAAGTTCTGGAAAAACGCCCGTCATCACAAATGTCTTACCGGCGAGCGCATTGGCAGTTGCCGGAACCGTGACCAAAGGTTTCATTTGATTCAGAGGCACTAATTGTTGTTGATTTTGTCGTGGCACCACCGCTGAGTTGATAGTATCGCCTTCTCCTCCCTCGTGCTCGGAATCAGAGATGACCGAGATTTGGTTCTGTTTCTTCTTGTTGATGTTATTCTTCTTTTTGTCGTTCACCGCCGTGGGCGCCTGGGAAGGCAATATGGGTTTCTCGCTCCTACCTTTCCTCGCTTCTAAGTGAGCGTTAAATAGGTCCCAGTTGGCTTGGTTCTCTTCTTCTTGCTTTATCCTCTCTTCTTCCGGCTGTTTCTTCTTCAACGCGGCTTCTTTTCTAGCCGCTGCCGCTGAGCTTGCGAGTTGTTTCTTCGTCTCTTTCGCGCCCGGCACGATTGCTTTGGCACTAAAGTGCGCTCTTCTACTATCCCTGGGAACGCCTTTGGGATGTTCTTCCATTTCTTCGTCTTCTTGTTTTTGCAACGCTAATCTTCTTTTCGCCTCTATAGCGCCAGGGACAACTGCGACTTCACTTTTGTGCGTCATCCCCCAAGCCCCCGTCCTCTTCTTCTCTGCGCCACCTTCAAAAGGTAAAAGTGCCAAATCGAAATCATCACCAGTCTTCGTGCCTCTCGGAACTGCCCAGTTCTTTCTATTCGCGCAGTGCAAGACAAACGCGCGTTGGTCTTCGCTGTTGAGCTGAATAAAACCTTCCAACAAATCTTCGTTCATCTTCGAAATCGCGTCTTTGTAAGCTGCAAACTGCGCCTCGGTCAAAGTAAACTCGCCTTCTTCCTCCACGAGAGCTACGCGTCGATCCATCGATGGCTGCGTCCCTTTTCCTTTCGCTCTGGTCGCTCTCGTTGTTGTTGTTGTTGTCGTTGTTGTTGTTGCTGTTGCTTTGCTACTACTGCGTCCTCTTCTTCTCGTAGTCGCTTTCGTCTCCTTCTTTTCTTTGTCTTCTTCTTCGTCTTTTATTTTCGCATTCTTTGCTGTCTTCTTTTTCTTCTGCAACGGTCCTAGGTGCGCATCCGGAAGTCCGAGCCAAACGCGTTTGGGGATGCGCCAACATCGCAAATGCGACCAATTCCCGAACGACCCACTCGTGGGGTTACGATGACCACATCGAATCTCGTCTTTCTCAATCTTTTCGTTCGCGTGTTCGCACGCGATACCTCCCGTGTTTGCCACGCAGCTCGACCGCGCCGACCGCGCCAACTCCACTCGATACTCCGGGTCGTCGTACTCCGCCGCTTCCTCGTAAAATCTGTACGACCGATACGTTTTCTGGTGCGTGGTCGTTTCTTCTTCCTCCTCCTCTCCACTCTTCTTCCTCTTCTTCGCCGCGGCCGGTTTCCTCGGTTTCGCTTGCCTCGTTTGCGTGTACTCTCTCGCAGTCTTCTTCGTCTTTGTCCTCTTCGCGCTGACTTTCTTCTGTGCCTCCTCCCAATACGAAGCGATTAAATTCCTCTCGTACATCACCCGTAAGCTTTGCCACACTACATCTAATTCCAAAAAATCTCGCTCCGTCCCGCCTTTATCTGGATGTTTACGCAACGCTTCTCGATAGTACCGCTTTTTGACGATTTTAAACTCTTCGTGCAAGCCACCTTTGGCTTTCGCTTGCTCCAAGTCTCGCAAATCGACGTTTAAAAAGATGAGCTTTTCTTTCGTCGTGCGCTGGGGAAACTCGTTATCGTCGTCGCTCTCGTCGTCGTTTTCTTCGTCCTCGACATCTTCTTCGGAATGGTACTCGCGACCGTCCGGATCTTTGCCCCATCGTCCGCGAGGTTTCTTTTGGTTTCTCCTCCGAGAGCTTCTCCGCGGAGGCATCCTTTAGATTCGTTTCTCTCTCTTATTTGCACGAAAACAAACAAAACGAAGGAACAAACGAATGGACGAACAAACGAACGATCAGAGAAGAAAAAGAACGCGCGCTTTTCCTCGCGAGAGCTGTATCCACTCCAAAACCGAGAGGTGGGTGGTGCGCGCGACACTTTTGTAAAGAATGCTGGGGGGGGGGGCGTTTTTTTTTCTTTCGGGGCAGTGTACGGCAGAAAGAAACTAGTCAAAGGTGCTCACATATTATCAAGCTTTCGTCATCGCGTCAGGCCCGCTTCTCTCAAAAAGTCACCCACGACCGTCGCCAGCGTCTCTGGATCTTCTTCGTGCGGACAGTGACCGGTGTTTTCCATGACGACGAATTTTACCACAGGCGGCGAAGCGGAGGCTGTTTTCTCCTCCTCCTCGTCCTCGAAGGCTGGAGCCGTTGTCAATCGGTTGTAAATGTTTACCGAGTTGGAAATCGGGACGACTTTATCTTCGTTGCCGTGAACTATTAAGATTGGGATATTTTTTTCCCACGCGCTCTTTTTCAGAGCGTCCATTGGGTTCATGGACACGTCGTATTCGTTCGGTTTATCTGCGTAAATGCGCATGTGTCTTCGAAAGATGGCTTTGAGGTCGGCGCCTAAATCATTGAGACTGGCAGAGACGAAATTAATCATTCCGAGGTCCCAGTTTTGAACCACGCGCGGGCGACGGTAACCATCGATCCAGGACTCATCTACGAGAGATGTTTTTGATTTCGCAACGACGTTAGATAAACCGTTTTGCCAAAATTGTTTTGAACGAACGATCGTTCGCAAGAGCACGTATAGAAGAGGTTTTGCCAAAAGGTTGAAAAGCGAAGATTTGATCCATCCCCACACGGCTTTCAAGGAAGATAAGACCACGCGATTAAACAACTCCTCGTCGTAGAACTCGTCGTCTGGAGTGATAATTTTCTTTTTCGGTATCGGTTTTTTCTTCGTCACTTCTTGTTCTTGTTCTTGTTCTTCCACTCTGTCATTTGCTTCCACGTTCTTCTTTTTTTCCTTTTCTTTCTTGACTAAAAATGCCGGCGCAATCAAAACGAGCGCCGCCGGCTTCGTGGCATCATCTTCATCACCTTTTAAAGTCGTCGTCAACGTAGCCGCAATCGTTCCCAACGAGTGACCGACGTACACAACCTTCTTCTTCGTTTCTTTACCCACGTATTCCTTCGCCATCGCCTTCAAACACTTCGCATTGAACACTTTTGTATACTTCATCAAATCCGTTCGCGGTCGTTCCGTGAGTCCAAATCCAACGCTATCGTGACATACCACGCCGATGCTATTATTCGCCTCATTCATCTCCAAAAGCTTATCTACGAACCCCATTTCGTAAGAATACGTGTTCGCTCCGAAACCATGCGCGCAGCTAAACAACACCCCCGATTCATTGACGCTCGACGACGACGAAGTAAAATATTTATGGTGTACGCTCACCCCGTCCACGTCTGCGAACCTCGAGTTTACATCTTTCGCCTCGATCGCGGATACCAATCGATCTCGCTCCTTTTTCTCCTTCTCCAGAAGCACTGCTAACGCTAAAATAGCCGCAAACGAGACGAGAACGAGCAGCGGTGAAAGCGACATCGACGACAGTATCGTTGATTTTAGGAGCAAAAACCATCGATTTTTGACTTCTGAAGCATACGCCGCCGTCGCCGTCGTCGTCGCCGTCGTCGTGAGAAGCGCAAAAACTCGGACGAGAATGCCGCTGGCGACGATCGCTTTCACCGCGCACGCTATCGTCACTCTCGCGTCTAACTTTATCGGTTCGTCCAATCTTCGCAACAGATCGGCGGCGGTATCTTTACTACCATCGACATGGTCATCACCAGCAGAGGAAACAGTTGCGCGAATCCAAAAATTCGCTCGACGGTGACGGTGTTGTTGTTGTTGTTGTTGTTGTTGCGTGCTCCTCCTTTCCGTCTCTCTTTCGTCGCTTCTTCTCGTCGCGGAAACAGAACAAATCTGACGACGACGACGACGACGACGACGACGACTTTGATCGGCTCGTTCTGAGCTAGAAAGAGAGAGAGGAAGAGAAAGAGGAAGAGGTGCGAGAAGAGTCGTCATTTTTTTGACGCGCGCTCCGGGAAAAAAAGAAATGCGTGTTTTTTCCTTCGCTCCGTCCTCCTCCTCCTCCTCCTCCTCCTCCTCCTCGTGGTTGTCCGCGAGTCGATGCCGTCGAAAGAGTAGTCTTTCGCGGATTTTTTTCGCGTGTAGCGGCGACGACGATGACGACTTTGGGAGAAGACGAGGACGACGGAAGAGTTTTTCCCCGTGCTTTGCCTCTTCTTCTTTCTCGGAAAACGCGAAAATGGATGACGAGAATAACGTCAACTTTTCATCGTCGTCGTCGAAACAGGAGGCACCACTTCTCGTGCTGACGTTCGACTTGGACGATACCATATGGCCGACGACGCCGGTCGTGACCGCGGCGAACGAGAGTTACATCGAATGGCTTCAATCTCGAGTCGAGAGTTTCCCAGAGACGAAAGTTATGAATCAGCTGATGAAAGGGATACGAGAGGAAAGGGAGGAGATGTTCCGCGAGCGAGGAGAAGAGCACGTGGTAAGTTTCTCTTTTCGTTTCTTCTTCTTATTATTCTTCTTTGCGCTTGCCTCGCGTGCGTGTGCGTGTTAACCTCGTCCATCTCTCTCTCTCTATATATATATATATATATAAATTACACGTGTGATTGTTGCAGGCTTTATCTTACGCTTCGATCCGAATAGCGGCGGCGGTGAAAGCGATGACGACTTTGTGCGGTGTGTGCGAGCACGATGCGATAGGTATGGCCGCGAGAGGGTATCATTTGAGTTGGATTCCGACTCGAAATAGAACGGGTGGCGAGCTGTTGTTTCCCGGGGTTCGAGAGTGTTTAGAGACGGTACGACAGAGGTACCCGAGGTGCGTCATCGGGAGCATTACGAACGGTTTAGGAAGTGCGAGCGAAAGCGGATTGAGAGAGTTTTTCGATTTTGAAATCAGCGCCGACGAGTTGATCGATAAGGAAGGCGTAAATGGAGATGTGGCGAGGAAGCCGAGTCCGTGGCCGTTTCGAAGGGCACAGACGATGGCAACGACGTTTATGCGCGAGAGCGGAAGCGAATCTACCAACATTTCAACGTTGGAAATAGAGGACCATGAGTCAGAAGAAAGAGCTTATTGGGTGCACGTCGGCGACGACGTCTTGAACGATTGTAAAGCGGCTAAGGAGCATTTGAATTGTCGCACAGTTTTAGTTCGTGATGTGAACGTGGTAAAGTACGTTTCCGGTGGCGGCGCACCGTGGGCTGAACGGCCGGAAGCCGTCGAAGAAGCCGAGAAGAATAAAGCGATGTACGTGGACGAAGAAATCGTGAGCGTCGGAGATTTACCAGACGTTTTACAGAAATGGTTCGATTAAGC
>Ga0181560_10006628_pt1 | contig 10058 bp, 5 predicted proteins | sample 011ome_20_FD_133751 | JGI IMG/M metagenome (GOLD analysis project Ga0181560, IMG submission 133751) | Coastal salt marsh microbial communities from the Groves Creek Marsh, Skidaway Island, Georgia - 011509CT metaG (megahit assembly) | ecosystem: Environmental > Aquatic > Marine > Intertidal zone...
GAGGAAGGCAACGCCCTGTTCAAGGCTGGCAACGTCACCGCCGCGGCGGCGAAGTACACCGAGTGCATCGATAGCGACTCGCAGGATGCGCTGTCGCTGGCGAACCGCGCGGAGTGCTACCTGCGCGCTAGGCAGTTCACCCTCGCCCTGCGCGATGCCGACGCGGCGCGCGCGGCGGATCCGTCCAAGCCCAAGGCTCTGTACAAGCGCGCCATGGCTCTCAACGGCCTCGGGAGGTACCCCGACGCCGTCAAGACGCTGAAGGAGCTGTTGGCCGTCGAGCCGGAGGACGCCGCCGCCACGAACGCGCTCGCGGAGTGCGAGATGCTCACGCGGCAGGCGTTCCTGGGGGACTACGACATGCCGGCGCTCCTCTTCGGGCGGCTGGCGATGAGCTTCCGCCGGTGCGCCGATTACGTCGGCCCGGTGGCGGTCGCGCGCGTCCCCGGGAAGGGCCGAGGCGTGGTTGTCACCAAGGACGTCAAGGCGGGCGACCTTCTGTGCGTGAGCTCGCCCCTGGCGGTCGCGCCGTTGCGCGCGGGCGCGGAGATGGCGCTCGTCCAGGGCCTCGTCGCCGCCGCCGCGCGCGCGCCGGCGGACATGAAGCTCGTCGCGGCTCTGCCCGCCGCGAGCGACGCGTCGGCGGACGACGCCTCCGCGCCCCTTCCCGACCTCGCGCTGTTCCGCAGGCACCTCTCGCGGGGCGACGAGTCGTTCCCGGACCCACCGCCGTCGCAGGAGACCTTCGCCAGGCACTGCGCCGCGGTGGTCAAGACGGCGGCGGTCAGAAACGCCGAATCGGTGGGCGTGTACGCGCTCCCCGCCTTCGTCAACCACGGGTGCGCGCCCAACGCGTGCAAGGTGGTGATCGGGCACACCGTGTTCCTGCGCGCCGCGCGCGACATGCGCGAGGGCGAGGAGGTGCTCATGAAGTACTTCGAGGTGACCGCGCCCGAGCCCGAGCGCGCCGCGCAGGCGAAGCGCTTCGGCATCGAAAAGTGCGCCTGCCGGCGCTGCGAGACGGAGCGCGCGGGCGAGGCGGAGGCGGCGGCGGCGATCGCCGCCGCCGCCGCCGCGGCGAAGCGCGCGCGCGAGGCGGCGGTCGCGGACCCCGCGAACAAGAAGCCGGGCATGGACCGTGACGGCGAGAAGGCGGCGTCGCGCGCGGCCGCGCAGGTGATGGACGGCCTCGAGGTGACGTCCCCGGCGACGCTCGTCGCGGCGATGCGCGGCAAGGCGAAGGCGTCGCACAGCGAAATCACCGCCGCGCTCGCCGAGTGGAAGCGCACCAAGGGCAAGAGCGGCGCGCCGGACCCGAACGCGCTCGTGGAGCTGGCGACGTGGTTCGACGCGAAAGCGACGCAGATTGGGCTGGACGCCACGCGCGCGGCGTGGGCGCGCACGTCCGTGCTGCAGGTGTACGCCAACATCGCGCACTGCCTGAGCGCGGCGGGCCTGCTCGAGGCGCGCGCCGAGACGCTGGCGAAACTCGCCGCCACGCTCGCCGCCGGCGACGGCGCCTCGTTCGAGCACTGCAAGCAGCTGGCCGTGGCGGTGCAGAACGCGCGGAGGCTCGGCGGCGCCGAGGCTGCGAAGCGCGCGGCGGCGGCGGAGAAGGCGGCGGCGGCGACGCTCGCGGTGAGGTACGGCTGCGGCGGGGGGGAGGATGAAACTTCGCGGGAAATCGTCGGCGAGCTCCTCAAGCACCTGGAGCACGCCGCCATGGAGAACGTCGGCGAGTTCTGCGAGGCGTCGTGACGCTGAACTTACGACGAGAGAATCGCGACGAATCGCGACGCGGTTTTCGCTGTGAGCGAGACAGAGCGATCGTGAACGTCGCTATGAGCTATGCGTATCATGACACGAGACATCACCGTCTCGAACGATCGTTTACTGGAACGCCTCCTTCGCGCCCCGGAACGAAAACGACCTCACTGCGCCTCGGCGATGAGCGCGCCTTGCAGCTCCGCGAGCATCGCCGGCACGTCCCCGACGCGCACGTTCTCCGGGGAGAAGTGCATGAACCGTCCCCGGGACGGGACCCCGTCGACGTTTTCTTCCCCGTCCAGCCCCGGCATCCCCGGCATGCCCGGGGGCATCCCCAGACCTTGCGCGGGGACGGCGCGGCGGTACGCCGCGAGCGCGTCCCTCACGTCGCCGACCCGCAAGTCCCCGGGGTCGCACGACGCGAAAAAGTGTCGGCGGCCCTCCTCGCCGACGTCGGGGTACGACTCGTCCTCCGCGCTTTTGCGCTCCACCGAGCGCAGTAACGAGGCGAGCAGATGCTCTTTTCGAAGCCGTCGCTGGCGCTCGTCCCGGCGGGAAGGCTCCGAGGCGCGTTCGAGGCCCGGGGACGCGCGCGCCCCCCGCGTCGCAGAGGCGTCGGCGACGCCGACGCCCGCCGCCGTCCCCACGCCGCGCGCCGCCGTCCCCACGACCCCGAGACCGGACATGAGCAGCCTCCCGACGCCTCCCGCGACATTCCCCGCGACGCTGAGCCCGCCCCCGGGGGGCAAGCCCGCGGGCGGGCTCGGGCTCCCGAACAGAGACGCCGCGGGCAGAGGCGAGTGCGCCGCGGCGCCCGGGTGCTTCAGCCTCTCCGCCGCCGCCGCCGCGCGCTCCGTCTCGGCGGCGGCGTCCTCCTCTCCGAACTCGCACCACCACGCGTCCCCGAGCGCGGTCTCGCCCGAGAAGCCGCCGAGGAGCAGGAGCGCGTCGCCGACCTTGGTCATGGTGTGGAACGCGCGGGGGGAAGGTCTCTGGTTCGATCCCGCGACGCGTTCCAGCCTTCGCCACTTCCCGAGTTCGCGGTCCACCGCGTGCGCGTCGTCGTAGTACACGTGCTGCTTCACCAGCCACCCGTCGTCGCCGCGGCCGCCGAACACCAGCACCTTGTTTCCCACGCAGGTCACGGAATGGCCCGTGCGGGGACCGGGAGGCTGGCCTCGCAAGTGCAGACGCGTCCAGCGAGGCTCTCTTGAGCTCTCTTCGGCTCTCGCGTCTCGCGCCGCCGACGCGTCGGCGTCCGCCTCCGCCGATCGGCGCCCGTCGGCTCCCGTAGGCGGGGACGACGCGTCACCGCGGCCATCCAGGATGTCCACGAGCGCGTCCGCGTCGCGCGCGATCGGGTCCGTGTCCGGGTCGCGCAGAGCCCACAAGTCGCCGCACAGCTGGCCGTTGGACGCCTGCCCGCCGAAGAGCAAAACGCGGCTGTCCACGACGTCGCCCGCGTGCCCCGACCGGGGGCTCGGCGCCACCGGGACGGCCACCGCGCGCCACTCGCCGGTGGCGACGTCCAGGACGTGCAGGTCGTTCAGCCACCCGTGCCCGTCGAAGCCCCCGAACAGCAGGACGTTGTTCCCGTTCGGGACGCGCGCGGCCACCCCGAAGTCCCGAGGCGTCACCCCGACGCGCTTCGCGCTCGGGAATCGGTCCGCCAGCGCGCTCCACCTCCACGTCGTGGTGTCCAGCACCCACACGTCGCCGTGCTGCTCTCTGCCCGTGCGCCCGCACAGCACGTACAGGTCCGTGCCCACCGCGACCGCGCTGTGGAACGCGCGCGGGCCGGGGCCGCCCGTCGCGGCGGGCGTCGGGCGGAACCAACGCGCGCGCTTGACGTCGGACAGCGCGCGCGCATCCAGCACGACGGTGTCCGCGTGAAAGTGTTTGCCCTGCGTCCCGCCGAACACCACGACGTACCCCCCCACCAGCGTCGCGGAGTGGCCGCTCCGCGCCGAGGGGGGGGGCTCGTCATCCGCGGACGCCGCCGCGCACGCGCTCCAGCGCATCGCGGAGTGTCGCGAAGGGTGGAGCGGACCCGCGGAGCGTCTCATCACATCTGAGAAAAGCGCGCTGTTTGGGAAAAACGAACATTCGCTGGCGGGCCTCCAGCCTCGCGGCACCGGCTGCCCGCCAGAGATCATTCACGCGGGCCGGGGCGCGGGGGCGCGCATCGGTCGCCATGGAGATCTACTACATGTACGCGAAGACGCGTAAGGAGTTCGGGAGACACGCGCGCTTCGACGATGAGCCGTGCGAGGTGCGCACGCGGTGCCGGCGCGCCCCCTCGAGCCACGACCCGGCGTCCGAATCACCGGTTGACCGCGCGCGTACTGACTTTCTCCCTTCCCGCCCATCCCACGCAGGTCGTCTCGGACATCCGCCCCGAGCCCGAGCTCAAGCAGGACTACATCGAGCGTAACCCGGTGATCACGACCGTGCAAGTCGTGCCCGACCTCTCCGAACACGAGGTACGACCCGCGACGGCGAGCCCGCGATCCCAATCGCGATGCCGCATTTGGAGGCAAACGACTTTCTTCTTTTTCGGTATTTCGCGACTGGGTCCGCTGTGCGCGAACATCGTTTTCTTCGATATTAAAAAAAAACGCGACGCGACGAGAACGCTCGCCTCGGCGCCGCTCTCCCTTACGACGACTCTGACCCGAAATGAAACTCTCTCGACTCGTACACGAACACGCAGGCGAACACGCAGCAGATCACGTTCGCCGACCGCGGGTTCGCGCACGTCGAGGGCGGGTGGCCGAAGGAGGTTGATCCGACGGAGCCCGAGCACGTGATCCGCTACCGCAAGAAGGTGGAGAAGGATGAGGCGTACATCGCGTCCGTCGCCGCGCTCGGCGCGGAGGTTGAGGACCTGGTGCGCCAAAACAACGCCGTGGACATCTACGAGGAGTACTTCGCCGGGTCGCAGGCGGACCACAGCTCGGAGCAGCCGTACGCCAAGACCCTCACGGTGTTCCGGGACCCGTGCGAGATCAAACGCGGAGCGAGTTACATCAGCTGGAACCCGGATGTCGAAAACCGCAAGTGCGCCGTGGCGTACTCCATCCTCGGTTTCCAGAAGCAGCCGGAGGGCATGCATTTGTCGTCGTACATCTGGGACGTCAACGCGCCGAACGAGCCGGATTTCGAGCTGAGAGGGCCTTCGCAGCTGTGCTGCGTGAACTACAACCCGAAGGACACGAACGTGCTGTCGGGCGGCATGTACAACGGCCAAGTCGGGTACTGGGACGTGCGCAAGGGCCACACGCCCGTGGACACGTCGCCGATCGAGAAGTCGCACAGAGACCCGTGCTACGACATGGACTGGCTGCAGAGCAAAACAGGCACGGAGTGCTTCTCCGTGTCCACGGACGGGATGGTTTTCTGGTGGGACACCCGACGTTTAGGCGAGCCCGTGGAGGAGCTGCGGCTGGTGGAGAAGTCGAATCCGGACGTGGTGTTGGGCGCGGTTTCCGTGGAGTACGAGTCCATCGCGGGCCCCACGAAGTTCATGATCGGCACGGAGCAGGGCACGGTGCTGATGTGCAACCGCAAGGCGAAGAATCCCGCGGACAGGGTCGGCACGTCCTACCACGGCCACCACGGCCCGGTGTACTCGCTCGAGCGCAACCCGTTCAACCCCAAGTACTTCATGTCCATCGGCGACTGGTCCGCGCGCGTGTGGATGGAGGACCTGAAGACGCCCATCATGACCACGCGCTACCACGGCACGTACCTCACCGGCGGCACGTGGTCGCCCACGCGGCCGGGCGTCTTCTTCACCATCAAGGCGGACGGCGAGATGGACGTCTGGGACTACTACTACAAGCAGGACGACCCCACGCTGTCGGTGAAGGTGACGGAGGGCACGCCGCTCACCTCCTTCAACGTGCAGGACACCGGGCGGCTGGTGACCGTGGGCGCGGCGGACGGGTCCGCGACGCTCATGGAGCTGTGCGAGGGGCTCTACACGCCGCAGCCGAACGAGAAGCAGAGCGTGAACCAGATGTTCGACCGCGAGACGAAGCGCGAGAAGAACCTGGAGGCGGCGGCGAAGGATGCGCGCAACGCCGCGAAGCGCGCGGGCAACCGCCGGGACGAGTTCAAGGAGGTTTCGGACGACGCCATCGCGGAGGTGGAGAAGACTTTTTTGAACATGACCGTCAAGAACGGCGAGACGTTCTCGGACAAGAGTCCGCTGGACGCGTAGGTGGCAATAGAGACGTCGTGTGATAGAGACGTGATGTAGCGCTTTTTAGTCGTGACCGTATGTACGCGTAGACTACGTGTAGACGGCGCGCCGCGGGGGGTATTCTCGCGCGAGAATGTCGGGTCGGGATTCGCGACGGCGCGGACACGCGTCTTTCCGTCGCGCAATCGTCGTCGTCCCGCGCGGAGTCCACGCCGTCATTTGAACCCCGTGCCCCTGCACGTTTTGCACAGGATCATCCCCGCCCCCTTGCACGCCGTGCACTCCAGAGGTGACCGCCTGGTCAAGCCGAGGACGCTGTCGTCGTTCCTGTCCCGCTGCGAGATCTTCACCGGCGCGTCTCGCCTCCCCGTGCCGTCGCAGAAGATGCACGTCTCCCCGCCCCTCTGCGCGCACGCCGGGCACGGCTCCGGCTCGCCTTTCAGCCCCAAACCGACCGCGAACGCACCGATGACCGCGCCGAAGCCCGCGATGGAGGCGAGCTGCGCGGCCTCGAGCTCGGCGGTCGACGGAATCGCCCTCGGGACCCCCCGGGACGCCCCGCGGCGACCCGTCGGCACGCACGTCGCGGATCGCCGGGGGGTGCTGTTGACGCGCGCGCGCGTCAGCGGCGCCGCCGGGGCGGCTCGCGCGGTCCAGCTCGCCATCGCGGGCATCGCCGATATCAGCGAGCGAGGGAACGCGGCGAGACGTCGCGTCTCCACCCCGCGCGCGCTGGAATGGCACGCGCGGCGTCAACGAGCCGTCCTCGACGAAGACGCGCTATCTTCCTTCGTTCGCCACTTGGCACTCAGAGCGCCTCCACGTCATCGGGCTAAGGAGGAAAACGCGACACGCGGGTGTCCCTGGACGTCCCTCTTCTCGGCGCCATAACGCGAGACGCGGAGCGGTTGGGAATCTCGTTCGACCGCGCGTGACCGGGTGCTGACGGGATGTCCGCCCTCGACGCCTACAGCGCCGTGGCGGGCGTGCCCGCGGCTCGCCGAGACTTCCGTCGCCGTGGGCACCTTTCTCCGCGGACATGCGTCACCGCGTCGTGGTCGCGACAGCCTTCGCGCGCCGCGGGGGAACGGCCGTCCAGCGACGCGGCGAGCACGGGGACGGACGCGTCCGCGTCCGTCTCGTTCCGCTCGACGGGCCTCCTCGCGGCGTCGCGCCGCGGCGTCGCCGGCCGGCGCGTGGCGTGCCGCGCCTCGCCCCGCGAGCGGCAGCGCAAGGAGGATGATCTGAAGAAGTACCTGCGCGAGAAGGGCGTCGACGTGCCGCGTTTTCGGAAAACCACCTTCAGTAAGGGCGACACGGAGGACCCGTTCACGGTCGTGGACGAGGCCATCGAGCGGGACGGGCTAGGATCGCTTCGTTTGCTGGATCTGGACACCGTTCGCGAGCGGTGGGACGTGCCGTGGGGGGGATGGCGGGTGTTTTTCGGCATCGGCGGCTGGAGCGCATCCTTCGTGTTGACTGCGGCGCTCGTCTTTCCCCTCCTGCTCATCGCGAACGGCGTGGACCCGCGCGACTTCGACGCGAACCAGCAGAGCAAGTACCTGGTGGAGGTGCAGCTGATCGAGACGGTGGAGACGTTCGCGGTGCTCTGGCTCTTGCTGCGGAAGTTCGCGCCGGAGATGGAGGGGAAGGAGTTCTTCAAGATGGACTTCGCGGACGACCCGTTCTCCGTCGAAAAAGGCTGGCTCACCTGGGGGCTCATCGGGTACGTCGCGGTGTTCTTCTCGATCGGGTTCACCGCGACCGCGATCGACCTCGGGACGCACGCGGTGGAGGCCATCGCGAGTGGCGCGGGAATCTCGGCGTTGGGCGAAGGCGCGCGCGCCGTCTCGGCGGCGGCGGGGGAGACGGCGTCCTCCGCCTCCGCCGGCGCCGCCGCGTCCGCCTCCTCCGCCGCGTCGGCGGCGCAGGACCAGGGCCCGGGCACGATCGACGCCGTGCTCCCGATGCTTAAGGGCGGCGAGGGTCAGGCGGGTCGGTTCTTCTCCGTGCTCACGGTGACGTCGGTGTTGGCGCCGCTGCTGGAGGAGGTGGTGTTCCGCGGGTTCCTGCTGGCCAGCCTCACCAAGTGGCTCCCCACGCCCGGCGCGGTTGTGTTTTCCTCGGTGGTGTTCGGCGCCGCGCACCTCGCGCCGCGGGACTTCCCGCAGCTCGTCACGCTCGGCATCGTGCTGGGCTTCTCGTACGCGCGCACGCGGAACCTGCTCACGCCCATGTTCATCCACTCGCTGTGGAACAGCGGCGTGCTCATCGTCGTGGCGGGGCTCGTCGCCACCGGAAACGAATCCGTCCTGCCGGGGTTGGGGGGCGGACAGTAGCCGCGCCTTTTCGTGTAGCTATGTAGTGAAAAACAGCGCAGCCGCCTCGCCGAAGCGCGACGACGCGACGCGTAGAGAAGCGCGACGACGCGTAGAGTCTCGAGAAGACCGCGTGTAGTAGTGCGTCGCGAACTGCGTGGGCTATCTAAATACCACGGCGCGTGTATCGAACAGATGAGAGATGAGGCGTAACAGAGTTTCGGGTCGTTACAACGCGAACCTCCCCTTCGCCTACGCGGTTTACGCGTTGGTGTGTGTGTTGATAGTCTCGATGTTCGTGGGTACAGGACGAAGCAAGCGCGCTCATCCCGCGGCGGCGCGCGAAAACGCGCGCCCCCGCGGAATCGGAGCTTCCAAATCACTCCCGTAGCGACGACGCCAGCCCGCCTTAGTGCGGGGACGCCCTGGTGAAGCTGCGGTGCGTTGGTGATACGCTAATCCTAAGATTGATAGCGAGGGCTTCCGACACAGTTTCGCTCGGCATTCGCCGAGAGTCGCTTAGAAGAGGCGGTACGGCGCGCCCATGGTGGACTTGATGTACAGCGACTTGACGTTCTGCCAGTTCTTCTTGAGAAGGGACACGAGGAAGTTGACGGACATCTGCGTGTTGACGAAGATCTCGCGCTCGGTCATCTCGATGTTGCCGACGGCGACGGCGAGGCAGAGCACCTTCTTGAGCTGGAACTTCACCTGCGAGCGGATGCCGTTCACCTTGTTCTCCAGGGGCTCGTTGTGCGTGCACAGCGTGGGGAACTTGCCCGCCTTGTTCAGGCCGGGGCCGAGCAGACGGGGAATCTGCTTGATCACGGATTCCGAGGCGAGGAAGTGGTTGTACTTCTTCGCGAGCTTCTTGATGAGCTTCTTGTTCTTGTTCAGCTTCTTGAGAGCCTCGACGTCCATGTGGTCGATGCCGACGCCCTGCGCCTCCTCGCAGTGCTTGGCGTCGCCGAGCATGCAGAGCTTGAGCTTGGGGCGAGGGATCGTGGGCAGGGAGACCGTGCCGTTGAAACGCTTGTCCTTCTGGGGATCATACTGCTTGAGACCGATCTGCAGCTCGATCGTCTCGATGAACTTGCGGGGCTTGTCCTTGGCGCCCTGAAGGACCTTCTCGATGCCTTCGCGGAGGGTGTCGGAGGGGAGCTTGCTGTGGGGGAAGGGCACGGGGGGGGATGTGGGTCAGCGGAGTTCGCAGTTCGCGGAACAGTCTCGAGGCTGGTCCGCGCGAGAGGGCGACGCCCGGGGTTGCGCGTCACGCGCGTCTCCTCCCGATGAGGAAAAGAAAACCCTAAGCCGCCTCGATGCGCCGGAAAATGCGGTCGGCGACGCCGGCCGCGAGCCACGGCAACCGCGGCGACCGCGCGGGAGCCGTGCGGAGGGCGGGAGGCGGACACGCACCTCATGTTGTACTGCCTTTACGAGAACACACACACGTGCCTGTTAAGAGGGAGAGTGAGACGTTCGGGGACGGCTCAAGTACCGCGAGACGACTCGCGTATTTTGCGCGAGTGCCTGAAGAGACCGATTGCCCTATATAATGGTCGAGCGGAAACTTGAGTTACAAACCCAGCGTCTAAGTTTTGAAACTTCCGAGCGCCAAGCGCCAATAGACTTTTCGTACTATAACGAACACACACCTTCATCACGACGACCGCAAAGGAGTGTGCGCGGGCACCCGTGCCTGAGCACCGGCGATTTCGATGGCCGCGCACGCGGCGGTGCGCGTCCCGGCGGTGCGCCCGCACTGC
>Ga0181560_10006633_pt1 | contig 10056 bp, 9 predicted proteins | sample 011ome_20_FD_133751 | JGI IMG/M metagenome (GOLD analysis project Ga0181560, IMG submission 133751) | Coastal salt marsh microbial communities from the Groves Creek Marsh, Skidaway Island, Georgia - 011509CT metaG (megahit assembly) | ecosystem: Environmental > Aquatic > Marine > Intertidal zone...
CGGCGCGCGGTCAGCGGGGATCCGGAATCGATCGATGCCAAAAGTGGCCGGCGCCGCGGGGCGAAGGAGGGGGGGGAGGCGAGCGCGGCGCGCGACGGCGGGGGGACGCACCACCGGAGTCTCCTCCTCGGGGGCGTCGCCCTCGGCCTCGGGAGGGTCCGCCATCGTCGTCCGCGCGCGTCGCCGACGCTGCGCCGGCGTCGATGTGGCGCGCGCGACGACGACCCGCCGGGTCGTTTCGCCAACGGAAGGGTGAGACGCGCCGCGCCGAGGGAGCTACACCTGACTGTCGACTAAAGGCGCGTTATAAGTTTTTCAGTTTTTCACCCACCGCTCGGTTTCAACATTTGATCGCTCCCCCTTTCAACTGACCGGTGAACTTTTTTTGTATAGAACGCACCTAACACAGAAGGTTCGCCCTCAGGGCGTCGTCTAACACCGCGCCGCCGCGCCCGCTCCCGAGCGACATCATCGCCCGCACCGGAAGCTCCTCGTCCGTGACCCCCAGCACGCGCATCACGTCGTCGAGCGCGTCGGCGCGCGCTCCCTCGCCCTCGCCCTCGCCCTCGCCCTCGCCCTCGCCGCCGCGTGTGCGTTTTTCGTCTTCGCCGCGGAAAAACCACGCCAACGCCGCCGCCGCCGCGCGCCCCTCCCACTCGTGAAGAAACACGCCGCCGCCGGTGTCCTCGACGTCGTCCACGCGCGACCACCCCGCGGCGACGTCCCTCCCTCCGCCTCCCCGTGGCATCTCCGCGACGTACGGCGCCGCGCGCGTGCAGTGCGTCAGCAACGCTCTGAGGGTCGTTCCGTACGAGCGATGATATCGGGGCGGAGTTGAAAGGCGTCAGAAGCGGAGTTGAAAGGCGTCGAGGGGCGTGTGTCGGGATTGTGAGCGAGGGACCCTGGGCGGAGAGATGTGCCGGGTGGACAAGTCCTTAAGGATCGGCGTTCACCACGCCGACGCGGTCGTATGGGGACCAGTGTGAGATAGAACGCGCCTGAGTTTCTCCCGCGCGCGTCCTTCCCACCCCTCGCGCGGCGCGCGTCTCAAGACGAGCGGCGCGCGCCGCCGCCACGCCGTCGCCGCCGCGGAGGACGGCGACTCGAGCCCGCCGTGAGGGAGGATGAACGCCTGCGCGCCGCCGCCATGCGGGACGTGGTGGTGGTGGTGTCGCTCGCGCGGCGGCGACGGCGACGGCGACTCTCCGGCGGTCGCGTCGTCGTCCCCGTCGGCGACTGATGAGGTCGACGTGCCGTCCTCCGCGCTCGTCGTCGCCGCGGCTACCTCGCGCCGCCAACCCATCTCCGCGTGCGCCTCGCGCAGCAGCGCCCTCGCGGGCTCGCGATGAAACTGCGTGCTGATCCGCACGTCCGCGGTCAGCGACCGCATCGCGTCCCCGAGCCGCGACATCTTGGCGCGAATCGACGCCGCGGACGCTTCGAGCCTCTCGTACTCCTCCGCGCCGTCCGCGAGCGCCGCGCTCGCGGCGCTCGCCGCCGCCGCGTCCAGCGGCGGCGGAGCGCCGACCGCGTACAGCCACTGCGGCCACGACGCGATGGGGCCGCCGACAGAGCGTCGGCCATGCCCGCGCGTCAACGGCGCGAATTTCCGACGCGCAAAGAGATCCTCAACCGCGGCGTGGAGCTCCGCGCACGCCTCGCCCGACGGCGCCAGCCTCGCCGCGGCGGTCAGCGCGTTCGAGAGCGACCGCAGGCCGGCGTCGCCGGTGCTCGTCTCGTGCCCGCGGACCGCGCGCAACCCCGCGGCGACGACTTTCGCGGTCGCGATCGACGTCTCGTCGCTCGGGGGGTCCGCGTCGTTAGCGGCGCCGTTAATAACCCCGCTCGTCGCCCAACACTCGAGAAACGGCGGCGTGAGAATCTCGTGCAGCTGGAACGCGTGGTCCCAGTCGCGTCGTAGGTACGTCTCGCGCGCTTTCGGCCGGACCGCGTCCTCGAGGAGCAGCCGGAGCGCCTCGAGGCACGCCCACGCGCCGCCGCCGCGGAGAAACAACGCGCCGAACGTCGACTTCTCCACCGCGGGGGCGCCCCCCCCCGCCCCCGCGCGCGACTTGGATTCCGGGCGCCCGGCGGGATCGACGAAGGCGCGTTGGCAGAGGTCCTTCGCCACGATCAACGCGCACACGGCGTCGTGGACGGCGTCGAGAACGAACGACGGAACGTCCCGCGCGGCCGCCGCGATCGCGACGGGGAGCGCGATGAGCGCGAGCGACCGCGCGGAGGCGTGGTCGAACGCGTCCACGCCGAGCGCTTTGACGCTCTCGACGACGGTTCGCGCCGCGCGCGCGAAGGCGTCCACGTCGCCGTCGCGGTGGCCTGCGATTGGTTTGAGTGAGTACACGTGGCATCAGTCACGCGGGAGGCACGCGATTGGTGAGTGATTCGTATGATAGCGCGCCAAAGAACGCCTCATGATAAAAGAGACGGCGCGCGACGCGACGCGACGCGCGAAAGGGGTGGGTCGCGTCGGCGGTCTCGTCACCTCGCCACGCGCCGCGCGGCAGCGGCTTCCCGTCGAACACCCTCTTCTCGACGTCCTGCAATAGCAGCAACGCGAGAGGGAAGAACCGCTCGCGCGCGAGCGCGCGCGCCGCGCGCGCCCTGAGCGCGAGGTCCGCCTTCGGAAGGCGCCGCATCCATCGCGCGGCGGCGACCCACGCCGCGCGCTCGCGGTGCGTCTCGCGAAAACCAAAGAGGCTGCATGATGAGGGCCATTCCGCCGTACAAAAAAAGTTCACCGGTCATTTGTTGAAAGGGGACGCGATCAAATGTTGATGAAACCGGGCAATACGGGTGAAAAACTAACTTTTTGTCACCCTGAACGCACCTCGCGCACACCATCGCCGCGCACCTCGCGTCCTCCTCTTCCTCCTCCGCGCGCGCACACCGGTCGTCGGGGTCGTCGAGGGCATCCGTCGTCGCGTCGGCGTCGTCGCGCTGGATCTCGTGCGCGAAGACTTCGGACTGCGCCATGTACGACGCGACCTCGCGCGCGAGCCGCCGCGGCGACCACCCGAGAAACATGTCGTGGAGGTCCGTGCCCTCTTCTTCGCGTTCGCGTCGGTCGTCGTCGCCGCCGCCGAAGGGGGCGTCCGCGGAGAGCTTCAACTCCTCGTCGTCGCGCGTCGTCGTCGACGCCATCGTCGCCATCGCGCCGTCCACGGACCCGGAACATGAACCAGAATCGTCGCGTTCGCGTTCGCGTCGCTGCTGCCACCGCTCGAGCACGCGTCGCACGATGACCCCTTTCAGCGTCTTCTCGCCCTCGCGATCCGTCAGCCCGAGCCGAAGGAACAACGCGCGGCCTTCCCTCCGCCGCCGCGACAGCGCGTCGTCCATCGCCAGCGCGCCCGCGACGCCCACCGCCGCGCCGCGCAGCGTCACGCGCCACAGCGACGGCGGCGCGTCGCGCGCGAGCGACCGCGCGATCGCGAGCGTCGCCGCGCCTCCGTCCGCGACGTCGACGTCGAGTTCCTCCAGGCACGGCGGAATCGACGCGCCGAGGCCGCCGCCGTCGACGACGTCGTCGCTGACGCGCGCGACGCGGAGCGATCGCAGCGCGCGCGTCGACGCGAACGCGTCGAGGACGTCGCGCCGCCGCTCGCGCCATCGCGCGTCGCGGGGGGGGGCGCTCGGGTCGTCGGGGATGCGCGTCAGCGTCAGCGTCTCCACGGCGTCCTTACGGAGAAGACGCGCGAGCTCCGCGCGCGCGAGCTCCGCGGAGGGCTCGATGTCGTGCAGCATCGCGCTCTCCCACGGGCCCATCGGTGGACCCGAACCCGACGCGGCGCCGGACCCGGCGGACCCGGACCCGGAACCGGACCCGACGACGCCCATTAGCTTCGTCCCGTCCCTGAGCGTCGTTCCATACGAGCGAACGTCGGGGTGGAGTTGAAAGGCGTCAGTTGAAGTTGAAAGGCGCCGAGGGCGGGCATTGAACGCGAGGGATGGGCGGAGAGAGACGATGGCAAAAGTCCTTAAGGATCGGCGTCCACCACGCGAACGGGGTCGTATGGGAACCAGTGCGGTACTCGAACGCACCCGCCGCGTCCGCCGTCGACGACGAGCTCTCTGAGCCCGACGCACCGCGACGCCGCGCGGAAGACGGCGTGCAGCGGCATCCCGGTCCGCGTCACCTCGACCGCGCGGACGTGTCCGGCGTGCGCGCCGAGCGCCGAGAGCGCGGCCTGGAGGGCGACGCCGTCGGTCAAGTCAATCGGTTGAAAGGGGACGCGATCGATCGCGCGTTGAAACCGAGTAGCGGCGGGTGAAACACAACTGAAACACGCGCCTGGAGCCCCGCGTCCGTCAGCGCGAGCCTGCCGCAGTGCGCGTGCGAGCCCTCGAGGGTGAGGCGTCGGCACGCGGGGTGGACGACGCGCGCGAGGGACGCGAGCTCGTCGTCGCCGAACACGACCGCGCGTCTCGCCTCGAGGTGCGCGCACGACGCGTCGAGCAGTCGCCGCCACTGCGCGCACACCAGGCGCAGAGGCCCTCGCGGCGTCGTCGTCGTCGTCGAAGTCATCGTCGTCGAAGTCGAAGTCGTCGTCGAAGTCGACGTCGTCGTCGCGCTCGCGTCCGCGTCGCCGCGCGTCGCCGCGCGGTGCGGCGCGCGGAAGCGTCCGCCGACGCTCCACGTGCCGAACGCGTCGCCGGGCAGCGCGTGCTTCAGGATGCGAAGCACGACCTCGTCGGGGAGGACCAAGGGCGGGGGAGGGGGCGGGCGCGTCGTCGCGGGCGTGGCATCGTCGCGCGATGCGCTCGTCGTCGACGACGACGCGTCGCCGTCGCCGTCGCGGTCGTCCGACGACGCGACGTCGCCACCCGCCGCGCGCTGCCGCGCCATCGCGGCGCCCAGCGCGCGGGATCTGTGCTCGGACGCGTCGGACGCGGGAGGCGCGTCGTCGGCGTCCATGGCGGGGCGCGAACGAATCTGGCGCCAAAAAGTTTTTTCTGCCGCGAAAAAAATTTTATCGCATTGCGGACACTGCACTCTCGAAGGCACCCCACGCACCGGGCGCCACCGTCGCGATGGGGTACAAGAAATGGTCCGTCACCGAGGGCGACGCCCCCGGGTTCGGCGGCGTCGAGGGCATCGCGCCGATGGTGATCAGCTCCGTCGCGTCCGCGCTCGGCGCGGTCGTCGGGGTCAAGCTCTTGGGCGGATTATCCGAGCACGCGCGCGATCGTCGCCGCTCGCGCCCAAACACGCCGCGGCAGTCCGTCGGCGACGCCGCGCGTAACGAATCCGCGGCGCTCCCGAGCAAGAAGCCGCAGATCTTCAAGCCGCGACGGCGCCCGAGGAACGCCGCGCACTGGTCCCCGGACGATTCCACGACCGCGGTCGTCACCGCGGCGGGCGCGACGCGACCAAAGGTCCAGCTCATCGCCAACGCGGCGACGTGCGCGAAAGTCGTCGACGTCGCGCTCGCGGCCGGCGCGAAGCCGATCATGGGCGCGACGACGCCCGCAGAGGCGTCCGAGACGTGCGACAAGGTGGACGCGACGCTGCTGAACTTCGGGACGCCGACGACGGAGGCGATCGCGGCGGCGGTGGCGTCGGCGTCCATCGTGGTCGTCGACCCCGTCGGATGCGGATTGGACGCGCGCGGCGTAAACGTCAAGCGATGGCTCGACTACAGGATGAACGGCAAGCCGAACACGATCCACACGCTGATCAAGGGGAACGCGTCCGAGATGGCGGCGCTGATGCGAATGTACGGGCTGCGGAACGAGGAGATGAAGCTGTGCGACGCCGCGGGGGTCACCACGTCCGACACCGCGGAGAACGAGGTCGCGACGAACGCCGCCGCCGCGGGGAGATCGTTCTCGCCGCCGTCGTCGCCGTCGAAGGCGGTATCCAAGCGCGAGGCGGCGAGAGAGAAGGCGATCCGCGACGAGATCACCATCTTGAACTGCCTGAAGACGCTCAGCGACGCGACGGACGCGTACGTCGTCATGACGGGCGACGTCGATTACGGCGTTCCGTGCGCGTACCACGGCGACGGCAGGCCGTGGGCGATCAGGCGCGTTCTATACACTGGTTCCCATACGACCGCGTTCGCGTGGTGAACGCCGATCCTTAAGAACTTTATCTCCCGGCGTGTCTCTCCGCCCACCCCTCGCTTTCAATACCCGCCCTCGGCGCCTTTCAACTCCAACTGACGCCTTTCAACTCCCTAAACTGACCGATCACATCACTTCCCGCAGAGACGACTCGTGCGCGTGGCTTCGCGAGTGGACGGGGGCGGGGTGCTGCCTCGGCGGCGTCATCGCGACGTTCGTCGCGGCCGTCGGGCTCAGGAACGAAGGCGGGGAGGGTGACCCGGTGCGAGCCGCGTGCGCGTGGTACCGACGCGTCGCGAGCGCGACGCAGGATAAGGGGCGGGGGGTGGACGGGCCCGCGTCGTTTCAGGTTGCGTTTTTCGACGCGTTGCACGCGGCGTCGAGGGATTCGCAGAGGGCGTGAGCGAGTGAGTGAGCGAGCGAGGCGCAGCGCGTTCGCGTCGCGAGCGCGCGCGGCTCGGTGTGTAATATTGTAATATGTACAGCGCGACGACGATTGCATTGCATTGTGTAGGTACATGAGGTTAACGTGTCGTGTGTAGCGCGAGAGGTCACTCGGTATTAAAAGGTGATACATAATCGCTCTCGCGCCGCTTTTTTTTTTTAGCGGCGGCTATGTTTTACATGGTACACCCCCCGTCGATGGAATGCGTGCGCACAGTACGTGTACACGACGGAGGAGCACGTTCCCGTCGTCTGAATTACCAGAATCCGGTGATAAAGGGTATGTTCTCAGCCGGCGCGCGGACGACACCGTCGTCCGCGACGCGGGCACCCCCAGTGCCGTTATTTTTTTTTCTTGTCTTTTTTTTTTCCCCAACCGACCGGAATCCCATGTGGAATCCGATCCGTTCACGTTCGTTCACGCCTCGTTCGTCGCCGGCGCCCGACTGGACGAATCCGTCGTTCACGCTCACGCCTTGTTCGAGACCGCCGGCGCGGCGGCGGTCTTCTCCGCCGCGCCTTCCTCGACCTGCTTCTCTTCCTCGCCGACGGGCTTAAAATCCTCCCAACGCGTGAGGTACATCGCGCACACCATCAACGCGAGGATAAACGAGAAGAACAACGACGTGAACGCGTACGCAGCCACGTCGCCGACGTACTTCACGGTGCTCTCCGGCTCGTACCAGAACGGGCACGCGGCCATCAGCGTGAAGAGCATGAAGAACCACGGGACCGGGTTCGAGATCATCTTGTCGATCTTGGTACCGATGAACAGCGGCCGCGCGCCCGAGGCTTGCGTCGCCTTCGGCGGCTTGAGAATAAACTTCTCGACGATCGTGAAGAGGAGAACGACGCCGACGTTGACGAGGAACGCGAACACGGACGTATTCCACCCGGTCGAGTGCTCGTCGAGACCGATCGATCGCTTGTCGTTGAAGTCCGTATCGAGGACCATCCACGTCCCCGTCGTGAGACCGACGACGAGACCGGCGAGGCACGCCTCGCCGGAGAGCCAGTGGAGGTGCAACCCGCCCCACACCGTGGGTATGGCGTGAATCGGCGTCACCGTCTGGATCGAGAACAAGCCCGTGATGTCCGGCTTGCCCTCGCGGACGTTGTAGATGGACAGGCACAGGCCGATGACGAGGCCGCAGATGGACGCGCCGAGGCCGATGCGTTTCAGCGTGGCGCCGTCCTGCGGCGCGTTTTTCCAAACCTTATTCGCGTACGGCTGGTAGACGTCCTTCACGAGCATGGTGCTGAACGCGAGCAAGCCGCTGTCCGCGGTGGAGACCATCGCGGCGAACGCGGCCATGACGAGCAGCGACGCGGCGAAGTCGCCAAAGTGCGACGACGTCTTCAGCTGGAGCGCGAGGTGCCCGAAGATGGACTGCTGGTTAGAGATGTCCGCGACGGTCGCCGTGTTTCTCAACGCGTACACCGCGGTCCAGCCCGCGATCATCGTGCTGAGCTGCACCCAGAAGAACGTGAAGTTCATCCCGGCGAGCCCGCGCTGGAGCATCTTGCTGTTCTTCGCGACGAACAGTCGCATCGCGAGGTGCGGGAACATCGTCGCGGCGGCGGCGACGCGCATCACGAAGGACGTGTACGAGATGATGGACCAGCTCCCGGCCGTCGACGGCATCGTTTGGAACTTCCCAACCTCGTCGAAGTAGTCCCTCGCCTTCGCGAGGCCACCGAACTCCACCCCGGACGCGATGAAGAAGATGAGGGATCCGATGATGAGCATGACGCCCTGGATGATGTCCGTGTACGCGACGGCGCGTAAGCCGCCGATGGACTCGACGAAGAGCATGATGGCGGCGAAGATGAGGATGCCTCCCGTCTCGCTGACTTCGCCGTCGGTGAACGCCTCCGCGATCTTCCCGCACGACACGAACTGCGAGACTTGGTACGTGAAAATCGGCAGGAGCATGCAGCCGTAGGTGATGATTCGGAGGAGATGCGCGGTGACGTGCGACGCGCTGTTCGGCGCGCTGAATCGGTCGTAGACCACCTCCGAGATGGTGAGGTAGCCGCGTTGCTGCCCGAGCGCGTTGAGGCGCGGTGCGAGGATCAGGAAGCACATGTACACGCCGACGCCCGCGGGGATCCAGCGCGTGGCGAACCAGCCCTTGAACCACGCCTCCCACGCGATGCCTTCCACGGAGTACGCGGAGAAGAGCGACGCGGAGAGCGTGAAGAAGAGCGCGAGACCGTTGAGCCCTTTGCCCGCGCCGAAGTGATTCTTCATGGAGCTCCCGGAGTCGTTCTCCGGGGAGGAGTTACGGATCCGCGCGTACGACGCCGCGGCCATGGAGGACAGCGCGTACATCGCGATGAACGCGTACAGCCATCCGTACGTCTCGCCGGCCATCGCGAGGGAGCGGTAGTCGCAGAGGTTTGATGAAGTCGACTGTTGAGGGGTGGGTTAATTTTCGATCGGCGGCGATCGCGTCGTCGGCGTGCTGTTGGACGTCGACGCGAGCGAGTCGTCGAAGCGCACGGCGATCCTTGCGCGAGAATTACCTCGGTCAAGTTCGGACGATGTGTCTCAGGCCGCGGGAGGAGAGAATTCCTGCGTGCCACTCGTTGCCGTGCGTTCGGCTGTGACGACCTAGACGTCGACGTCGCGTCGGTTATCCCGTCTCGATTAGGTTTCGGGAAGGCAAAAAGGCGGCGCCGAAACCGAGTTCGTATCATACAGTACGTATGGAGTCTCAGTCAGGATTTTGCCGATGCTGTACTACGCTCTTCGCCGCGGTCTCGGGCTCTTGGCCCCGCCGAGAGCCCAAAAAGCGAAATGCACTTTTTCGCATAAGCAACAGAACGCTCGGCGTCAGTCGCGCGGCGCGGCGCGGCGCTCGTAGGCTCGGTCGACATGGCGCCGTCCGAGACCCCCCCCACCGCCGCGCGTCGTCTCTTCGACCACCCGTCCGTCCGCGCCAACTACGCGGACATGACCGCCGCGTCCTCGTTCGTGTCGCAGATGGCGAACGGGACGCTCCCTCGCGCGAAGTACGTCGCGTTTCTGTCGCAAGATCGCTACTTTCTCTTCCACTTCAACCGCGCGTACGCGTCCGCGCTCGCGCGCGCGCCCGGGATCGAGCAGCAGCGCACGTTCCACGCGCTCATCGGCGGCGTCTTGGACGAGCTCAAGCTTCACGAGGACGCGTGCGCGCGGTGGGGCGTCGACGACGGCGCGCTCGAGACGATACACCCCGCGTCGAGAGCGTACGTCGATTTCCTCACCGCGCTGCAATCGCCGGACGTGCCCATGGACGAGCTCGTCGCGGGGATGACGCCGTGCATGCGCCTGTACGCGGCGCTCGGGAGGGACTACCTCGACCGCGGGCTCGTCGCGGAGGGGTGCGCGTACAGAGAGTGGTTCGACGCGTACGGCGGGGACGAGATGGGGGCGCTGGCGGCGTCGTTGGAGGCGCTGTTGCCGGAGGTGCGTTCTATACAAACGTTTGTTTTTCACCCATCGCCCGGTTTCAACATTTGATCGCGTGGGCCCCTTTC
>Ga0181560_10006636_pt1 | contig 10053 bp, 8 predicted proteins | sample 011ome_20_FD_133751 | JGI IMG/M metagenome (GOLD analysis project Ga0181560, IMG submission 133751) | Coastal salt marsh microbial communities from the Groves Creek Marsh, Skidaway Island, Georgia - 011509CT metaG (megahit assembly) | ecosystem: Environmental > Aquatic > Marine > Intertidal zone...
CAGACACCATCAGCATTTAGTTTTCAAGGAGAGCCGTCGTGTTATTCAATTCGCTCGGTCGTAATGTACCGTCAGCAAGTTGCCGGGTATTTTCTGAAAAGCCAAGAGAGTTTTACAAAATTGACAAGCTGGAAGTGGATTATTCAGCTCAGCACGAGGCCGCAAAAAATCACGGCCTGGTGGCTAACGATCTGGTCGCTGGTGATATTGCGGGTGGTTTGAACGAAATAGAGAGTCAGATCCGCGGTGACGATGACTACAAAAATCTTTTTGCTGGCACCGCAATCCCATTTTGTTTGTCCAAAACAAACGAAGGTGACGATATTGGCGCCTGTCTTGAGGACAAGTGGTTGCCGATGCTGAAAGACGCATATGAGAAAGAAGTCCCCGGCGCTTATTTTAAGGCAACTTTGCAAGGTAATACCGAGCTTAAATCGTCGGTAACCCTTGCTGATGGCACCCGCTATGACACGTTCTTGGAAAAATCTGAAAATGCGACTCTGCTGGGATATTATTTCCCGACTGCGTTTCAGGAATTCGACATTGCGTCTCAAAGAAAAAGAATTGCGGAACTTCCTGCGATTGGTGACCTTAATATGTGCCTCTCCGGCCCATTTGAGATGATCTACAGTTTAATCTCATACCCACAATTGTTGTTTAGCAAAGACAATTACTGCCCGATATTGTGTATGTCGGCATTGGAGCACAACGACCCAAGGATGGTTCTGATGCTGAAATCTTATGGCCCTCATCTGGAGTTTTGGTTGATGAGCCAAATGCTTTCACCAACTAAAACGCAGGTATCTGAGCAATGGGCCGGTGGACTGACAGTTTACAAAACAATATAGCCCAACTTGTGTATTTAAACGCAGCTTGCGGCGGGCAAGTTACTGAAACGAGCGATGTTCCTCAGCCAGACACGAGAGGTAACAACCCTCGGCGGATGGCCACTTAATTTGGCTGTGGCTTCACTCAGTTAAAATGAAAATCTGACAAAGCCCAAGCAGGCTTACTTTGGCACGCTTACTTTCTGAATGTAAAACCGGTGTGATGAGCACACCCGATAACAACTATAGCCATGATAAACCAATACAATATCCAATGACCGTAGTGATGCCACCCACCAACACTCATTTAATCAAATCAATCTTGGATTTTGTTAGATCTATATTCAATTTTCAAACACCTGCCGTTTTTACGCTTTAGAAAAAAGCATCTCAATCTGGAATGTAAACATTCCTGAAATAATGGTCATAAGCCTCAATAATCAAAAGCGATGAAAACTTGTCTACCGCCCGCTGCCTGCCCTTTGATCCTAGCTCGGCCATCATTGATTTGTCTTGAATCAGGCAGCTTAACGACTCAGTTAAAGCAGCCACCTCACCCGGAGGCACGAGCAAACCTGTTTCTTTATGAGACACGGCATCACGCAATCCATGAATATCCGTTCCGACAACCGGCAATTCGCATGCGGAAGCTTCTAATGCTGCCAGCCCAAAGCCCTCACGGTAACTTGGCAAGCAGAAGATATCTGCAGTCGCCATAAATTTTTCAGCTTCGTCAGTTAACCCAACGAAGCGAACATGTTCTTGATGTTCACATGTAACATTTGATTTTAAGTCGCCAACTATGCCGTCATCATCAGGTCCAACAATCAGCAAAAACAAATCATTTTGGGTGCGGCATAGTTCGTTAAAACTCTGAAATAATTCAAACAGGCCTTTATCTCTGGCAAGTCTACCAACAAACAAAATGATGGTCGCTGCCTGTGGAATTTTCAGTTCATCTCGCATGGCATATCGCTCCGTTTTGTTTGGCTTAAAACGATCCGGATTTACACCGCTGATAGACCCATCTCCCAAAACATTAATTTTTTCCGGGGACACAATATTCTGTGAGATTAAAAACATTCTTTCAGAGAGGCTTACCGCCAAAAGGTGAGAACTACATGCGGCAGTGATTTTGTCGGCCCCCTTCAAGATGAAGCGTCTGATCCCTGTCTTGGATGCCCAGACTTCACCCTGAAATATGTGCAATCTTGTGCCTATGCCAAAGCACCATGCGGCTATCATGCCCAAAAGTCCGGCTTTCGGCACCAATGTGACAACAAAATCAAATTTTTCCCGCCGGAACAAGGATAGCAGGCTGCAAAACGCAACAACATCTGCGACGGGGCTAATGCTTCGATGCATGGCCAAATGATGGGTCGTCGCCGGCACGCCAAGTGGTTGGACGTCAGGATGATATCGATTGTTGTAGACAATATGCACATCGGCCCACCCAGCCATCCTTTCTATATGTTCTGTGAAAAAGAAATGGATGGTGATTGGCGTTGCCGAGATCACACATATCTTTGGCTTTTTCGTTAGAAGAGTAGTGTTCGACACGTTTTCTACCTCAGCCCACACAAGGCGCTCTGTTGCACAAAGCCAATCATAATTTCAATATTTTTGTCGCAAACTTTTCGACGACTTTATCGTGTGAAATCATCACAACTATTTTCCCCGAGTCAGCCAATTTTTTCATCAATTTTAAAATCTGCCGTTTGCTCGCTGATTCCAAACCAGAAATAACTTCATCCAAAGCAAAGATTTCAGCACCATGATACAATGCACGGGCTAAAATCAGCCTTTGCTTTTGACCACCACTCAGTTTATCTCCATCCGGGCCCACATTTCCATTTACGGTGTCGGAAACATTGCCAAAGACGTCAGATAAACCAACCAAACTGAGGGCATCCAGGACCGCATTAATCTCGTCTTCACTCGCTTTGGAACCATCGGACACCATCACATTGCCCAGAATTGTGCCAGGCAAAATTAATGGCTGTTGGGGCACATAAAATAGTTTTGATACAAACGGGTTACCTTCACTCGTCTCGACGCCATTATGTATTATCGAACCACTCGTGGGCAATCTGGCCCCACAAATAATGTCCATCAATGTTGTCTTGCCAACACCGGACTTGCCAGCAATTAACATGAAATCACCAGCTTCAAGTGAGACATTGATATTAGACAGCAATTCATTTCCCGCTTCATAGCAGAAAGACACCTGCCGAAGCGTGAGTGACAAATCTTTGTCTGGCGCCACTTTATCGCCGAGGTTTTCTGCTTGAGACCCGCTATGACCGCGCTTCACATGATTATCTATATCGACAACATCTACAATGTTCGTGAGTACGGCGCGATTAAATTGAAAACTGATTAACGCATTTGAAATTGACGTCACAATCGGTAGCAACCGAAGCCCGGCACTGGCTAGAAAAACCAGTTCAGCAAAATTAATTGCAGAAGATGCGTTTACCGTTAACAGTGCCAAAATAAGAAAGATAGCCAGGAAAAGTTCGAGAAAATACCGCGGCGCTGCAGCGATTATGTTCGCCCGACGGTCGTTGACCGCATAGCGCTGCGATACTGTTGTCACCATTTCGATGGCGGCAGACTGCAAGCTACGCACGGTCAATTGCCGCCAGCCTCCCGATAAAACGGCGGCGAGTTCGCCGATTGACTCAAGAGATTCGTTAGCACGATCACCAAAGAAACGCGACAACCCTCTGAATTTAAATATATATAACAGAACAACCGGTGCAATAATGGCCACCAATAAAGCAAGGAGTAGCGGCGACATCAAAAGCACAAAAATAATGATGCCAAGCATGATAACCAACTCTCCTAAGACACGCAGACTAGGCTCTACCAACCCTTTTCCAGCAAGGTTAACTTGCCTGACAATCAGATCCGACATTGCGCCACTCGCCTTTGATTGACTGGCCAATTGTCGCGCTCTTTGTCGCAGGCTTTGTCGGAAAAGCAATCTCCGCAAAGCGGTTTGCATCTCGCTTGATTGTAACAATATGTAATTCTGAAGAAGCAATCCGCTCACGAAACGAAGCGCAAACATGAAGAGGCAAAATAATGCTTGTTCAGTAAAACTAAGATATGAAAAATCAAACCAACCGATTAACGGTAAATTGCCTGTTGACGAGGTCGGTTGCTGTAAAATACTGCTAACAAATGTAGCCAAGGTAAGCAATGCCAGCACCTCTATAACCGCTAACAGGATGCCAACAGTAGCAACACCGTAAATTTTGAAATTTATTGATTTTAGTATTTTTATGAAGGTGACAACGTCACCGATATAAATAAACTTTTTGCCAACAATACTGTCAAAGCCATTTTTATTATTTTTATCAGCCATTTAAATTCGCCTTTATATCACCGCGTTGAGGGTTTGCTGTCCTCGGTTAGTCGGCGTCATAAAATGTAGCAATCTGCCCATGAAATCCATTATGAAATATTGAGAACTCGGATGATACCAAGAAGCGACTAATTGCTGTTCGATACGCATTCTTCTCGGCTGTAGACAATCCCAGACAGTGGTCAAAACAAGCCTGCATGTCGGAAAAATCATCAAGATTAATGTAACAATCTTGCGGCACATAATGCGCGATATCGGACGCCCCCCAATAGACCGGAATGCACCCCGCAAAAAGGGCATCAAACAGTTTTTCGGTGATATAGCCTGTCATCAGCATATTCTCAAAACATAGGGCAAAATCATAATGCCGATATACGTCATTTTTACTTGTCGGACTGCACACATCTAGCCCATATCGCCACAGTTTAAAGCACCAAAATAGAGACGCGAATGGCGCCCTAATTTGGACACGCTGCCACCCAAATCCATATAAATCCAAGGCAGATTTTGGCGCCAGACACGCAATGGCCTCTAATCTCTTGCCATAACCGTTTTCAGGGCGGGCTTTTTTAAAATGTGCCCCTGCAATCATCGCAAACTTTTTCAATCGCTTTGCCGGTGCAGAGCTGGCATCTGCATTGGTATAATTGCGGTTCGTCCAGATCAGCTTTTCTATTTTTGACGTATCAACATCATCTGACAGTTCATATCCATCACCCACGCTGTTGTGTAAAAATACTATGCTGAATATTTTTGTCAGGCTTTTTATGTCTCTATAGTCTGCAGGCTTCACCAACGGTGGTTCAAACAGAGCGGCACCAATCTTGTCCAAATTATCACTAGCAAAAGCCAAAGCACGTGATACCGGCACACCAAATCCCCAATAGTGAAATCTGCATCCCTCATAAAAAGGGCGTATTTCGTCTAACATGTCTGCGGTGAAAACCGGGTAGCCACAATTTTCAAGTCGTCGCTTTAATTCATTGTTCGGGCGCAAAGTATTGTCCCGATTGAGTGCGGTGTCTAAGTTGAAAAACTGGTTCTTGTGATAATGATATGATGGCGGATCGAAAAGAATGACAATTCCTTTTGTTGCCGCCACCGTTTGAATAGGTTCGTGCATCGGAAAATGTTCTTCTGGCGTGTCACCCATTTTTGTCATTTATAACTGTTTCAAAAAGGCTAACGCGCCGGTGATATCGTAGTGGTGGTTGCCAATAAACAGCCCCTTGGTTTGAACGTATGACGCATTGGGCAAGGTGCCGACGGGCTCAACATCCATATGTTTGATCATCGCCTGTTTGGCAAAATTACCTGCCACTATGGGTCTGTACTCAACACCATTCTTATCTAAAAACAATCTCAGTTCATTTCGGGTGAAGCCACAATCCGGCCTGATGACCAGACTGAAACCAAACCAGCTGCTATTACCAATTTCCTTTTGTATCGACAGCAAAGGATGATTATCCATTGTGTCTTTGAAAAAACATGCGTTTTTCTGGCGCCCGTTGATGATGTCCGGAAGTTTTTTCAGCTGTTCCAGCCCGATCGCGCCGGACAACTCAAGCGGGCGCACATTATACCCCGGCAATACAAAACGAAACGACTCTTCGAACGGGTCTCCGGATTTAGTACCGGTGAGCAGGTTTTTCTCAGGTAGCTGTCTGGTCCAGCCATGCGCCCGCAGACACAATAGAATGTGATATAACTCCTCATCATCTGTGAGGATAACACCACCTTCCATCGTAGAAATATGATGTGAAAAAAACGTGCTAAAACTCGCCATTGCGCCAAAACATCCGGTTTTGACGCCGTCGATATCGGCACCGAGTGACTCGCAATTATCTTCGATTAACATAATATTTTTATCAGCAATCAATTTCTGGATGGCCGCAAAATCATTCGGGTTACCCAACAGGTTAACTGCAAATATCAGCTTGGTTTTCGGCGAAATGGCAGCGGCGAGCTGTTCCAGATCAAAATTCATCGTATCAAGATCAATATCAACCAGTCGGACCTTCAGCCCGTATTGGCTCAATGGCGCATAAGTTGTACTCCAGGACACCGCCGGGACAATGACTTCATCACCGGCTTGAAGAGCATTGGTCTTTATGTAGAAAAGAGCCGCAACCATCAGCAAGTTTGCTGAAGATCCGGAATTAACCATCACCGCAAATTGACGATCATGAAATTGTGCAAAAGCCGCTTCAAATTCGGCTACATAATGCCCCATCGTGAACCGGCCGCCATCAATAACGCGTTGCATTGCGGCATATTCACCATCATCCCAGGTGGTGGTTGCAAGGGGGTAATTCACGGTTTGCAAGGCTCGACTCCTTTAAAATAACGATATGTTTGTGCAATACCATCGGTTAGTTTCACCTGTGCATCCCACCCCCAACTTGAAGCAAGCTCGCAACTTGTAAGTTTTTGGGCCATGCCTGTTGGCTGCGACAAGTCGAAATCAAATTCGCCGCGATAGCCAATGACCGAAGCGATAATTTCATAATAGTCTTTTACTGAATAATCATGCCCGACACCCGCGTTCATAACGGGAGGCAGGCTATCAAACATTTCGCAGGCGCGCCACAAAAGGCCGGCAAAATCACCAGCAAACATAAATTCACGTCGCGCCGATCCATCACCCCATATGGTGACAGACTTGGCACTGGCATTCACCGCATCATCAATTTTCCTGATTATCGCTGGAATTAAATGTGCTTTGATCAGGTCAAATTTATCAAATGGGCCAAAGAGATTACACGGTATAATTGTCTTATAGCTCAGCTCGTCAAACTGGCTGGAAATGTAATCACAAAGGCGCAATGCTGCTATTTTGGCAAGGGCATAGCCCTCATTGGTTGGCTCAAGGCTGCCGGTCAGCACATCGGTTTCTTTAAGTGGACTTGGTGCATTGCATGGGTAGATACACGAGCTACCAAGATTGATTAGCCTTGGTACTTTGCATTCTTTCGCCGCGCCAATCACATTTTGGCCAAGCGTCAGATTTTCAGCAAAAAAGCCGTAGGGATCAGCTATGTTGGCCTTGATGCCACCGACTTTACCAGCCGCATGAATAATAATATCAGGCCGGCTATCCTGTATGAAATGTGTGATATCCTGAAAATTGCTGAGATCAAGTTGTTGACGCGACGGCGCCATCAATGTGTGTCTGGCAGCGCTTTTATGCGCAGCCAAATTCCGACCTACCATTCCACCGCCACCGGTCAAAAACACTCTCATGAAGTACATATCCTCTGCCATAATCGGCTTATGGCGTTATCCCAACTGGCCTTTTTAAAAAGCGCAAATCACATGGCATTATCCGGCGTTTTTCGCGGCTTGCATCGCTTCTGCCAAATCTGCCTCAGCCATTTCTTGCACTAATTCAGAAAAGCTCACTTTAGGCGTCCATCCTAAATTGGTCTGTGCTTTAGACGCATCCCCAAGCAAGGTTTCAACTTCAGCTGGCCTAAAATAGCGTTTATCAACGGAAACAATTGGCTTATCCATTGATCTGGTTTCGCAATTGCGCCAATAAGCAACCTCATCAACCCCGGATCCCTGCCATTCAAGTTGCATGCCAAGGCATTGCGCTGTCTCGATTATGAACTCGCGCACAGAATGCTGTTCACCAGTTGCGATCACATAGTCCTCAGGCTTGTCTTGCTGCAACATAAGCCATTGCATTTCAACGAAATCTCGTGCATGACCCCAATCGCGTAAGGCATTGAGGTTACCAATGCTCAGGCAATTTTCTAATCCTGCTTTGATACGCGTCAACGCTCTTGTTATTTTACGCGTGACAAAGGTTTCGCCTCGGCGAGGGCTTTCGTGATTAAACAAGATTCCATTACAGGCAAACAAATCATAGCTTTCCCGATAGTTTACCGTGATCCAATAGGCGTAGAGTTTGGCGACAGCATAAGGACTACGTGGGTAAAATGGCGTCACTTCTGTTTGCGGGGTTTGCTGGACCAGCCCATATAGCTCTGATGTGCTTGCCTGATAAAATTTACAGGTTTTTTCCAGTTTTAATGTACGCATGGCCTCAAGTATTCTGAGGGTGCCCAGGGCATCCGAATTTGCGGTATATTCTGGCTCTTCAAAACTAACGGCGACATGTGACTGCGCGGCCAAATTATATATTTCTGTTGGCTCAACTTTTTCCATGATGTGAATGAGGCTAGACGCATCTGTCATGTCACCATGATGCAGAAGAAACTGTCCATCTTCAGCGTAATGGCTGTTAAAAAGATGATCAATCCTGTTCGTGTTGAAACTTGAGGAACGTCTTTTGACACCATGAACAACATACCCTTTTTCGAGCAGGAATTCAGACAGGTACGAACCATCCTGGCCAGTAATACCGGTAATAAGTGCTGTTTTCATTTGCGTCCTTCATGTTTCATTTCATCATAGCCCGTTGTCGCTACACGCCATATTTTAAAAGGCGGTACATAATAAAACCACCGCAATAGGAATCCTTTTTGGCGAAACAGTCAAAAAAATAGAAAAACCTGATCTCCATAGTTTTTACACGCGTTTCTTGTCTTTGGTTTGTGCATCAAAATCAGCGGCGTCATGACGTTCATGCAGCTGCATGCTTGGGTCACCTTTGATTTTATTGACCATGCGGCCACGCTGCACAGCCGGTCTGGCGTCGATCAGTTCGGCCCATTTTTTAACATATATGTAGGAATCGGCATCCAGAAATGTCCCGGCGTTATATTGCCTGCCCAACACCAATTGCCCGTACCATGGCCAAATCGCCATATCGGCAATGCTGTAATCTGATCCGCCGATAAACGGCACAGTGCCAAGACGCTGATCCAGCACATCAAGCTGGCGTTTGGTTTCCATGGCAAACCGGTTGATCGGATATTCCATTTTATACGGCGCATAGGCGTAAAAATGCCCAAACCCGCCACCAAGATACGGGGCGCTTCCCATTTGCCAGAACAGCCAGGACAGGCATTCGGTGCGGGCAGCGCCATCACCTGGCAAAAAAACATTAAATTTTTCCGCCAGATGTAGCAGGATGGCCCCGGACTCAAATATCCGCATTGGCGTTTTGGCCGAATAATCCATCAATGCCGGGATTTTTGAATTCGGGTTGACGCCGACAAAGCCACTGCCGAATTGATCACCGTCTTCGATGCGGATCAGCCAGGCATCATATTCAGCATCCGTGATGCCCAGTGCCAATAATTCCTCAAACATAATGGTGACTTTGACACCATTTGGTGTGGCCAGCGAATAGAGCTGAAACGGATGCTTGCCGACCGGCAATGCCTTATCATGCGTGGCCCCGGCAACCGGACGGTTAATTGACGCGAAATGCCCACCATTTTCTGCGTCCCATGTCCAGATCTCTGGCGGTATATAGTCATGTGGTTCCGTCATGCGGCACAGCTCCAACCACTTATCGCTTGTGGCGCCACTATGCCCGCACAGCAGACATTGGGTACCTTGTTGCGATTATTCGTCTATCATCAAAACCTGCTCACGCAAGACAAATTTTTGAATTTTGCCTGTCGAGGTTTTTGGGATCGGTGCAAATACAAATTTTCCCGGCACTTTAAAGCCAGCCAATTGCTGATGACACCAGTCCCGCAGATCTTCCGTCGTTGCGCTTGCCCCGTCAGCCAATTCAATAAACGCACAGGGTGTCTCGCCCCATTTTTCATGCGGCATCGCCACCACCGCCGCCATCGCCACCGCCGGGTGCCGGTATAGCGCATCTTCGACCTCAATCGATGAAATATTCTCGCCGCCAGAAATGATGATATCTTTCGACCGGTCTTTCAACTGCACATAGCCATCCGGGTGAATCACCCCAAGATCGCCCGA
>Ga0181560_10006640_pt1 | contig 10050 bp, 6 predicted proteins | sample 011ome_20_FD_133751 | JGI IMG/M metagenome (GOLD analysis project Ga0181560, IMG submission 133751) | Coastal salt marsh microbial communities from the Groves Creek Marsh, Skidaway Island, Georgia - 011509CT metaG (megahit assembly) | ecosystem: Environmental > Aquatic > Marine > Intertidal zone...
CTGTACATTTGTCTCCATCTCTTTTCGTGTGTATTTTCTCGGTGTACACAGTGTCGATTTTCTCTCTCTGTTCTCTCTCTCTCTCTCTCTCTCTCGCGCGCGCGCGTGCGTGTGTGCGTGTGCGTCTCTCTCTCTCTCTCTCTGTGTGTGTATATATGTATATATATGTGTGTGTGTATGTATTTGTATGTGTGTTTGTGTGTGTCGTTCTTTGAAAATTGTCTTGTTAATAATATTTAGGGTAACTCATCAGATCTCTACGTACTCTCGCGCGATAGATAAAAAGACTACGCTGTATATTACTGCGTTAAACACACGCGCCTCTTCAACTTTCACTCTGTTGTTCTCACAACAGACCAGCTCAAGAATATGAGTCCTCAAACACCCGATTACTTTTACATTGTCTGCGTGACGCGTCTTTAAAACGGATACGAACGAGCGTACAAAACGCACAAAAAAAGAGCGCCCGTTCTTATCGAGCGCTCGTCCGCGCCAAACTTCTTCGTTGCGACGTTACCGCGCGGCTGAAAATGAGTACAACTGCGCGTGACGTGACTCCGCTGCTGATGCCGTTTAGAGCGCGGCGAACGCGGTGAACGCGACGGCAAAGGTGGCGAGCGCCGTCAGCGCCGCCCTGTTCGCGTTCGAAGTGGCGAGGGCGGCGGCGGTCGCCGCCGTGTTGTCCCAGCGACCAGCCGTGCAACTGTTATCTCCCATCATGGATGCGCCATTCATGTACATGCCACCCATCATGCCCATGTAGTGCGCACCAGGCGCGCCTTCGCACCCCATGGCGACGGAGTGCTCGAGCGCGAGGTGCTGCGCGGTCAACTCGTCGTACTCGCTGAACGCATACTTCGTCTGCGTCGCGTTGAAGCATCTGTACTGGTAGTCACCTTTTACGACGTGCGACGGCAGCGTCGTCTCTCCCGCGCACACTTCCGCGCACGTGGTATCCACGCACGCCTCGTACAACCCCGACGGCTTCCCGACGCAGTGATGACTGTGGACCTCATCCAGGCTCGGCGTCGCCGTCGCCGTTCCACCACACTTCGTGGTAAACAGGGTTTCGTCGCTCAGTTTCGCCGCGTTCGGCGCCGGCACGCACTGCGCCGTGCACGCGTACGTCGTCGTCGTCGTCTCAGCCGCCGCAACAAAAGCCGACGACAACGACAACGAGAAGAAGAAGAAGAAGAAGAAAGAGAAGAAGGACGCCATCGTCGACGAAGAGAGAGTCACCAGTCCCAATTGGGGTCAGAAGAGAAGAAAAAGTTCCCACTTTTCGGATTTTTTTGGACGCGAGAGGAGTTTAGGGTTTAGGGTTTACCAAAACCCTAAACAATTCAATTTTTCTTTTTTCTTTACTGCTCTCGTTCGCTTGATTGACGACGACGACGACGAAGAAACGCGCGCGCAGAAGAGGCTCTTTGTTTGAGGCTTTATAGGAAAAAGACTTTGCGAACGAAAAGAGACGACGACGACGACGACGATGAGGAGAGAGGAACGCGGGGTCCACGCGCTTTGCATAAACGCACGCACGTAAAAACGCTCACGTAAAAACACACACGTAAAAACACACACACACACAGAGAAGATATTACCCGCAGAGACGCAGAGATGAGCGACGCTTTGTTCTTTCAGAGTCCTCTCTCCTCCGGGAAGCCGGGGTCCCCGAAGAAGAAGAGAAGGACCGCGAACGCCGCTGGAAAGACGCCGCCGACGACGACGATGCGCTCGTTGGGAAATCTCCTCTGTTTCTTCTTTTCTTCCTCTTCTTCTTCTTCTTCTTCGGCGGACGATAAAGAGTGGAAAGGAGGATCGTCGATTGCCATCAATAACAACGACAAGAACAAGAGCGCGAAGAGAAGGAAGAAGTGCGCGATTCTGTTTTTGCTGTTCGTGGCGATATTTCTTCCTCAGATTGTCTCCGCGTTTGAGATGATTTTCTTTGGTCAATCGTCTTCTTCGTCTTCTTCTTCGAGCGCTATTAGTACACCGACGGATGACGACGCGATTGCGAATAGTTTGAGCAATCGAGACGAAGCGATGGGAACGAGCGGCGGTAGCGGCGGCGGTGGTAGTTTCGAAGAAGAAGGCGAGAAAGAGGAAGAGGAAGGAAGCGCGTCACCGCTGGTCGCGCACGAACGCGACGCGACGCTTCCAGTGGTCGCCGTCGAAGAAGGAGGAACGGAGGATGAGAATAGTCGTAATGAACAAGAGTCAGAAGTATCGTCGTCGTCATCGGAAGAAAATGGTAACGATACTGCTGACAATAGCAACGATGAGAGCACCAATGGTGAAGAAAATGAAGAGGAAGAGAGTGAAAGCACGAAGCTTGCTCGTGCGAAATTGCTGAACGATCCGTTATTGGAAGTATTCGCGAAGATTTCGCCGGAAGTCGCCGCAAATTTAAGTTCGGTAAACGACGACGACGACGATGAAAGCGACGCGGAGCAAAAAATCTCCTCTTCGGTAATCGATCAAATTTTTAAAGCTGCGTTCGTTGGGAGCAACAGCGGCGACGCCGTTTTATCCGGGCAAACCTCCAGCGGGAAGAACTACCTGGAGAAGAACAATGAAGACGAAAAGAACAAGATTTTGAAGCGCTTGTTACCAAAGTTGTTGTCTGAAGAAATCACGCTCGCTAAGAAACATCTCTCCGAAGACGAGGCGTTGGCGAACCTCGTCTTTCCGAAGAAACCGGAAGTTGTTGATGGCATTCGCGACGCCGGCGGGTTACGATCGGATGAAATCTCCGACGCCGAAGCGAGAGTGATGATTGAAAGACGGTTTGCCAACGCCTACGCGAATTCTCAATCGGAAGGGTTAGCGAGCGATGTAGACGCCACCGCAGATGCCGAGGCTAAGATGCAACAACTCGACGCTGAAAATTTATTGGAGAACGAGAAAGCGCCCTGGGATGCGAGCGAAGAGTACACGCAACAAAACATCAGGAAAGAGGGCGACAACACCGAGTACGAATTCGTCGGTGGCGAATGGATCCCGGTGGAGATTAAAGATTCCAAAGTTCGTTCCGAAGAGGAAAAGAAAGTCGTGCAATACGAACGCGCAGAGAAGCAAGAGGCGAAGGAAGACAGGAAAGAGTGGTTGATTTCGAAATTGGAAAGCGCCGGTTTGTCGCGAGCGACGGCTATGGCGATTGCCGACGGCAGAATGTCAGACGTCATGAAAGGTGGCAAAATGTCTGTGGATGAGCTCGTTCAGCGCGAAAAGCGTTTGCGCGCGGAAAGGTTAGCCGAAATCGCGGATATTGAAGGCGTTGCCGATCAAGACATGATTGATGACGGCGAGGAAGATCCAAACAAAGAAATGACGTGGTTCGATCGACCGTCGATTAAAGCCAAATTATCGCACAAGAGGTTCGTGCAGTGTAAAAAAGAGCAGGAAGAAGAGATGCCAAGCACGGAGGGCATACCGATGCCAACGTTACCAGTGAAAGATTACTTGTGGAAACCGAACCCGAATCCAATTCCAGGGACGGAAGAGTTTGACGCTGGTCCAATCGCGTTGGAAGCGGCGGTTTCGTCAAACATGAGAGCGCATAAGAAGTCAGCGAGACAACGCGCGCCGGTGAAAAAAGGCGAGTGGGGAACGTGCGCGGTCGTCGGTAACAGTGGTTTGTTGCGTCTCTCTGAGTACGGAAAGTCAATCGATTCGCACGACGTCGTCGTTCGATTAAACCAAGCGCCGCAGAGAGGGTACTCGCGCCGAGTTGGTTTGAAAGTCACGCACCGCGTTTTGAATCGTTTGTGGACGAGAAACTACTATTCGGGTGCGTCTAAAGTACGAAACAAAGCGGTCGAACAACATCCACTAGAGCAAGGCTTAACTTTATTGATTTCCCGAGCGACTTTGAAAGAGTACGGAAACTTAGCTTCGCAACTCTTCGAGACGAGGAAGGACATCTTAGCCGTTCGAATCTCCTCGAGGGCGACGTCGATGGCGGCACCTATTTTAGAGCACTACCGAGAACGATTGTGTCGAAGCGGTTTTGGGCCATATAAAGGCTTGAACGTCCCTTCTTCGGGATGGGTTTGCGCGAACATGCTCACATCGTTGTGTTCGAAAGTTACCGTGTACGGATTCGGCGTCGAAGGTTTAGCGAAGTTTTCTCGAGGTATCGGCATCGGCGTCAACGAAACAGCAAAGGATGAAAAGCACGCCGAATTAAATTATCATTACTTCCACGGTTTAGGTGCTCGAAAAGAAGGAAACGATGTGCACTGCTTCGATAACGAAGAGCGCGCGTTTGAGGCTTTGTCGAAACCACCGGCGAGTTTATGGGAATTTTGCAAGTACAAGGACGACGGTGGAGATAGAAACTGGAATTGCGGGTGTCAACACGCGAATATAGAAAAATGCAGACTGGACAAATTAGAAGGCGAATACGCCGGGTTAGAGGATAGTACGGATTGCACACCCGGGGAAGATTGTCCCGAAGACGAAGCGAAGAGAAAAGCGGCTTTGGTTTTGAAAGAAGCCGTGAGAGAGTCCGAACGAGACAGTCGACGCGCGAGTAGCGGACATAGCAATAGTGGTTCGAGTAATAGCGGGTCGTCGACGCGAAGTCGTCGAGCCGGGCCGTTGTGGTGATGCATCTAAATCTTAAAAACTACTATCTATTAAAATTCGACAAGCTCGCAATTTGTTCTTGTTCTCGCACGCCGACGAATTTATCTAAATGCATGCTCAGTTTCGCCCTTCTCGTGCGCGTTTTTCCCGGAGTATCCAACGCGGTTGGTTTAAATCTCGCTTTAGCAATTTTCGAGGCAAAACCGACGTACGAGGCTAACGAAACGCTGTTTGAAGATTCCAGTTTCGGATTTAACAGAGTCGCGAATTCGCGCTGGCGTAAGAGAATATCTTTTTCGTTTTTAGACGTTGCCTTTTCATCTCCTTCTTCTCGAGCGCGCTTGATGAAGTCTATCGCGGCGGCATCCGTGAAGCCTTCCTGTAAAACAGTCCCAACGATCTTTTCTCTGAATCGTTGTAAACCAACGTCGACACATTGCGAAGACACGCGCTTTCTCTCGTCACCAAACTGCTTTCGCGGCTCACCACCTGTCAGAAGGAAATCTTCATCGACAAATTGCGTTTCCTTCGTGTCGCTGTCGAACGCATCGCAGTAATCGACGCACCGGGCGAGCACTCCAGGTTTTAACGACAACGGCACGCCGTTCGAACCGAACGGTTTTGGGCGCATCAGAGCGTCAAAATTACTCTGAATTGTCGAAAGATTTGACACCTCAGTCATTCTCTGGACGTGCGTTGCCCAAAATTCGGCTGATTCTACCGAAGCCTCGGCAACTTCAGGCGCGGACGTCAATGGCGAAGGCGGAATGTCGAGATTCTGCTCCGAAAAATATGGCACTACGCCGTCCTCTTTCACATCTTGAACGTCTCCGTCGTTGTTGTTATCCTCGTCCTCTTCAACTTCCATCGCTTCGCCGTCGCCTTGTCCGCTTTTCACCGGGGTACACTTTACGCTTTGATCGTTTTGTAGGCGTTCTCGTTGTCGCTTCTCATCTTCTTCTTCTTCCTCCTCTTTTTCCTCGACAGGAGAATTATCTTTGTTCTTCTCTTCTTCTTCTCCTTCCAAATCTTTCCACGCGGAGATGTCCGGATCCACTTGCGATTCTTTCAAACCGAGCGCTTCGAGTTTTTTCTTCCTTCTCTCTGCTTTCGCCTTTTCGCGCTTTTCATTCTCTTTCAGCGAGTATTCCAAGAATCGAGCATCGCTCGTCTCCGCGTATTTCGCGACGAGTGCGTTTTCATTCGCCTCGTATTCTTTCGAAATCTTCTCCGTGAACGCAACAGCTTTTACGGGTAAAATACCGTTTGAGTACGCATCGCTTAAGAGAGGCAAAGCGTTATCAAAGAGAAAATCGTTCGTCGTTTCGTCATCCGCAACCGCGAGCGAATATTTTTCGTCTTTGCTAGCAGAAATCCTACCACCTCCAGGACCGGCGGCACTAAAAACTTCGCAATCATTCAACGCACCGCGAATGTCACCGCTCCTGAATTTTGCAATCTCTAAACATCGCGAAGTAGTCAGTGCTCTCTTCGATGTCATCGACGAAGACTGCTCACCTTCCGATGGAGAAAAACGAGAAGCTTTCGCTTGTGCTAAACAACACAAGCGCAGATATTTCGCCAACTCTTCCACGGAAGGTTTCTCGAATCCAACTCTCGTCGTTGACGTGCCTAAGGATGTCAACTGGCGAAGCTGTCCATCGTCACCATCCAGCGCTTCTTCACTTTTACAAACGACAATAATCGGACGCTTAGCGGCTTCGAGCAAAGTGGCGATTGCCGGTACCAATCCGCGATCGACGTCTTTCGCCTCCTCGTCCTCGTTGCTGAAGAGACAATCGATATCTTCGAACACGACTACGGTGTTGTTGTTGTTGTTGTTATTGCTGCTAGTGACTGTGCTATTTTGTTGTTGCTTTTTTTCTTTTCCTCCTTTTCCTTCTTCATTTTCCTTCTTTTCCTTTTCGCGAACGTTCTCCGCGCCATTCGTCGTTACTTTCTTATTTACGAAGCCAAGAAGCGTTTTGTTACCGAGTGTTTTTTGCGCCTTCGTGCCGCCGTTCGATGTTTTTTTCTTTTTCTTTGGTTCCTCGGACGTCGTCGTCGCGTTTGCATCGATGGTACCAGTCGATGGCACCATCGTTTCTTCCGCCTCTTTCCTGCTCTTCGCAAAAGTCTCGGTCGCGCCAGAGGAGGACTTCTTCCTCTTGTTCAACAAATTTTTCGATTGTAAAGATTCTCCGAATCGTTCTAAAATATCTCTCCCCGTTCTATTTTGCCCGGCGTTGACTTCTAAAATACTAAATCCTAATTCGCTCGCTACGGCTCGTATCGTCGCTGTTTTCCCACTTCCCGAGTCGCCGAAAACAATTAACCCGTTCGCGATGTTTGCACCAGAACCGTCGCCGAAACCATCGTTCTTTTCTCCTCCTACTCGTCCTTCGTAGTAGTCATCGTCGCTGAGTTCCATGCCCATTTCACGTTCCCACTTGGCATCAGAATCTTCCGAGTCCGAGTGTTGGTTGTTGCTCTTGTGTTGTCTTCGCGCGTTTCGAAACGTGTGTTTGCTCGCGTTCTTTTTGCTTTCAATCCTCGCTTTCCAGTTGGTCAGCCAGTTGCGACAAAGGTCAGCGGGTTGCGAGTTTTGCGATCCAAGCGTTTCCGAGGCGCGCGTTGGTTTGCAAATTTCCACCCAAGGAGTGCCTTTACTCGCCGCGCGGAATTGCGACTCGAGCCGATTCAGGATTGCGCGCGAATACTCGTCGTTCGGTTCTTCTTCTTCTTCTTCTACTTCTATTTTTCTTTCTTCCTTCTTCTCATCATCGCTTTTGATTTCGTATTGCCACCGAAAAGGTGGCGACTTCGACAGAGAACGTCCTCTCTCCGCCGCAAACGCCACCGCAGTTTCCAAAGCAATCGTCTCTGTTTCTGCTCCATCAAACCTTCTCACCGGGCAATTCACGTGAATCGGCGGTAAATTCTTCACCGCTTCCTCGTACGGCGTTTTGCGAGACACTCCCGGAACGTTCATCGCCGCGGCGTTGTCGGAACTCTTCGTCGTCGGTTTCCTCTTCTGGAAGAAACTGTGCACTTTTTTAGGAGCGGGACGAGCAGGAGGAGGAGGAGGAGGAGGAGGAGGAGGAGGAGAAGAAGAAGAAGGCTTTGAAATCGTCGTCGTCTTTTCCTCCTCTTCTTGCGTCAAATCGACGATCATCATCGCTTCTCCTCCTCCTTCTTCCTCCTCGCGGGCGTCGTCTCCTCGATTTTTTTGAATATCTTTCTCGTCGTTGTTGTTGTTGTTCTTCTTCGTCAAGTCAATCGTCGCCTCGGCGACTCTCCTCGCGTCTTCTTTTTCTTCCTCTTTCTTCTTGGCAAAAGCAGCGGCAAACATCGGGTGATACGAAGAAGGAGAAGGACAACCATCGTTCTTACGCGGGTTCTGCGTTTTTTCTTCTTCACGCGTCGTTATCGTCGTCAACGAACGCGCCGTTTCTGTATCGTCTTCGCCTTCGTTCTTCGGTTGTTTTGTCCTCGTCGCTTCCATTTTTTGTTTTCTCGTACCCAAAATCTACAAAAAGATGTATCGTCGTCTTCTTCGTTATTCAAAATCCCATTTTACTTCTTCTTCTTCTTCTTCTGCTGCTGTTACTGTTCTGTATTTATGCATCGCGCGTACATCTCTCTCTCTCTCTTTCGTTCGTTGCTCTCTTCGTCTGAAATACCACAGAGATGATGATGATGATGATGCGAGAAGAGTGTTGCGCTCTTTTTTTTGAAAATTTTCACTCCGTCGTTGGTTGAGCTCTTTCTGCTCTTTCTGCTGCTGCGACGCGGAGAGTAGAAAAAGGAGCAACAAATGCACAAGTCCCACCGTCCTTCTCGTTCGTCGTCGTGTTGTTTAGGCAAAAATAAAAAAAAATTAACCGGCTGATGATGTGAACACGAACAACGTTTGGCGGCGTTTCTTCGTTGCACACGCGACACACACTTACACGACACAAAAAAAAGCGCGCGCATTTTCTTATATTAATATTTGACCATCAAACGTAACGCATAACGCGCGCGTTCGAACGATAACAGACGCACACGACGCAGAGTCGAGAGAGAAGGACACGCATTCACAGCGTTTATTCAGTTTTCTTCTTTCTCGAGGAAACCACGAGCGCCAAAAACAGAATATACACATAACTAAATAACAACTCAACATCGAATCGTCCCCGGCGGCGAAAGCAAAAGTTTAGAAGAAGATATAAAGTGTATAGCAACGCACGAAAGAGAAAGAAGAAAAGATGGCAGCAGAAGGAGACGGACAGAAATACGGCAAAGACATATTCAACAAATCCAACGAGACGTGGTACCACGAGCTCATCGAGGATGGCTTAGCGCTTTCCTACCGAGTGGACCAAGTGTACCACCGAGGGAAATCGGAGTTTCAAGAAATCGAAGTCGTGGAAACGAAACCGTTCGGACGGTTGTTAATCACGGACGGTTTGATGCAATCTTCGGAGTGCGACGAGGTGGTGTACCACGAAGCGTTGGTGCACCCGGCGTTGACTCTGCACGAAAATCCAAAGAGAGTGTTCATCGCCGGCGGCGGCGAAGGCGCGACGCTGAGAGAAGTTTTGAGACACCCGTCCGTGGAGGAGTGCGTGATGGTGGACATCGACGGCGTTTTGGTCGAGCAGTGCAGAGAACACTGCCCGTTTTATAACGACAACGCGTACAACAATCCGAGAGCGAAGTTGGTCATCGGAGACGCGAAGAAAGGTTTAGAGGATTACCCGGAGGGATCGTTCGACGTGATCATCATGGATTTATCCGACCCGTTGGACGGCGGTCCGTGTTATCAACTCTACACCACGTCGTTTTACGAAACGGCGAAATCGAAATTAAGAGCGAACGGTATTTTAGTCACGCAAAGCGGGTGCGCGTCCGTCCGAGACGCGCAGTTCGTGTGGTCGCCCATTCACAACACTTTGAAGCAGGTTTTCGACAACGTCAGCGGATACACGATGTGCGTCCCGTCCTTCACCTCTGAGTGGGGGTTCAACATCGCCAGCTTAGACCCGTTGAAACCGGATTTACGCGAAAAAGGAATGAATGAAGTCGACAAGAGGTTAAAAGAGCGCAACTTGGACTCCGTCTTACAATTTTACGATTCTATTTCGCACGCTCGCATGTTTAGCCCGCCGAAGCAGTTGCGAAAGATGCTCCAAGAGGAGACGAGAGTGATGACGGTTGAGAACCCGCTCTTCATGTGCACCACGGACACGCACCAAGGGTTGTTCGAGAAGAAGTAAAAATAAAGAGAGAGAGAGAGAGAGAGAGAGAGAGAGAGAGAGAGAGAGAGAGAAAAACACAACGACGCGTGCACCGCTCTTTTACTACTAATTACACCATTATTTATAACCATTGTTATTATAATAATAATCATCGTCGTTTACTATCACGCGTGTGTTCGTATTTTTGAGTTTTTGTGTTCCTTTTACTGCGAAC
>Ga0181560_10006645_pt1 | contig 10044 bp, 9 predicted proteins | sample 011ome_20_FD_133751 | JGI IMG/M metagenome (GOLD analysis project Ga0181560, IMG submission 133751) | Coastal salt marsh microbial communities from the Groves Creek Marsh, Skidaway Island, Georgia - 011509CT metaG (megahit assembly) | ecosystem: Environmental > Aquatic > Marine > Intertidal zone...
GAAAAGGATACGTCGTCCCGAAGCGCGAGAATTTTAGTCACGCGACGACGAATCAAGATAGCACTGCTACTAATAATAGTAGCAACGGCGAAAAGAAGAAGGAGAACGACGACGACGAGGAAAATGGAACAACAACTCCATCGCCGAAAGCGTCTTCTCCCTCCTTCTCCTCCTCCCCGGCGGGTTATTGTTTGAGCCCGAAAGACGACCCAAACTTGGTCGCCGTGCGTTTCAAAAACGCGAAAGGTAAAGAGACGCTCTTCCAGCCGACCATCGTCGTCGGCGACCGAGTCGACCGCGAAAACGACCCGAGAGTGGACGAACAAACGCTCGATAAAATCACCAAACAGATTCTGTTCTACGAGTACGGCGTGACTTTATCGTGACGAAAGATACAAAAGAGAACTCGTTCGTTGTTTCATTTTTTAGTTTTGATTTTTAAAGTCGGAGAGAGAGAGAGAGAGAGAGAGAGAGAGAGAGATATTTCGTTTTGTTTGATAAATTAAATAGTATATAACATATATCGCATCAAACCAATACTATCATCTTTTTCTTCTTCTTCTTCTCCCCGCAGGCAGTAGTAGCGGTGAAACTCTCTTTCTCCTTTTTTCTCTTCTCATACGTCGTGCGCGCGCCTTCGCGTGCGCGCGCGTTATTAGTATTATGAGTATTTTCAAGCCAAAAATCCAAGCCTCCCTCCGTTCGCTTTCGCCGTCTTGATCAATTTCTGCCTCTGTTTCGTCGTCGCGCCAAACTCGCTGCAAAAATCTCCAATCACTTGCGAGTGCAGCGAAATCGCTTTACCTCGTAACTGGTTGAATCTTTTCACGCCGATTAACGGTCGGACGAAGACGACGAGAGGCGCGAACAGGCCGCCCTCGTTGACGTTGCCCATGGCGACGATCTCCCCTCGTAAACCTCTTCTAGAATGATGATTTTTTCTGCTACTGTTGCTAGTGCTACTGACGACGACGTTGTTGGTGGCGACGTTTCTTCTGCTCGCTAATAATACTGACTTTGACGAGGAGTAAGAAGTGCTCGGTGTTAACGACGACGCGGAGCAGCAGAGGATGGTGGACATCTTTATGTGCGTTTAGACGACGTGTGTGCGTTTGTTTTTATGATGGGGAAAAATAAGATTATCTTTTCTCTCTAGAACGTACTGAAAAGGTGGCGCTCGGAGAGCCACGAGTTTTTTTGTTTTGTTTTGTTTTGTTTTTTTGTTTGGTCGCACAGACAGGCAGAAGAAGAAGAAGAAGAAGAAGAGTATCCCCTCACGGAGCTCCTCTCCTGCCCCAGTCCACTACTACTGAAAGGAAGTACTCGTACAATTATGGAAAATTTTGCTCGCTCGTAAAATTTTTTCCATAAAATTTAAGACTTTGTAAGCGTGTTAAGAGAGCTGCATTTCGAACTTCATTATTATTTACGCACACTATTTTCATACGCTTTTCAAATCTCATTTCACGACGACTCGATGTGAGATATTCCAAAAGCGTTATCCACGACACCGTTTTCACCACAGGGGTAAACACAGGTAAATTTTGTTTTGGTAAAGTTTACGGTCAGCCGCAGTTACTGAGAAAAAAATGATTTTCCGGTCATCAATAAATTCGGAACTTTTCTCCATCTTTAAAGCCATCACGTTTGCTACGTTGGTATTTTATGGGCTTTTCCTCCTCCACGTTTACTCAGGCTTCCAGACTTTTCAATCTCACGTTGGGGTTCCTACGAAGAAAAAGCTTCAAGAATCAACGACGTCTTCCGATGCAGCAAACGGAAATTCTCTCTTTGAAACCGCGCTTTTGGAGACATTCTCGAGTGAAAGATTGAAAGGTTTAGCCAGGAGGTATGCTCGAGAGTTTCAATCAAAAACACCATTTCCGCACATATACATAGATAACTTCGTGGAACCTGCTTTGCTAAAACTGGTTGAGAAAGAGTTTATCGAAATGAATTATGATAGCATCTGCGAAAGCGTCGCGCATAAAATGGGGATTGGCCGCGACAGCTCGAAAATGAACTGCCTATACAAAACATTAAAGATGAAAGGTGGCGATGTATTCGAGCGCAACGAGTACAAGAAACTTGCTGTGTATTCGGAAGAATATTTTGGTGCAATGACTCGCTTCTTATTTCTCCTGTTCAAATCTTCTACTTTTACAACGTTTCTTGAAGACATCTCTGGCATCGACAACGTGATTCCCGATCCGCATTTTCGAGGAAGCGGTCTGCATTCAACCGCTCCTCGTGGGTTTTTGAGGGTACACGCAGATTTCAATCGGTACGAAAGATACAAGCTGGACCGGCGGATAAACGTGTTTCTTTTCCTCAACTCTGAGTGGAAAGAAAAATGGGGAGGCGCACTTGAGTTGTGGCCCAGGAATATGTCCACGTGCGAGCGTAAGATTCAACCGATATTCAATCGCCTAGTTATATTTCGTACGACCGATTTTTCGTACCATGGGTACACAGACCCACTGACTTCTCCCTTTCCCCGAAGAAGCATGGCAATGTATTACTACACAAACGGGCGACCTGATGAGGAAAAAATTGGTAAGGGTGATCATAGTCACAGTACGCTCTGGCAAGAGGTGCCGTGTAAAATGCAAGGTTTAGAATCGCTCGGACCGAAATGTTCGTAACAAATTCAAATTTTAAACATCGAATACTTTACTTGTTATATGCAACCTAAAATCGACAATGCGGCTCAGCATACGGCGCATCGCGGTACTGATCTTTTTTTCAATAGCCTCGCTCATTCTGTTCCGAGAATTGATCTTTAATCTATACGCCCGACCAGTGATAGCCCCAGCCTCACTGTGGAAGGAAGGATGCACGCCACAGTGCCGGAATTTCAAGAAACGAATGAGTATAGTGTCTCGACACGCGAAAAGAAAATGTATTGAGCTTTCGGTAGAAACTCACGATTGTCTTCTCTTGGGTAGTCCATCGCCTTTTGTTCGATATATCGTCGAGGCTGTGCTCGGCAGTCCGCTCGATGGTTCGTGTGTTAAACCAGACTGCAAATTTTCTACGACGTACGGTGAAGAAGGGAGAGCTTGGGGTAACGACTGGCCTCCGTTTGGTTATGCCATGATGGGAAGGGCTCGTCTGCTTAATTTTTATGCGTCGATTGCTGAGGTGAACCGAAAAGAAATACCTGGTGAAATATTGGAGCTGGGTGTGTGGAGGGGAGGAGGCATGATGCTAGCGTCAGCTGCGAATATAGAAAGTGACATGAAGCGCGGCATACACTCTTTTGATGCATTTGATAATATTAAAGAATATAATGCAGCAGACGCATTTTTATCTGTAAAAGAAGAGGATGTTCGTTACTGGTTTGAGAAATTGGGAGTTATGAATGAGTATGTATACTTTCACGTCGGTCTTTTCAAAGACACAGTTCCTCGTTGGAATCCTCAACAGAAAATTGCTGTTTTGCGTATAGACGGCAATTTTTACGATTCCTACCAGGATGCCATGTATTATTTGTATGGTAGCGTGTCAGTCGGTGGGATTGTCATATTCGACGATGTGATAAACCACCCCAGCGTTGCTCGGTTCTGGAATGATTTCAAAAACGAACAAGGACTTGAGATTACACTGAATCAAATTGACGCTCAGTCTGCTTGGTTCCGCAAACCGAGCGACGTAACTTTGAACTGGAAATATTTTCGAGCACCACAAGATGCCAACAGAGAAAACGTTCGGCAGGAATGTCCTGAGCATATACGCGAAAAGACGTTTGGAAGATGTCACGCTTCATGGCACGCGCCCTGACTGGAAAGATTTTTTTTAGGTGGAAGATGACGAGGACGTTTTCGGCTGCGGGGATTTATTTAGAAGAAAAAAAGATACGGACAGACGGACAGACAGGAAACTTTCAGAACTTTCAGAACGAGGACGGGTCGGTCACCGTGCCGGAAGCGTAGAGGCCGTTCCTCGGCGGCTTGGAAGTCTTCAAACCCATCGAATAATAAAAAAAAATGCTGATGTTGTTATATTTTATGTACGTAGTAGTAAAATGCCGGTGATTCGAAAACGCATATAATCACATTCACATGCTGACAGACGGAGAAAGAAGAAGAAGAAGAAGAAGAAGAAGAAGATTTTTTTTCTTTTTTTATGCACAAGAGTCCCCAAAAAGTTTTAAAAAAGAAAAGCCCCCCCAAACATTATTTGCCGCTCGCGTGGTGGTTTCTCTCTGTCTCTCACGAACACATAAACACTAACAAGAAGAAGAAGAAGAAGAGGAAGAAGAAGAACCACCATCACGCCGTGGAAGGAGGAGGAGGAGAGTTTTTTTTATTTGTTTTACTACGTGTGCACATCGATAGAAGATATAGAAGATGAAGATGACGAGGACGTTTTCATCGGCTGCGGTTGGGATTTAAAAGAAAAAAAGATACGGAGAAAGAAGAAGAAGAAGAAGAAGAAGAAGAAGAAGAAGAGAGAGAGAGAGAATGACGTCTCACCACCACATTCGTAAAGGACCACCGCCGGGACGAATTTCTTTCGTCTCGGCTTTATTGGTCGTCGCGTTCTTCTCCGCGTGCTTTTTTACGTACTTCTGGACGATGATGACGCTCGAAGAAGAAGCTCCATCATCAACAGGCGGTGTCGGTCGAGACCTTGGCTTCGCGGATGAAGAAGACGAAGATGTGAAAATAAGTTTTGCATTTTTAATGTACGGGCAAGCGCGTACTTTGAATCGAACGCACTGCAGCGTTTACGAGAATATCGTGAAACCAATACTCGATCGAAAACACACCCGCGTACACTTTTTCATTCGCGCGGAGGCGGACGAAGACGCCTGGCAATTCGAAGCCTTCGCGGAGGAAATCGACAAAAGAAGAAGAGAAGAAGAAGAAGAAAAGAGGAGAAGAAATAACGAATACGGTAAAAGAGGTGAAGATGATCCTTCTCCTCCTCGTCTTCGATACACGCTTGAAATTGAAACGGTACCGGAACCGAGCGAAAAATGCGTCGAGACGTTCTCGAAAAAATACGAGAAGCGCGCGGATAGAATCGCGCGAGGTACGAAAGGGAGTTATCCCAGAGAGCTTTTGACGCAACTCATGTACCGCGAGGCTTCGAGCGAGCTCATGTACGCTGAAAAATCTCATTTTGATGTCGTCGTGTTACTGAGACCGGATGTTGAATACGGAGACGAAATACCCGCAGATTTTTATACGCGTTCGAGCTCTTTTTTCAAGAGCGATAGTCTTCAAACGAAGACCGTTCACGTGCCCGCCTGGTCGCCTTTCGGCGGCGTCAACGACAGGCTCATGGTTTCGAGAGTCGGCGAAGCGGCGAAACACTATTTGAGTTTATACAGCGGTCTTTGCGGAGGACAAAACAATTTCGAAGAAGGAGTGGTGCGTGAACTTCCGAACAGAAGGCGAGGACTCAACGCAGAGCGCATATACGCGTGGTGGATGAAAAAGAAGGGAGGATACTCGGTTTCGACAAAGCTTCTCGCGAATTTCGTCTTTTACCGCGCGCGGCGATACGAAAGCATCGAAGATGGGCCGGATGGAAACCTTGGCAGACAATTTTGGCTGTGGAACCCGAGTCGTTCTAAATGGAGCGACACGCTGAGAAGACATTACGCGTGCACTCCTTTGCGTTGAAGAATGCATACAGAAGAAGAAGATTTTTTTTTTTCAAAACGTGTTGTTGTTGTTGTTGTTGTTGTTGTTGATGTTGTACGCGAGCGATAAAATATAACAATCTCGTTCCAAACGAGCAACCGCGCGTCCTTCTCCTCCTCCTCCTCCTCCTCCTCATTTCTTTGTTCCTCAAAGCTACTACGCGCAAAACTTCTGTTTTATTTTTTGTCTCTCTCCTTTCGCCCGTCGCCGAAGCGCGCGCGGCGCGAACGCAACACCATATTAAAGTATTCTGAAATCAGAGGTCGGTCGTGCCCTATATGTAGTACGTATTTTTGCAATTTTCCACGTGGATTTTGCGGCCTGATAAATTCCACATCAGACTCTCTCCCTAAAATCTTTTAAAGAACAAAACACAACCTTTTCTTTCTTTCTCTCGCGGTGGGGAAAAAAGAAAGCTTAACTTTTGATGTTTGGGAAAGTATCTCTCTTCACTCGAACAACGCGTGTGCTCGATACACACACACATGTCGTCGTCAGCGTCAACATCAGCGGCATCGCCCGTAGCGGATGCGTTGAAGGCATCCGCCGGTGGACTCTTCGCGCTGTGCGCTTTATATCCTCTCGACTTGCTTCGCACGAAGAGAGCCGCCGAGGCTTCGACCTCTTCTTCCGATGATGGCGACGACGATGATGATGCGAAGAAGACAAAAACGTTTGGAAAAAAAAACAACAACGCGACGAGTAGCAGTGGCAAAAGTTCTTCTTCGGGAGTTTCCGGCGGCGTGTTCCGCGAATTCGCGCTCACGGTGCGCGAAAAAGGAGTCTCGGAGCTGTACAGAGGATTTTACTCGCGAGCGGTGCACTGCTTGATTTCCGACCTGATTTATTATTACTCGTACACGTACTTGACGAATAGGAAACTCGAGAGTTTGATGATGGAAATGGCAAAGAAGAAGAAGAAGAAGGACGCGCCGGCGAGCGAGAACGACGGTGGCGTGAATATTATCGATATTTCCACTTCGGTTCGATTAGGGACGATCGCGGGGATCGTGACGAACATTTTGACCATTCCAATCGATACCGTGTCGATGAACTTGCAAATTTCCAAGTCGACGAAACGGATGGGTATTTTTGAAATCACGCGTAAAATTTACGAGGAGCACGGCGTCGCGAAGTTTTGGAACGGACTTTTACCGGCGTGTATTCTCACGGTTAACCCCGCCATTAACGTAGCTTTGTTTGAAAACATAAAGGCGCGCTATCTACTGAAATATGCGAGGGAAAATCAAATGCAGTTGTCTGCGTTTGAGGCATTTGTATTGGGCACGGTATCGAAAGGCGCGGCTACGGTGATAACGTATCCGATGATTCGCCTGAAGACGCTTTTACTGAAAGCGAACGAAGAAAATAACGAGAACTTTGAGACGACGAAGAAAGTAGAAATTGATGTGCGCAAGAAGAAAGCGACATCCGTAGTGGATGTGATTAAAGTTGTGCTCGAACGCGAAGGTGTTTCAGGATTTTATCGAGGCATGTACGTGCAACTCTTGCGAAGCACGTCGGGGAGTGGATTAATGTTCATGGTACGAGAAGCACTGCGATAAAGATTGAAGCCGCTTTTATGTTCGATTAAGTTTTCACTTACTTACTTACTAGGGATCATAACATTGCAACTCGTTTATTATTAATTAATATTATTATTATTATTATGCCAGTGTGTGTTCGAACTTAATTCTTCTCGTCTGTTATAATCTTGATATCCTCGCATTTTCTTGCGTCGGATCAAACACCTGTCCGATTTCCTCCGGAGCAATCCCTTCGTACACGTTTGGATCTTCCGCCCATCTTTTCAACTCGAGCCAATGTCTATTTTCCAGCGTCCACTTGATGCACTTCGTTAACGAAGCTTCAAATCCATACGGCGGAACCCAACCCATCTTTGCCATTTTCACTCCAGACAATCCGTACCGTAAATCGTGTCCCGGTCGATCGGCGTGATGGTCAACCATTTCATAAATCAAAGGTTTTTCGCAAACCTTTGAAATGAACGTCGCGAGCTCAAGATTATCGACTTCTTTCTCACCCGTTATATTGTATTTCTCTCCAATGGAACCTTTTTGGAGCAGAAATCCTACAGCCGCGGCTATGTTTCTCGCGTGGATATAAAATCGAGTTCCCGCGCGTCGTTTGTCCGGATAACTGTGAATGTGTACCGTTTCTCCCGCCAACACTTTGCGGGTGCACTTAGGAATGAACTTCTCCGGATGTTGTCTTTCACCGAACGCATTCATGACGTTGACAATCATGAGAGGAATTTTGTACGTATTTTCATAGGAAATACATATGTTCTCGGCGGCTGACTTCGAGGCTGAATACGGATTAGTTGGTTTATGACGATCCCATTCTTCGTACATCGTCGTACCCAACGCCGGTCCGAATACTTCGTCCGTACTGAAATAAAAGAAACTTTTTAAATCGCACCCGGCTTTGATTAAATTTCTCGTGTATTCGAGAATCGAAATCGTACTTTCCACGTTATTGCGCATGAAAGGAACGGGATCTTTAATGGAATTATCGACGTGCGTTTCAGCCGCCATGTGCACGATAAATTCGATTCGATTACCGAGCTCGTATGCGACGCCTTCGGGAATGCCATTGACGAGATCTGTGGCAAACACTTGGACGCGGTCAATCACGCCGGTATCTCTCAAACGGTCGTACCCGAGAGAGGCGTAGGATAACTTGTCGATGACCACGAGATCGCAATCTGTCGTTCGAGAGAAGTGCTCGACGACGTGATGACCGATGAAACCGCAACCGCCCGTGATGATAATTTTTCGGCGAGCAACGTGCCTCGGTACCGAATTTCCATTCGTCGAATTCGTCCACTTTCGCGAAATGGCGACCGAGTTTTTGTTGCGATGATGAAAAAAATCTCGAATTGAATGCACGATGTATTCTCTTTGCTCGTCGGTTATCCACCAGCCGCACGGGATAGCGACGAGCTCTTTTTCAACCGCATCCAAGTTTGGAAGATGCGCTCTGAAAGGCGCACACACCGAGTGCGTATCGTTTCGCGCGTGAACTTGAGAAGCGACGATGCCTTTGCTTTTCATGTGCTCGATGAATTCCGGTTTATTCTCGACGAATAACGAATACACCCAATACGAAGAGTTCGCGCCGTTTGGCGGATGAATCAGTTTAATACCGTTCGTATTCTTTAACGATTCATTGTAAAACTGCGCGTTTGCTCTGTGTCTCTCCAAGTTCTGCGCCAGAAATGGAAAATTAGCCAATCCGAGGCTCGCGTTCCAGTCGTTCATGTGAAATTTGAAGCCATACTCTGCGACGTCGGATTCGAGACGGAAATCTTTTTTCTGATAGTTTCTCTTTTCCCTGTCGATGCCGTACCAACGCAAAAGCTTCGCTCTTTCGTAAAGTTCTTCGTTCGGGAGACAGAGCACTCCACCATCTGAAGTCGTCAAGTGCTTGATCGCTTGCAACGAAAACGTCGCGATGTTGCCTCTTTGTAAAGCGCCAATCTTCACGCCGCGATACTCGGCGCCCATGGCGTGCGCGGCGTCCTCGATCACCATCGGACGAAATCCAAACGCGCGTTCGGCGTAGTCTTGCACCTCTTTGATCCCATCCAAATCCGCCGGCGTCCCACCCCAGTGCACAAAAACGATAACTTTCGTGTTCTTCGTAATTTTCTTCCGCAAATCTCTCACGTCCATGTTCCCCGTCCTCGGGTCCACGTCCACCCACTTTATCTTAAATCCGTTGGCTAAGATTGGAAAATTCGTCGCCGTGCACGTCAACGCCGTGCTCAAAATCTCGTCCCCTTCCTTCAAACCCGGCCATTTATTCGCACTCGAAGGTTTCTTCAGCAAGTGCAGCGCGAGATGGTGCGCCGAAGTCGCCGAATTTAACGCCAACGTGTACGGGTTTTCCAAATAACGTTCCAGCTTCTTTTCAAACTCTTCCACCCTGGGGCCTTGCGTGATGTACCCGGAGTGCAACGTTTTCCCGGTGACGTCCGACGCGTTCGGCGAGACGAAGACTCGAAAAAGTGGAATCTCTTCCATCGTATCTGATGATGATGTGCGCGCGATGAAGAGAACAAGAAGCTTTTCTTCTTTTCTCTCTCTCTCTTCACAGAAGAAGAAGAAGAAGATAAACCGCGCTCGATGGATGAGTTTTTTGTGGTGTTCTTGGGAAATTTTTGTCGTCGACTCTTTTTATTTTTTTGGAAAAAATGGACCAATGCGAGAATTTGTGTGGCTTTCGATCGCTCTTGGAACGCATAATCCAGGCGGCTGCAAAAAGAAGATCTCTCTGTGTTGCAGAAATAAGCAAACAGGATAAGAAAGTTATATACTCCTCTGTGTTTTTTGAAAGAGAGAGATGCTTTCCTTTCAAGCGA
>Ga0181560_10006649_pt1 | contig 10040 bp, 12 predicted proteins | sample 011ome_20_FD_133751 | JGI IMG/M metagenome (GOLD analysis project Ga0181560, IMG submission 133751) | Coastal salt marsh microbial communities from the Groves Creek Marsh, Skidaway Island, Georgia - 011509CT metaG (megahit assembly) | ecosystem: Environmental > Aquatic > Marine > Intertidal...
ATCAGAAAGACCGCAACTAGAATTACCCAACGGGCAAGACCAAGTCCTCTTGCATTCCTGTTGTGCTCCTTGTGAGGGTGAGGTGATAGAGACCATGCTGGGTTCAGGTATTCAACCCACTGTTTTTTTCTACAACCCGAACATTCATCCCAAAAAAGAATATGAATTGCGTAAGGAGGAGGACAAGAAATTCTGTGATAAGATGGGTGTTGAACATATTGATGTGGATTATGATGTCAGGAATTGGTTTGAGCGTGTAAAAGGATTGGAGTGGGAACCTGAACGAGGTGCTCGCTGTACGGCCTGCTTTGATATGAGGTTTGAGCGAACTGCCCTGTACGCTTCCGAAAATAACTTTTCAGTTTTTACAAGTAGCCTAGGGATTTCGAGGTGGAAAAATATGACCCAGATCAATGGCTGCGGTGAAAGAGCGGCAAATCGTTATCAAAACCTAAGCTATTGGACCTATAATTGGAGGAAATCGGGAGGCTCCCAGCGCATGATCGATATTTCCAAGAGGGAAGGCTTTTACCAACAAGAATATTGCGGTTGTGTCTTTTCCTTGCGAGACACCAATAAATGGAGACTGGCTCAGGGGAGAAAAAAGGTGGAGACTGGGATCAATTTTTACAAACCTTCTCCCTCCCAGGCTTCAAGTCTAGGGTAAGCGTGTTATGAGTTCTTATGAATCAATTTGGAAAAGCCTGCAGTCGGAAGCAAAACGAGTTGCTGCAGAAGAGCCAATTCTATCCAATGTCTTGGGTGAGTTTGTGCTCGACCGCGACTCATTTTTAGATGCCCTGAGTTGGCGGGTGGCCTCCAGGTTGGCAAAAGGAACGATTTCAGAGTCTGAACTTAGGTCTTTATTTCAGAAATGCTTTGCCAAGAATCCGGAAACTCTTACCTCGATTGCCCGTGACTTGGAGGCGGTGAAAGAACGGGACCCAGCATGTGAAGATTTTTTAAGTCCGTTTTTATATTTTAAGGGGTTTCAAGCTCTTTGTGCCTATCGGGCATGTCATCAGCTTTGGCAAGATAATCGAAGACAAATGGCTCTGTACCTGCAAAGCCTTGTCGCGGTAATTTATTCGGTGGATATTCATCCGGCTGCTCAAATTGGTAAGGGTATTTTACTGGATCACGCCACTGGCTTTGTTGCCGGTGAAACTTGTGTTATCGAAAATGATGTGTCTATTCTTCATGAAGTTACCCTTGGAGGAACCGGCAAAGAGCGTGGTGACCGCCACCCCAAGATCAGGTCTGGTGTACTGATTGGTGCGGGAGCTAAAGTTTTAGGAAATGTAGAGGTTGGAGAGGGGGCACGGGTTGGGGCCAGCAGTGTGGTCTTGAGTGATGTACCTCCCCGGGTTTCTGTAGCTGGAGTACCTGCCAAAATAGTGGGGCAAGTGCACCATGGAGATTTGCCCTACCTTGAAATGGATCATTCCATGACTCCCCGAGGGAATTATGAACATGGAGGAGGCATATAGTAACATTTTCCTAAAGCTGACAAATTTCCTTTAATCTTAACAAATCTATTACTATGTCGACTGAGTTGATTGATGATAACATACCAGACCCATCGGTGGTGGGTGATAAGGACAATGGGGGTGTGTCACCACCGGTTCCTGCAAAAAAGATGAGAAAGAAGGTGGAAGACCTGGAGGTTAAAGATGCTCAAATGATTTTCCAAACTGTCTGGCACGAGCTCGAGCAAGATGTGGGAACTGAAAACCTCAGGTTTCCCGCTGAAATCTTTTGGCTTAATGGAGCTCCTGGGGCAGGGAAGGGTACCCAAACCGCTTTTATTATGGAGTTTCGTGACCTCACGGAAAAGCCTATTATTGTGAGTGAGTTGCTTAAGTCACCCGAAGCCCGAAAGAAAATTGATGCCGGCTTACTCGCCGGGGATCGGGAAGTGACCAAGCTGGTTTTAAGCACATTGCTTGATCCTATGTACGAGAGTGGTGCTATTGTTGACGGCTTCCCCCGAACAAAGACACAGGTGGAGTGCCTGAAACTTTTTCATGGGAGGCTTTCTGAGCTCCGTAGTAAATATCTTGGCACTTTTCAGGAATCACAATTCCCCAAGCCGAGGTTTCATATCATTATGCTCTTCATTGATGAAGAGGAAAGTGTGCGTCGACAATTGTTACGAGGCCAGCGAACCATTGCCCATAATGCAGAAGTGGATGCTTCGGGGGTCGGGGAAAAATGGGAACTGCGCAAAACAGACTTAAATGATGAGGCGGCCCATCGGCGTTACAAAACATTTAAGGAGTCCACTTATGACTCATTGACCACCCTGCGGGAAGTGTTTCACTATCATTTTATTAACGCTCACGGAAGTGTTATTGAAGTTCAGCAACGGATCATTTCAGAGTTGAAATACCAAAGCTCCCTGGAGCTTGACCAATCAACTTATGACCGTATTTCATCCATTCCTTTGGCCGAGAAGCTCTCGTTACATGCTAGGCAGGTACTTGTCCACCGCCTCGATTCTTATGAGAAATTTCATGCTGAACTTTTTGAGCAGGTGGTTGGGCTTATTAAGTCCAAATTTATCCCGGTTGTGGAAAAACACTCCATATCTGGGCTTGCCTACATAAACTCCGAGCACTCAGTTTTTGACGATCCCCTTGCCATTGCCATGCTCATTGATGTTTTTACGGAAAGAGGGTTTACTGCGGTTGTTGATATTAGAAGAATGGAAGTGCCCGCCCGTGTTGACCCGAAGACTTATGAAATCATCAACAGGGTCAAAAAAGTTTACCGCGTTCGCATTAATTTCGATGGCTCCAAGATTAGACGTGGTATCTGATTTTCTCACCTAACCCTGATCATTCATGGACCCTCGCTACATAAAGCTAGCCCGTAACCTTGTTTCTCATTCAACCAAGATTGAGAAAGGGGATAAAGTACTCATTCATTCATTTGACATTCCACAGCAAATGTCCATCGCCCTTATTCGTGCGGTTAAAGAAGCGGGTGGGCTACCATATTCACAGGTTCAATCTGCCCGTGTTGACCGTGAATGCATAATAGGTGCGACAGAAGAGCAGCTGTCCGCCAGTATGACCTGGGAATTGGAAAGGATGAAAGTCATGGACGCTTACATTGCAGTTCGTGGAAGCAGTAATGTTTTTGAAAATTCGGACTTGCTTTCTGAGGATATGAACCGGGCAATGAAAGCATTAAAGCCGGTCCTTGACTGGCGGGTCCAAAAGACAAAATGGTGTATCCTGCGCTGGCCTACACCTTCGATGGCACAGCAAGCGAAAATGAGCACGGAGTCTTTTGAAAATTTCTTTTTCAATGCCTGCTGCATGGATTATTCAAGAATGGTTCCTGGGATGGCTGCTTTAGAAAAAAGAATGAAGGATGCCGAATTGGTTAGGGTCACGGGGCCAAAGACTGATTTACAATTTTCAATCAAAGGTATAAACGCGGTTTCATGTGGTGGAACCCACAATATTCCGGATGGGGAAGTGTTTTCATGTCCTGTTCGGGACAGTGTAAATGGCACCGTTTTTTTTAATGCAGATACAATTTATCAAGGCAGTGCATTTTCGGGTATCACCCTAACCTTTAAAGATGGGTATATTGTGGAAGCCACCTCTTCATCCAATCAGCAAAGGCTTAACGAAATTTTGGATTCTGATCAAGGGGCCAGGTTTATTGGAGAGTTTGCGATCGCCTTTAATCCCATGATTCGAGAACCCATGCTTGATATTCTTTTTGACGAGAAGATTGACGGGTCATTCCACTTTACTCCCGGGCAGGCCTATGAAGAGGCAAATAATGGAAACAAGTCACAAGTCCATTGGGATATGGTTTCGATTCAACGCCCTGAATGGGGTGGGGGAGAGATTTGGTTTGATGGCGAATTGATTCGAAAAGATGGTCTTTTTGTCCCTTCAGACCTTGAAGCCCTCAATCCTTCTTCCCTGTTGGCCGAATAATCAGCTCATGAATGCTTCGGTCGTTCACTTCATTGATAGATTGCCGAAGACTGAGACACATCTTCATATTGAAGGTGCACTTCCCTGGCCTTTGCTTAAACAGATAAACCCGGTGAAATTTTCAGGCACGCCTTCCTTTCGCAAACCAAATTTCAGGTATGATAGCTTTGAGCAATTTGAAACGATATTGATCGATCATGCCTTGGGCTTTTTTTCCAGCCCGGAGTCCTATTTTGATGCCGCCCGGGCAATTTTTGAAAATCACCTAAAACAAAATGTAAAGTATGTGGAGACAAGTTTTCACGCAGGAATGATTGAATACTTGAAAATACCTGGTGAAGAAATCCTAAAAGCGATTGTGGCGGCTATTCCCGCCGGGCTTGAGGTCCGGGTTTTTCTTGGCATCAGCCGCAACCTGTACACTGAAAACCTTGCTCCACAACTTGAGCAGGCAATCACTTCATGGCCTGATCTTGCTGGCATTGACTTACACGGACTGGAAACGTTACCAATGGAGTCATGGACTGCTCCATTTTGGAGAAGAGCTAAAGATTGTGGGAAAATGGTTAAAGCTCACGCTGGAGAATTTGGCCCCGCGGAAAATGTTTTGCATGCCATTGAGGAGTTAGGAGTTCAGCGGATTCAGCATGGCACGAAATCAATCGAGTCGCGGGAAGTGATGAGAGTGGTTAAAGACCATGAGGTTACTTTTGATATGTGCCCTATAAGCAACTTTAAGCTACGGGTTATTGAAGATTGGGAGGACCATCCACTGCCTCTTTTTTTACAGGAAAATATAGCCTGTACCGTAAGCACAGATGACCCTCTCTCTTTTAATAATTCTTTAAGCGAAGAGTATCAGGTTTGTCATGAAAAATTAGGTCTTGGTTTGCCCGAATTAGCTCAACTTGCCCAAAATGGTTTTATGAATGCGAATTTATCAAGGGAATTAAAGGATTTTTGGGTTCATGAAATTGAGAATGTTCTCAAAGAATTTACAAAAGACTCATGGTGAAAAAAATTTTTATTTGTCCTGATGGTCAACATGGTCGGGTTGATAAAATCCTTGCCGAGCACTTTCCTGAAGTGAGCCGTAATCTTGTCAAGAAGGCTCTTGAAAGTGGATTGGTCACCACAAAAGATGGTGCCCGGCTTGAGCCTAAATCAAAAATACATCCTGGAGATCATCTACTGGTCGATCTACAAAGACCAGAAGTGCAACCATTGGTGCCTTACAATTACTCACTATCGGTGCTCTTTGAAGATGAATCCATTCTGGTCGTTAATAAGCCAGCTGGTATGGTGACACACCCAGGGGATGGCACGGGGGGAGACACCTTGGTACACGCAATGATTCATCATAGCTCAGATATTTGCCCGGTTGGCGCCCCGAACCGTCCGGGAATTGTTCATCGCCTGGACAAGGATACAAGTGGGGCAATTGTAATCGCTAAAACTGAAGAGGCATACCATGCTTTAGTTTCCCAGTTTACGGAGCGTTTGGTCGACAAGCAATACCTGGCGTTAGTTTGTGGGAAAATGGAGAATGCAAAAGGTGAATTTACGGGTTCGATCTCAAGGCACCCGAAAGTGAGGGTTAAAATGGCAGTTTCAGGTTATGGGAAACCCGCGATCACCCAGTGGCAGACTTTAGGGCACTTTGGCAACGATTTCACACTGGTGAAGAGCAAAATCCTCACAGGCAGAACGCATCAAATCCGTGTTCATTTTTCAAATGCCCACCATCCACTGGTTGGTGATGCTACTTATGGAAGCCGAAAAATGGAAAACAAAGAGAGTTTCCCAAGGTTATTACTTCATGCATGGAAGCTTAGCTTGCTTCACCCTCTTACAAATGAGACCATGAATTGGACTGCAGAGATCCCCGACGATTTTAAAGATGTAATCAACCGCTTGGCCATGAAGTATGACATGGGTGGATTCAGTGGTCATTTGCTTTCGCTTGAAGATCAGAGGTAATTAATTCGTAGGCAGAACCAACATCATCAACGATTTGAAATAAATTTAGGTCTTCGGGGGAAATGACACCCCATTTTACAAAGTGTTCAAAGTTAATCAGACCCTCCCAAAAATCTTTTCCATAAAGGTAGATCTTGATGTCTTTTGAAACTTTTTTTGTTTGGATTAATGTAAGAACCTCAAATAGTTCGTCCATGGTGCCAAATCCGCCTGGGAAAACGATCACCGTTTTCGCATGATAGAGGAAGTAAAACTTTCGGATGAAAAAATAATGAAATTCAAAAGATAACTCAGGTGTGGCAAATTGATTTACTCCCTGCTCAAAGGGTAAGCTAATCCCAAGTGCGACCGACTTACTTCCTGCCTCGTTTGCCCCTTTGTTTGCCGCCTCCATCATGCCTGGTCCCCCACCTGAGCAAACATACACCCTTTTGTCCTCTGGGAAGTTTTTGTAAGACCATTGAGATAATTTTTTGGCCAGTTCTTCGGCCTGATCATAATATTTTGATAGGAGTGCCAGGCTTTCAGCTTTCTGTAAGAGAGCCTTTTGACCCTTTGTTTGCTTACTCTCTTCAGGGTACTCAGCTTTAAGATCAGATAATGTCCTCTCAGCTTGTTTAGCCGATTTCGATCTAGCTGAACCAAAAAAAACGATGGTATTTTCTACCTTTTGGTCTTGGAGTTTTTTTCCGGGTTCGATGAGTTCGCAAAGGACTCGGATAGGACGAGCTTCATGGCTATGCAGAAAACCTAAGTTTTCGTATGCTTTACAAATTTTTTTATCCATCCCCTCACCATCGCTCCATCCAATGAAAAAGAAAAGGGGAAAGAAATAAAATTATTTTTTTACTAAAGTCCTTAAGCAAGGTGCCGATTATGTGATTAGCCGCATGGATGTGGCTCTCAGTAAATTGGTTCGATCCACAGGAGGTAGATACGAATCACAACCTTATTACGCTCAATTGAGCTATTTCTATACAAGTTGTGATACATTTCAAAAATTACCTTCAAGATAATGACTTAGGGGAGACCACCCAAGGGATGACCTCTCACGAAAAAACTGAAAGCGGTAAGCTCATACCTTTTTTACCTGATGGCACATCTTCAGAAGTTTCTCGTGTGCAAATCGCTTCTTTGGTCGATAAACTCATGCAAATGCCGGAAGATATTGAAATCTCAGATGACTATATTTCTCCGAACGAATCACTTGACCCTTACCAATGCATTGCTGAAAAAATTATTTCCGATTTTTAATGGAACCCGGATACTTTTCTGGAATAATGAGCATTAATATCGTGACCTTCCTGCAATTCACATTTTTTGTTTGTGCGTAAAGATTGCCAATATTTATGCTGAATATTGTTTACCAATCCACCTTTAAGCGTCAACTTAGTTTCTGATGAGATTTATATCTTGGCTGTTATTTTTAGCCCTTCTTGGCTTCTGTGCTTGCTCAAAAGATGATTCGGTCCAAGACCCTGTTGTTTCTCCTGATGCCCAAGATAAACTGGTTGAGGCACCTTTAAAGCCCAAACCTCGATTTGACTCGAAAGACCGGACGGAAAAAGAAATCGTTGAAGATTTCCCCAAGCCCGTACGAAGCTATCCATCGATTGGGCATGACGATACTGAAAGGCATGAAGGAGGTATATTGTACAGAAAAAATATTGACCGACCTTTCACTGGAAGACTTGTTGATAAGTATGCGGACGGCTCCATAGCATTGGAAGCTTCCTACCTGGACGGGTTGCCGCATGGTCAGCAACTACGCCGTTTCGAAAATGGCAACCCTGCACTGGAAGCAATTTTTGACTATGGGGTCCTTTCAGGAATCAAGACGAGATGGTGGAAAAGTGGTGGGGTTCGAGAAGAAGAATATTGGAGTGAAGGAAAATTTTACGGAAGAAGGTTATGGGATGAGTCGGGCAGGATGATCCGTGAGGAAATGGTTTCTAATTAGCAACTATTTGGTATTTTTATAACTTGCGATGACAGTATGGCAAAGATGGCTCGCTTGCTTGGTTCTGTTTGGACTTTCTTTCACCTCCCATACTTTTGCCAGTGATACCAACGCCAGTGATAATAAAAACGAAATTATTCGGGTTATTAAACCTGGCATTGTTGATATCCAAATGTCTCAATACCTCTTACGAATCAGGGCTTGGGGGGTAAGCTTCCCAAGCCGTGGCCAACCTGGATATGAAGCCGCTCTTGCTTTCACGGAAAAAAAATTATTATCCAGGACACCGAGTCTAAGTATAAAGCGAGAGTTTGATGAACTAAACCTTAAGGTTGTTGATATTGAAATGGAGGGCAGTCAAGCAAGCTTCAGTAAGGAGGCGATAAGCTATGGTATTGGTTGGCATAATGAAGAAGAAACCAACCGCTACGGACCCTTTCTCATGGCTCAATTAAAAGCCAAACGATTGAAGTCAGGAATTTGGGGTACTGAATTTGATTATAAAATTTCTTCCCTGCCTCAGGTTCCCATCCCAAAATTACCGAGGCTATATGACCAACGGCAGGGATTTGTGCCAAGTTTGAGTTACTGGGTCACATCTTTTGGTAAAATCCATCGGCCTGGTTGTAGTTTCTATGAGAGAGGTCGTGGGATGCTGTCAACCAAACCCAAGGGAAACGATTGTCGGATATGCGGTGGACGCAAACCCAAGAACAGATAAATTTAAATCAAGATTGAATAATCGAGATTAAATCTTCCTTGGATTTCACGCCAACGAGTGTCTCAGAAAGACTTCCTCCCTTGTATACAAGAATCGTAGGGATGGAGTTAACCCCGTGTTCCTGAGCAAGTTCCGTGTTATCGTCGACGTTTACTTTATAAATCGATACGGCATCCCCAAGTTCCGCAGCAATCTCGTCAAGAATAGGTGCAATCGCTTTGCAAGGGCCACACCAAGGTGCCCAAAAATCTACAAGGACAGTCTTGTCTTCACTGACAGCTTTTTCGAAACTTTCTTTGTTCAAATTAATGAGTTCGCTCATTTGTAATTTATTGGATTGTAAGGATAGGTAATTAAGGCTGAAGGAAAAGTAATACGGTAAGGGCCACAGCTCCAGCAAAGACAAGGAAGTCGAGAACCATAAAAAATAGGCTAGGCCGTGGTGCTTTTTGAGGTGCTGGGGGTGATGCCTTATCGGTTGGCGACGCTGGGGTACCAATGGGAGGGACCGCTGGAGTGGGAGGGTTTTTTAATGTGCCCTCAGGGGTGGGAGGGCTTGGCAGTGAAGGCGGTTGTGGTAAGGCAGGTGCTAAACTTGGCCCCGGAGCAGGTGTTGGGGCTAGCGATGGCCCTGGTCCTGGTGTGGGGACAGAGGGAGCGATGGATGGCTTTGCTGAGGAGGGCGAAAGAGATGGCACAGCCGGGGTGGCCGAAGGGATGACGGAAGGAGTTAAGCCTGATGCAGCAGGCGAAGCGGGGGCTGCGAGCATGGGGACAGGGCTTGGTGCTTTCGGTGAAGCGGGAGGAGGGGTATTTCCTGATGGTAATACATTCGGGGGGGGCATTCCCGGCGGTAGCGGAGCAGGGGCTGGTCCACCAGGTTGGGTAACCGTTGGTGCAGGAATACCGGGTTGGGAAAAGGGCGATTTAGTTACTTTAAATTTTGGAGCAGATTGAGCGGGTGTTATACCTTTTGGTGTCAGTTTGAGACCCTGTGCTCCTCCGACTGGAGGGGGGGGGGGAGGTGGAGGTGGTGTAGGCATCGAAGTTTGCGGGTGGCAATAAAATCAGGAAGGGCTGTTTTTACGAATTAGATCAGAAATCTCGTCCATGGATGCTTCTTCTAGGGATTTGCCTCTGATCTTCAGGTCTTCAAATGTTTTGCAGAGAGTTTCTGTCATTTTATCATGCGTGTTCTCGGACCCCCCCATAATCGAGAATTTGTCTGCTTGGGTAATTCTTTTGTGGCCGTCAGTGCAATCCAAACCAAGGCCGAAAAGGTGAGCCATAACTTTCGGGTCTTTGACTGGAAAACCGTGATTATTTAAGCGATTGGACATACGGATAATTTATTTACGTAAACATCAAATAGTCAACCCCTCATAATTAGATTTTCTTGATCAAAAGGAAAAAACTC
>Ga0181560_10006651_pt1 | contig 10037 bp, 20 predicted proteins | sample 011ome_20_FD_133751 | JGI IMG/M metagenome (GOLD analysis project Ga0181560, IMG submission 133751) | Coastal salt marsh microbial communities from the Groves Creek Marsh, Skidaway Island, Georgia - 011509CT metaG (megahit assembly) | ecosystem: Environmental > Aquatic > Marine > Intertidal...
ATATGGATCTTTCTCACCTTTATTTGGCCAATTTTGGCGATACACTCGAACAACAGTACCATCATACGTCTTTCTTGCTGTATCGCCGTGTAAAAATTTTTCAGGATTTAACTCGAAATATTCGCGAATTTCTTTAGAAAATTTATTCCAGATCATAATACTTCTTTCATTAGTGCTTTTACATCTTCACCACGATTTGGTAATTTATCTTTGAGAAAGAAATGTACAAAATAAGCTTCTTTTACTTTGTCGTCTTGAATTCCTTTGAACAATCCATTCCATTTCCAATCAAGATGTTTGACACTCATTTGTTCTTGTTTAATCCATGTATTCAGTAGAGTCTGATCTGTACTCCATTTCCACGGACCAAGACCATCAACAAATTGTTTAAACTCTGTCCGGTTAATGAATTGATGGGGTGTTTGTCCTTTGAGATACTTGGCCATTCGTTTATTCATCAGCATCATACCCATATTGAAAAACTCACCACCACGGTTATTCCATTTCCAGTCAAGCCGAATAGGACTATATTGCATGCGAGAATAATTATGGATCTTTTCACGGTACTGATCAGTGATTGGCATTTCACGCTCAACTACGCCACCAAAGTCATATTAAGGTGTGAGTTCATTAAAGATGTTAGGAGAACCCGGACGAATCCAGATGTCAGCGTCTATAATAGCAATCTGATCATACTTTGGCCAGTATGTAAATGCATTTTCTTTTTCGTAGATAGGAAGGAAACCACCGTGCTTTTCATACGACTCTTTGCTTCGATTCGTAGAAAATACGTCTGGTTTGATACGGAGGATAGGAGTTCGTTGGACAACGTGGTCAATATCATGTTCTTTACAATATTGAGCTACAGAATCAACACAGTGATCATATAACCGAGAACGTTGTCCAACATATACTTGATAAATCAATCTTTTCATAACCAACTCACTTTAAATTATATATTACTTCTTTTTCAGTGCATCAGCTCCAAAGAATGCTGAGACCAAGACTGCAATAGATGCAAAGTACGTTGGTGCGATATCAGCAATAAGTTGTGACGCGTTATCCATACCAAAACCAGAAGTAATTGCGATTCCAATTGGATAGATCAAAAGACCAATAAGAGAGAACCATGCCATCTTACGAATAGCGTCTCTCTGCGCATCAGCATCTTCTAATGCTTTTCTCTTAAATTCAAGATGCATCTCCATTTCTTCTTTAGAAATGTGTCCGTCACCGTTTGTATCTGCACCAGCGACAGCGTCAGCATCGACAGTTACTCGTTTCTTTTCTTCTTCAGCCATGTATCATGCTCCGTAAGAATTTTGATTGCAATCTGTTTAGCATCATCAAAACCATTACGAAGCGAGTTTGACCTATGGCCGTTCTCAACAAACCACTCAAGGCTATTTATACTACTTCCTTCTGGCATACTAAAGCCATAAGTAAGTTGTTCGAACTCGTATCGAAGTCTTAGTATTTCACCGATTCCCATGCTTTCTCCATTTCAACGAACAGGTATTCTTTAAGATCGTCTTGATTATTCTGGAAGAGAATACCGATACCTCCAGCGTCATTCCATGCTTTGATATTTTCTGGTTTATCATCGACAAGAATGTTTGGTTTGCGAGTAACTGGATTATAAACGTATTTATGTTTATGTGAAGTGAAGATGAGATTTTCAAGCTTTGGTGGAAGCCAGTCTCTGCATCTCAGCCATTCACGTTTCCAGTAAGCTGAGTTGTGTTCGTCATTGCGAAGTGGAGAAGAACAGATTCCCCAATCATCTCCAGCAATTTCTTTGACTTTATCAATGATTGCAAGAGATCTTTGGTAGATTCCATCACCTTGATCGCCATAGAATTCTGGTATTGTAGCAAAGAAATTTGTATTTCTCATTTCAACAAAGATTCGATCTCGGTCTTGGATTGATTTCCAATGATCGACTTTGTATTGGTTGGCTAATGCACCGAAGAAGTCGGCGATTACACCATCCATGTCTAAATATAATGTCATATTTTACTCCTCTTATTTCCTATCATGATTAATAATATCACAATAGAACAGAAAAGTACACAAAAAAGTGCATGAAATATGAAAATAGTTTTGTTTAAAATCAATAACTTAGAAATTTATCCGTGAAAGAGTTGTTCTCTATTATATTGATCACGAACTTCAATAAGCTTATCAATCCAAGCATCACGTGTTTCTTTATACATGACTGGATGGAAGTCATCTACATCCATTACAATACGTGTCTGTTGAATTGGCATACCGGTACGTTCTTCCCACATGACAGCGTACCCTGCTAATTGCATAAAGTAACTACTGATATTAGCTTTTTTCTTTGGACGACGTGATGTTTTCCAATCAACAATTGTAGGTACACCATCCCATTCGACAATGGCATCACATGTACCAGCAAGTTTCAAATGATCAGAATAGAGTGGTACTTCCTGACCATAGACTTTAGTCACGTGCTTGTCAATCAATGGCTTGAGATTATGTAAAGACTGAACTACGTGTGGTAGAAAACCTTCGGCATAGTCAGGTTCATTGTTCATATATTTTTCAATAATAGAATGAACTGCTGTACCACGTGTAGTAGCTTTTAAGCTGATCTTGTTAGCTGCTTCTTCACCGACTTTAGCACGCCATTGAGCGATAGATTCTCGACTTAAGACGCCGAGGACTGTAGTAACACTAGGATAAGCGTTGCCATCAAGAGTGAGATAGCGCCGGCCATCTGGTGATTCAGTGCGATCCAAGTTTTCATAACCCATATCAATTTTTTCATGTATAAACCTCATATCAATCCAATCTTATTTCTGAAGTATTCCAATTTAATAATTCTTTCATTACATCTTGATCTAATAATATCACATTTCCGGCCGAAAGTATACAGAAAAATGCACTATTTACCTGTTCAACTACAACATAAGATCCGGTGTCTATGTTTGTTATGACGTATATGTTGACAGTTTTAGCATCGCCATTTTCTTCCCACGCAAAACCACTAAATGCCATCATTGGTTCTGCATTATTATCTTTTGACATCTTAACAATTGCTTTAGTGTCTGGATAACACACCACTGGCTTTCCAAACAGTCTTTCAGCTGATGCTTGAGTGGCCAGTACTGAAAACAGTGCAGCCAAAAATAAACGTTTCATCTTAGTCCTATCATCTCCTTTGTCATGATATAGTCTCTGACTATACCAGATCTTACGATATCGTCCCATCCAAATTGTACGACAGAAAAGTTCTTCATTCTCTCAATAATATTAAGGAACTTCATTAAACCATCGCGCTCGCCTTCGTGTTTAAAATCCGATTGAAGGTAATCGCCCGCAAACATAATACGGCAGTTTTCACCAACACGGGTCATGACTGAATCAAGTTCATGGAAGTTCAGATTCTGCATTTCGTCGACAATAATGATAGCTCTATCAAAAGTTCTACCGCGAATAAAAGATGTGGTCTCAAATTGAATCTGGTGTGCTGTTGTCATTTTATTATATGCTGCTTTATCTTCGAAGAGTTCTTCGCATATCGCTTTGTACGGTGATTCGAATGCAGCAGTTTTTTCTTCTATTTTTCCTGGAAGATAACCTAATTCACGTACCGGTACAACAGACCGTACGATTATAATCTTATCATAAGCAGTTTCTTTTGTCAACATTGCTTCAAGCGCAAGATATAAAGCAATAAAAGTTTTGCCGGTGCCAGCAGATCCCATTAACGTGAGATTCTCACCTTCATCCCAAAGTTTGAAAGTTTTTTCTTGGTTAACAGTAATAGGATCAAATTCACATAGATCTTCGAACTTAACTTTCGCTGCTGACATATCGATTCCTAATCGTTAATAGTATTTCCAGGGTATTTCTTTTTAATTGCTTTTAAGTGGCTACGAAAGTCAGTGTCTGTCCTACTCATAGTACTACCGGCCTGTGTAATAAAAGCATTTGGTTTCCATACACGTTCAGTGTCTGGCATTTCATTCAGGATATTTTCGAGCTCTTCAAAGCTACAATTGACATCCCACTGTTTATTTGTTTTAAGATCTCGAAGAGTGTAAACGGGCATTGATGTCCTCTCTCAGTTCTGCAAGACGTTCAGTTAATACGTGAACAGTAGTATGTAAGTGACCAGTATCATGTGGTTGAATACGAGATTTAATCAACGCGATCTCTTCTTGTAAAATCATAATACGATCTATTAAAGCATTAATGCCAGCATCTTTATACATAATTAAACCACTCCGGTGTTTCACGCTTCGTCCATACCATATTGAAGCGATGTTGTTTCGTCTGATAGAATGCTTGATAAGCTTTTACTGGATCGCCAAGAGCAATACATTCTGGATTTGATTTCATTGCAAGTTTAAAAGGTGTCTGAGGAACATCCGGAATATTATACGGTGGTTTTTCCAGAGCCTCTTTCAACTCACTATCTGTTTTATGGACTTTACCATATCTGTATGTATATTCTTTACAAAGCGCCCAAAAGTGGTGCCAATGCCACTCATAGTTTTCTGCAGACTCCATTGTCCATACTGTACACGGATGACTATGATGAACAGCTTTGTAAAACAGATCTTCACGTTTGTCATTAAGCTTGTAGTATTTAACCATCCGTTTACCAGATTTAGATGGTCGCATTTCCATAGTACCGTCAAGCATTCGATGCGCAGTAGACAGCATTTGCGCAGATTCTACGATCATCTTAGGTACATGCTTGTCGCACTGCCACATAGCAGAAACGATTGGATCATTATCAAGTACAAATATATTCATAACAAAAAACCCCTGTTCGATGATATAGTATATTATATCACAGAACAGAGGTAATGTAAACAATTAAATTACAGCTGCTAACCTTTCTTCTAAAAATATCTTCTTTTCAAGAAGTTTTGTAACTCGATCAATATGACCTTTCTTTGTTAGTTTGTTGATATAACTTTCTAATTCAGAAATGTCGTTTTTTAGTCTTTCGAGTTGAATTGCAGGCATTTATTGTTCTCCGGTTAGAGGTTACACGTTAGTCTTGCAGCAATCCAGGAAATGCCTCCTCTACTACTGGTCGGCTAACGCCTTCTGGTTTCTGTTTGTTAATCATAGCAACAACGAGTTCAGCATCCTTAGGATGAATACCCTCGATCAAACCGATGAATATACTCTCGCGCTTTGCTGGATGCAAGCGATTAGATTCGCGAAATCCTTTCACGAGGTATACAAAATTCCGATGTTCTTTGAGAAGATTAGTTGGTGCGTCTTCTTTAGCTGGGTTATATGGAGGCTCTCCACCTGGGAGATTCCATTCTACAGTTGAATCAAACGTGCCACGCAGGATGTCTTTCAATGCCCACGTTTCATTGTCTTTAAGGATTTGAATTTTTTGCTCTTTTGAACGAGCTTTTCTTACTTTATCAATTACTTCATGTACTAGCATATCACCACCATAATTTTATTTATACTTTCAGATGCTTGGAATGTATCTTACACCCAATAAATTCATTGTAATATTCGTCAGACAGAAGGACATCATATTGAAACTGAAGCTTTGCTTCGTAATAAGACATCTCTCCTTTTGACTTACAAAGACGAAGAATTACTCTTTTATATCCGTCTGAGCCTGATTCTTCGACGAGTCTTTGTAATTCCACGTTTGATCCATAGTAGGATCTCCAGTCAGATTCAACTTTTGTTTTAACTCGTCGAGATCTCTTGCTATTTTTAGGAAGAATTTTTGGGCGCCAGAAATTTTTCTTTCCAATATATTTCTTCCCAGTTCGCAATTCGGTAATTTCATACACAAACCCCTGATATTGTTCTGGTGTTTCGGTAAATTCTTCGTTGTTGTAATACCACATACGAGTATATATTACTCGTCTTCAACCCAAGCTTCAAAGGCAGCTTCACGTTTAGTGATTACCAGATCTTCATCTCCACAGAGTGGACAGAAGGCCGGAATATCTGAACCACATATTACTACCATTTCGTCGTCACAAGCATGACACTCAATTTGATATTCGTTCATTTGCTATCCTTTCTAAGATTTGCAATTTACGTTCATCAGTAGCTCTAAGCCACTCTCGTATTTCTTCTCCAGTACGAGAGCAGCCTAGACATACATTATCAACTAAAGTACAAATTTTAATACATGGACTAGAAATCAATTTCACAAGCACCACCGGCACATGCAGCTGCACCTAAAGTATCTACATCTGTATATTTCTTTTCGGTTAAACCATCTTCCCAATCAATTGGTTTAAGGTTTGCTTGAATCTTATTCCATTTATGTAACAAATACGCATCTTTCAAACAATGTTCGGCTTTCTTTACATCACCTTTCAGATAATTATCTGCAAAGTTTTTGAATCGACGATTCCAGTCAGCACGTGCTGAGTTATCGGCAGACTCAAGAGAAATATCAATACCATAACCCTGAGCCGTTGAACATGCGTCCCAAAGATTATTATAGACTTTGAGAGCATCAACGACAAGACCAGAAGCAAAGACAGCGGCATCGCCATATAGTTTTACCATTCTCTTTGAATCAATCACAGCAGTATTTGGAGCCTGATTGTAGTCTTTATCACCACTCATTGAAAGGAATGAAATACCAGCAAAAGAATTACGATTCTTAAATACGTAGTCTTCTACTTGATCCCAGTCATCAACAATAATAGTATTTGATACGTTATGGCGGATACCTTTATCTGCACAGAGATCTTCGTTTGTACCAGCTACAACCCAGTGTTTCTGAGCCAGTTTGACCTTTTCAAGGTGTGTTACACCAAGGAGTTCATCTTTGAGAATAGAACCTTTGTGTGGAATAATTGGGAACGACACCACAACGTCTGTACCACTTGCAGACCATACTGATTCTTCAACCATGTAAGGATTCGAACGAATAATTGCCTGAGTAATCTCAGACTCTTTATTCATTTGAACGTTTCTAATGTACATGTCTGAGTGTTCAGCATGGATCCCACTAGCGGTTTGCAATAGGACTGAGGCATTGCCACTAGGTTTAACACAAGTAGTCCGAGCAGCAGGATTAATGCCGAGAATAGATGCGATTTCTTTGTTAACTTCTTTGACAATCTTGGCTCCTTTTTCTAGAACTTTTGGATTGAATAGAATATCCGGTTGATTCATCCATCCTGTAATAGAAACACCAAGGAGTGCTTCGCGATCAAAAATCTTCTTTGACGTTGGTGATAAGAATTTGAAATCTGTGTAGCCAGCCTGAATAGTACCAAGGATGGCACCAGCCCGACAAGCTTTATAGAAGTCTTCTTCTGTCTTACACATACCACCATTGATCTCAGTCAGGTTACAACCCTGCCAGCCAGATTCACCATCGATCTGTGGGTACATACCAATTTCAACACAGGGGTTCGTGGTGTGCTCTGTAGACTCAACAAAGACAAATCCTGGTTCACCGAATGACTTAACAGATTCCATCAACTTAGCAAATTGTTCTTTATCAGCTTGATCACGTACGATGACAGCTGAGTTATTTGAACGACCACGTTGTGGATTGTCGACAAACCAGTTACCAGTCTTGGCAGTCATCATTTCTTCATCATCAGGAGAGAACAAACAAATTGTAGCTGAACGGCGAACACCACCAGAAAGAACAGCATCAGCCGCATGCATAGTAATATCATATACGTTAATAGGTTTAAGACTCATAGGCTCTTTTGAATCCATGACAATAGACTGAAGCATGTGCTCAACTTTGTCAAGAGAACGACGAAGACCTTCTGGTCCAGGAGCTTTAAATCCACCAGAGATCTTAGCACCCTTTGGACGAATTTGTGATAGATCAAAGAATACACGACGTCCTTCAAAGTCTGGATGTTTACCACCACCAACAAAGTAAGATGACATCAGAACGTCAAGAGCAGAAGCCCAACCTTCGATTGAGTCTTCAACTACATAACCTTTGGCTTGTTTAGTACGATTGGCAATCTTTGGCAATTTAGCGATATGGTGTTTCTGTACAGAAAAACCAGCACCAGCTCCACAAAGGAGAATATAGAATACTTCACCAAAGAATTCTGGTCTATCGGCATACGATGAAGTACAGTTGTACATACGCATCTGGTGTTTCAGTAATTGCTCTCCACCAAATTGTAGAGATCTCTGAGCAGCAAGTACTCGCTGTTCTTTATAAGCTTGACGTGCTTCGTCTAAATACGGCTCCAGCTCATTATGTTTATCTTTATAGTTTTCTGCATGCATGCCGATAACTCTATCGACAGCCTCGTCCCAAGACTCGTATCTATTTTCTTCATCTATGAAACGAGAGTAACCTTCGTAAAATTTGGTCTGAGACAAAAACCGTCTCGTGTCAACATGTGCTGTTGCCATTCGTACTCTCCTGATTAATTTTTTATATGGAATTATTATATATCATTTTGCTGATTTTGTAAACAACAAAATGTGAAACAATAGTACCGAGATCTTAGAAATATTTTTCAATCATTTCAAGGTGGTCATTATATTTTGCAATTTCATCAACTTCTTGTTCAATTGCTTCAATAATGTCTGAGTGCTCGCCAATACCTGCTGGATTGGCGAGATACACCTCTACGTTTGCTACGTGTTTATCAATATGTCCTTTAGCGTGTGACTTAAACGCTTCAATCAATTTTTCTCTCATAATATCATACATAATTAATCCTTAATAATTTTAATTGCTCCGTAAGCTACCATTGCGTATGCTACCAAGTTAAGTGGTGCCATAAGCATGACTACACCTGCTGCTACGAGTGCAGCGCCTTCGTATGAGTTACCTTGAGCAAATCTACTTTTTAACCAATTCATCTTCCAACTCCTTTATTCTATTCTCGAGTTCGTCTATTTTCTTTGTGACGTGCGGATACTTTTTTCTCCACGCATCTGTTGGTTGTTCGAACCAAGTTAATCCCCATCTCTCTACAAGATAATCAAGGAACTGATCTAACTTGGCATAACACCACAAACCAGCTCTTGTGTCTTTGAAGTATGCTAGAAAAGCAGCACCTAATAAAGAACCGGCTATAGCTGTATATATCCAAAGAGTATCGTCAAACATTCTTTCTATCATTTTAGCATTTCCTTCATTGCTGCGTCGTAATCTTCACGACTTACTACGCCTTCAGCAAGTAGTCTTTGTCTGTTTACTTCATGTGCTGCCTGAGTTTCCTCTTTACTCCCACCGAAGTACGGAACACAATGCCCTTCCTCAGCAAGGATTTCAGTTACTCTTTTACCATCAACTTTAAAATCACCAAGAATACGACCAAACTTACCTTTCATATCCTCACCGTGTTTATCTTCGGTTGTAATAAGTTTAGCACCATTCTTCATAAGTTCTTTAAGTCTTGCTTTGGCAGCTTCACCAAATAGATCTTCTACTTTATCTGAAGTACGTGATTCAGGAGTATCGATACCCATAATACGTACACGCTCGTCTTTCAAGCAGATACCGAATCCAAGATCGATATCTACGTCTACTGTATCGCCATCAACAACTTTGATGACGTGCACATCGTATTCGTTCTGTTGCATTTAGTCCTCCTTGATTGTGTAGTTGACATAATTAGGCATGCCATGATCTTGTACACCATCAAGAAGTCCGGACTTCCATCCTCTCCACTTATCTTTCACTCTTTGCCAAGAAGTCATCTTACGAATCTTGCCGTAGTGGTTAATATAAACCATTTGACCGTGATGTTTGTAACCCATCAGAGCAAGAGGAACTCTCGTTACAACATCGTTATTATTTACAAATCTCCAATGTGGAGTTCTAATTCCTTTGACAAAAGATCTTGTACCAGCTCTTGGAGAACCAAACGTATATAGACCATCAACTGTTCTAAACTCTTCAACTCGAGAAGTACAAATGGTTGCCATTGCAGCACCAAGTGAGTGACCACAAATATACAATCTTTTATCTGCATGATCTTCGGCTAATAACTTTACCTGATCCCATAGCTTATCAAGTTCTCCACGGAATCCAGCGTGTACCCAACCGTCAGTCATGG
>Ga0181560_10006655_pt1 | contig 10031 bp, 9 predicted proteins | sample 011ome_20_FD_133751 | JGI IMG/M metagenome (GOLD analysis project Ga0181560, IMG submission 133751) | Coastal salt marsh microbial communities from the Groves Creek Marsh, Skidaway Island, Georgia - 011509CT metaG (megahit assembly) | ecosystem: Environmental > Aquatic > Marine > Intertidal zone...
AACAAGGTGACCCCTAACGAGGAGGCACTCACTGATTACCTTTTTTGTTTGGAAGCCTTGCATCCCTATGTAGACTATTTTGTGGTGAATGTAAGTTCCCCCAATACGCCCAACCTCCGGGAATTACAGGAAAAGGAACCTTTGAAAAACCTTTTATTCGGGGTTAAGGCTGCTAATTCTCGGTATCCAAATCCAAAACCCATCTTACTGAAGATTGCTCCAGACCTAACCAACGGACAGCTTGATGATATCATTGACATCGTAAAAGAAACGCAAATAGAGGGGGTGATTGCGACCAACACTACCCTGGATCGATCCAACTTACAGGCAGATTCCCAAAAACTAGAACAAATAGGTGCGGGAGGTCTTAGTGGAAAGGCTTTGGGTAGGAGAAGTACCGAAGTCATTCGCTACTTACACCAGCAATCAAAGGGGGCATTCCCAATTGTAGGAGTAGGAGGAATTTATTCTGCATCCGATGCCATCGAGAAGTTGGAAGCAGGCGCTAGCCTGGTTCAGGTCTACTCAGGCATGATTTATGAGGGACCTTCTTTAATCAAACGAATAAAGAAGGGGCTCTTACACTATTTATCGAAGTAAGTTGGCTTTTTACTCACTTTTGGCTAACATTAACCCAGCACCGTAATCGCAGATGGCATCTCAAGCACCCAAAACAAATACCTTTCGTAAGAAAGTGGAGAATACGCCAAAGGCTAGTCCACAACCGAAAAAACCTGTATTTTCATTCGGGAAAATCGAGCTAAAGCAGGTTGGAATTGCTTTGGGAATTGCGATGATTTCAGCAAGTATTTTTTTTACCATCGCCTTTGCTTCCTACCTGCTCAATGGCCCTCAAGACCAAAGCTTGGTCTTGAACAACAGCGATCAAGCTGTTCGTGAGGCTGCAAAAGAAGCTAGGAATTGGTTAGGCTATTTGGGAGCGCAAGCGGCACATTGGATGATTTTCCGTTGGTTTGGTATTGCTGCCTTTCTATTCCCGCCCTTCTTGTTTTTGGTTGGATTCCGCTGGACGTTTAAGGTTCCCTTATATTCCTTGATGCGGTATGTGGCGTTTGCCTTGTTTTTTGTGGCTTGGATTGGTCTAGTGACTGGGTATGCAGGTATTTTACTAGAAGGGTATTCGTACTGGAGTTTTGTTTCGGGAGGGCTAGGATACGAGCTTGCCAAGCTTTCCTACGACTTTTTAGGGATGGGGACAATTATACTGATTGCGGGCACTTTCTTCATTTTTATCATCCTATTTTATGGAGTTCAACAACTCAATTGGTTTGCCCCAAAGTTCAAAGAGAAGGATGAAATGGATCTAGAGGAGGAATCGGAAGCGGTAGTGCCTTCCCCTTTTGGGAATGAGGATGCCTCCGAAGAAGAATTTGAGGATGATGGCAGTGCTTGGGAAGTAAAATCAGAGGATCCTGATTCACCAAAGGCAGGGGATCAAGTAGATTTTAGTTTGGAGGAAGCAAATACCGAAGAGGAGTTCACTGCCTCAGTATCCCAAGAAGAAGATCTTTTCGATGTACCTCAGGTTGGCCTTTTGGAAGATGCTACCGGGGAAATTTTGGTCAAGGAAGGAAATTTTACGGTAAAAAAAGGCCATGAGGAGGAAAAAACGGTGGATGAGGTGGAGAACTTGGATCCTTATGATCCTACCTTGGATTTGCCACGCTACAAATACCCCACCTTGGATTTACTCAACGAATACGATGTCAAGAAAGTGACCGTTTCGCGACAAGAACTAGAGGAAAATAAGGACAAAATTGTGACTACTCTAGAAAATTTCCAGATTGGGATTCAGGGAATTCAAGCGACTATCGGGCCAACAGTTACACTGTATGAGATTATTCCCAATCCAGGGGTAAAAATATCTAAGATTAAAAACTTGGAAGATGATATTGCCTTGAGTTTGGCAGCATTAGGGATACGAATTATTGCTCCTATTCCAGGCAAAGGTACCATTGGAATTGAAGTTCCAAATAAGAATCGGGAGCTGGTACCTGCCCGGGCAGTTTTGGGGACTGAAAAATTCATGAAGTCGGATAAGGACTTGCCCATTGCCTTAGGAAAGACGATTTCCAATGAGGTGTTTGTTGCAGATTTAGCCAAAATGCCTCACTTGCTCATGGCAGGAGCCACCGGTCAAGGAAAGTCGGTAGGACTCAACATGATCCTTGCTTCCTTAATTTACAAGAAGCACCCTTCCCAGTTAAAGTTCGTTTTAGTTGATCCAAAAAAAGTAGAATTAACTCTTTTTAATAAGATCGAAAGGCATTTTCTTGCCAAGCTCCCAGGAGCAGAAGAGGCAATTATTACCGATACCAAAAAAGTAATTCACACGCTCAATTCCTTGTGTATTGAGATGGACAACCGGTACACCTTGTTGAAGGAGGCAGGCTGTCGAAATTTAAAGGAATACAATGCCAAGTTTGTTGCCAGAAAACTCAATCCGCTGAACGGGCATTATTTCATGCCCTACATCGTGTTGGTAATCGATGAGTTGGCGGATTTGATGATGACTGCTGGCAAGGAAATTGAAGCTCCAATTGCTCGATTGGCTCAATTGGCCCGCGCAATTGGAATACACTTGGTAGTTGCCACCCAGCGTCCTTCTGTGAATGTAATTACGGGGGTGATCAAGGCAAATTTCCCTGCACGACTTTCTTTTCGGGTTACTTCCAAAATCGACTCACGTACCATTTTGGATGCCGGTGGAGCAGATCAATTGATTGGGATGGGGGACATGCTATTATCTGTTGGTTCTGAAATGACTCGTATCCAATGTGCCTTCCTAGATACGCCAGAAGTAGATGCAGTCTGCGATTGGATTGGGGAGCAAAAAGGCTATGCCTCAGCCTACCTTTTACCCGAATTTGTGGGAGAAGATGGGGATGGGTCCGGAGGAGATATTGACTTGTCCGATAGAGATCCTTTGTTTGACGAGGCAGCACGCTTGATTGTACTCCATCAGCAAGGAAGCACCTCTTTGATTCAGCGAAAGCTGAAGTTGGGATACAATCGCGCAGGAAGGATTGTCGATCAACTTGAGGCTGCAGGTGTGGTAGGTCCTTTTGAAGGATCCAAGGCACGTGAGGTTTTAATTCAAGACGAAGTGAGTTTGGAACGGTTATTGAGTAGTTTGTAAATGGTGCCTAGTGAATTAGAGCATTCATTCCCATGAACTTAAGACTTCTTTTATTTCCATTTTTAATTTCTTTTTTAGTGGCAGCGCCCAGTTTGGCGCAAAAAGACCCCAAAGCAAAGGAAGTTTTGGATGCAATGCGCACCAAATTTCAAAGCATGAAGGGGTTTACCGCAAGCTTTGAATATACCTTCCAAGATGAGGGAGGAACAGGAGATCGACAAGTTGGAGAAGTGGCGGTGCTTGGAGATAAATACCGATTGAAGCTTCCAGATCAAGAGATTTTCAACGATGGCAAGACGGTTTGGACGTTTATCCAAACAGGGGGGTACAAAGAGGTGACCATCAACGATGCGGCTTTGATGGAAGGGGAATTAACACCCACTACCATTTACACCCTGTACCAATCCGGCTTCAACTACAAACTTTTATCTGACAAGACCTACCAAGGAAAATCAGTTGCTGTAGTGGAACTGACTGCTGTCAAGGCAAATGCTCCATTTCAACAGGTTCGTTTGTTAATTGATAAATCCAGTCAGCAGCTTGTAGGTTGGGAAATACTGGATGGCCAGGGAGGTAAGTTTACCTACGCCTTCAAAAGTTTACAAGCTTCACCCAGTCTTCCAATGAGTCATTTCACCTTTGACCCCAAAAAACATCCTGGAATTGAGGTGATTGATTTGAGGTAATCGGCGACAGCAGACTTCGCGCAGACCACAACCTTATTTTTCTTTGGTTTTTAGTGACAAAGCGGATAATAAACTAAGGTAGGTGAACGAGCACCACGAACTAAATGGGCTACCCATTTAGTTGGCCTCTCCATCAAACTTTTGGATTAATTTTTGGCTAACATCTTTGACCGATGGGAGAATCGGATCTAACATGTCCAGAACGGTGGGAGTGAGGGGCTCAAGGTAAGTGAGTAACTCACTTTTTGTACGCCACTCCTGAAAGGAGCTAAGTTCTAGCTTTAAAAACACCCAAACCAGCAAGCTGATAAAAAAACCTGTTCGAACGAGTCCAAGTACTGCACCTCCTATACTATCTAATCCTCCAAGAAGCACCAAGCCCATCATTTTTTTGACAGCCCTACCTGCTAGGTGCACTAAAAATAAAGTGCTAAAAAAAACAATCAAGAACGCCACAATTGGCATTGCAAAAGCACTTTGTTGTGTTTCACTTGCCAACCAATTGCCAACCGATTCCATCAAATAAATACCAAGAACGATAGCCAAAACAAAACCGAAGAGGCCAATCAAACTCATTAACATGCCTTTTTTGTAGCCCTCATAGGCACCTAAGCCTAATAATAGCAAAAGGATGACGTCGATTGGCTCCAATTTATTTGGCTAATAAGGTTTTCACTCGATCGGCAATGGCTTTGCCATCTGCCTTTCCTGCCAGCTCTTTGCTTGCTATTCCCATTACTTTTCCCATATCCTGAGGGCCTGATGCACCAATTCGCCCGATGATTTCTTGAATCGATTGGGTCAGCTCTTCTTCAGAAAGTGCTTTTGGTAAGAATTCCTGAATGACTGCCAATTCTGCTAGCTCCACTTCTAAAAGGTCAGCTCGGTTTTGTTTTTCATAAATCTCAGCGGAATCTTTGCGCTGCTTTGCCGCTTTCGTGAGTAGTTTAAGTTCCTCCTCCTCAGGTAAGGCACCAGAAAATCCTTCCTTTGTTTCCTCTAGTAAAATTAAGGACTTGATGGCACGTAAGGCAGTCAAACGTACCTTGTTTTTGGCGATCATTGCCGATTTAATTTCAGTTTCAATTCGCTGCTTTAAAGCCATAAGTTTTAGTTTTGTGTTATACTAAAGTAACCCTGTAAAATTACCTTTTTTTCGGTGCCAACATGACAAAGCTAAGTGTAAATATTAATAAGATTGCGACTCTCCGCAATGCTAGGGGGGGCAATAATCCCAATGTGGTACAAGTGGCGCTGGATTGTGAGCGATTTGGGGCACAGGGAATCACAGTACATCCTCGCCCCGATGCCCGTCACATCCGCTTCCAGGATGTGGTAGATTTGGCTCAAGTCCTACGCACAGAATTTAATATAGAAGGGTATCCCGATGCTCGATTCATGCAACTGATACGCGAAGTAAGGCCTGTACAAGCCACGCTAGTACCTGATCCACCTGATGCCATTACTTCCAATACAGGTTGGGATACGCTGACCCATCAAGGGATGCTCCGGGATATTGTGGCTGAGCTAAAAGAAATGGGAACCCGAGTATCCATCTTCATCAATCCTGATTCTAAGTTTTTTGAACCCGCCAAATTGACTGGTACAGATCGGGTCGAACTATATACCGAGCCCTATGCCTCAGGTTACCCTTTGGATCGAGAGCGTGCAGTGCAACCCTATGTGGAGGTAGCCAAGTTGGCCACTGAACTTGGATTGGGGCTCAATGCGGGACATGATTTGGACATGCACAATTTGGCCTACTTCAAGCAGTGCATCCCCGAGCTTTTGGAGGTCTCTATTGGACATGCCCTGGTATGCGACGCACTTTATTTTGGATTGGAAAACACCATTCAACAGTACCGTCGGCAACTAGAACTATAAAATTTACTGATTAACAGATACTCATAGCGCTATCAATAGCCACGTAATGCATATTTCATCATTCGAACGTTCACTATGAAGTTACATTTCAAAAAAAGTGGCACCGGCCCCCCTCTTGTAATTCTCCATGGCCTCTTTGGTTCCTTAGACAACTGGTTTTCCATTGGCAAGGAACTCCTGGATCACTACACCTTATATCTAGTCGATCAGCGCAACCATGGGGATTCCCCCCATTCTGCCGAATGGAATTATGGGGTTATGGTGGAGGATTTGTGCGAGCTGCTGGATGGAGAGGGCTTAGATTCCGTGTACTTGATGGGGCATTCTATGGGGGGGAAGACCGTAATGAATTTTGCAGTGCGCTACCCGGATCGGGTGCGCAAACTCATCGTAGGAGATATTGCCCCGGGCTACTATCCCATTCATCACCAATTGATTTTGGAAGGGCTGAATGCATTGAACTTACAAACGCTGCAGTCAAGAAAAGAGGCGGATGAGCAATTGGCGAACTCTATTCCAGAGGTAGGTATTCGCCAATTTTTGCTCAAAAGTTTGAGTAGGGATGCGAACGGATTTGCTTGGAAAATCAACCTTCCGGTGATTACCCAACACATTGAAGAGGTGGGGAAAGCCTTGGATGAAGAAACTGTTTTTGAAGGACCGACCTTATTTTTGGGAGGCGCCAATTCCTCCTACATTCAAGAGAAAGACCTTCCAGATATGAAGCGCCATTTCCCAAATTGTACCTGGATCTCTATTCCCAATGCAGGGCACTGGCTACATGCCGAACAGCCGCAAGCGGTGGTGGCAGAGATGAGAAGGTTTTTAGGATAAAATTTGACCTGTCGTAAAATTTTCGACAGGTCCTTTTTGATGTGTTTTTCACGCAGATTTTAATAGAAAAATACGCAGAGTTAGTTCATTGCACTTTTAGTTTTTATCCCAACCAAAAAAAGTTGTGAAGTTCAATTCTATAAGCGGTAACCTGTAGACTGTGGTCCGTCGACGATTTTACTTCACTTGCTTCCCATGCTTCATTACCATGTCCACATCCTGTAGCAAGTTGATGTAGCGCAATACATCTCCCCTTACCGCGATGATATCGGCATATTTTCCTTCGGAGATAGTCCCGTAATCTTTTTCCACTTTCATGGCTACGGCCGGCCAGTAGGTGGCTGCTTTGATGGTAAGCAAGGGGTCCATCCCAAACTGGTTGACCCATACATCCAATTCATTCCAGGTACTTTGGCTATGAAATTTCATTGGAATGCCGCTGTCCGTGCCGACGAGCATCACCACCCCACTTTCTTTGAGTTGGGCAAATTTGCGATCCAATGTAGGTTTACGGACGGGAGTCAATTGAAAGTAAGACATTCTTCCAGGGAATCGGAGTGAGGCCCGAATATCTCGAATGATGGAATCTGGAAGGCCCAAATGCCAAGAAGTATCGTCTAGTTTTTCGGGGTGGTCCCGTACATACTCGTAATTGAAAAGGCCTTCTACGGTTGGCGTCCAGAAAAGCGGACCTAAATTCATTTTTGCTGCGCGTTCTTTCATCAGCTTCATGATATCTTCTGGATATTCTGGGGCGCTACTCAATCCTGTATGCTCAAAATTATCTACCCCTATTTGAAGTCCGATTCGAATTTCGTCAGGACGATGGGAGTGGCCCACCACCATTTTTCCATACTTGTGCGCTTCATCCACCACGGCTTTGGCTTCCTCCAAGGTCATTTGGTCTTGGTCGATGAGTTTGATGACGTCCACACCCGCATCGATCAGTTTCTTCACTTTTGCTCGAGCATCTGCAACGCCGTTAACCCCCCAGCGGAAGGCTTCTGTATTGGGATAGGGAGCTTTTTGAATGAATGGCCCAGATACATAAATAGTAGGTCCTGGAATTTCCCCATTTTGAATGCGTTTTTTCACCTTGATGCTGGCCTCAAGTGGAGCCCCCAAATCTCGAGCACTAGTCACTCCTGCCATCAGCAATTGATGGGCTGAAGATGGCATAATCACCGACTCGAATACATCGATATAGGTGCTGTCCCAATGTGTATAGTCGCTATGCCCGTTGAGCATCAGGTGCACGTGCATGTCCCAAAGTCCAGGCAATACACTCATGCCTTCAGTGGAAATCACTTCTGCTCCAGCAGGAATCGCTAGGCTTCCCACTTGTCCAATGGCCTTGATCCGCTCCCCTTCCACAATTATCACTGAATTACGGATAGGCGTACCTCCAAATCCATCAATCAAGGTTCCCCCTACTAGGGCTTTGACTTGTTGGGAAAAAGAGGGGGTGCTACATAAAAGCAAGGAGGCAAAGAGAAGGTATTTTTTGAGCATGGCGGAATTTGGAGAAAGTATATACCCGTTTAAGATACGGATTTCATACATTAAATTTTAACTTTAAAAATCAATTTCTTCTGTACATGTCTATAGGTAAATTATTTTTAATCCCCAATGTGCTCGCAGAAAATACGGCAATGGAAGTAATTTCTCCACAGGTTCGTGAGGTGATTGCCCATACAAATTATTTTTTAGTTGAAAATTTGCGAACTGCACGACGCTACATTTCCAGTTTGAAGTTGGGAATCAATATCGAAGAATTGCATTTGGAAATTCTAGATAAAGATACCCAGCCAGAACAAATGGCTCACTTGATGCTGCCGATTTTAAATGGAGTAGATATTGGGGTGATTTCCGAAGCGGGTTGCCCTGGTATTGCCGATCCCGGTTCCTTAGCTGTTGCCTATGCGCATCAAAAAGGCATTCAAGTGGTGCCTATCTCTGGTCCGAGCTCCATGTTTCTGGCATTGATGGGATCTGGATTTTCGGGACAATCTTTCGCATTTCATGGATACCTTCCCATCGACAAAAAGGAAAGAGCAACCGCTTTGAAGAAGTTGGAGCAGGAATCTATACGAGAAAAACGGGCGCAACTTTTTATGGAGACGCCTTTTCGTAACAATCAATTGCTAGCAGATGCACTCGCCTCACTTTCCCCTCAAACCAAGCTTTGCATTGCCAAAAACCTTACTGCCGCCGATGAATTGATCCAAACCAAAACCATTGCGGACTGGAAAAAACACCCGCTAGACCTTCATAAAGTACCTACCGTTTTTGTCCTCCAAGCCTTCTAACATGTTTACCATCGACGCACACCTAGACCTAAGCATGAATGCGATGGAATGGAATAGGGACCTAACCCGTCCACTTTCCGAGATCAATGCTCGAGAACAGGGAATGACAGATAAACCCGACCGAGGCAATGCAACCGTATCGCTTCCGGAGCTTCGCAAAGGAAACGTAGGACTAGTGGTCGCTACGCAAATTGCGCGCTATGTAGCGCCAGACAATCCACTACCCGGCTGGCACTCTCCGCAGCAAGCATGGGCGCATACCCAAGCACAATTGGCCTGGTATAGAGCCATGGAGGAGCAGGGGGAGTTGAAGCAAATTCGAAATTTGCAGGAGCTAGAGGTACATTTGGCCAACTGGAATACTGGGGAAGATAAAAGTCAAAAAGCAATTGGGTACATCTTGTCTCTTGAAGGTGCCGACTCTATCGTGTCGCTCGACTACCTAGAAACGGCCCATGAAAATGGTTTGAGAGCCCTAGGTCCTGCCCATTACGGGCCAGGGCGCTATGCCTATGGGACAGATGCCTCCTTACCCCTTTCTCAACAAGGGAAGGACTTGCTTCGGAAAATGGAGGAATTGGGAATCATTCTAGATGCCACCCACCTCTGTGACTTGGCATTTTGGGATGCTTTGGATCATTTCCAAGGACCTGTATGGGCTAGTCACAACAATTGCCGCACGCTAGTAGACCACAACCGACAGTTTTCCGATGAGATGATCAAGGCTTTGATCGCTCGTGGAGCCGTAATTGGGGGGGTATTTGATGCCTGGATGCTAAGCCCGGGTTGGATACGAGGGAAAAGTACACCTCAGGAGCGAAATGTAACCCTATCCACTCTCTTGGACCACATGGATCATATCTGCCAGTTGGCTGGAAATGCCAATCATATTGGTATTGGTTCAGACTTAGATGGGGCATTTGGAAAAGAACAGTGTCCTTCGGACTTGGAAAGTATTGCAGACTTGCAAAAAATCCCAGACCTACTACGGGCGAGAGGCTATACAGAAGCGGATGTTCAAAAGGTGATGCATGGAAATTGGCTTCACTTTTTGAAAAAAGCCTGGCGGTAAAATTCAAAATCGATTTTTAAGAATAGGTGTTGGTAAACTTGATCCGCCCCGGTAGATCAATCCAGAATTAAAAACAAATTAGCCGC
>Ga0181560_10006663_pt1 | contig 10026 bp, 11 predicted proteins | sample 011ome_20_FD_133751 | JGI IMG/M metagenome (GOLD analysis project Ga0181560, IMG submission 133751) | Coastal salt marsh microbial communities from the Groves Creek Marsh, Skidaway Island, Georgia - 011509CT metaG (megahit assembly) | ecosystem: Environmental > Aquatic > Marine > Intertidal...
GCAGCACCAGCCCGTCTGATGCCCATGCACTGACCGGCGAGTTCAGCCATTGACGCTGCATATTGGGGGAGAAGCGCCTGCTTGTGGCCCAAAAACGGAATGCCCGTGCCCAAAAGACACTCTCGAAGGTCGGTACGCTTGCTGACGCGAATGCGGTGCCCGTTTAGCTGAGCGCCACGCCCCCGGGACGCAGTAAACTCTTCTCGTCGAACAGGATCCAGCACCACCGCGTGCTCCAATCGATTTTCTTTGATGCAGCCTATTGATATCGCGTAGTGCGGGATGCCGCGCATGAAATTGCTGGTGCCGTCCAGCGGATCGATAACCCAAGTGTATTCAGCATCCTCGGGCCCGCTTCGGCCGCTTTCTTCGCACAGGAAGGCGTGATCGGGGTAGGCTTTCTTCAGGTGGTAAACAATTTCTTTTTCTGAGGCGATATCAACCTCAGTGACATAGTCGGCTGCGCCCTTGGCTTGGTGACCAACCCGATCTAATTCATCGGAGGCTCGAACCACCATTTCGCCCGCTTTACGCGCGGCGCGCAGGGCCATTGTTACCATGGGTTCCATAGGACTATCTCCGGGTTGTTTCCCCACCGCTCATAGAGAGCGAGGATCTGCTGAACTAGGGCGTTAAAGAGCGTGGCGTTGGCTTATTTCGAAACCTGCCGGCGGTCATGATAACAGGGCAGCCCCCGAGGTTTCACCGCTTTGTTACACTACGCAACTTTTACACCTTTTCTTCCCCTCATTGGCGGCTGCAAAGCAGCGCGAGAGTCTAATGGACGCTGACAATATTGAGATTGTGCTGGTGCACACCACGCACTCTGGCAACATCGGTGGTGTAGCCCGCGCGATGAAAAACATGGGCCTACACCGGCTCACTCTGGTAAAGCCGCTTGAATACCCAGCGCCTGAAGCTACCTGGCGCGCTGCGTCGGCGCTGGATGTTTTGGAGGGCGCGCGTATTGTGAACACGGTTGAAGAAGCTGTGGCCGGTGCGCAGTTCATTGTGGGGACTAGCGCGAGGGAGCGGCGAATACCCTGGCCTGTCCAAGACGCGCGTCATTGTGCCCAGCGCGCGGTAGAACGTGCCTCCGTTGGGGAGCGTGTGGCGGTCTTGTTCGGTCGTGAAGATCGAGGGCTGCTTAATGAGGAGCTCGAGCTGTGTAATTTACACTGTCATATCCCCACCCATGAGGGCTACCCGTCGCTTAATTTGGCAATGGCCGTGCAAATTGTGACTTATGAGATACGCATGACGGTGCTAGGCGACAGCATACCTGCTGCTGAGGATGCGCATTGGGATACGCCTTTCGCCCGGTCTGAGGATATGGCGTTGTTCTACGAGCACCTAGAAGCCACCTTGGTCGAGATAGAATTTTTGGATCCCAAGGCGCCGCGACAGCTCATGCGTCGTTTGAAGCGGTTGTTCAATCGGGTGCGCCTTGATGAAATGGAGCTAAATATTCTCCGTGGCATCCTGGCTGAAACCCAGAAAAAAGTGCGTCTGGCTGCAAAAAATTCCTCCAAGTAATAATCGACTAAATTACTAGGTTTTTTAGTTGAGTGTTTTAGTAGGTTTTGTCATACTCCGCGCTATGTGGAGGGTGTGACTATGAAATTGACAACCCGCGGCCGATACGCCGTCACTGCCATGCTGGATTTGGCGATTCATGGCAGCGAAAAGCCCATCTCATTGGCAGATATATCAGGGCGTCAAGAAATCTCGTTGTCCTACTTAGAGCAACTGTTCGCCAAGCTCAGAAGGGGTAATTTGGTGAGCAGCGTCCGCGGCCCCGGAGGCGGGTATCGTTTGGCCCGCGAGGGTACCAGCATCTTCGTAGCAGAGATTATCGATGCCGTTGACGAATCCGTCGACGTTACCAACTGCGGCGGCAAGGGCAATTGCCACCACGGTGAAGTGTGTTTGACGCACCACCTTTGGCAGGACCTGAGCCTTCAGATTCACGATTTCTTGAGTCAAATTAGCTTGGCTGATTTGGTAGATAAGCAAGGGCAAAAAAACGCAGCAATGTTGGCTGCACGTTCCAGCGACGTTGTACAGCAATTAGTAGTGCGCTGAGTTTTGCGCAGAGGAATACGGTCATGAATGCAGCAGTACAGACACCAATTTATTTCGATTACCTAGCGACCACGCCGGTTGATCCGCGTGTTGCGGAGGCAATGGCTAAGTGTCTGACCACCGATGGGGTGTTTGGCAATCCCGCGTCCCGCTCACATATGTTTGGTTGGCGCGCGGAAGAGGCGGTCGAGAACGCGCGTAACCAAGTCGCCGAGTTGATTAACGCCGATCCCAGAGAAATTGTGTGGACCTCTGGGGCGACTGAATCCGATAACTTAGCCATTAAAGGTGCGGCACATTTTTACAGCAAGAAGGGCAAGCATATTGTCACTTCCAAAATTGAACACAAGGCGGTTTTAGATACCTGTCGTCAATTAGAACGTGAGGGCTACGAAGTCACCTATCTATCGCCGGGTGAGAACGGTTTGACCACCCCTGAGATGGTGCAAAGCGCCTTGCGCGAGGACACGGTCTTGGTCAGCGTGATGCACGCCAACAATGAAATTGGTGTGGTCAACGATATCGCCGGTATCGGCGAGGTCTGTCGGGCCGCCGGGGTTGTCTACCACGTGGATGCGGCACAAAGCGCGGGCAAAATCCCCCTGGATATGGAGGCCATGAAGGTCGACTTAATGTCCATGTCAGCCCATAAAATGTACGGCCCAAAGGGGATTGGCGCGCTCTATGTGCGGCGAAAGCCCCGCATCAGAATTGAGTCCCAGATGCACGGTGGTGGACACGAGCGCGGTATGCGCTCTGGAACTCTCCCCACCCATCAAATCGTGGGTATGGGTGAGGCCGCGCGGGTTGCAAGAGAAGACATGGCAAAAGATGCTGAGCGCCTGACCGCACTTCGCCTGCGCTTTTGGGATGGTATCAAGGACATTCCAGAGGTTCATATCAATGGCGATGTTGATCATCGGCTGCCCGGTGCATTAAACGTCAGTTTTGCCTTTGTAGAGGGTGAATCTTTGCTCATGTCGCTAAAAGATCTGGCGATTTCAAGTGGGTCCGCGTGTACCTCTGCCAGTCTAGAGCCCTCCTATGTTTTGCGCGCTCTTGGGCTGAATGACGAGATGGCGCACAGCTCATTGCGCTTTAGTTTTGGCCGATTTACCACCGAAGCTGAGGTGGACTACGCCATCGAGCAGGTTCGTCACGCGGTAGAAAAATTGCGTGAGCTGTCACCGCTCTGGGATATGTTTCAGGATGGTATTGACCTCAGCACCATTGAATGGGCTGCACACTGATTAATGAATGAGGCAGGCGTTCTGCCTGTCTGGGAGAGAAAATCATGGCTTACAGCGAAAAAGTAATCGACCACTACGAAAATCCTCGTAACGTCGGCAAGATGGATGACGCCGACAAAGGCGTTGGCACCGGCATGGTAGGTGCACCCGCCTGCGGAGACGTCATGCGGCTGCAAATTAAGGTCAATGCCGACGGTATTATCGAAGACGCCAAATTTAAAACCTATGGTTGCGGCTCCGCCATCGCTTCTAGCTCACTGCTAACCGAGTGGGTCAAAGGCAAAAATATTTCCGAAGCTGAACAAATTAAAAATACTGAGATTGCAAAAGAGTTGTCACTACCTCCGGTCAAGATCCATTGCTCGGTGCTAGCTGAGGATGCGATCAAAGCGGCGGTCAAAAACTACCGCGAAAAGCAGGGTGAATGATGGCAGTGTCAGTAACCGAGCCGGCTGCCCACCATGTGCAGAAGCAGCTGGAGGCCCGCGGCAAAGGCGAGGGCATACGCATAGGGGTTAAGACCTCAGGCTGTTCAGGTTTGGCGTATGTGCTTGAATTCGTAGATGCAGCCGAGCCCGAAGATCAGGTGTTCGAAGGCTTTGGCGTGAAGCTCTTTATAGATCCAAAAAGCCTAGTTTATCTTGATGGCACCGTGGTCGACTTTGCCAAGGAAGGATTGAACGAGGGCTTGGAATTCAAGAACCCTAACGTATCCGGCGAGTGCGGTTGTGGTGAAAGTTTCACGGTGTAATCGATGCAACCCACCGAAGAAGCTACGAAAGCTGGTCAGCGAGACTATTTTCAGCTGTTTGCTTTGCCGGCTGCGTTCGATCTAGATCTTGCTGAACTGGCGGAGCGATACCGGTTGTTGCAGCAAAAATTTCACCCCGATCGCTTCAGTGGTGGCACTGCTTCCGAGCAGCGGGTGGCAGCTCAGGTATCTGCAGAAATCAATGCAGGATACACAACACTGCGCGATCCCGTTCGCCGTGCGGGTTATTTGCTAGAGCGGCTGGGTAAAGAGAAAGAGCTGCTAGAGCGCCAACCGGTAGCCAGTGAGTTTTTGTTTAAGCAAATAGAACTCCGTGAGGCTTTGCAGGCACTGCCGGAGAATGATCACGAGGCTAGGGGGCAGCTACAGCAGGACATCAAGGGCCTGTTTGACGCCGAGATCAATGCGTTTCGAGAGCACATGGCCAGTGAGGATGTGGATGCAGCAAGTACGGCTTGGGTGCATCTTTTATACTTGAATAAGCTGCGCCAGGAAGTGGGCGCAACCCAATACCAATAGGATTACCATGGCATTGATGCAGATCGCCGAGCCTGGGGTTACGGCCACAGTACCTGCTCGCCGTAAGGTTGGGCTGGGTATCGATCTTGGCACCACAAACAGCCTGGTGGCTCGATTTGATGGCCGTGAATTGACCGTGTTCGCCGATGCGCAAGGTCGCGTCACATTACCCTCGGTTGTTTACTACGGCGAAAATGAGATCGATGTTGGGCACAGCGCGCTTACCCAGATCGATCAACGCTTTGAGACTACTGTGGCGTCCGCCAAACGTTTTATGGGACGAAGTCGAGATGAAGTCAGCGATGATGGTCATTTGATCTTTGCTGACGAAGGCCTCGCCTTCGCCACCCAAGCCGGTGCCAAGACGCCCGTTGAGGTGTCCGCAGATATTCTGCGCGCTTTGCGGGCCCGCGCTCAGGACTATCTGGGGGACGAAGAAGTGGCCGGAGTTGTGGTTACCGTTCCCGCGTATTTTGACGATGCCCAGCGACAAGCGACCCGTCAGGCCGCTGAGCTCGCTGGCTTGAAGGTTCTGCGCTTGTTAAACGAGCCCACGGCGGCTGCAGTTGCCTACGGATTGGACTCGGATGAAGACGGTGTTATTGCGGTCTATGATTTGGGTGGCGGCACTTTCGATATCTCTATTTTACGGCTGCATCGCGGCGTCTTTGAGGTTCTGGCGACTGGCGGTGACAGTGCCTTGGGTGGCGATGATTTTGATCGCCGTCTGGCGGATTATTTGCTGCAGCATGTTGGCTTGGAAAATCCAACGCCGGCTCAGCGACGGCGAATTTTAACCGTCGCACGAGCGGTAAAAGAACAGCTGACCGACGACAACGAAGCGACCGTTGATTTGAGTGGGCTGGTATCGGGGAGTCATCCGGTGCAAGTAGATCGACTGACTTTCAACGGGCTTTGTTCCGATCTGATCAACCGCACCTTAGATGCCTGCCGTCAGTGTGTTATTGACGCTGAGATTGATCGCGTTGACCGCGTCGTCTTGGTGGGTGGATCGACGCGAATGCCCGTCGTTAGTGACATCGTAGCGCAGCTGTTTGGCTGTGAGCCGCTGTGCTCTATCGATCCCGATCAGGTGGTTGCGATGGGGGCCGCACGCCAGGCAGATACTCTGGTAGGGAACCGAGATGGCGACGAGCTTCTGCTACTAGATGTGACGCCGCTGTCACTGGGTGTTGAAACCTACGGTGGCCTAGTCGAGCGTATTGTTCCCCGCAACACCACGATTCCTGTTGTCCGCGCACAGGAGTTCACTACGGCTCGAGATGGGCAGACAGGCCTGGAGGTGCACGTTGTTCAAGGTGAGCGAGAACGCGTTGAAGATTGCCGATCTCTGGCGCGCTTTGAGCTCAAGGGCATCCCACCAATGGTTGCCGGTGCCGCTAGGATTCTAGTGACTTTTCAGGTTGATGCAGACGGTTTGTTGGAGGTGACTGCGCGGGAGGAAACCACTGGGCATGCCGCCAGTATTACCGTTAAGCCCTCCTTTGGGCTCGAGGATGATCAAGTTGCTGACATGTTGCGCGCGAGTTTCGAGTTCGCCGCGGAAGACATGCACGCGCGCCAACTCACTGAAGCGAGAGTCGACGCAGCGCAGCTCATCGAGGCTGTTGAAGCGGCCATGAACGCTGACGGCGATTTGTTAGAACCCTCGGAGGCGGCAGCGTTGATAGCGGCCCTCGAGAATTTGCGAGTCGTTGTGTCGAGTGATGATCCCGATACCATTCGCAGCGCGACGGAGACAACGGGTAAAGCGACCGAAGTATTCGCGGCGCGGCGTATGGACCGCAGTATTCAGCAGGCGTTGGGCGGCGTTTCTTTGACCGCCCTGGATAAGGAGTTTGAATCTTGACCCAGATAGTCGTTCTACCCCACCAGGATATATGTCCCGAGGGCGCAGCTATTGAGGCCGACCCTGGTGAAAGTATTTGTGATGCCCTGCTACGGAATCACATTGAAATCGAACACGCGTGTGAAATGTCCTGTGCCTGTACAACCTGCCACGTAATTGTCCGCGAGGGCTTTGATTCCCTTAACGAGGCGGATGAGCTGGAGGAGGACTATCTGGATAAGGCTTGGGGGCTTGAGCCTGAGTCCAGGCTGTCTTGCCAAGCGCTGGTATCGGATCAGCCGCTAGTGGTTGAAATTCCCCGTTACTCCATTAACCACGCCCGCGAACATCACTAGTTTTTCTATAGCAGGTCTGTTGTGGCACTTTTGGTTCTTTTCCCATGTCAGATAACCATGACACCGTGGGCGTGAACACGTATACTTCGCGCCCTTGAAATGGCCTTAAGGCCTTGCGTTTACTACACTTTTTATATTTGAAACCGGAGAATCCAATGGCTGTTCAGCGCACCCTGTCTATCGTTAAACCGGATGCAGTTGGTAAGAATGTTATCGGTGAAATCTACACTCGTTTTGAGCAAGCTGGTCTTCAGGTCATTGCTGCAAAAATGCTGCGGCTCTCGGACGAGGTTGCCGGTGGTTTCTACGCCGAGCACCGTGAGCGTCCTTTCTTTGCCGACTTAGTTTCCTTTATGACCTCTGGTCCGATCATGGTGCAGGTCTTGGAAGGTGAAGATGCCGTTGCTAAGAACCGCGAGCTGATGGGCGCTACCAATCCCAAGGAAGCAGCCGCTGGAACTATTCGCGCAGATTTTGCAGAAACTATTGACGCTAATGCCGTGCACGGTTCTGATTCACCCGAATCTGCTGCCCGCGAAATTGCATACTTCTTTGCTGCCAGCGAGATTTGCGCGCGTTAATCCGATGGATTAGCTTGAGGCCCCATGATGACAACGCCGGACACGCTTATCGCTAGCTCTGCCCCGGCCAGTAAGGTCAACCTACTGGGCCTTAGTCGCGCTCAACTGGAAGCGTTTTTTGCCGATTTGGGTGAGAAACGCTTCCGGACTGAGCAAGTGATGAAGTGGATTCATCACCAAGGCGTCATCGATATCGAACAAATGACTAATCTTGGCAAGGGACTGAGAGAAAAGCTGGCCCAGGTTGCCGAGATTCGTCCCCCCGAGATTGCAGAGCAGCGGGATTCCTCCGACGGCACTCGCAAGTGGGCGGTTAGGGTTGAGGGTGGTGCGCTTGTTGAGACGGTGCTAATACCCGAGGGCGATCGAGCCACGCTCTGCGTCTCCTCCCAGGTTGGTTGTAGCCTAGACTGCAAGTTCTGCTCAACGGGAAAACAGGGTTTTCAGCGTGACCTAACCTCGGCAGAAATCATTGGCCAAGTGTGGCTTGCGATCAATTCCTACGACGGTTGGCAATCGGGCAAAGGGCGTGTGGTTACTAACGTGGTCATGATGGGTATGGGCGAGCCCCTGCTCAACTTTGATAATGTGGTTAGCGCCATGAGCTTGATGACCGACGATCTGGCCTATGGGTTGTCAAAGCGCAAGGTGACCTTAAGTACCTCAGGCGTGGTTCCCGCCCTCAATCAGTTGGCGGAATTCAGTGACGTTAGTCTGGCGGTCTCACTGCATGCGCCAAATGACGAAATCCGCAGCGCCATCGTGCCCATTAACAAACGCTATCCCATCCGTATGTTGTTGGACAGTGCCAAAGGGTACATCGATGCTCAGTCCGATAAGAAACGTGTGGTCACCATTGAGTACACCTTGTTGGCTGGGGTCAATGACCAGCCCGAGCATGCCTGTGAACTGAGAGATCTGCTTAAAGATTACCCCTGCAAGATTAACCTGATTCCTTTTAATGATTTCCCGGGCTCAGATTTTAAGCGTCCCAGCGGCAACGCCGTGTCACGGTTCTGGCAAGTACTGATTGACGCGGGGTTTGTGGTGACAGTGCGCACTACTCGTGGTGACGACATCGACGCCGCCTGTGGCCAGTTGGTGGGAGAGGTCGTGGATCGGACGCGGCGATCCGAGCGCTGGCGTGATCAGCAGGCCGCGAAGGCGCTGGCCGGAGAGCTACTGTGAATTCCCGTCAAGGCGTGCTGCTTAACGCCGTGATCCGCGGTTTGCTGCTGTTGTTATTGTCGGTATCGCTCACGGCCTGTGTGACTGAAACGACCGGCGGATCACAGGTTGAGGCGGATCCAAGAGAGGCACTCAAGCGACGGGTCGAGTTGGCGCGACAATATATCGGCCGGGGCGACTGGGAAAACGCCAAACGCAACCTCGAAATAGCCGACGATCTCGCCCACGATGCACCCGAGGTGCATGAGGCCTTTGGTTTGGTTTACCAAAGTACCGGTGAATACGATCGAGCGGAGGCCAGTTTCAAGCGCGCTCTGTATTTGGATCCCAAGTTTTCCCGTGCGCGCAACAACTACGCCGCCTTTCTGTTTTTTCTCAATCGCTATGCTGAGGCTGAGCGTGAGTTCGCCATCGTTACGGAAGACACACTTTATTCTGCAAGACCCATGGCGTACATCAATTTGGGCATGAGCCGCCTCAATTTGGCGGACAAGGCGGGAGCTGAAGCCGCCTTTGAACGTGCATTACGCATGGATAGGCGAAATCCGACGGCGCTATTGGAACTGGGGTATCTGCGGTTCGACGCCGGCGATCTCCCCGCAGCGGAGCGCTACTACGGGGTTTACCGAACGGTGGTGCGTCAGCAGCAGCCGAGGGGTCTTATTCTGGGTATTGAGCTCGCTTCCGCCACCGGTGATAAGAATGCTGCCAGCAGCTATGAGCTGGCCCTTCGTAATATGTACCCGAACTCCCCAGAATATCGCGCATGGAAGCAGCGTGAGGGAGTACAATAGGGTCGGCTTGAGCAACCGGCAGACATAATCATGCACCAAGAATCTCCAATAAAGCGTCGAAAAAGTCGTCAAATCATGGTGGGAAATGTCGCTGTGGGTGGTGACGCACCTATTAGCGTACAAAGTATGACCAATACGGAAACCTGCGATGTGGATGCCACTGTTGCGCAGGTCCAAGCCATTGCTGAGGCAGGCGCCGATATCGTGCGCGTATCTGTCCCGAGTCTAGATGCCGCGGAGGCCTTCAAAGCCATTCGAGCGCGAGTGTCTGTGCCGCTGGTGGCGGATATCCATTTCGATCACAACATCGCGCTTAAAGTGGCCGAGTACGGTGTTGATTGTTTGCGCATTAATCCCGGCAACATTGGGCGCGAAGAAAAAGTGAAAGAAGTGATTGCAGCCTGCAAGGATCGAGGTATTCCCATCCGTATTGGCGTCAACGCAGGATCCTTGGGCAAAGAGCTACTTCGCAAGTATCCGGAACCCACCGCTGAAGCCTTAGTAGAGTCAGCGCTGCGCAATGCCGATATTTTAGATCGACACAACTTTTTGGACTTCAAGGTTAGTGTCAAAGCCTCGGAAGTGTTCATGGCGACCGCGGCGTACAGGATGTTAGCGCAGCAAATCGAACA
>Ga0181560_10006665_pt1 | contig 10026 bp, 9 predicted proteins | sample 011ome_20_FD_133751 | JGI IMG/M metagenome (GOLD analysis project Ga0181560, IMG submission 133751) | Coastal salt marsh microbial communities from the Groves Creek Marsh, Skidaway Island, Georgia - 011509CT metaG (megahit assembly) | ecosystem: Environmental > Aquatic > Marine > Intertidal zone...
TCGCGGCGGCTCTGGCGCTGGCGGCGATCCTGCTGTGCGTGAACTATTTACTCAGCGATCGCACGGCGGAAAACACCGTGGGGGCCGATGGCAGCACCATCGAAGCGCCGGAGCAGCCTTACAAGACACGTCCGGAAAATCCCGGCGGCAGCGAAGTGGCCGGCACCGGCGATGTCAGTTTCATAGTGGGCCAGGGCCAGGGCCGCGAAGGTCAGCTGGCAGACAATACGCCTTCACCTTCCATCGACCTCGAACAGCCTGCGGGCGAGGCCGCAGCTTCTGGCGGTGTCGGTGTGCAGATCGGCGCGTTCCAGACGCGGGCGGGTGCCCAGACCGGCTGGATCAACCTGCGCGCGCGCCACTCCGTGCTGCAAAGCGTGAACCATCGCATCATCGAAGGCACGGTGGATAGCGGCACGATCTACCGCCTGCAGGCCGTGGCTTCCGATGTGGCAGCAGCCGAATCCCTGTGCCGCGCGATCCGCAATGGCGGCGGCGATTGCCAGGTCAAACGCTGATTAAGCCGCGCAACCCCCGGTCTTGTGGGTCCGGGGGTTAGAAACAGGCTGCTATCCACATCATCTAGTGGTTTCCCGCTTGCTGGAAAGGCGCTTTCCTGCGAATCTGCATGGCAATGACACCCGCAATATTCGGATTGTCCGGTCTTACCCTGACCGATGACGAACGCGCCTTCTTCAGGGAGGCTGACCCGGCGGGCTACATCCTGTTTGGCCGCAACGTTGAAACGCGCGAGCAATTGCGCGCGCTGACCGATGAATTGCGCAGCATCCATGGGCGCGAGCGGCTGCTTGTCTCCATTGATCAGGAAGGTGGCCGCGTGGCGCGGATGAAGCCGCCCGAATGGGATGCCTATCCGCCCGGCTGGACCTTTGCCGAACTGTGGAACCGTGCGCCTGCCAGCGCCATCGAAGCAGCGCGCGTCAACGCGCAATTGCTGGGCATGGATCTTGCCGAAGTGGGCATTTCGGTGGACTACACCCCGCTGCTCGACGTGCGGCAGGAAGGTGCGCATGACGTGATCGGCGACCGTGCGCTGGGCAGTGAGCCGAAGTGCGTTTCCGCCCTCGCGCGCGGCATTCTTGCAGGGCTGGCGCGCGCTGGCGTGACGGGCTGCATCAAGCATATCCCCGGCCACGGCCGCGCTTGTGCGGACAGCCACAAGGAACTGCCCGTCGTTTCCGCCAGTGCCGAGGAACTGGAGCATGACCTCGCGCCGTTCCGGATGCACTGCCACGCCCCCATCGGGATGACCGCTCATGTGCTCTACAAGGCGTGGGACACGCAAAATCCAGCCACCCAGTCCAAGCGCATCGTCAGCGAGATCATCCGCGGCGAGATCGGCTTTACCGGCCTGCTGCTGACTGACGATATCGACATGGAAGCGCTCGCCGGCACCATCCCCGAACGCGCGGCCAAGGCGATCGCCGCCGGGTGTGACGTGGTGCTCAACTGCTGGGCGAAGATGGATGATATGAAGGGGATCGCGGCAAGCATTCCCGCCATGCCTGCCGATGTGGCAAAGCGCCTCGATGCCGCACTCGCCTATCCGGAAAACCAGCGAGTCGAGGCTGACCGGACCGAGCTGCTGGCCAAGCGCGACGCCTTGCTGGCGCTGGTGGAAGCGGCATGACCGAGGACGGCATCCTGTTCAGCGCTGAAGAAGCCGCAAGCGAGGATGCCGCCGAGTGGGCAGGGCCTGCCGCCCCGTCTTACAGCGACGCCGCGCTTTATCTGGAACTCGATGGCTGGGAAGGCCCGCTGGACCTGCTGCTGGATCTGGCGCGGCGGCAGAAGGTGGATCTGAAGTCGATTTCGATCCTCGCTCTGGTGGACCAGTATATCGACTATATCGAGCGGGCCGAGGCGCTGAAGCTGGAGATTGCCGCCGATTATCTGGTGATGGCGGCGTGGCTCGCCTACCTCAAATCCGCAATGCTCCTGCCCAAGGAAGAGCAGGAAGACCCCTCTCCCGAAGAGCTGGCGTTGCGGCTGCAACTGCGGCTCGAGAGGCTCAAGGCTATGCGCGATGCCGGTGCGCAGCTGATGGCGCGGGACCGGGTGGGGCGTGACGTGTTCGAGCGTGGCGATCCCGAAGGCCTAAAGATCCTGCGCAAGAACCAGTGGCAATGTGACTGGTTCCAGCTCGTCCGCGCCTATGGGCTGGTGAGGCTGCGCACGGAGCCGGTGGTCCATATGGTGGCGGAACGCCCGGTGATGACGCTCGATTCGGCGATCAGCCGCGTGTCTGCCATGCTGGGCGTGAGCGTGGCCTGGATGGAAATCCGCAGTTTCCTGCCCGCCCACGCCGATCCGCGCCTGAAGCGCTCGGCACTCGCCTCCAGCTTCCTTGCCGCGCTGGAACTGGCGCGCATGGGCAAGGCGGAACTGCGCCAGGAGGAGACCTACGGGCCGCTGCACCTGAGGAGGATCACGGCGTGAGCGATAGCGAACAGAAGAGCCAGCCGGATGATCTGGTGCGCGCGGTGGAAGCCACGCTGTTCGCGTCCGAAGAGGCGATGACGGCAGACCAGATTTCTGCCCACCTCGAAGGGGCGGATGTGCGCGAGGCCTTGCGCGAACTTGCCGAATTCTACGACGGCCGCGGCATTGCGCTGGTCGAACGCGGGCGGCGCTGGCAGTTCCAGACCGCGCCTGACCTCGCCCACCTGCTCCGGCGCGAGAAGGAACAGCTGCGCCGCCTGTCGCGCGCGGCGACCGAAGTGCTCGCCATCGTTGCCTATCACGAGCCTGTCAGCCGCGCCGAAATCGAAGCGATCCGCGGGGTGCAGACGTCATCGGGCACGCTCGACGTGCTGATGGAAGCGGGCTGGGTGCGCGCGGCGGGCAGGCGCGAGGTGCCGGGCCGCCCGGTGATCTACGCCACCACGCCCGAATTCCTGATGCATTTCGGGCTTTCGAGTCGCAAGGATTTGCCGGGAATCGACGAGTTGAAAGCTGCTGGGCTGCTCGATCCGGTGGAGGACGCTTTCGACGATCTGATGGAGCAGAAAGAGGCCGAAGCCGAGGAAAAGGCCGCCGAACTGGCGCGCGAGGCTGAAGATGCCGCCGAACGCGCGGCGGAAGAAGCGGAAGCGGACTTTGGTCATCACGGTGAAACATCACCGCTGGAAATGCGCGACGAAAGCGCCTAGATCGGGCGCACACATTTTCGGAGAATTCGCGTGCAACCCGGTATCTGGCAAATCCTGATCATCGCAGTGGTCGTCCTCATCCTGTTCGGTCGAGGCCGGATTTCTGAAATGATGGGTGATTTCGGCAAGGGAATCAAAAGCTTCCGCAAGGGAATGACTGACGAGGAAGAGGCCAAGAAGTCCTCTCCCGCGCAGATTTCCGCGGACAATGCCAAGTCTTCCGAAACTGCCGAGACCGCTCCGGCGGACAAGACCAACTCTTAAAAGCGTTAGCGGGCGCCGCCTGACATGTTCGATATCGGCGCACAGGAAATCCTGTTGATCGTGATTGTGGCGGTGCTTGTCATCGGCCCGAAAGACCTGCCTGCCGCGCTGCGCGTGGCGGGGCGGTGGATCGGCAAGATTCGCCGCCTGTCCTCGCACTTCCGCACCGGCCTCGATTCCATGATCCGCGAGGCGGAGATGGAAGAGATGGAGAAGAAGTGGAAAGCGCAGAACGAAAAGATCATGCGCGAGCACCCCAATGGCGGGCCTGCCGAAATGGAACAGACGGGCGCCTATCCGCCCCCTAAACGCACGGAAAAGCCCGCAGGTGAGGCAGAAGCCAAGCCAGCGCCCGCTGCCAGTGCCGAAAGCACGGCAACGCCGCCACCTCCGCCTCCGCCAGCCGCTTCTGATCCGAAGGCTGATTGACGCATGGCCTTCAAGATCAAGGATCTCGACGATACCCAGGCCCCGCTGCTTGACCACCTGATCGAGTTGCGCAAGCGGCTGGTGCGTGCGGTTGCCGCGCTGCTGGTGGCGTTCCTGATCTGCTTCTATTTCGCGGACGAGATTTTCGGCATCCTTGTGCGCCCGCTGACCATGTCTTTCCCCGAAGGCGAGGGGCGGCTGATCTTCACCAGGCTTTACGAGGCATTCTTCGTGGAAGTGAAGGTGGCGCTGTTCGCGGCCTTCTTCCTCAGCTTTCCTATCATCGCCAACCAGTTCTGGGCCTTCATCGCGCCGGGGCTGTATGCCAAGGAGAAGATGGCCTTCCTGCCGTTCCTGCTGGCAACGCCCATCCTGTTTACCGCGGGCGCGGCGCTCGCCTATTTCGTGGTGATGCCCACCGCCTTCAAATGGTTCCTTGATTTCCAGGGCGAGGCGGGCGGCTTGCAGAGCGAAGCGCTGCCGAGCATGGGCGATTACCTCGATCTGGTGATGCGCTTCATCCTCGCTTTCGGGATCAGCTTCCTGATGCCGGTGTTGCTGATGCTGCTGAACCGTGCGGGCATTGTCGATCGCAAGCAGCTGGTCGGTGCGCGGCGCTATGTGATCGTGGGCATGTTCGTGATCGGCGCGGTCATCACTCCGCCTGACCCGATGAGCCAGCTGATGGTGGCAGGCGCGCTCTATTTCCTGTTCGAAGGATCGCTGGTGCTGATGTATTTCAGCGAGAAGAAGCGCAAGGACGTGGACGAGGACGATGAAGCCGACGACGGCGAGAATACCGCCGAGGCTGTCGAGAAGCCGACCGAGAGCTAGGCGTTAGTCGGCAGCAGACCACACGCGCTGCCCGCCGCTCCACGTTTCCAGCAGGGTAATGGCGCGGATATTCTCCGGGCTGGAAAGCAGCGGATCGCCATCGAGCACAAGGAAATCCGCCCGCTCGCCCACGGCCAGCGAACCGAAGCGTCCTTCGCCAAATCCGGCATAGGCTCCGCCAGCGGTGTAAGCGGCAAGCGCGGATTCGCGGCTGACCGCTTCGCCCGGCATCCAGCCGCCAAAGGGTTCGCCATTGGCATCGGTGCGGCTGATCGCCACGGCGATGCCTTCCAGCGGATCGGCCACTTCAACCGGTGCATCCGAGCCGAAAGCCAACGGCGCGCCCGTGGCAGCGATGGAGCGCCAGGCATAGCTGCCCTCAAGCCGGTCCGGGCCCAGCCGCGCTTCGGCCATCAGCCGGTCGGATGTCTGGTGAACCGGCTGCATGCTGGCGATGATGCCGTGCTGGCCGAACATGGCGATGTCTTGCGGCGAGACGACCTGCGCATGTTCGATGCGCCAGCGCCTGTCCCCGGCGAAATCCGGCGAGAGCTGGTCGATTGCCGCCAGCGCCTCCGCATTCGCGCCATCGCCGATGGCATGGATGGCGACCTGGAACCCGTCCATCGAGGCGCGGCTCATCAGATTGCGCAATTGCGTGCCGCCCAGCACCTCGAGCCCGCGATTGCCGGGATCGTCGTGATAGTCTGCCTTCAGCACCGCACCGCGCGATCCCAAAGCGCCATCGAGCCACAGCTTCACACCATTCAAACGCAGGCGATCATCATACAGCCACGGGGTGGGGCCGGTGCCGCCGATCAGCAGCATTTCCGGCACGCTGGCGGCATAGGCCATGATGCGCAAGCGCAGCCAGCCATCGTCGCCCGCGCGGCGGAATGTCATCCAGTCCTCGATCGTCGTGCCCATGTCAGCCGCGGCGGTGACACCGTGCGAGAACAGCTCGCGCTGGGCGGCATTCAGCGCCTGCTCGCGATCCTCGGGGCGGGGCGGGGGCACCTCGTCCAGCACCAGCCTCATCGCGTTGTCCACCAGCACGCCTGCGGGTGCGCGCGATCCGGACTGCCTGATGATGCGCCCGCCAGCCGGGTCTGCTGTTTGTGCAGTTACACCGGCAGCAGCGAGCGCGGCGGAATTGGCCCAGACCGCGTGGCCATCTACCCGTTCCAGCACAACCGGCCTGTCTGTCACGACATCGAGTTCCGCCGCCGTGGGAAAGCGGCCAAGGCCCCATGTCTCCTGGTTCCAGCCGCGCCCGACCAGCCAGGGGCGGTTGGGAAAGCGCTGGGCATATTCGGCGATCAGCTGCTGTGCTTCTTCGAGTGACCTGGTTTGCGAGAGGTCCAGCGTCATCTTCGACAGGCCAAGGCCCATCACATGCACGTGGCTGTCCACCATGCCGGGCACCACCACGCGCCCGCCCATATCCTCGTAATAGTCGATGGCTACCGTGGGCCTGTCCCCAAAGTCGAGCAGCTCGACGATGCGCCCCTCGTCATCCACCATCATGCCGGAAAAGCGGTCTACGCTGCCATCGCGGCGCACCGATATGCCTTCGACATTGTCGAAATGGGTTTCGGCAAGTGCGGGAAGCGGCAGGGCAGCGGCCACGATGGCGGCAATTCCTGCGTAGAGGGCAGTCTTCATGCGCGCTTGACTGCCCGCTAAATCACCTGATGGCAATGTTTCGCGAGGGGAAACCTACGCGTGGGGTTTCCCTTGCGCCAAAATCTGCGATAGGCCTCGCCCATGACTGATACCGGGACCTTGCAAGGGATGCTCGACATCGCCGATATCCGCGCCGCTGCAGAGCGGATCGCGGGCTCTGTCGTGCGCACGCCAACTCTGCACAGCAAGACCCTGTCCTCGATTACCGGCGCCGAAGTGTGGCTGAAGTTCGAGAACCAGCAATATACCGCCGCCTACAAGGAGCGCGGCGCGCTGAACGCGCTGCTGCAACTGAGTGATGAGGAACGCGCGCGCGGAGTGATCGCGGCGTCTGCAGGAAACCATTCGCAGGGCCTGTCCTATCACGGCACCCGGCTTGGCGTGCCTGTCACCATCGTGATGCCCAAGACCACGCCCACCGTGAAGGTGATGATGACCGAGAGCGTGGGCGGCAATGTGGTGCTGGAAGGCGAGACCTTTGACGAGGCAAGCGCCTATGCCCGCACCTTGCAGCATGAGCGCAACCTCACCTTCGTCCACCCCTTCGATCATCCGCATGTTGCGGCGGGGCAAGGCACGGTGGCGCTGGAAATGCTGGAGGATGTGCACGATCTTGAGACGATCATCGTCCCCGTGGGCGGTGGCGGGCTGATCTCCGGCGTGGCCACGGCGGCCAAGGCGATCAACCCGAAGATCAAGATCATGGGTGTGCAGACTGCCGAATTCCCGGCTTTCTACAACCTGTTCACCGGGCGCACGCTGCCGCAGGGCGGGCCGACGCTGGCTGAAGGCATTGCCGTGAAGGAACCGGGCGCATTCACCCGCCAGGTGATCATGGAAATGGTCGATGACATGCGCGTGGTGAAGGAAGCCGCCATCGAAGAGGCGATTTCCCTGCTGCTCGATATCGAGAAGACGGTGGTGGAAGGTGCCGGCGCAACCGGCCTTGCCACGCTGCTGCCCAAGAGCAATGGCGACAAGCGCAAGGAATTCCTCGGCAAGAAGATCGGCATCATCCTGACCGGCGGCAATATCGAACAGCGCTTCCTGGCCAATGTGATCCTGCGCAACCTCGTGCGTTCGGGCCGCATCGGCCGCGTCAGTGTGCTGCTGGATGACCGTGCGGGCGCTTTGTCGCGCATCTCGCAGATCTTTACGGATTACTCTGCGAACATCATCGAGGTGACGCACCAGCGCGTGTTCGGCAATCTGTCTGCCAAGAACATCCGCACAGATATCGAATATGAAGTGCGTGACCAGCGCGCGCGCGACCGGCTGCTGCAGGCACTGGAAGATGCGGGCTACAAGTTCGACGTGATCACCCTGCAGGGCAATGTTGGATCGCGCTTTAACCGTACTTCGTAAGCTTCCCGCTGCGGATTCCCTAAGTCATTTCAACCGGAAGTGCCCCGTTTCGGGGCGGCTGCCCCCTTGGCGTCCACAGCCCTGTGCAAATTAACCCTGCATCGCGGGCAAATTATGGTTAAGATCGTTTGACGTGGCGAGTCCGTAGGGCATACCTTTCGGAAATTCGCACGCAGGATCAATTTTCCAGGTGAGAGGACCGCCCCGGTCGTGACGGCCCCAGTTCGATTTCCCCGCTTCTTTGTGACGAGCCCTTCGCCGTGCCCGTACCTGCCGGGAAAGACCGAGCGGAAGGTTTTCACCGAGTTGAAGGGCCCTCATGCAGAACAATTGCATGACGCGCTGAGCCGGATCGGCTTTCGCCGCAGCCAGACTGTTGCCTATCGCCCGTCCTGCGTGGATTGCCGCGCCTGCGTTTCCGTGCGCGTGGTGGCAGATGCCTTCAAGCCGTCCTCCAGCCAGCGCAAGGCGCTGCGCCGCAATGACGACCTGATCGTTACCGAATGCCGCCCCTGGGCAACGCCGGAACAGTTTGAACTGCTGCAGAAATACCTCAAGAGCCGCCACCCCGGCGGTGGCATGGCCGCCATGGATGAGGTCGATTTTGCAGATATGGTGGAACACACTTCGGTTTCGAGTTTTGTCATTGAATACAGGGAGCCTGACGCCGAGGGACGCCCCGGCCGCCTGATTGCTGCCTGTTTGACCGATCGTCAGGGCGACGGCCTGTCGATGATTTACAGTTTTTACGATCCGGATTGCGAGGGGCGCAGCGGGCTTGGAAATTTTGTTATCCTTGACCACATCCGCCGTGCGGCGGAAGCGGGGCTTCCCTATGTCTATCTCGGATACTGGGTCGAAGGCTCGCCGCGCATGCAGTACAAGGTGCGCTACCGCCCGCTCGAACTGTTCGGCCCCGACGGCTGGCACCGCCTGTCCGAAGAACATCAGGGTGCCCTGGTCGATGCCATCTCCCGTCCCGGCTGCAAATCTGCTGGAGGTGAAGTGGACGGCGGATCGAAGGATGGCGCCCCGTCCGACCAGCAGCAATACAAGCTCGCCTGAGCGGGCCATTCCACCCTTTCTCGTCAAGCGATGCGCCACGGCGCTGGCAGCTTGCATGGTGCTGCTTGCCCAACCGCTGGCCGCGCAGGATACCCGCACCCTCGATGAGCTGATCCCCGAAGAAGCGGTGGCCGATCCCGAAGGCTGGGCGGCAGAGGGTGACCAGCCGCTGATGCCTGCGCCGGAAGAGGTGGTGCCACCGCTCGAGGTGGATTCGCCCATGGCCGAGATGCCGCTGATCACGCTCGATCCGGTGGACGAGTTGGAACTTGCTGACGTCGATCCGGTCGAACCGGGGGAGCAGATCGACTTCAAGGATTTCGCGGACGTCATCCCGCCACTGCCCGAGGGCAGCGAGAACCGCCTCTCGCGCGAGCTGGTGCTGGTGTTCCCGGCGGACGAGGCGTTGTTCCCGCTGCGCAATGAATTCATCAAGCGGTTCGAGGCGCTTTCCGCCATCGACAGCCTTGATGCCGACGGCAGCCAGGCCCGCCTTGCCGCGCAGGCCCGTGCTGACGAGGAATTGCTGCAGCGGATGCTGCGCACCTATGGTTATTTCGACAATCAGGTGATCCGCAGCGTGCTCGCCCCGGAAGGCCGCGATGATGGTGCATCGGACAGGCCGCTGGTGCGTTTCGAGATTATTCCCGGCAACCGCTTCACCGTGGGTGCGGTGGACACGGGCGACCTTGCCACAACCGGTGCTGACTTTGACATGCTGCGCGCGCAGTACGAGGTCTTCCCTGGCGATCCCATCTCGATCGATACCATCGTGAACGAGCGCCTCGACCTTGACCTCGCGCTTGGCGAAAACGGCTATCCCTTTGCCGAGGTGGGCGAACCCAGCATGCTGGTGGACCACTCGCGGCAGGAAGGCGATGTCACCCTGCCCGTCTCGCCCGGCGGCAAATATTCCTTCGGTGCGATTGTCAGCGATGACGAGGACTTCCTGTCTTCCCGCCATCTGTCACGCATTGCACGCTTTGAACCCGGCGAAACACACAATCTCAGCGATGCGACAGACCTGCGCCGGGCAATCCTTGCCACCGGGCTGGTCGGCTCGGTCAGCGTGACCCCGATCGAAGCCGCGCCGCCGCAGGATGGCGAGCCGGGCACGGTGGACATGAATGTCGAGCTGACCCGCGCTCCCTTGCGCACCATTGCCGGTTCGCTCGGCTATAGCACAGAGGAAGGCGTGCGCGTCGCGGCA
>Ga0181560_10006670_pt1 | contig 10019 bp, 9 predicted proteins | sample 011ome_20_FD_133751 | JGI IMG/M metagenome (GOLD analysis project Ga0181560, IMG submission 133751) | Coastal salt marsh microbial communities from the Groves Creek Marsh, Skidaway Island, Georgia - 011509CT metaG (megahit assembly) | ecosystem: Environmental > Aquatic > Marine > Intertidal zone...
TCAGTCGAACGTCTTAGCGGTCAAACGTTGAAAGGGAAGCGCGGGTGAAGAGTGACGACGGGAAAAGTCCTCAAGGAACGGCGTGCACCACGCGAACGGGGTCGTACGGGGAGCAGTCTCACCCCGGGTTCTTCCCAAACTTCTCCTGCAACACGCGGAGCTCCGCCATGTCCCCCGCGGGCGTGGACGTCGCGTGCGCGTTGACGTAGTCGACGTCCTTCGCGTCCAGCCCGCACGCGTCCAGCGCGCGGTCGATCGCGAGCGCGACGCCCTTCCCGTCCGGGTGCGGCTCCGTCATGTGATGCGCGTCGCACGAGTAGTTCCCTCCGAGCACCTCGCACAAGACGGGCGCGCCTCTCTTCAGCGCATTCTCCAGGGACTCGAGCACCAGAACCCCCGCGCCCTCGCCCATGACGAACCCGTCCCGCGCCTTATCCCACGGCCGCGACGCCCTCGTCGGGTCGTCGTTGCGTTTGCTCATCGCCTTGACGCTGCAGAAGCCGCCCATCCCGGAGGGGAGTATCGCCGCGTCCGACGCTCCCGCGAGCATCAGATCCGCCTCGCCGTTGCGAATGTGATCCACGGAGTTTAGGATGCAAAAGTTGCCGCTCGCGCACGCGCTGCTGATGGAGTAGTTGGGCCCCATGAACCCCAAGTCCATCGCCGTCAGCGCGCTCCCCATGTTCGTGATGGCGAACGGGATGCAGAACGGGTTCATCTTTTTGTGCCCGACGGTGACGAGCGCCTCCGTCGCGGTGCTGAACGAGTGCATCCCTCCCATCGCGCTGCCGATGAGGCACCCCGCGCGGGTCTTGTCCACCGCCGCGTCCATCTCGTCGCCCTTCGCGAACGGCAGCTTCGCCGCCTGCAGCGCCTTCTTCGCGGCGACGATCTGAGGGTCGTTCCGTACAAAGCGACGTCAGGGTGGAGTTCATAGGCGTCAGTTGGAGTTGAAAGGCGTCGAGGACGGGGATTGAACGCGAGGGGTGGGCGCAGAGATGCGCCGGCAAAAGTCCTTAAGGATCGGCGTTCACCACGCCAACGCGGTCGTATGGGAACCAGTGTATAGAACGCACCTGATACGCGATGAACGGGTCCACGCGGCGCGCCATCTTCTTCGTCATGAACTCCTCCGGGTCGAACCCTTTGATCTCGCCCGCGATGGTCGTCGCCATGTCCTCGTGCGCGTCCCACTCCGTGATGGGCGTTATCGAGCTCTCGCCGTTCAGGAGCTTCTCGTAGAAGACGTCCACGTCGTTGCCCATCGCGGTGACGCAGCCCATGCCGGTGACGACGACGCGCTTCTTGCCGTTACGCGTCAGCGCGACCGCGCCGTCCGCGGACATCGTCTCTGATGACATCGCCGTGGACACCGCGTCGGACGACGCGAGGACGACGAGGGAGGCGCCCGCGCCGGCGCGCGCGCGATGGCGTCCTCCGCGCGATCGCGCGGACGACGCCGCCGCCGTCGCGAAGACGACGCTGACGCGCGCGCCGCCGCGCGTCAGCGGCGCGACGCGGCGCGTCGAGGCGGCCGATGAAGAGGGCTTCTCGATCGTCGTCGCCGAGGCGCTCGTCGTCGTCATCGCCGTCGCCGTCGCCGCGCAGCAGGCCGCCATCGCGCGCGCGTTCGAGCCCTGGCAGATTCGATGCGGTATCGCCGCGGTGCGATCGCGTGTGGGACGCGCGCGTGCCGTGTCCGCGCGGTGGCGCGGCGGCGGTCGCTGATGTGTGCCCCGCGCCAGCTCGGCGCATCAGGTCGGCTCAGCCTTTCCCTCTATCCTTCGTCGGCCAATCAAAACGCGAGTTGGGAGAGTACGCGTACTTTTTACGATGTTGTGAGACGATGCCCATACAGCCAGCTGGCGCGCGCTCTTTCCGCGGGAACTGCTGACAGATGAGCGAGAAAAGAAGACGACGAGCTCTCCTCTCACGTCTCGCCACATCTCGACCCGCGCGGCACATCTCGACGCGCGCGTCTCGACGTTCTACACCTCGCGCCGTGAGAGCGTGAACTTCGCGCGCGACTCGCGACCGTCGATACGCCCGTCGAGCGTCGCGCGACGCCGCGTACACGCCGCGGGATCTGAGCGAAGGCCGTTACTCGCCCCCGCCTTTTTTTTCGCTCGCGCGCGCGTTCGAACGTCGCGCGCGCGTCTGGACCATCGAGAGACCCTCGCGCGCCCGAAACGCGCAGAAACCATGACGCGCAACATCGCGAAAGAGATGCTGCGGAGTGCGGCGATCATCATGCAAAAAGAGGTGTGCGCGCGACCCCGATCTCGCCGGGGGAACGGCATTAAATGTGTCCAGTCAGCGTGAAGATTTGGATATCCGCGATGCACGCATATCTTTTCGCGCGGCGGCGGCGTCTCAACGCGACCGACCCCCCGTCCTCCCCCGCGCAGGCGAAGAGCGCGTACAAGTACGGCGAGGACGCCATCTACCATCTCCCGAAGCGCCTGAAGAAGCTCCATCGCAAGATTCGCGACGTCGAGACGGGTAAGTCGACGCTGTATTCGCGGTATCAGAAGGGATGGCCGCGAGGGTTCGAATTTAATTCGCACCGCGTTCGACGACATCTGTCGGCGTCGATGGGCTGGGACCCCGCGGGGCTGCACCTCGAGCGGTGGGGGGGGAAGAAAGGGGACAAAGACGAGCTCGCGTACTGACGCGTCGGCGGCGTCGCGTCGATCTTGTTGTAAACTACGAGTACCGCGCGTGCGAAGTATCTTCAGTGCAAAAAAGCGCCGCCGTCGAGCGCGTCATCGCCTGCCTCTGCCCCACGCGCCGCCGCCGCCGCCGCCGCTCGGCTCCTCGTCGTCGCTGTCGACGTCGCCGTACTCCCACATCCCCGCCCTGCTCTTCCTCGCGCGCTCCTGCGCGACGAGCAGCGCCTGAAACACGCCGGGTTTAAGCTTTAGAGTTTTATCCGCGCGCGCGTACCCGTCCGCGACCATCGCCTCGTTCACGGACGGCCTGTCCTCGTCGTTCTTCTCGCCGCCCTCGCCGCTCTTCTCGTCGCGGCGCGCGCCCAGGGTGACCGTCCACTCCGGCGACGCGTCCGGGTCCCACGGCGCGTGCGGCGCCGCGTGCGCGGACTCGACGCGCGAGAACAGCGCGCGACCCATCGCGAGCGCTCTGAGGTTATCGAGCGCGTCGCGACCGAAGTCGTCCGGCGCCGGCTTCACGCCGGCGAGCGCGCACAGCTTCGCGAGCGGCGGGAACGGCGCGAGCGACGGATCCAACGGCCGCACGCGCGACGGCGGCAGCGCCTCGCCGTTGCCGTAGTCGCAGTAGAAGACCTTGATCGCGTCGTTCCGGGGGGGCTCGGTGACGATGGCGCGATACCACGCGTCGTCGCCGGTGAATCGTCCCGCGACCATCTGCCCGCGCTTCGGCGCGAAGGAAGTAACGCTCGAATCGTTGGCGTTACACGCTTGGAGCTGCTCGAAGAGCCAGTCCGCGCGATCGCCGTCAGCTCTCTGCGCGAAGAACGTCGTCCCGGTGATGACCTCCGTGACGCCGAGCGTGGTCGTCTCTTTCGGGCCTCCTCCCCCCGCGGCGGCGGCGGATGCGGCGCCGCGCGCCGCCGCCGCCGCCGCCGCCGCCGCCTCCGCCTCCGGGGACCACCCGACCCAGACCCCGGCGCGGATTTGCTTCGCTTGCTCCTGCGCGCGGACGAGGGACTCGCCGCTGGGGTGACGCTCCGGGGTGAACGACGGGTGAAGCGTCCCTAACCCGCGCTTCAAGAGTTCCTCGCTCAGGTTAAACCTGCCGCCCTGCGTCGTGAGGTGCCCTAAGAACGTCCCCGTCTTATCCACGGCGTCGACCTCGATCTCGACGTCGCGTTGCAAGCACGCGTGCCGCACAAAACGTAACGCATCTGCACCGTGCGGTTCACCCCCGGATCCGGATCGCGGCGGCTGCGGGCACCGCACGCCCGCGAGCGAAAACGCGATCGACGCTGACTCCTTCGGCACGTGAATCTTCATCCGGTGCCCGGTCACGACGTACTCGACCACCCCCGCGCTCTTCCCCGCGCGCTGCAGGAACGGCAGGAACTGCTTCGCTTTCGCCGCGGTCGCGCTCGCGTCGTTGACGCGGTGGATCGGCGCCTCGCGGTCTCGGTTTTGAACGCCCTTCTTCCCTTTGATCGCCCGCTGTTCCGCTGCGAGGATGTCGTCGTACCGACCGCTTCTCTCGTCGTCGCCGCGGTGCTTGATGGCGCTCGCGAAGCCGCGCATGACGAGCATCTCCGCGAGGTTGGCGCCGTCGCTCGCCAGGGAGACCGTGCCGAAGTCGAGGTGACGCTCGGGGGCGGCGGCGTCGGTTGCCGTTACGTCTACGCCGCCGCCGCCGCCGCCGCCGCCGCCGATTTTCCGCGAGTATTCCATGACGACCTCGACCGAATGCCCGACCGCTCTCTGCCTCAGGAACTCCTTCGCCTCCGTCGCCCACGCCTCGGGTTTCTGCCCTCGCCGCTCGTTCCCGATCCTCGGCGCGCGAATCGACGCGAGGTTCACGCGGCGCTCCATCCCGCTCGACGCGTCCGCGATCACGAGACAGTCCCCGCTGACGGCTTCGATCACGACGCCCGCGAATTCCCTCCCGGCTTTCAACGTCAGAGCGCTCAGGGTCGTTCCATACAAGCGATTGTCGGGGTGGAGTTGAAAGGCGTCAGTTGGAGTTGAAAGGCGCCGAGGACGGGGATTGAAAGCGGGGGGTGGGCGCAGAGAGACGCCGGGAAAAGTCCTTAAGGATCGGCGTCCACATCGCCAACGCGGTCGTATGGGGACCAGTGTATAGAACGCACCGCATGCTCGACGCCGGCGGCGTGTACGTCTTCCAAATCCTCGCCCGCGCGTCCTTCGCTTTTCTCTCCGCCGCGCGCAGCCGCTGCGCGCCCGCGATCGGGTCGGTCATGAGCGCGACGGACCAGTCCACGACTTTCGCGAGGCCTTCGGAGACGAGCGCGGCGGCGACGTCCACGGGTGCGCCGTTTTCCGCGAACAACACCGTCGCGTGGAGATTATCGTACTTGTCCGCGCCTTCGAACACGACGCGAACCTCGCGGTGTAAGAGTCGGCATTCGGTGAAGTGTTTCGCCTCGCGCGCGAAGGGTTCGGGCGCAGCTGCGACGGTTGACGTTCCATCTTCCCCGCCCGCCGCCGCGTCGAGTTTCGGTCTTTTCCCCATCGCCGGGCACTGCGCGCCGGCGACGTTGACCGTGATCGTCGCGTGTCTCGTCTCGAGCTCGTCCGTGAGAAGGCACACGCGGAGGCAGCCGCCGTTCAGCACGGCTTCGACGATCGCGGGCGTCGGAACGCCGCGGCGGGTGGAAAGTAACGTACGGTTATCGACCGTTTCTGGCGCCGGCGGGGAGCGCGTCGCCGCCGCGAGTTTCGTCGCGTCCTTCGTCCACAGACCTGCCTCGCGCGTCTGCGCCTCTCGCTCCGCGTCGACGAGCTCGTCGTAGTTCGCCGCGGCGTCGCCGCCCTGGGACGGCCGCACGCGCGCCCATCCGTGAGAAACGCTCGCGAGAGAGACGTTTTCGTCCCCGACGTAGATCGTCCCGAACTCGCGGCCGATGGACGAGACGACGTACTCGACGCGAAATTTTATGCGTCGTCCGACGAGGCGCTTGCGAAGAAACTCCCTCGAGTCCCACGCGAACGGCTCGTCCCTCGTGGAGTTATCGCGACGCGCCTGGGAGACGATCGCGGGACCGGGACGAGGGGAAGGAAGCGTCAGCGTCGCGGGCGGCGACGGCGCGGCGTCGTCCATCTCAGGCTGAGAAGATCGACGCAGACCTCCGTCGATCGTTCGATCGGACGCGGCGGGGGTCGAAGGGAAAGCGAACGTCGCGGACGACGTTCGGATCGACCGATCGACCGAACGATCGGTCGAACGCGCGCGATCTCGCGTTCGCGGCGCGGGGACGCACCATGCGAGGCGCGATGAGGGACGCGAGCGTGATCGTCTTCTCCGGCGGCGGGCCAGCCTGCGGCGGGGCGGTGGGGGGGGAGGGCGCGGGCGTCGTCAGTCGGCGGAGCGATCGAGGCGCGAGAGTGCCGATCTCGTCCGATCGAACGGTCGATCCGTCCGAGAGGGCGTCGACGACGACGACGACGACGACGACGACGACGCACCGCCGCGGAGGCGCCCATGACGACGACGCAATCGCCGCTCGGCACGGCCTTGACGAGGCCGTGCAGCCATCCGGTGCCTTCGGGAGCCATGGCGTTCGGTCGGAGAGCGCGCGCGTTAAATATGACGCTGTCGCGACGAACAGCCGCGCGCTGCAGCTGCTACCTGCAGCTGTGCTGCGTCCTCATTTTATTTTCGGAGACGAACAGTTTCGTCTTCTTCGGCGCCGGCGAGCCGCCGAGCGCGACGAGAGCAGAGATCGAAGAGAGAAGAGCGACGCGAGCGAACGAATAGTCTACCGCGCCGTTTACGTTACACGCGCCGCGAACGTCTACGCGTCCGACGCGTCGTCGCAGCGCGTCACCTCTTCACGACGGACGCGAAGGACACTTTCAGTTTCCCACCCGGCGCCTTGGCCTTCGCGGCGGCGCGCTCTCCGACGTCGCCGCCGATCTCGTCGTGCGTCCCGCCCAACCCCGCGATGTCGTCGTCGTGATCCACGGGCTCGGGGACCTCGATCGCGGCGGCGCCGGTCTCCGTCGTCGTCGTCGTCGTCTCGTTCTCTTTATCCTCACCGCCCGCGTCCTCCACCGCCGCCGCCGCCGCGTCGTCGCCCTCGCCCTTCTTCTCGCGCTTCGCCGCCGGCTCCTCGCCGTCCGCCGCCGCCGAGGCACCCGCTTCCGCGTCTTCTTCCCCGTTCCCGTTCGCGTCGTCCTCGCGCCCGCGCTTCGCCCCGACCGCGGCGGCGGCGGCGCCACCCTCCGCGTTCTCCTCCGCGGCGGCTTGCACCGCCGCCGCCGCCGCCGCCGCCGCCGCCGCCGCCCTCTCGTTCGCCGCCGCCGCCGCCTTCGGATCCGCCGGCGTTCGCGCCTCCTCCTTCCCTTCCTTCCCGGAGTCCGGGATCGCCCACGCCGGGACGTCCTTCCGTTTCATGTGCTTCACGTGCACCTCCATCCCGGGCATCCACTGCACGGTGCCGTCCGCGCGGTTCACCCACGACGTCACGAGCATCTGAGGGTCGTTCCATACGAGCGAACGTCGGGGTGGATTTCATAGGCGTCAGAAGTGGAGTTGAAAGGCGTCGAGGTCGGGGATTGAAAGGAAGGGGTGGGCGGAGAGAAACGCCGGGAAAAGTCCTTAAGGATCGGCGTTCACCACGCGAACGGGGTCGTATGGGGACCAGTGTAAGATCGAACGCGCCTGAAATTGCTCAACCGCGGGGTTCAAGTTCAGAGTCCCTCGAGGCGCGGGGCCGCCCGTCGTCGGCGGCGGCGCGGGGCCTAACCCGATGTAATAGATGCAGTGCAGCGCGGAATCCTTCGCGGGGTCCTGCTTGCGCTCCGGGTACGGGTGCGCGATGAGCGCGCCGCCGCTGCACGTCTCCACCGCCTGCACGAGCATGCGTAATCGCGAGTGGACCCACCCTTCCCACTTTTTGAAGTCGTCCTCCGTGATTGCGCACATGGTGACTTGAAGGTAGTGCTTGTGCATCGTGAAGAACGGCAGCGGCTCCCAGAGCGACTCCCACTTCGTCTGGCCCATGAGAATCTTCGCGCACGTCTCCCTCCCTCGCTTGAACTCTCGCTTTAACACGTGCAGCGTGGAGTGCGTCACGTTAAACGTCGAATTTTGCGCCGGATACGCGGGGGTGATGATCTTCATCAGTTGAAACCGCTCAGCCTTGTTCACGCGCTCGTCCCACACCCTCAACCCGTGGCCTTCATCGATGATCGCGGTCAACATGACCGGCGTCGTCCACTGCCACGCGTCCCAGAGCTGAAAGAACGAGTACACGAGCATCGACGCCGCGGCGTTCGGGTACAGCTGGCAGACGCGCGCGACGAGAATCGCCAGGTTCACGCCGCCGAAAAACCCCTGCACGTTTGAATACACCCCGCGCTCTCGCGCCCACACGCGAAGCGCGCGGAGCGCGATGCGGAAAGAGGCGTGGTTCGGCACGAGCCGGAGGAGTTGATCCGCGACGCGGCAGCCGTTCAGGGACTTCACGGACGCGTCGTCGAGGTTCTGAAGGATCGACGTCTGGCACACGTCCAAATCTTCCGGCACCGCGATGAACGACGGCAACGACGTGTACGCCATGTCGACTTCGAAGCCGCGGAAGATGAGCTTGAGCTCCGGTACGACCGCGTCTGGGACCGCGACGATCCTGTCCGTGCCCGGGTGGTTCTTCATCGCGAGGTAGAAGCTCCCTTCGTACTCCGTCCACTCGCTTCCGAAGAAATCTTCGCTTCGGCTGAGATGCCGCGGACCGATGCACAGCGTATCGATATCCGCCGCGGGGCCGTGGACGCCCAGCCGGTACGACCCGAACGTGTACAGGTTACACCGCGGCTCGAGGTCCTCTTCGATCCCTTTCGCCGCGGACGCCGCCTTCACCCACTCCTGCAGCGCCTCGTTGATCTCGCCCAGAACTTCCTCGCGTCGCGCGCACTCCTCCGGGGATTCGAACACGTTCTCGAGGTGCAGCCGCGCCTCGAGCTCCGCGCTGAGCTTCACGTCCATCGCCGTCGGCGCAGCCTCGCTCAGGGGTTTGTCCAGGGACGCCATCGCGCGCGGGTCGCGCGCGAGCGGGTCGCGCGCGTCGCGGGTCGCCGCCGCGAGGGGCGCGATCCGATCGATCCCTCCCTCGCCCCGAGCGAAGAGGCACCGCCGATCTATCGATCGGATCGGATCGGATCGCGCGGGAGACGAGCGGGCGGATCGCGCGCGCGCGCGTCGGTCGCGGGCTCGAACGCGCGCGCGGTGCTCGCGCCGACGACGACGACGACGACGACGACGAGTTCGCGCGGGGGGTGCGCGTGCGGACGGCGACCGTCGCGCGGGGGCGGTGTGCGGGGGCGTGCCGTCGCCGCCGCCGCTTCGATCGAAAGTCGTCAGGCGATGAGCGCGCGCGAGCGCCGATGACTCGTCGTGGCTTTTCGAAAACGTGAGCAGACGCGTCGCGCGCGCCGCACGCGTCGCTCTCGCGATGCCGCCGCCGCCGCCGCCGCCGCCGCCGGACGTCCTCGAGGCCCTCCTCGACGCGTGCGAGGAGGGCAACCTCTCCGCCGTGAAGGCGACGATCGCGCGCGCGGGAGGCGGCGGGCGCGGCGCGAGGGCGCTCCTCGCGGGGAAGGACGCCGACGGGCAGCTCGCGATCCACCGCGCGACCAACTCTGGCGACCTGGAGTGCGTGCGATTCGTGACGGAGAACGGCGACGTCGGCGCGTGCAACGCGCGGGACGACCACGACATGACGCCGTTCCATCTCGCGTGCGAGGGGGGCTTCCTGGACATCGTGGTGCGCCGCCCGGGCGGGGTCGGCCCGCTCTATATTTTCTAGATGCTTCCGTTCGACGCCTCCGAACCGAACGCGCTCGCTTCCGTTCCGTTCCATCCCATCCCATCCCATCCCGTTCGCATCCGCTCGTAGTCGCGCTGAACCAACACGACGCCCTCCCTCCCTCGCTCCCTTCGCGTCCTCCGCGCGCGCGCGCTCTTCCGTCCGCAGAAATACTTCGCGTCGCGCCCGGGTCTGGACCGATCGATGGCGTCGTCGAAGAAGACGTCGTATTTCCTCGCGCAGAGGCACGGGCACTCGGAGGTGGTGGCGTTTTTAGACGAGCTCGAGCGACGCGAGGAAGCCGCCGCGGCCGCGGACGGCGGGAGGGAAGGCGACGCGTTCAAGACGCCGCCGGCGAGGAAGAAGGGCGCGAACGCGAACGCGGCGGGGACGCCGTTCAGGCGCGTTCTATACACTGGTCCCCATACGACCGCGTTGGCGATGTGGACGCCGATCCTTAAGGACTTTGCCCGTCGCATCTCTCCGCCCACCCCTCCCTTTCAATACCCGCCCTCGGCGCCTTTCA
>Ga0181560_10006671_pt1 | contig 10017 bp, 11 predicted proteins | sample 011ome_20_FD_133751 | JGI IMG/M metagenome (GOLD analysis project Ga0181560, IMG submission 133751) | Coastal salt marsh microbial communities from the Groves Creek Marsh, Skidaway Island, Georgia - 011509CT metaG (megahit assembly) | ecosystem: Environmental > Aquatic > Marine > Intertidal...
CCCACTGACTGGCAGTGGGCGTGAGGCCTGCACGCTCGAATTCATCGATTTCGGGGGCGAAGTGGGTGCAGCTGACGTTCATCGCTTCAGCCAGGGGCTGGGTTGTGAGGTTCCAAACAAACTCACCCGTTTCTTCGACATTGCGCACCGTGTCTTTGTAGCCCGTGCTCGAAAAGCCAATGATGGGTGGGATGTAGTTGAATGCGTTGAAAAAGCTATAAGGCGCCAAGTTGTTGACGCCAGCGGCGGAGCGCGTAGAGACCCAGCCAATCGGGCGCGGACCGACGATGGCGTTGAATGGGTCGTGCGGCAGGCCGTGGCCTTGGCTGGGTTGATAGATGTGAAAGTCGGTTTCAACGGCAGGAAGGGTCATTTTTGTAGGCGCTCCAAAAAAGTGGAGACCGCAGCGCTGGGACGCACGGCCATGGCAAAAGTCGGGGTTTCACAAATGGGGCGGTTGAGCAACACAGGGTGCTCATGGAGGAGATTGGCGACCTCATCAACGGATGGCTCTGGGCTCAAGCTCAGAGTTTTGTAGAGCGGCTCTTTGGTTCGCAACAGGTCGTGGGGGCGGGGCATTTTTTGCGCCAACGCGCGCAACGTGGCGACACTGGGCGGGCTCTTGAGGTAGTCCACCACCGTGGGCTGCCAGCCGGCTTCTTGCAAGGCCTGCAAAACTTGGCGGGCCGTGCTGCATTTGGGGTTGTGATAAATCGTGATGGTCATGTTTACTTTGAGGGGTCAACGCTCACACCAGCAAAGGGCTGGCTTGCATGGCTTGTGCCTGCTCTCGCAAGATGGTGACTTGCTCTTGCCAATAAGCCAGTGTGCCAAACCAGGGGAAGCTTTGGGCGAACGCAGGGTCATTCTGGCGACTGGCTAGCCACAGAGAATAATGGATCAATCGAAGCGTTCGCAAGGGCTCAATGAGTACCAGTTCGCGGCGATCAAACGCGCGCATTTGCTCGTAGCCTTCGATGACCGCACTGAGTTGTTGGGTTTGTTGCTGGCGCTCGCCCGACAGCAGCATCCAAAGGTCTTGAATGGCCGGTCCCATGCGTGCGTCGTCCAAATCGACAAAGTGGGGACCTTGATCGGGGCTCCACAAAATGTTGCCAGGGTGGCAGTCGCCATGCAGGCGCAACACTTGACCGCTGGGTGCCCAGGTCGCCCATGCCGATTCCACCGCCTGCATGGCTGCTTCAAATGCGGCGTGCCAGTCGCGCTCGACCTCAATCGGGATGTGTTGGTCACTCACCAAGCGGTCGCGGCAATCCCAGCCGTAGGTCTGCGGGTTGATGTGGGGGCGGTGCTCAAACGCACGCTCGGCGCCAACGTTGTGGACCCTGGCCATGAGGCGACCGATCCACTCCAGAGTTTCCCAGTCATCGAGGTCGGGTCGCCGCCCACCGCACCACGGTGAGACTGAAAACCAAAAGCCAGCGTATTGGTGCAAGGTGCTGCCCGCCACACACAACGGCGCCACGACAGGCACTTCAGCGCGGCTGAGGTCGAGGCTGAAAAGGTGCTCCTCGGTGATCTCGGCAGCGCTCCAGCGACCGGGCCGATAAAACTTGGCCACCACCGGCTGGGTGCTTGCTTGGTCGCTATCCACTTGGATGCGCAACACCCGGTTTTCATACGAGGACAAAGCCATCAAGCGGCCGTCGCTGTGCATGCCGATTTGGGCCAAGGCCTCGAGCATGCAGTCGGGGGTCAGTTCGGCGTAGGGGTGAGTGTTTGGGGTCATGGGTTGAGATGTTGACGAGCCTCTATGATGCGCGCATGGTTAAAAAAGCCCTTTCACTCTTTGAGCAGATGCCCGAATTGCCAGTCGGTTGTTCGGTTCCGTTGTTGCAGGCCTTGCACATTGTCACCCGCGACGCGCGCATCAACCAAGACAGCCGGCGCAAATTGAAGCAAGTGGCCCATTTGGTGAGGTTCATTGAGCCATTGATCCACGAGGCAGTGGCAAGGCGAGGCGACGTCACGGTGGTGGATCACGGCGCTGGTAAATCTTATTTGGGCTTCGTCTTGTTCGATTGGGTGTTGCGCGCTCTAGAGCTGGGCCGGGTCGAGGGCATTGAGTCGCGCCCTGAATTGGTCGCTCGGTCTCAGGCGTTGGCCCAAACCTTTGGTTTTGAGCGCATGGGCTTTCACGCCATGACGGTGAAAGAAGCGCTGAGCCAGCAAACCATTCAGGGGCCCGTGGATATTGTCACGGCGTTGCATGCTTGCGATACAGCCACCGATGACGCGTTGGATTTTGCCTTGCACCACGATGCCCAAGCGGTGGTCGTCGTGCCTTGCTGCCAAGCCGAGGCCGCTGCGGTCTTGCGCCAAAACAAGGCCTTGCAATTGGCCAAGACGCCTTTGTCTGAGCTTTGGCGGCATCCACTGCACACACGAGAGATGGGCAGCCAAGTGACCAACGTGCTGCGGTGTTTGCGCCTCGAGGCCAGCGGCTACCAAGTCACGGTCACCGAATTGGTGGGTTGGGAGCACGCCATGAAGAATGAACTCATCATCGCCAAACGCGTGGGGCACGCAAAACGCAGCGCCCAAACCCGCTTGCAAGAAATTCTAGAAACCATGGGGTTGCAATCTTTGTGGCCGCGCTTTGCACCCAAAGGGGCTGCGTCTGAGCTGGCCTGAGCGGTTCAAGACCTGACTTTTGAGGCCGCACCGAGAAGGCTGATCTGAAGCGGTTGTTTTCGCCCCGGACTTGAGCGAACTCAGACGCGGGTCACCATCAACGCCGAGCCCATGACGGCCAACGCTGCTCCCAGCCAAGCGCCCCAAGTCGGCGGCCGTCGGTTGATGATCCACAACATCGGCAGCACCAAAACGGGGCTGACCGACGACAACACGCCCACTGCGCCCATGGACCCCAAGCTCAAGGCCCAAAGCAGCAAGCCCATGCCGACCCCCATGCCAACCCAACCGCTGATGGCGGTGTCTTGGATGGCTTGCCAGCTCAAGGGGCTGGGTCGCATGGCTCGCGCTTTGGCTGACCACCAGCCCACCACAACCAATGCTACCCAAGCGGCACTCACACGCAAAGTGAGCGCCAACTCTGGCGCCAATGCCCCCTCGCCTGTCAAGGCTGGCTTGGCCAACAGCGCCCCCAGCGATTGACACGCCGCTGCGCCGAGCGCCAGCGCCACGCCAGTGCGCAAATTGCCTGTGGGCTCCCAAGGGTCCGCCACTTGCTGTCGATGGCCCCAGGCCACGGCGATCATGACGCCAGTGACGGCGAGGATGGCTCCGCCATAAGCTTGCAAGCCTAAGCGCTCGCCCAGCCAGATAAAACCCAATGCGGCGCTGAACAGCGCGTGTGTGGCAAACAGCACGCCGGTTCGCCGCGGACCCAGTCGGTTCATGGCCGCGAACAGGGCCGAGTCACCCAGCGTGATGCCAATCAAGCCACTGAGGACCATGGCCGCGCCTTGGTCCCAGCTGATGTGGACCCAAGCGCCGCTGAGCCCGGTCAATGGCCACAGGATCAGCAACACCAAAAACATCCGCCAGCGCACGAACCGCACGGCGCCCAGGCGTTTGGCAGGCCTCGCTGACAGCAATGCACTGGCTGCCCAACATGTGGCGGCACCCAGCGCCAATAGGTCTTGTAAAAGCACGTCTACTGCTTAAAGCGCCGCCGTGTCAGCGCCAGTGCTATCCAAAAACCCAACACGGCATAGGCGGCCAAGGTGCCTAGGTGCAGGCCAATGTCAGTCGGCCACTGGTCCATGAACAGCGGGCGGACCAAGGCCACAGCGTGGTTCAGTGGCAGCCATTGAGCAATCGCCATCACCCATGGCGGGAGCTGATCAAGTGGAAAGAACACGCCCGAGAGAAACATCATGGGCGTGAGAAACAAGGTGAAGTAATAGGTGAAAAAATCGTATCCCTTGGCCAAGGCGTTGAATATCAGTGCGATGCAAGCGAACACAATGCCTGTGCCCCATAGGATGGGCCACGCCAGCAACAACTTGGGGCTGTGGCTGATGCTCAAGGCCAGCATCACGCCCATGATCGCGGTGACGGTGAAAAGCGCCTTGAAAGATGCCCAGAGCATCTCGGCAAACAAAATGCTGTCCAAGTTGACGGGTGCGTTCATGATGCCGTCCCACGTTTTTTGAACATGCATGCGCGAGAACGCCGAGTACAAGCCCTCAAAGGTCGCTGCGTTCATCGCGCTCATGCAAATGCTGCCGCTGGCCAGAAACAAGATGTAGGGGACAGTTGTGCCTTGGTATGTCACCTCGCCTACCAAGGCGCCCATGCCGTAGCCAAAGGCCACCAACCAAATCAGCGGCTCAGCGATGTTGCCTACCAAACTGGGAATGGCCAAGGTGCGCCAGACCATGAAGTTACGCCAAAACACAGGGAAAAATCGGCGTGTGATCTGAGGCGCTCGCCACGGGCTTTGCGATGGAGTGCGCATGTCGGTCGTGTGGGCTTGGGTGGTGGTGTTCATGCGTCTTCTCGAATTTGGCGCCCGGTGAGCTTTAAAAACACGTCTTCTAAATTGGCAGGGCGATGCAGGGTGCGCCATTGCGGGTGGCGGCTGAGCTCTTGGTTGATTTGAGTCGCATCTCGGGCATACAAAAAGAGGGTCTCGCCCGAGCGCTCGATGCGTTGCGCGAGGTGCGCAAACAAGTCGTGGGCCTCTTCAGTGGCGCCGGCGCCATAGATTTCGACCACCTCGGGTTCGATGTGGTCTTGAATCAATTGCCTGGGAGTGCCCTCAGCAATTTTTTGACCGTGATCCAAAACCAATAGCCGGTGGCACAGGCGCTCGGCCTCGTCCATGAAGTGCGTCGTCAGCAGAATGGATGTGCCGCTTTGCACCAGTGCTTGCAGCCGCTCCCACATGAGGTGTCGGGCCTGTGGGTCAAGGCCTGTGGTGGGCTCGTCTAGCAGCAACAAGCGTGGGCCATTGACCAAGGCTCTGGCCAGCGAGAGCCGCCGCTTCATGCCACCCGAGAGGTCGCCGGGGCGGGCTTTGGCCTTGTGGCTGAGGACCGCAAAATCAAGCAGTTCAGGGATGCGTCGATCGAGCTCAGCGTTGCTCAACCCAAAATATCGGCCATAGATGCGAATGTTGTCGGCGCAACTGAAGTCGGGGTCGAGGGTGTCCATTTGGCTCACCACGCCCATCGACTGCTTGATGCTCAGTGCGTCTGCAGGCATTTGTTGCTGCGTGCCGTCTGCCTGCGTGTAGCGAACGCTGCCGCTATCGGGCGGCGTTAGACCCAAACACATGCGAATGGTGGTGGTCTTGCCAGCCCCGTTGGGGCCAATGATGCCGACACATTCGCCAGGTTGGATATCGAATGTCAGGTCGCGCACGACCGTTTGGTCGCTATAACGTTTGATGAGGTTGTCGCAATGGAGCATGAAAAGCTTTGATCTGGGTTCAATTGGCCTTTGAGGCAGAGGCACAAATTGTGCGCTGAATCCGCGGACCTCGCCGCTCGCCGATGAAAAATCGTGGCCCCACGCAGGTCTGCTGTGACAAATGCGGCGTCAGTTTCGAGAAATATGCCGGCGCTAACATACCCAGGAGGGTAAAAACACAAAGGAGACAACATGGCACACATCGTTATTTTGGGCGCAGGAATCGGCGGCATGCCCGCAGCTTATGAGATGCAAGAATTGTGCGGCCCGGGAGACAAAGTCACGGTGATCAGCGACTCTCCGCGCTTTCATTTTGTGCCATCTAACCCGTGGGTCGCGGTCAACTGGCGCAAGCGCAAGGACATCGAGTTGGAAATCGAACCTGTGCTCGCCCGCAAAGGCATTCACGCCATCACCCAAGCCGCCAAGCGCGTCCACCCCGAAAGCAACCGCGTCGAGCTGCTAGATGGCACCATGGTCGACTATGACTACTTGATTGTGGCCACGGGTCCCAAGCTGGCTTTCGATGAGGTCGAGGGCTTAGGCCCGCAAGGGTTTACGCACTCGGTTTGTCACGTCTCGCATGCTGAAAGCACCGACTGGGATGGGTTTACAAAAAATCCAGGTCCCGTGGTTGTGGGTGCGGTTCAAGGAGCCTCTTGCTTTGGTCCAGCGTATGAATTCGCCATGATCATGGACACCGATTTGCGCCGTCGGCGCTTGCGCGATCGGGTGCCCATGACGTTTGTGACTTCTGAGCCCTACATTGGTCACTTGGGGTTAGGTGGCGTGGGGGACTCAAAAGGGCTGCTCGAGGCGGCCATGCGCGAGCGCCACATCAAATGGATTTGCAATGCCAAAACCACCAAGGTCGAAGACGGCAAGATGTACGTCTCTGAGTGCGATGAGGATGGACAGGTCAAAAAGGAGCATGTTTTGCCTTTCAACTACTCCATGATGTTGCCCGCGTTCAAAGGGGTTGACGCTGTCTTTGGCATCGAGGGCCTGACCAACCCCCGCGGTTTCATTACCATCGACAAGCACCAACGCAACGCGACCTACCCCAACGTGTTTTCAGTGGGTGTCTGTGTTGCCATTCCACCTGTGGAAGTCACGCCTGTGCCAACGGGCACGCCCAAGACGGGTTACATGATTGAGTCGATGGTCACGGCAACGGTGCACAACATCCGCGAGTTGATGGACGGCAAAGAGCCCACGCACGAGGCCACTTGGAACACCATGTGCCTGGCAGATTTTGGTGATACAGGTGCATGCTTTGTGGCGGTTCCACAGATTCCGCCGCGCAACATCAACTGGTTCGGAGAAGGCAAATGGGTGCACTTGGCCAAGGTCGCGTTTGAAAAATACTTTATGCGGAAAATGACCAAAGGCAACAGCGAGCCGTTCTACGAAAAGATGGTGATGAACGCCTTGGGCATCGTGAAGCTCAAGGACCGCATCAGCGGCAAGTAACCTCGCGATCCAAGCTATAAAGATTGGGCGCGCAAGCGCCCAATCTGTGCGTGGCTCGTCGGGGCGCCAATCCAGGGCAAGGCGCTGCCTCACTCGCCACCGGCGGCTCACCAGAGGGTAAACTGGTTGCTTATGAACGCGAGAGATTGCACATGAGCCGACATCCCGATCAGCTGGGCTTCGAGTGGTTAGACACGTCACTGGATGAAGCCAAAGCGCCTTCCCCAGCGCGGCCTCGAAAAAAAGCCTCCAAGCCCGCGATTGAGCTGAGTGAGGAGCAAATGGCCGAGGCGCTAGAGGCGAGTGGGCGATACAAAATTTTGCGCAAATTGGCCCCGGTGCTCAATTGGCCGCCCGCTCCTGCCGGCTCCGAGTTGGTGCGGTTGGCGATTCTAGATACCGAGACCACCGGTCTGTCGCATCAAGCCGATGATGTCATCGAATTGGCTGTCGTGGTGGTCGACGTCGACCCGCTCAGGGGTCAACCCGCGGGGCCCGTGAAAACCTTTGATCAGCTCCAGGACCCCGGTCGCCCTTTGAGCCAAGAGGTCAGCCAATTGACTGGGCTCACCGACGCCGATCTCAAGGGGCAAGCCATTGATGAGGGCGCTTTGCGAGAGGTGATGCAGGGCGTTCAGGGCGTCATCGCGCACAACGCGGCCTTCGATCGCCCATTCGTCGAAGCGCTGTTCCCAGACATTTTTAAGCCCCTCCCTTGGGCTTGCTCAGTGAACGACATTGATTGGAAAGCTTTGGGCAATGGTTCAGCGAAATTGGAAGCATTGGCTGCAGATTGCGGCTTGTTCTATGACGCACACCGTGCAGAGGTCGATTGCCATGCGTTGCTGGAGGTGCTGGCGCGCACAAGCACCAGTGGCACCATGAGCAAGTTGTGGCAAAGCTGCCAGTCAACACACTGCAGGTTGTCCGCGGTTGGCGCGCCTTTTGAGTCCAAAGACTTGCTCAAAGCCAGAGGCTACCGCTGGGATGCGCAGGCCAGGGTTTGGTCCGTTCGCTTGGGCTCCAGTGATGGGTTGCGTGCCGAGCGAGAGTGGTTGGCTGAGCATGTGTATGACAACCGCAAAGCGCCAGTGCGCATTGAGTTTCAAAGCGCCAAAGACCGATTCACACAGCGCGAAGGAGAAGTCGTGGTTGAACCGTTGATGGGGGCCTGAGATGCAGGTGTTGACTCAAATGTTTGCTTGGGTGTTTCGGCTGTTTTTGTTGGTCATCGGCGCGCTGTTTGTAGCGGGCCTCATGACGCTCGCCATGGTCTTTTTGGTGGTTGCGCTTTTGTGGTCGGCTGTGACGGGCCAAAAGCACCCTGCTCAGCAGGTTTGGGCGCGTGCTCGCGCCACTCAGCAGCAGGTATGGAGGCAAGCTTCTCGTGCTGAGCGTGGCGGCACGGGCAGTGCCCGCAGTAGCGCGTCAAAGCAGACCGACGACCGTCTGCAAGATGTCACGGATGTTCAAGACCTCAGCGACAAACGCTGAGTTTGGTGCGCGCTCAAAAGCGGACAGGGGTTGACCAACCCTCGGAGGGTTTGGCTCATTCGCCGTCGCCCGCTTCGCCTCCGGCGGCTAGGCGCAGGGCGGTTTCGTAAACCACATTTTTGGACACGCCCGTGATTTTGACGGTGAGTTGCACGGCCGTTTTGAGCGGCACGTGGGCCAACAAGGTGTTCAAGGTGTCTTGCACCATTGGCCCAGCACCCGTTGCTTCTGCCGCGGGCTCAGGCTTGTGCAGCGCAAAGACGAATTCACCCTTTTGCCGTTGTGGGTCTTGGGCCAGCCAAGTGACCAGTTGGTCGCATGCCAGCGTGTCAATGGTTTCAAATCGTTTGGTGAGTTCGCGCCCTATGCTGAGGGTGCGACCCTGCCAAGTCTGAACCTCTGCGGCCAGTTTGGTCAGGCGGTGTGGGGCCTCTAGCCAAAGCGCTGCGCAGGGGCTGGCTTGTATTTTGGCCAAGGCGGCCGCACGATCAGCCCCCTTGCTTGGTAAAAAGCCGGCAAACCAAAACCCCTGCTGGCTCCAATCGGCAGCGCTGCTGGACTCGCCCCAAGCGCTGAGCATGGTGGAAACACTTGAGGCACCAGGCAGAGGCACCACGCGGCGGCCTGCGGCACGAACAGTGTGCGCCAAAAGGGCGCCGGGATCGCTGATGCCGGGCGTACCAGCGTCGCTGACATACGCGACGCGCTTGCCTTGGCCCAACAAGTCCAACACGCGTTGCGCGCCCTCACGCTCGTTGTGCATGTGAACCGGCATCAGGGGCTTGCTCAAGCCATAGGTTTGCAGCAGTTGGCCGGTGTGTCGACTGTCCTCGCAGGCAATGGCGTCGACCAAGTCGAGCACATGGAGACCCCGTAACGTGATATCCGCCATGTTTCCGATGGGGGTGGCCACCATGTAAAGGGCCCCTGGCGGGTAATCTTGAGAGCCAGCTGCGGCGCGCGCCGCAGCCAATGCAGAAACAAACGATGCAGTCACAACACAACCTGTCAGCGAGACCCACATCCAAAAGTCTTGGCGACCAAGCAGAGGTCGGAGTCTTGCACTGGTTGACCCAAAATGGCTTGAACTTGCTCGAGCGCAATTACAAAACGCCTGGACGGGGTGGGGGTGAAATTGACTTGATTATGCAAGAGCCAGATGGCACGGTCGTGTTTGTAGAGGTTCGCCTGCGTCGCAGCACAAAATTCGGAGGTGCGCTTTCAAGCGTTGGAGTGACCAAACAGCGGCGCCTCATTTATGCAGCCCAGGTTTATTTGAGCACCTGGACACGGGTGCCGCCTTGTCGCTTTGATGTCGTCGCCGTGGGCTGTCAACCCGAAGCTGGGCACTTGCCGGCGGGCTTGCAAATGAATTGGGTGAAGGCTGCGTTTGACGTGATTTGAGTGGCCAATACCCGCCGCGTGATCGACGAACGAGCGCGGGGGCGGCTATGATATGGGGATGACTCAAGTGCGTGTGGAGCAGCAGTTTATTGACAGCGCTGACTTTAAATATCAGTGCGGGCCAAGCCTCGCATTGCCGCTGTCATCAGCCATTGAGGCCGTGCTCGCTGCACTGACCGCTGGTGGTCGCGTGTGGTGCCTTGGCTCTGGTGTCACTGCCAGTTTGGCCGATTACGCGGCGCA
>Ga0181560_10006673_pt1 | contig 10015 bp, 14 predicted proteins | sample 011ome_20_FD_133751 | JGI IMG/M metagenome (GOLD analysis project Ga0181560, IMG submission 133751) | Coastal salt marsh microbial communities from the Groves Creek Marsh, Skidaway Island, Georgia - 011509CT metaG (megahit assembly) | ecosystem: Environmental > Aquatic > Marine > Intertidal...
ATTTAGGCGATTATTACGATAACCGCAAAGTAGTAAATATCAAAGCACTTAATCATAATCGTAAATCTTTTCTCAATGAAATGCGTAAACGTGGTATGGTTATGGATATCATTCCTGGTAACCACGATACGTATTATAAGAATACGAATGACATGAATAGTTTGAAAGAACTACTCGGACACTTTATGAATGAAGTCAATATCATTATGGAACCGACAGTAATGGAATACGGTTCTTTAAAAATGGCTATGCTTCCTTGGATTTGCCAAGATAACTATGATAAGTCAATGGAGTTTATTGCTAATTGTAAAGCTGATTGGCTTGGTGGTCATTTAGAACTTGGTGGCTTTGAACTCATGCGTGGTGTTGAAAACAATCATGGCATGAACCATAAGTTGTTCGAAAGGTTTGAATTGGTATTGACCGGGCATTTCCATGTCTCATCACGTAAAGACAACATCTGGTATCTTGGTAGCCAAATGGAGTTTTTCTGGTCAGATGCTCATGATCCTAAGTACTTTCACGTTATCGATACAGAAACTCGTGAAGTAGAAAAAATTCAAAATCCTTATACTTTGTTTCATAAAATTGTTTACAACGACAAAGAAATAGATTATAATAATTATGATACGTCGGTATTAGACAAGAAGTTCGTCAAAGTTGTGGTAGTGGATAAGGGTGATACATTTGCTTTCGATAGATTCATTGATCGTATTCAGAATCAAGACATCTATGATTTGAAGATCTCTGAAAACTTTAATGAGTTTATCGGAGCAAATGTTAATGATGAAGGCCTAGAAGTTGATGACACTCCACAATTGATGGATGACTATATTGAAGGCGTGGATACTGATCTCGATAAAGATCGTATTAAAGTGATGATGAGAGACCTGATGACTCAGGCTCAAGCTTTGGAAATTGTATGATTATATTTCAAAAAATTCGTTATAAAAACTTTCTTTCGACTGGTAATAACTTTACAGAAATCGATTTGACTCGTCATAAGACTACTCTTGTAGTCGGTCAAAATGGTTCTGGTAAGTCTACCATGTTGGATGCTTTATCATTTGGTCTCTTTGGTAAAGCACATCGAAAAATCGGTAAGACTCAACTTATTAATTCAGTGAATGGTAAAGGTAGCTTAGTTGAAGTTGAGTTTAAAATTGGTGCTGCTCAATTTAAAGTAGTACGTGGTGATCGTCCAGTTAAATTTGAAATCTGGAAGAATGGTGAGATGATTAATCAATCTTCTCATAGTAAAGAATACCAACGTGTTCTCGAACAAAATATTCTTAAACTCAATCACAAGTCTTTTCATCAGGTTGTGGTACTCGGTTCATCTAACTTTGTTCCTTTCATGCAGTTGAACCCTCATAATCGTAGACTTGTGATTGAGGATCTTCTTGATATTGGTGTTTTTTCTAAGATGAATCAACTTCTCAAAGAAGAAGTTACTCATATCAAAGACAAACTTAAAGATGTTTCTTATCAAATTGATTTAACTAAAAACAAAGTTGATACTCAAAAGAAATATATTACTGACGTCAAGAAAATTACTGATGAAGCCATCACTTATAAAGAAACTCAGATCTCTACAAAGCGTAATCAGATCGACAGTTTAGAAACTGAAAACTCTCAATTGAGTAAAGATATTGAAGGTAAACAGGACAATATTCAGAATGAACTTAACCAACTTCACAACCGGAAACAATCGCTCTTACAATACAACGCGCAGTTCAAACAGCAAATGGCATCAGTCGTTAAGGATGCGAAGTTTTACGAAGAAAATGAAACATGCCCCACATGTGATCAAGATATTGATTCGGAAAGACGAGATGAAAAACTCTCCACGGCTAAGTCTAAAGCAAAAGAATTACAAAGCGCTATGGGTAAGCTCGCTGAAGAGTCAGATCAAGTTGAACAATCTATTTCAACAACAAATGACGCACTTTCCGAGATACGAGACAAACAAAGTAGCTTACATTCTAACATACAACAAATCAATAGGCTCCAAGGCGAGATTGGAGATCTCAGAAAAGATATCGCTGGATCAGCCACCGCTGATCTAAAAGCAGCTGAAGAAGAACTAGAGAATATTAAATCGCATCTCTCTTCTCTTATGGATGATAAGATGAGATCAAACGAAGAATATTCTTATAAGTCTGCAATTGCGGAGATGCTGAAAGATACTGGTATTAAGACTAAAATTATCAAGCAGTATCTTCCAGTCATGAATAAGTTAGTCAATCAGTATCTTCAAGTACTGGACTTCTATGTCCACTTCAACTTAGACGAAGAATTCAATGAAACAATTCGTTCTCGTCATACAGACGATTTCACTTATGATTCTTTTTCTGAAGGTGAAAAACAAAGAATTGATTTGTCTCTACTTTTTACTTGGAGACAGATTGCTAAGATGAAGAATAGTGTAGCGACAAATCTTCTTATGTTAGATGAAACATTTGATTCTTCTCTTGACCATGAAGGTGTAGATAATCTACTTAAGATTCTCTATACACTTGGTGATGATACGAATATCTTTATCATCTCTCATAAGGGAGAAATTCTCGACGGTAAGTTCGAAAATAAAATCGAATTTATAAAAGATAAAAATTTCTCAAAGATTAAATAATGGTTTACAAATGGATCATTATGTGTTATAATAACTTATTAATGAAACACAAAGAGGTATATTATGGAACTCAGCGAAAATACTCTTAACGTCCTGAAAAACTTTTCAGGTATCAATCAGAATATGATGATTCGTACGGGTAATACAATTAAAACAATCTCCGAAGCACGTACTGTACTTGCCACAGCTCATGTGTCTGAAGAGTTTCCAATTGACTTTGGTATCTACGACCTGAACGAATTTATCGGTGTTTTGAGTCTTGTCGATACTCCACGTCTTGCTTTCAAAGACGAGTATGTTATTGTCAACGATTCAACCGGCCGGTCAAAGGTAAAATACTTCTTCTCATCAGAAGATACTTTGACCACACCACAAAAAGATCTCAACATGCCTGAGACAAATGTCAAGTTTACTTTGACAAATGATACGATGAATAAAATTAAACGTGCTGCATCGACTCTCGGACACAGCGAGGTATCCATCTCTGGCCAAGACGGAGTGCTCAGTCTTTCTGTGGTTGACTCTCAAAATATGACATCTAATGCTTTCTCTATTGACGTCGATGGAGACTTTGAAAAAGATGCTGTGTTTAACTTTATTCTGAGCATAAATAACCTAAAGATTCTGCCTGGTGATTATGAGGTAGTTATCTCATCTAAACTCATTTCGCAATTCAGTCATACAAGTCTAGACGTGAAATACTGGATTGCTCTTGAAAAATCCTCAACTTTTGGAGTATAATATGTCGACAGAGACTCTAACAAATCTACGTGAATTGTCAAATCGTACAGCTCGTTCTATGATTGCTGTTATTGACGCGATGACTCAGCGTGGTGCGATTAAAGGAGAAGAACTCTCCACGATTGGTGGTCTTCGTGATCAATCAATCCAAATTATTCAGCTGTGTGAACAGGCTGAACAAGAAGCAGCGATGGAAGCAGCTTCTGAAGAACAAGATTAGTCGCTCAATAGACTCGCGGGGAGCCACGGTTAGCTCCCCATCTTTTATTATATTATGGAGCACGTGAATGTCAAATGATTTCCTCTGGGTCGAGAAGTATCGTCCCAAAACTATTTCTGAGTGTATTCTTCCTGAATCACTCAAACAAACTTTTCAAAAAATCGTAGATTCTGGCGAACTGCCCAACATGCTGTTAACGGGTACAGCTGGTCTCGGTAAGACCACAGTCGCAAAAGCGATGTGTAACGAACTCAACCTTGATTGGATTATCATTAATGGATCCGAAGAGGGTAATATCGATACACTCCGTGGCAAGATCAAACAGTTCGCGTCAACTGTCTCACTTCAAGGTGGATACAAGGTTGTGATCCTTGATGAGGCAGATTACTTGAACCCGCAGTCAACGCAACCTGCTCTTCGTGGTTTCATCGAAGAGTTCTCTAACAACTGCCGGTTCATTCTTACTTGTAACTTTAAAAATCGAATTATTGAGCCACTTCACTCTCGGTGTGGTGTATATGAATTCAACACGTCAAAGAAAGATATGGTCAAGCTGGCTGAGAACTTCTTTGAACGCGCTAAATTTATTCTAAACAATGAAGGAGTAGAATACGATGAAAAAGTTATTCCGCCGATTATTATTAAACATGCGCCTGATTGGAGAAGAATCCTCAATGAACTCCAGCGACATTCTGTTCTGGGGTTTGTGGGTGTTTCTGATTCTGTATCTACTGGCTATGATGATCTATTCCAGTACCTAAAAGAAAAAGACTTCAAGAAGATGCGCTCATGGGTTGTTAATAATATAGATACTGATGCGGCTGCAATCTTTCGCGCTATCTATGATCGCATGTACGACAAACTAGAACCAAGTTCAATTCCACAACTCGTTCTTATTCTTGCTGATTATCAATACAAAAACGCGTTTGTTGCTGACCATGAATTGAATGTTGTCGCTTGTCTTACAGAGGTAATGGCCAATGTCAAATTCGCCTGAGATTATTGTGTACACTCAATATGGTTGTCCATTTTGCGATATCATGAAAAACAATCTAAAAGAATGGGGATACACGTATCAAGAAGTCAATATTGACAAGATGCCAGAACAAAAGCAGTTCCTTAAAGAACAAGGGCATCGTACTGTACCACAACTTTATGTAAATGGTAAACATGCTAATAAAGTAAATACTGTTGATTTTACTGTGGAGATGCTACGTGAATCCCTTTGAATTTGTAAATGATATCAATTTTGGTAAGTCCAACATTATGGTTGACGACATTACCGAGAAAGCATATAACGCTTTTATGGTAAATCGTGGTCTATCTTATTTTAATGATACTGTTTTGATGGCTAACGAGATGAATTTGAACGCGCACTTGGATAATCGCCTACAATTTGATTTTCTTATAAATATAGTCAGGAAAAAGAAAAGATTTTCCAAATGGGCAAAAGCTCAAACAAACAGTGACGTGGAAGTGGTTAAAGAGTATTATGGCTATAGTAATAAAAAAGCACGCCAGATCCTTCACCTTCTTACGTCTGAACAAATTGATGAATTAAACAAGAAGGTTTACCGAGGTGGAAAAAGAAAATAATATAGTTGAATGGACACCCGCCTCCATGCTTGAGGTGACTTTGAACGAGCCCGATGATTTTCTGAAAGTAAGAGAAACACTGACTCGAATTGGCGTGGCATCACGAAAAGATAATACACTCTTTCAATCCTGCCATATCCTCCACAAACAAGGGCGATACTTTATCGTTCATTTCAAAGAACTCTTTTTGCTCGATGGGAAAAAGTCCAACTTAGAAGAAAATGATGTTGCGCGTCGTAATACGATAGCGACACTCATGAGTGATTGGGGATTAGTATCAATTGACGATAGAGATAAGGCTAAACCATTAGCACCTCTACGTCAGATTAAAATTATTCCTTTTAAAGAAAAAAATAATTGGACTTTACAACCAAAATATAATATTGGAAATAAGTCTTAAATATAAATAAGTAGTGGATGCCGAATAGTTCGGGTCCACTACATAACCTTGCTTAACAGGAGGTCACAATGACTAAAGCAACTTTATTGCCACGAAACGCATTTCTTGGTTTCGACCACATCTTCGATCAGCTGGAAAACATTCACAGCCACGCGAAGGATACCTATCCACCACATAACGTAGTTAAACACGATGCGTATCATTACGAAATCGAATTAGCAGTGGCCGGATTTAGTAAAGAACACATTGACATTGAGATTAAAGACCATGTATTGACTATCAAAGGTGATAGACCAATGCGTCGTCCTCAAGAGCTTTATGTTCATAAGGGTATCAGTGCTCGAAATTGGAGCAAGTCATTTAGACTGTCGGAATATACCGAAGTATCCGGAGCTGATCTAACGGACGGAATCTTGACTGTCAAACTTGAAGTCATTCTTCCAGAAGAAAAGCTGCCTCGTAAAATTTCTATTGGAAACAACGAGGTAACAAATGACAACAATAGCGCTGAACTACTCACAGAGTCTGCTTAACGGATTTTGGAGAGTAATTAAAAACATTCTTCGAGGTGTAATGATTGGATGGATTCTGTCTCGTCAGACTAAAGCAAATGCATACATTGCTGGTCAGATGATTCATGAATATCCAGGACACACTGTTGAATCACTTACACATGAACTTAATTCAAAATCTCTTGAAAAAATTAGAAGGGAATTTGGATATGAGTAAGTGGTTTAAAGACTTGATTAGAATGATTAATATGACACCAACTGAAAGATATCTTGCCCAAGCTACAGATCGTTATGATCTTGAGCAAAGGCAGAAAAATCTTGCATTTGGAAAGGTGAATTTATTCTAATGTGGCCTTATACTAAAGAAGAATCAGATTATCTAAGCTAATATAAATAAAAGAGAGCAGGTTCGCTTGCTCTCTTTTATTACAGGAGGAGCGTATGGCCGAATGCAAAACGTGTAGACACGAATGTCATTGTGGTTGTGAATGCGAAGAATGTGTTAATGATGTTTGTGTAAATTGTACTTGCAATAATGATAGAGATATACCAGATAGTTTTACAAAGGAGAATACTTGATGGCAGCAGAAAATTGGGATACTTGTATTGAGATGATTCTTCATCACGAAGGTGGGTATGTTAATCATCCAAAAGATCCAGGTGGAGAAACAAATCTTGGAGTTACTAAGCGTGTTTATGAAGAACACGGTGGTACCAAAGACATGAAAGACTTAACAGTTGAAGACGTAAAGCCAATTTACAAAGAATCATATTGGGATCGAGTTAAAGGCGATAATTTGCCAGCTGGTTTAGATCTTTGTGTATTTGACTTTGGTGTAAATGCTGGAACTGGACGTGCAGCAAAATATCTTCAAACATTGATTGGTACTGTCGCTGATGGTGGTATTGGACCAAATACATTAGCAAAATTAGATGCGTACGTTGAAGAAAATGGTTTAGAAAAAACTATTCGTAATTATCAAGACGCTCGTCAAGAATACTACGAAAGCCTTTCAACATTTGAAACATTTGGTAAGGGATGGACTCGCCGAGTTAATGAAACGACAAACGCGGCATTGTCTATGGCATAATGAAATACGAAACCATATATGAACCAGGATGTTTGTCAGAAGAAGAAGTAAAAACTCTTCAAGACGGGTTTTATTCAATGGTTGGTCTTCTAGAATTATGGGAAGGCCGACCAATACACCTCACTGAATTTCAGACTCTTGGTTTCTGGCATCATCGGCACCCAGAAAGAAAAAGAGACGGTGTATTTCATCATGATTTAGTTCACATAGAATATACACCGATCGATCATTGGCGTGCTATTCATCCTGAAAACCATCCAAACTTTCCTAATTGGCTTAAGAAGAAAAAATCTATATTTGATGTAGAAGAATTTCATCATTATATTGTAGATCTATTAAAGAAAAAATTACCTGAAGTTGGCAGAGATACTTCAGGTAATAATAAACCTTATATGATTGCTTTGTATGACTTAAACTTTAATTTTGAGACTCATACGGACGGAGCAGACGTACATTGTAAAAAATTACCACGCCCAGAAAATTGGAGCGATCTTAAACCAGAAGATTGGATATCACCTGATGATGAAGGGTGGACATACACTCATCAAGGTCTTATTCCTATTGACGTAACAGACACTAAAGATGGCACAATCATCTTTGATCAAATGTTCGACTATTCAGTATATCTCAACATGGGAAGAGAATATAATGAATTCTGGTTAGAGAACGAAGATCGTAAACAAATGATTAAAATCGGTCGTGGTGATAGTATTGAAAGATTCGGTAAAAAAGTAGAAAACTTTACAAATAAACCAATGTCACAGGAAGATTATGACTGGATAATGGAAAATTGTATTGATGAAACTGATTTTCCAATTGAACATGGATATGGATTAAGTGTAGAAACTATGTGCGAGTTTCATTCAAATGGAACGTTATACGATTGGCAAGCAAATAGATTCCATAAGACTCGACCAAGAGTAGTAAAAGAAGACGAGAAAAGAGTAACTTTAGTATATTCATACGCAAATTTTGAGTAAAATGTACGAAACTATTTACAAACCAAGTTGTCTAACTGAAGAAGAAGTGAAAACCATTAGCGATGGTTTTTATACTATGGAAACTTTAATGGAAAACTGGGAGGGACTGCCGGTTCATCTTACTGAGTTTCAAACTCTTGGCTTTTGGCATCATAATCATAAAGAACCTATAAAAGATACCAGATATAAAGACGAGCTTTTACATATAGAATATGAAGTACCTGGTCACTGGAGAGCTAGACATCCAGAATTTTATCCTAGATTTGTTGAGTACATAAGATCTAGTAGATCTATAATAGACGTAGAAGAATTTCATTACTATATAGTAGATACTTTGTGGAAATACTTAACAGAAGCTGGAAGAGATATGGCAGGTTCAAATGAATTTGTTGCTGTGTCATTATACGATTTAGATTATAACGGATTTGAAACACATACTGATAGTAAAGAAGTACTCTGTAAAAAAGATGAAAGACCAAAAGATATTGACTTTGATTCTATGAAGCCTGAAGAATGGTTATTAGACGAAGGCTATACACGGACTCATCAAGGGTTAGTACCTATTAACTGTACTGATAAAAATGATGGCACAGTTATTTTTGACCAAACATTTGATTACGGCGTTTACTTAAACATGGCTCGTGATCCATTTGAAGACTGGAAAGATAGTTTTCATCGTAAGCGAATGGTTAAGATAGGTAAAGGCGACAGTCTTAAAAGATTCGGAGCCGAAGTAGGAAATTTCACAAATAAACCGATGTCGATAAAAGACTATAAAATGATTATGAATAATTGCGAAGACAAAAATGAATTTCCTCGCGAACATGGTTATGGTTTAAGTATTGATACTATGTGTGATTTTCATTCTAACGGTACACTATACGATTGGGATGCACGAAAGTTTCATCGAACAAAACCTGTTATGAGAAAAGAAGACGACAAAAGATTAACTCTAGTTTATGGGTGCGGAAAAATCCATGATTGAAATCACTGAATCAGCAAAAGAATATTTAAACAAAGTCGGTCAGCCAAACGTATGGCTGTCAGTCAAAGGTGGTGGTTGCTCTGGATTCCAGTACGTTTGGGACGTCACAGACAAAGAACCAACTATAGAAAATCTTGCACTTGACCCAATGGCTGAGATGTTTGTCATTGGTTGTACGATCGACTATGTTAACGAGCTAGGTGGATCTTATCTTAAAGTAGTAAACCCAAACGCTACCGCGTCATGTGGATGCGGCGAATCTTTTGCGGTTTAATTCACTTTTCCTATTTACAAACGTCCTCAAATAGTATATAATAATATATGAATTTGGAGGTAATATGTCTTTTTATACTAATGTCTGTCGCTATGGTAACTCAATGCTGTATCGCGGCTACAATCAACACGGCAAACGAATCTATCGAAAAGATAATGAGTTCAAGCCTGTTTTCTATACACAAACAAAAGCACACACAGAATGGTCTGGTCTAGACGGCGTACCAATCGCTCCGGTCGAACAGCCAAACATGAGAGAAGCCAAAAACTGGCTCGAAGCAAATAAAGACGTTGCCGGTCGTAAGATCTATGGCAACCGTAATTATATCCATCAATACATTACTCAACGCTTTCCACGTGATATCGAGTTCAAGCGTGAGTGTATTGATGTTGGTACTTTTGATATTGAAACTGAATATGACGATGGCTTTCCACATCCTCGTGAAGCAAGCCAACGCATCCTTTCGATTACTTACAAGTCAAGTAAATCGAAACTATATCACGTCTGGGGTTATGGCGATTTTGACATGAACAAGTCTTTGATTCAGCCTGTTCGCTATTATCGGTGTCGCGACGAAGCTTCAC
>Ga0181560_10006675_pt1 | contig 10014 bp, 8 predicted proteins | sample 011ome_20_FD_133751 | JGI IMG/M metagenome (GOLD analysis project Ga0181560, IMG submission 133751) | Coastal salt marsh microbial communities from the Groves Creek Marsh, Skidaway Island, Georgia - 011509CT metaG (megahit assembly) | ecosystem: Environmental > Aquatic > Marine > Intertidal zone...
CTAATCCAGGTATTAAATTGCTGCGCAGGAAGTTCTTGTTTGAGATGTTCCGTACATCTCTGCCAATTCTCTACTACCACTTTGCTTTAACCGTCCGATTTATTCTTGATACTGCATTTTGATGGCTATTCTATCCAGCGATTTATAAGTTATCCACTGTGTAAAGTGCCTAAGCCTGATTTTTTCATTGTCTTTTTTTTTATTTTTTTTCAATTAGTTATACTAAATCGGCCTGTTTTTTCTAGGACGAAAAACAATAAGCTGGGCCGCTTATTGGCCCATCCTGTGAATAAATATCCTGTGGATAAGTTGTAGCTAAGTTTTGGGTAGGTTTTTGGTAGGTTTTTGGTAGGTTTTGGGCTCTCTAAAACTGCTCTCGCCAGCAGGATTCCACACGAGGCCAGTCGCAAATGTCGATTAGAAAAGGCTTATTGCTGATTGCAAGTTTTGCCCAAAACCTCTAGAATTCCGCCTCTTTTTTGAACCGCTAATCGGTTCAAACGGATTAGTGGACCCGGATTACTCATTATGAAGCGAACATATCAGCCTAGCGTGCTTAAAAGAGCCCGAACACATGGTTTCCGCGCACGTATGGCAACCAAAGGTGGCCGTCTTGTGCTGAAGCGACGTCGTGCCAAAGGGCGCGCCAGATTATCTGCCTGAGTTCTTCTTTTCTGTTGCGGCAAGAGAGCTGAGAATGTCCAGTGGCAGATCATGGCTTTGCCAAAGCATCCCGCCTACTGAATGCCAGTGATTTTAGCGCTGTCTTCAATAACACCCATTTCAAAGTTTCCTGCCGCTACTTCCTGGTTCTAGCCAGACGCAACGAGAGTTCGAACTCCCGCCTGGGGTTGGTGGTAGCTAAAAAAAATATCCCCACAGCAGTTCAGCGCAATCGAATTAAACGCTTGATTAGAGACTCATTCCGCCGCCAGGAACTCTTTGCTGGCCTGGATCTGGTTGTACTGGTGAGAAAGAGTGCAGATAAACTACCCAACGATGCCATCAGCTCTGCGATAGACAAACTGTGGCAAAATGCTGCCAGCAAAAGCGTACGATAGCACGGTAGTAGTTCAATTAAACTCGTGGCAAAGTTCACTAAATATCTAACTATATAAAGAAGCTAGACGAATAGATGCTCGACAACTTGCTTATCAGGCTCATCGATATTTACCAACGCTGTTTCAGTTTACTGATTGGTAGTAACTGTCGTTTCTATCCAAGCTGCTCTCACTACACGAGAGAAGCCATCGAAAAGCATGGAGCGCTCAGGGGGGTCTGGCTGGGTCTTGGAAGACTGAGCAAATGCCATCCCTGGCATGAGGGAGGTATCGACCCGGTACCTGAACGAAACACTCGGGTTAAAGCGAGCAATGAGATCTGAATCATGGATATAACCCGATTTTCACTTTACGCCGCCTTGGCAATTGTTACTTATCTCATGTTGTTGGCCTGGCAGGAAGATTATCCACCAGCCATCGATAGTGTGACGAATACCGAAGCGACCTCTGTAATAGCCAATGACCTGCCGGAAACGCCGTCAGTCCCGGCGCCAGTGACTCGGACTGATTCCACACCCACCGCAGCGGCTGTTTCGGCATCGAGAATTGATACTGCGCCAAGTGAAGATGCCGGGTCTATTTCAATAACCACAGATACCCTCAAGCTTAATGTTGAATTGAAGGGCGGTGACATAACAAGCCTGGCGTTGCCACAATATCTCAAGCAGCTCAATGTACAAGAAGATCCCTTTGAGCTACTGGAGCAAAACTCAGCGCGAAGCTATGTAGCTCAAAGTGGGCTTATTGGGCGAGATGGCATCGATAATTCTGAAAGAGCCGTCTACCGCGCTTCACAAACGAGTTATGCACTAGCCGAAGGAGAAAACCAACTCAACGTTGACCTGGTCAGTCGCACCGAATCTGGCATAGAAATTATTAAAAGACTTAGCTTCGAAAGAGGGAGCTATCTTATAGACGTCAGCTTCATCGTTTCCAATCCTTCAGATTCAGACTTCCAGGCTAATGCTTTCGGCCAGATTAAACGCGACGGTTTTGACGACCCTAGCAGTGCTGGCGGATTCGGTCGCACCTACCTCGGTTTTGTTACCACATCAGCAGAAGATCCTTATATCAGGATAGACTTCGATGACATCGATGATGCTAACCTGACAACTGATGTTGTAGGTGGGTGGATTGGATTTAGCCAACACTACTTTATCTCCGTCTGGATTCCTCCTGTCTCCGATACAAATCGTTTTACGACACGCAAAAACGACAGCGCGCAGTATTTCGGTGAATTTACTGGCAGCGCGTTCTCAGTGCCCGCCGGCTCAACCGGTCAGTACGACATGCAATTTTATGCCGGTCCAAAAGAGCAGTACGAATTAGCAGAAATAGCCCCTAATCTTGAGCTTACCATCGACTATGGGTTTTTGTTTTTCCTTGCCGCACCAATCTATTGGCTACTCACACAAATCGATTCAGTCATTGGAAACTATGGTTTTTCAATCATCGCTCTAACTTTTGTCGTCAAGGCACTGTTTTACAAGCTCTCCGAAACCCAGTATCGATCCATGGCGGGCATGAGGCGTCTCATGCCCAAAATGCAGCAGCTCAAGGAGAGCTACGGCGATGACCGCATGAAGTTGCAACAGGCAACCATGGAGCTATATAAGAAGGAGAAGATAAATCCCTTCGGTGGTTGTCTTCCCATGCTGGTGCAGATGCCTGTCTTTATTTCGCTCTACTGGGTATTAATGGAAAGCGTGGAATTGCGCCATGCGCCATTTATGCTGTGGCTGCAGGATCTCTCTGTCAGGGACCCTTACTTTATCCTGCCAATATTGATGGCAGGTAGCATGTATCTGCAAACAAGTCTCAGCCCAACTCCAGCAGATCCCATGCAAGCCAAAGTCATGAAGCTGATGCCCCTCATGATGGGCGTTCTATTCCTCTGGTTCCCGGCAGGACTGGTTCTTTACTGGCTTACGAATGGCGTTCTGAGCATTGCTCAGCAGTGGTACATAACGCGGAAAATTGAAGCCAGTTACGCAGCTAAATAAGCTACCTGAAAGCAGCCAGCGCAATGAAAACTGGCTGGGCATACAACCGCCTCCTGCGCTTGCCGATTTAGCAAAAGGCTTGGGGAGAAATCAGGTTCAGCAATGACACACTTCGACTCGGACACTATTTGCGCGATAGCCACCGCCCCAGGACGCGGAGGCATTGGTATTGTCAGAATTTCTGGTCCCCACGCTGAAACCATTAGTCAAGAAATCACCTCAAAAACACTGCAGCCCAGGCTGGCTACATTTGTTGAGATGAAATCCAGCAATGGCGAAGTGATAGACAGCGGCATTGGCCTCTATTTTGAGTCACCAAATTCATTTACCGGTGAAAACATCGTCGAGCTTCAGGGACATGGAGGTATACATGTTCTACGCTCAGTATTAGCCAGAGTAATTGAATGCGGGGCCAGACTGGCTCATCCAGGCGAATTTACAGAACGTGCGTTCCTTAATAACAAGATTGATCTTCTACAGGCTGAAGCTATTGCCGATTTAGTGGATGCCAGTTCGACACAGGCTGCTCGATCTGCCATGAGAACACTGAAAGGGGTTTTCTCTGCGAAGATACATCAGTTAGTCGCAGCTGTTACTTCCATAAGAGTAAACGTCGAAGCGGCCATCGATTTCAGTGATGAGGATATTGATATCATGACTGACACCGGTGTCGAAGGTGCAATGCTTGAGGCCAGGGATAGGTTGGCCGAAATTTTTCAGGAGGCACAACAAGGTGTGCTTCTTAAAGACGGCCTCAATATTGTCATAGCGGGCGCACCTAACGCCGGCAAGTCCAGCCTGCTAAATGCCCTTGCCGGCGTTGATGCTGCAATCGTTACTAATATCCCGGGTACAACCCGAGATGTTCTGCGACAGGAAATCAGCCTGGCCGGTTTGCCCATGCATATTTACGACACTGCCGGTATGAGAGAAAGTGCTGATGTTGTAGAACAGGAGGGGGTGAGAAGAGCACGTTCTGCCTTGGGTGAGGCAGATCTCATTCTGTTAGTTACTGATGCCGGCGCCTGTGATAACAGTGATATCGAACAGATCATGCAACCACTGGTAGAGATCAACACAGAAGCAGGGGACATTCCCCAAACAGTTGCTCCACAGCTACTCAACCGCTTGTGCGTGGTTTTCAACAAGGTTGATCTGTTACCAGATCAATTCAAGCCAATTTCCTGTTCTGACTTTCACGATATTACCCTTAAGTTTTTCTATATTTCAGCCAAAACTGGTGCCGGCCTTGAAGGCCTGAAATCTCATTTACTGGAAGTGGCCGGCTTCGAATCTACCCAGGAACAGAACTTCAGCGCCAGGGAACGTCATCTCGCCGCCCTCAAAGAAGCGGATAACTTTTTAAAATCGGCAATAAAAGGTGTTAGCGATCATTTACAAATAGAGCTTATTGCCGAGGACCTTAGAATGGTCCAGCAACACCTTGGGGCTATTACAGGGGACGTAACAAGTGACGACCTGTTAGGGGAGATTTTTTCGAGCTTCTGTATTGGAAAATAGTGCGACGCTACGATGGTACAGGATGATAATTTTTCTAATGACATCTTGTTTGTAACTGCCAGTCTCGAGAGAGAAGCCTGTGTACAGAAAGTGCCAGACTCACACTAAATAGAAAGAGCAAAAACTACCCACATTCCACTCAGAGGCTATCTTGTCTTGATACAGTACTTACACACCAACTTACAAAGCAATTAACTTACTGTTTTTATTGAGTAAAAATAACTTTTCAACAGAAAATCGCCGCACTATCTATATCAGTATTAATACTATATCTATTTATATTAATTACTAAGTAACTATATTTTTATATTAAGTTTTTCAGTATTTCGAGCCAAAAGCTTTATGCTGGCAATTCACTTGGTTCCCGATATACTGCACAGCCCCAGAATTTGAGGCCAGGCCTAAAGACAATGCGTTACCCCATTGAATATGACGTCATCGTGGTCGGTGGAGGTCATGCCGGCACAGAAGCGGCATTGGCCGCTGCACGCATAGGTGTAAATACGCTGTTGGTTACGCACAGCATTGAGACGCTCGGTCAGATGTCTTGCAATCCGGCTATTGGCGGTATCGGCAAGAGCCACCTTGTGAAAGAAATAGATGCCCTTGGCGGAGCCATGGCGCGAGCTACAGATCGCGCTGGAATTCAATTCAGGGTGCTGAATGCCAGCAAAGGGCCGGCGGTTAGGGCGACTCGCGCCCAAGCTGATCGTGTTCTCTACAAAGCCGCTATCCGAGAATTTTTAGAGTCTCAGGATAATCTCACCCTGTTTCAGTCCGCGGTCAATGATTTGCTTTTCGTTGATGGTAAGGTCTCTGGCGTCAAAACCCAGATGGGCCTGGAGATACTTGGCAAAAAAGTTGTCTTGACTACAGGCACATTCCTGGGCGGTAAAATTCATATTGGTATGCAGCAAAGCAGTGGTGGCAGAGCTGGTGATCCACCCTCAATCGCTTTAGCCAAACGGCTTCGAGAAATGCCTTTTCGTGTCGAACGACTGAAGACTGGCACACCGCCTCGAATCGATGCGCGCAGTGTTGATTTTTCTGTAATGAAAGTTCAAAAAGGTGACAGCCCGCTACCAGTCATGTCGTTTTTGGGTAAGCAGTCGGACCATCCGGATCAGGTCCCCTGTTTTATCACCAGTACCAATGTAGCTTGCCACGATATTATCCGGGGTGGATTGGATAGATCCCCCATGTATACCGGTGTCATCGAAGGCACTGGTCCTCGTTATTGCCCGTCTATCGAAGACAAGGTTATGCGATTTGCTGACAAAAATTCGCATCAGATATTTGTCGAGCCAGAAGGGCTGAACACTAACGAGCTCTACCCCAATGGAATTTCCACCAGTTTGCCATTTGATGTTCAGGTGGAAATGGTTCGCCAGATAAAAGGGTTTGAGTCTGCACATATTACTCGGCCAGGCTATGCGATTGAATATGACTTCTTCGATCCGCGTGACCTGAACTACTCGCTGGAAACTCGATTTGTTAGTGGTCTGTATTTTGCCGGACAAATCAACGGCACCACCGGATACGAAGAAGCTGCAGCCCAGGGACTGTTAGCTGGCCTCAATGCCGCCTTGGCCGTTCAGGGCAAAGACTCATGGTGTCCTCGCAGGGACCAGGCTTACATCGGTGTTTTGATTGATGACTTGATCACGCTTGGAACAAACGAGCCGTATCGTATGTTTACAAGTCGCGCCGAGTATCGTCTCACTCTGCGGGAGGACAATGCGGATAGTCGGTTGACCTCAATTGGACGTGATCTTGGACTGGTTGATGATGAGCGCTGGGAATTCTTTACGCGCAAATCAGCTGCCGTGAAGGCTGAACTGGAATTTTTGGAGAAGACCCTAATTCATCCAAATACCGCAGAAGCTGAACGCTTGAACATGCTGTTGGAGAAACCAATCAGTAAAGAATACCGACTGTCAGAATTATTAGCACGACCGCAGTTGAGCTATGCGGCGCTGTCTGCGGTTATTAATAAAACCCCGGAAAAGGCAGACTCAAACGAAGATTCTATGTCGCAGCGGATAGAAAAGCAGGCGCGCCAGCAAGCCGATATTAAAATTAAATACCAGGGCTACATCGAGCGACAATCAGAAGAGATTACTCGCGTCAAGCGACAGGAAAACACAGCGATCCCGCTGGAGTTTGATTACACGGTAGTGCAAGGGTTGTCTGTGGAGCTTACACAAAAACTTGAAGCTGCCAGGCCTGAAAATATCGGTAGAGCGTCGCGACTGCCGGGGATGACACCAGCCGCCATTTCACTGTTGTTGATTTATCTGAAAAAGTTTAGAAGCACGACTCGAAAAGCTAGTTAAGCAAGTGACCTAAACTTTATTTGAATGCACTGCGTTCAACTTCCCTTTTATATGTCTCTTAACACTCAACTATCCAATGGATTGGCGGCGCTGAATCTGCAGGTTAAGGCAGAACAGCGGCAAGCGCTGATTCGTTATCTGGAACTGATTCAAAAGTGGAATCGCAGTTTTAACCTGGTGGCGAATAGCAGCGACCAGCAGTTACTGAATAAACACTTACTAGATTGTCTTGCAGTGACCCCCTATGTGAGCCTGAACGCTGGCCAGAGAATACTCGATGTCGGATCTGGGGCTGGATTTCCTGGAATCCCTTGGGCGATCCTTTACCCCAATACGCGTTTCGTTCTGCTTGATAGCAATGGCAAGAAAACCCGCTTCCTGTTTCAGACTAAGACCGAGCTGCAGCTGGCCAATGTGGAGGTGGAGAATTGTCGTCTGGAGCACTATCAAAGTCCTGGGCAAATTGATATTGTGACCAGCAGGGCATTCGCTAGCCTGGCCGAGACACTGGAAAAAGCACGCCACTTGATGACGCCCGGAACCAGTCTCTTGGCGTTAAAGGGGCGCTATCCAGCCGCCGAGCTGACTGCGCTGCCGCCAGACTGCAGGGCGCGTTCCGTCACAGAAATTCAGGTTCCCGGCATTGACGGTGAAAGGCATTTGGTGGAAATAGGAACCAGCGCTGAGAGTGTTCCCACAATCGATCCCACAATAGGGTAAACTGTCTCCAACGAAATTGAGATGGCGAATCATTAAAGATCGGCATCAATTAATCAGGAAGTCAGATTGAGTAAAGTACTGGCCATTGCTAATCAGAAAGGGGGTGTGGGTAAAACCACTACCTCGGTAAACCTGGCGGCATCTCTGAGCGTGACGCGCAAGAAAGTCTTGCTTATTGATATGGATCCACAGGGAAATACCACCATGGGTTCAGGCGTCAACAAGAACGAACTCGAGCTCTCGATCTATGACTTGCTCACAGGTCAGGCTCAATTCGACGAGGTGGTCATTCGCCCTGAAGAATCAGATTATGACTTGTTGCCTGCCAACGGGGATCTGGTGGCGGCTGAAGTCGAGCTGATTGCCCTGGAAAACCGTGAACTACGACTCAGGGAAATCGTAGAAGCGAATCGAGAGCGTTACGATTTCATTGTTATTGATTGTCCGCCGTCACTGAATATGTTGACCATCAATTCCCTGGTGGCCGCAGATGGGGTAGTGATTCCCATGCAGTGCGAATACTATGCGCTGGAAGGTTTATCGGCGCTAATGGATACGATTCGAGCGATTCAGGAACGCATCAATCCAACGCTGAAGATCGAAGGTATTCTGCGGACCATGTACGACCCGCGCAATAAATTGACCAGTGAAGTCAATGGGCAGCTATTCAATTATTTTGGAGATGCGGTATATCGGACCGTTGTACCGCGCAATGTGCGTCTTGCTGAGGCGCCAAGCTATGGCAAACCGGTAATTAAATATGACCGCCAGTCGCGCGGCGCCATCGCCTATCTGGCCCTGGCGGGAGAACTACTCCGACGCGATGATGAGTCAGCCAGGGCGTTAAACTAAAACACAACTTCAGGCCACCATGTTAGTGACCGCTCACTTACCTCCAGGGTTCCTGAGGCTTTACCTGATATATGAACGATAAGAAGAAACTTGGCAAAGGTCTTGATGCGCTGCTTTCCACTGGCAGTACGCAGACTATGGCTAGCCTGCTTGGGGGCAGGCCCAGGGAATCCGACGCAGCCCCACCTGCTGCTGCCCCGGACAAAGATGGTGATCTAAAGAATATCCCGATTGACCTCATTCAGCGCGGTAAGTACCAGCCGCGGACGGACATGCATGAGGAGGCTCTGGAAGAGCTAGCCGCATCGATAAGGAATCAGGGGGTCATGCAACCCATCGTGGTTCGCCCTATCTCCTCCGAAAAGTATGAAATCATCGCCGGTGAGCGCCGCTGGCGCGCCACGCAAATGGCTGGGCTCGATACCATACCCGCTATCGTAAAACCGGTCGGCGATGAAGCCGCCATCGCCATGTCGCTGATAGAGAATATCCAGCGAGAAAACCTCAACCCCATCGAAGAAGCCATGGCGCTGAAACGTCTGCAGGACGAGTTTGAGCTGACCCAGCAGGAAGTTGCCGATGCGGTGGGCAAATCCCGTGTCACTGTAACCAATCTGATCAGGTTGATTGGCCTGCATATTGATGTGCGCCGCATGCTCGAGCACGGCGACCTTGAAATGGGCCATGCCCGGGCCCTGCTGTCCTTGCCAGACGAGCAACAGACGCAGGTCGCTCGCACAGTTGCAGGTAAGGGCCTGTCGGTCCGTCAAACCGAAGCACTGGTTAGGCGTCTCATGGCAGGCAATTCAACGCAGCCGGCCGGCAAGATTCTTGACCCGGATATCAAAAACCTGGAAGACAACCTTGCGGATAAACTAGGTGCCAAGGTGATGATTCAGCACAGCGCCAAAGGCAAAGGTAAGCTGGTAGTCAAATACAACAGCCTCGATGAACTTGACGGGATTCTTTCCCACATAAATTAGTCACACACAGGGCTTCTGGCAGCGTTTTTTCAAAACCCGAAAGCCCATTTTATCTGCCCTTTATCTCCTCTTGATCAGCCCTGTTATTAGCCCCTATCCGGGCCTCTACCTTACCCCCGCACAGGGCCCTAAAACCCCGGTGTTTAAAGGCGAAAATTGATACTGGGACGTAGTTGCGATAGCCCATCAAAGCCCCTATAATGCGCGTGCTTTGAGTCTGGTGGACTCAAAAAGCACTGACTTTTTCGGGGATTCAGCGTGTTAAGCCCGCTGTCCACACCGAAACGGCAATACCCAAACTGGCGAACCTGAAAGAGAGCTGGCGTCCGTATTAATCGTGACTACTATTAAGGCTCCTTCCATTTCTAGCATTATCGGCGGCCAAATTGGCGCAGTGGTTCTGTTGGCTCTGATCGGTTTCGGTTTATCAGGCATACAGACAGCTCTGTCTTTAGGACTTGGTGGTCTGATCTGTTTTATTGCCAATACAGTGTTTACGCTGAAAGCCTTCAAGTACCGGGGTGCTTCCGCCACTGAG
>Ga0181560_10006677_pt1 | contig 10009 bp, 6 predicted proteins | sample 011ome_20_FD_133751 | JGI IMG/M metagenome (GOLD analysis project Ga0181560, IMG submission 133751) | Coastal salt marsh microbial communities from the Groves Creek Marsh, Skidaway Island, Georgia - 011509CT metaG (megahit assembly) | ecosystem: Environmental > Aquatic > Marine > Intertidal zone...
CCCCTAATGTCTACTCACTTCGATCCGGTATCTGAGGCTCACGATTTACCCACGCGGGGAAGTCAAGAAACGACGAACGCGCTCGTTTTGGTTTTTCGTCACGTCTCGATCGCGCGATCAGTTCGAGGAAAGTCGCGAAACCTCCCGCTCGACCAATACGCGTCCAGAACCGCGCACGCGAAACGTCCTCGTGAACGGACGACTCCCGCCCCTCGCCGCTGAGTCAGTGCGCGCATACAAAGCACACTCGCGACAAACGGGGTCTCGACGCGCGTTCGCCGGACACTTCGTCGCGCGTCGCGCACGACTTTGCACAGCGGCGCTCGCACGGCGCGCGGAATCTGCCAAGATCACTCCCGAGATTACTCCGGACCCCACGCGGGCGTTCGACGCGACGGTACGGCCACGCCCGTGCGCATCCGACTTTTCGCGGCCGGAAAGATCGCTCGTTTAACGGGCTCCGCGAAATCCGCCGTAGGTTCCGCCCGGCGCGCGCGCGCGCATCGGGAGACGAACGCGCGCGGCACCCGCCGGGCGCGCGTTTCGCGCGGGTCGCGTACTCGTCCGTCCGTCGACCGCGCGTCCCGCGCGGTCCCGCGCGTCTCGCGCCGCGCGCGCGCCGCGCAACGCCGGACCGCCGCTTTCACATGCCAAGTGCGGGGAACCACCCCGAACGCTTCAACGAGCTTCGAGAAGCCCCAGGGTTTACCCTTTGAGTTATTTCCCATGAAAGTTTGCATTTCGCGACCTTTCGGATTTCCCGAAACCGAAAGGAATGACAGAGGAATGAAAGGGGAATGTTTTGGTTTCAGCGGGCAATAACTCCCCGGTCGCGCCTCGAAAGACGCGATCGGCGCTCCTCGGACTCGGTCGAAACTTCGCGACGCGCGCTTTTCCGTCGGTCGTTTTCGTGAAGATTCCACGCCTGACGCCCTCCCCCCCATTACGCTCGCGCCGCAGCTCAAGATGGTGGACGCGTACTCGCCCAACTTCTCGCTCGACGGCCTCGGCCTCGATCTGAGCGCCGTGGGAAGGTACGATCTCTGTCCGCGCTCGGGCGCGCGTCGACGCGCGCCCTCCCTTTCCCCCCCTCTCGCGCAAAAGCGCGTGCCTCGAGTTTTTTCGCCGCTCCGTCTGGGAATCACGACCCCCCTGGCGCTGCGCGCCCGCCGCGCGCCTCCGCTGACCCGCGCTCCCTCGACTTCCTCGACACGCAGGTCACCCCTCATCGGCGGCCTCGACTCGCTGATCCACAACGACCACTGGAGGTGCGTCGCGCCGCCCCGTCCCCGCCCCTCGCGCGAAACCAGACGTTGGCGAAAACACAAAGCCGTGACGTGGGGCTCTCGAAACTCGTCGCCGGGGAGTTATTTTCGCCCCTGTGCGTCAGATCCGACGCGGTTGGGTTATTGAAAAAGGGTTCAGGGTGTTGATCACCGCAGCGTCGTCGACGCGGCGGTGAGAAAGTCGGACGCGCGCGGCGCTCCGAGACGCGCGGAGGCCCTCCGCGTCGGCGCGCGCGCGCGTCTCCACCCGCTCCCTCCCGGGCCACCGCGCGTTTACACGTCTCGATCGCTCGCGTTCGCTTCCGTTCGCGCGTGACTGACCGACGCGACCCCCCGCGCGCCGCCTCGCGTCTCCTCCGCGTCTCGCCGCGTCGTCCGAAACCCCAGCGCCGAGGAGGAGAAGCTCTTCGAGAACTCGCTGGCGCAGCTCGGCGACATGGACGGCGAGGACCCGTTCATGGCGTTCAACGCCGCGACCATCCCCGGTAAGAACATGATCGGCTTGAAGCGTCGGTTCAACCTGCTGCAGGAGGATGTCAAGAACATCGAGAGCGGCCGCGTCCCGCTGCCGCACTACGAAAACGACGAGCCCGTCGCCTTCGCGGGCGTCGCGATGCCGGCGGTTTCGGCGCGCCCGTCGGGCTCGGCGACGGCGACCGGCGGCGGCGCGAACGCGAACGCCCCGACCGCCAAGAAAAGCACCAAGGCGCCCGCCGCGAAGACCTCCGAGCAGGAGCGCCGCAAGGGCATCCCCTGGACCGAGGAGGAGCACCGCCTGTTTTTGTTGGGGCTGACGAAATTCGGCAAGGGCGACTGGCGCTCCATCTCGCGCAACTTTGTGGTTTCGCGCACGCCCACGCAGGTGGCGAGCCACGCGCAGAAGTACTTCATCCGGCTCAACTCCATGAACAAGAAGGACAAGCGGCGGAGCAGCATACACGACATCACCAGCGTCGCCGGCGCCGGGAGCGGGAACGGCGCGGGCGCCGTCGGAAACGGGCGCGGACGCGGCGGCGCGACGCAAAACGCGACGCAAAACGCGACGCAAAACGGGGGGGCGTACTACGTGCGAAACGGGTACATGGCGGCGCCGGGGATGGTGCCCTCGTACGCGCAGCAGTCGCACATGTGAACGTCGTGTGAACGTCGTGTGTCGCAGCACGGATCACAGCGCGCGTCGTCGGGATGCGACGTGAAGACGATTCGCGCCTCGCGCGCGCGCGAGGCTCGTCGTCTCGCGACGCGCGCGTACGCGGCGACCATTTTTTTCTCTCTTTTCTCAAAAGGAGAGCGCGATTTTTTTAGTGAGGCGCCTCACTAAGTGAGACGCCTCACTAAGGCCATTTTATCAGGGGACTACGTAAGGGCGAGCGCGCGGGTGACGGCGGACGACGCGAGACGACGTCTCGAGAAAGAAAGTCGTCGCGCTCGAATCCGCGCGTGTACAATTTGGGGTTGGGTGCAGAGCAGAGACCGGACGTCCTACCTGCGGGGCGGTTTCGGTCCGAAAAACGCAACTTCGGCGGCGACGCGCGGAGCTCGGTCGATTGTATTAAACGACGGGTTCCCAGCCGTGCCGAAGACGCGAGCTTCTTTTCCACCGGGAAAGAAGCTTCGACGACAAAAACAAAGAGAGCATCAACGCAAGCAGAGAATCGGCGCGGCTCGTGTACAACGACGCGCGAAGGCGGGGGGAGCGAGACGGAGACGCGCGGGCGCCGCGAGCCGGACGTCTTTCGTATCATGAAAGACGCTCGGCTGTCGGGCTCGAACGTCCACTCCACGTGAACGGCTCACTCCGAACGACTTCGCGCGATTTAATGAAGAAAAAAAAAGACGTGCCGATCATCATCACACGAAAAACCACCCGGTTCGTCGACGCGCGCGCCTCTCGTCTCGTCTCGTCTCGAAACTCACGCTCTCGTGACCTTCGCGGCCAGCATGTCGGTGACCGCCTTCTTGCCCGCGCGCACCTGCGTCTGGACGCGCTCGATGGCGGCGCTGGATTCGCTCTCCAGCTGCGCGGCGCGCGCCGACGAGTCGCCGCTGCGCGAGCGCAACAGACTCTGATAGGTTTCCTCCCTCTGCGCTCGGTACGCCGCGATCTCGGCGTCAGCCTCCGCCTTGGCCTGCCGCAAGCGCGAGGTCTTCTCCGCGCGCGCCGCGGTCACGATCGCCTGCGCCTCCTGCTCGGCCGCGAGAAGTTTCTGGATGCCGTCGTGCGAGTCCATCGCGGCGACAGGCGCGCGGACGCGCCGAGGGGGGCTCCGCCTAAAGCGCGAGCGACGACGCCCTCCGCTGGGATCTGGCGGGGGACGCGCGACTCGCGAGGCCGGCTAGAGGGAAACGCGAGCGAAAGGCTCGCCCCTTCGCGCCTCTTCGCGCGGGCGCCGTCGGGGACTCGAGGAGGCCCGCGAAGTGCGTTCCGCGACGCGACGAATGCGGTGGACCGCGGCTCTCGCTTGAACATCTCGTGATATGGAACGCGTTCTTTTCATGCTTCTACGTAAAAATCGAAAACATTGGACTAAATGCGCGCTGCGACGAAATTTCGTGACTCTTTGCAGTACCCTGCTGTACATGTATCCGCTCTGTCGCGCGGATGAACACGTCTCGGCTTTTTGTGGGTCGATTGGTGCGCCCGCGACGCACTCGACGACGTCGCGCGCACAGTACCGCAACGATGTCCGCCGCCTCTTTCACCGTCAAGCCCGTCATGCAGGTGTGTGTCCGGCCCGGCTCGTCAGCTCGCGCGTGCCGCGGCACGCTCGCCGCGTGCCTCTCTCCGTTTCTCCGACGCGACGCGCGGTCTGGACACCGCCGAGCGCATCACTCACCGCGATTCCTCCCGCTCCCGCCGTCGTTCCCGCAGGTGACGCGCCAGTTCGCGTCCCTGGGCAACACCTTCACGCAGAAGGCCGCCGCCGCGCCCGCGAAGGTGGACACCACCGTGCAGAGTACGTACCATCGCATCGCCTCGAGACGCATCGCGGCGCGACCGGCGCGCCAGCTTTTCCGCTATAGATAGGGTCATAGGGTTTTGGTGCCCACCGAAACGGCGTGACACTGTGTGGCTTTTCAGTCTCGCGAAAACGGAAACGCGCGTACGCGCTTTTTCTCCGCGATAAGAGACGAAAACGCTGACCCGCCACCGCCCCTCGCTCGTTCGTCTCCGCCGCAGGCATCCACGGTAAGTCCGGGCGTAAGTGCATGTTGACCGGCAAGAAGGCGAACAACGGCTGGACCGTGTCGTTTTCGCACATCCGCAACAAGAAGCTGCAGGGCGTGAACCTCCAGTACAAGCGCGTGTACTGGCCCGAGAAGCAGCGGTACATCCGCCTGCGCATCTCCACCAAGGCGCTCAAGACCATCAACAAGCTCGGGCTGGAGGTGATGGCGGAGCGCGCCGGCCTGGACCTCGAGTCCCTGCCGTACACCGACGCGGACCCCGCGCGCAAGGAGTGGCTCGTGGAGAACGGCGCGGCGCCCACGAAGAAGAACAAGCGCGCGCCGCGGGCGGGCCCGAAGAAGCTGTACATCCCCAAGTGGAAGGAAGCGCGCATGGCCAAGCAGGGGAACGCGGGTACGGAAACCAAGGCGTTCGCGGAGCGCTGGGGCATGGAGGTGGCGTGAGAAACGTACTCGAAACGTATTCGAAACGTATTCGTATTCGCGGCTGTTTCTTTAGGCGGCGCGTCTCTACGCGAGACGCGCGCGCGCGCGCCGCCGACGGAGGGAAGGACGAGGGAGCCGTACGTAGTATAGACGCTCATTCCTTTCGGCTCTTTCGGCGCGTGTGACATATTCTTTTACACCTTCTTTTCTTTTTATCGGAACACGCGCGCCGCGCTACAGTACGTCCTCCAAACCAAAAAAACAAAAAGGGGCTCCTCTTTACCCCATGTACTTGACACAAAACTCGGCGCCCGTCTCCGCGTCGAGCCCGAGGTCGGCGGGTCGCGCGCCGGCGGCGACGGCGACTTCCGCGACGGCGCGATACTCGAGCGGGTTTTGCGTCACCGCTTTGGTGAGCGCGTGGTCGATTTTCTTCGCCGCCGCGTACGCGGCGCCCCACGCGGGGTCGTGACTCGGCGCGGTCTTTGCGTTCGTCTCGTCCCTGCGCGACGCGAACGTTTCGAACGCGCCGTCGGCGTCGTCCACGGCGAAAGACACGCCGTAGGTGTCGTGCGTCGCGAGTATCGGCGCGGCGTCTCCGGCGCGCACCGCGAATTCTTCCAGGTACTGCACGGCTTGCTGCCAGGTCTGGCCTTTCGTGCCGTCGTACGGGGAGGTGGACAGGGTGATGGCGTTCCCGCGCTCGTCCACGCCGAGCTCGAGCTCGAACCAGAACGCCACGGCGTTACACACGCCGTCGGCGACGATCGGCGGTTTCGCGCGCCGCGTCTCGGGCGCGAGCGTCTCGGGCGCGACGTCGTAAAAGTCAAACGCGAACGTCTCAAACGGCGCGCTCAAAGCGCGCCACTTCCCTCGGTTAGCGTCGCTCTCCAGATCGATGCCCTCGTACTCCTCGCGCCAGCGCCACCGGTTGGCGTGCGAGAAATCAAACACGAACGAAGTTTCACGTTTTTCACGTTTCGTCACGGATTCGTCGTCGGCGGCGTCGGCGTCGTCGCTGTCGCGAGTATCGAAGCCGCCGAGCTCCACCTCGGTTTCCCCGAAGCGCGTCTCGATGAGCTGCGCGAACATCCGCGCGCGCGCCGGGACGAGGACGTGATTTTCGCGGAGCAGCCTCGAGCGCGCGTAGGCGATGACGTGCAACGCGCCCTCGCCGATCAAGCCGCTGTCGAAGATCTCGTACACCATCATATCCGCTTTTTTCTGCATCTCCGTCGGGACGCCGTCCGGTTTCAGCGCGCCGTTCAAAGGCAACGCGCCCGGAAGACTTTCGCGCGTCAGCACGTGCCGCGCGTCGCGGTGGAGGCAGTGGATCGCGCCGGCGAAGCCGTTGACGCACGCGATCTCCTCGCCGACGTCCGTCATGTGCGCCGAGCGCTCGATCGCCGTCACGTGGTCCGCGCCCGCGCGCGCCGCGAACATCGCCAGCAGCCCGGAACCGGAGCCGGCGTCGATCACCGAGCACGGGCGGAGACTTTTTTTGTCATCGAAAACGGAACTCGGATTTGGCGATCCGAGTTCCGGAAGCGCGCTCTTTTCCGAGAAGACGTTCGCGCGCTTCACGCGCCCGACGGCGCACGCGATCGCCCGGTCGTACGCCTCGTTGCGCCCCGCGTCGTTGAGCATGTCGTAGTGCCACGTCGGTATGGCGCCCGTGCGCGGCGTCACGGGCGGAGGCACGGACGCGAAGAACACCTGGTCGTCGTCGCGGCGGACGCGCAGAGGCACGGTCTCGCCCCGCCGCACGAAGACTTCGTCCAGGTACTGCGCGGCGAGGCCCCACGAGGTGGCCGTGAACGCGTTTCGCGACGATTTGTGAAATCGATCTTGTGAAATCGGCGGCGGCGGCTCGGCGCTGCGCAGGACGTCCCCAGAGTGCCCCATGTCCGCCTCGAACCAGAACACCACGGCGTTCCACGCGCCGTCCTTCACTACGGGGACGGAGACGTGGAAGTCCTCGTCCCACGACGCCGCGCCGTTCTCGGCGTGCTTTTTCGAGTGAGCGTCGAACTGCGCGTCGGAGTCTCTGCCTTTTCGGCTCTTCGCATCACCGTTATCACCGTTCGCGTTCGCCGAGTGTTCCGCCGTTTTCGCGCGCAGTCGCGCCTGTAGGTCCAGCTCAAACACCTCGAACGCGTCCGACAGCACGACGTGCGGCTCGCGTCGCGGGTCGAAGCGCGCGGTTTGCGGGTGCCACCTGTAGGCGTTCATCGCGCGCAGGTCCAGCCCGCGCACGCTCTCGACGCGGATCTGCGCCAGGCACGCGAACGTTTTCAGGCGCCTGGGGGCCACCAGCGCGTCGACAGACGCGATTCCTTTGCGCGCGACCGCGTCGATCGACCGCACAAGGCGCATGCCCAGCCCGCCGGCTCGGTCGAGGCAGTCCACGAGCACGACGTCCGCCTCGAAACCGCGCGCGTCCTCGACGGGGTCCACCGCGTCGATCGGCTTGTCGAGCACGGTCACCGCGCCGGCTTTGACCAGCCCGCGCGCTTCGTTCGCGCGGCACACGCCGCGCGCCGCGCGAAAACAGAACGGGCCGCGCTCGACCGACAGCGTGTGCGCGGCGCCCGCGGCGGCGGCGCACAGCGGCAGCACCCCGGGACCGCCGCCGGAGAGGCAAAGCGCCGAGACGCCTTTTTCTTTGTCCCCAGCCTCCGCCGCCGGGCGCCGCGCCTTCTTCGCCACCAGCCTCTTCGCGGCACGCGCGTACGCGCGCACGCGCTCGGCGTCCCCCAGCGCCGCGAGCGACGTCTTGGGTGCGGCGAGCTCCGCGAGGTTCTTGAAGTGCGCCAGCACGCCGGCGCGCCTCGGGTCGCCGTCGAACCGGCGCCGGTTCAAAAACGAGAGCCGCGCGTTGGGCGCGAACGTCGGACGCCAGTCTTGGTCCTCCACGTCCCACTCGGGGCCGGACATGGTCTGGCGCCAGCGCGCCAGCGTCGCTTCGCGGTCGTCCGCGCGTCGCGCCGCGCGCAGCCTGGCCGCGAACGCGCGGCGCTTCGCGAGCTCCTGCGCCACGACTCGGCCGCGCGCGTCCTCGCTCTCCGCCTGCGCGACGGCGAGAAGCTCGAGGACGCCGTCCAAAGTCGCGGCGTGCGCGGCGTCGCCTCGGCTCGACGACTTCTGCGGCTCTGATGAAGAAGACTCCTTCTGCGGCTCTGATGAAGACTCCTTCTGCGGCTCTGATGAAGATTCCAGTGGCGGCTCTGATGGCGTCTCTTGCAGGCCCACGCCGGTCATGAGCCTGGCGCACGTCTCGAGCGAGGCGGCGGCGGCGTGCCACTCGCCCGCCGTCGCCAGCGCCTTTCCGAGCCGGTAGTGCGCCTTCGGCCACGCCTCGTCCAGCGCGACGCACCGCACCGCGTCCGCCACAGCCTCGTCGGTCCGGCCCAGCGCCAGGTACGCCGCGGAGCGGTTGCTGCGCAGCGCCTTGTCGTCCGGGGCGCCCGCGAGTGCCTGCGTGTAGAAGCGCGCGGCGTCAGAAAAGCGCGCAGACGCGAACGCGTCGTTGCCGAGCTTCTTGCTGGCCGCCACGGCGTGGCGCACGAGCTCCGGGGGCACGTCCGACACCGAGACGCGCATCTCCCGCTCGATCGCGGCGAGCACGTCCGCGGGGAGCTCGGCGGCGGAGGCGGCGAGGCCCGAGAGGGGAACGCCCGAGTGGGCTGTGTCGGGGACGGGGACGTTCGCGCGTCTCATCGTGTTCATACACGCGGAAGCGAGCGCGCTTCGCGGCGAAGGCGCGGTGACGTGACCGCGAGCGATCGTGGGGATCGCGCGTCGAAGCGGAGCGACGGGCGTTCACGCGCTCGTGGCCGGACGAGGGTCGGTTCGCGGACACGCGGTGCGTGTGCGTGTCAGACTCGTCGATGCGTGCCACGCGTCGAAGCGGAGCTCTCGCGCGCCGCGCGATGTGACGCGCGCGACGCGTGCTCTTCCCGCTCTCGATCGTTTTCTTCGAGAAAAAGGCGTTTCTTTTCCGATCGGGAGGTGGGGAGCCGTTGCCCCTCGGTGTGCGGAGTCGGCGATTCACGTCGGTCAACGCCAGACACACACAGCTGCCCGCGCGCGCGCTCGGTGCTTTGGGAGCGTTTCGCGTGTCATCATGGACTCCGAGGTGGCGGAGAAGGCGCGGGGCGTGTTCGCCGCGCTCGCGGTGCGCGGGCGGCCGTTCGAGGAGGTCCTGGCGAGCGACTTCGCGGACTGGCGCATGTTCTTCCGGTTCGTCAAGGATGCGTCGGCGGATCCCACCACCGCGCTCGGCGAGCTGAACGCCACGAGCTTCCTGGGGAAGCACGACATCTCCATGTCCGCGTGGGGAAAGAGCGTCAAGGAGCGCTCGCTCCTGTTCAAGGAGGAGTTCGAGAAGTTCATGCGCATCGAGCGCGTCCGCGAGGCGCTCGCGGCGGATCTCGGGGTTGAGACGCCCCCTCTTCCCTCGGCTTCGAACGGAGACGAATCCGTCGCCGCCGGCGACGTTCAAAAAAACGACGCGTCACCTCGACTCGCGGCCAGTCCGCGCGCGCGCATGGCCCCCGACGTTCCCTCCGCCGCGCCTCCACCCCGCGCCGCGTCGTCGCCGCGAGGCGCGACGGCGTCTTCGACGCCCGCGAGCGGCGAAGCCGCGACGAAAAAAAACGCCGCGGCGCCGGCGCCCGCCGAGCCTGGCACTGTGCCGGCGGCGTTCCACCGCGAGCGCGTCCTCGCGTACCTCGACGGGTTCAAGACGCTGCTTCTGGATCTGCGAACCAAGGTGGACGAGATCGCGACCGCGAGCGTGCTCACGGCGGGGGGCGCCGTCGAGCGCGCGGACGCGCGCCTGGAAACCGCGCTCGCCAGAGTGGACGCCATGGTGGAGGAGGAGTCGAGGATGGCGAGATGACGCGATGACAAAGACGCGACGCAGACTCTCGAGCGCGCGACTAAAACAACGCGCGTATCTATAGCGAGTCACGCGCGCGCGATCGAGTAACGCGATACGAACAAAAGTGTGATGCTATATATCACCGAACGTGTGACTGTTACAGTACACCGTACATGGAGAGATACTACGCTTGGCGGCGTCACGCGCCGCCGTCCTCGTCGAG
>Ga0181560_10006681_pt1 | contig 10006 bp, 12 predicted proteins | sample 011ome_20_FD_133751 | JGI IMG/M metagenome (GOLD analysis project Ga0181560, IMG submission 133751) | Coastal salt marsh microbial communities from the Groves Creek Marsh, Skidaway Island, Georgia - 011509CT metaG (megahit assembly) | ecosystem: Environmental > Aquatic > Marine > Intertidal...
GCGCTGCCGCGCCCGCGTGGAAGTTTTCAGAGTCACGTGAGGTTCTGAGCGCGTACGAGATGGGCGCGCCAGCGATGCGGTCCCCGATGGCGGATACGAGCGCGACGGAGATGTGGCCCATGACACTGTTGACTGTAGGGCCTACACGTACACGTACACGAACTGTTCCAGAACCAGAAATATCATGGAAACTACTGTACACGTACAGTACACGTAGTTGTAGTTGTAGAGCTGCGCCGGCGCTCGGGGCTGCGCCCCTCCGCGGCGAAGCCGATCGTGCGAGCGGCGTTCGCTCGCCGAGAGCTCGTCGTCTTCTTCATCGTGCGTTCGCGCGTGCGTCGGGGACAGCGTTCGCACGAGAGCGGAGCGCGCGCGTGTCGGAAATGAACGCAGTTGTCAGCGACAGGACGAACGCCTGCGAACGCGAACGTCGCTCTCGAATCGGCCGCAAAACCAGCGAAAAGCACCCGGCGAACTTCTCGATTTCCGCCGCGAAGTTCGCGCGAGCGACGCCGGATGCGGTACTACGGCGGCGAGTACTTTTCATACTAAGATTGCATACGGAGAAGCCAATTCCCCGGTTTTGGTTTTTTTTAAAAAGGGCTTAATAAGTTGTCCGAACCAGAAATATCGCCGCGGACGATTTCATCACCCGACCTCCGGTATCAAATTCCCCTTTCAAGCCCGCTTGAAGCACTCGGAATAAACGGCGTTGACGCGACAGAGGCGAGGGTCACGGTCAACCCTTTCCTCCAGTGCGGTCGCGGGTCGCGACCAGAGGGAGACGCGCCGAGGACGACGCGGTGGCTTCGTCGTCCGTCGCGCTCGCGCGCGCGACTTCGGCGTCGGCGTCGGCGTCGGCGTCGGCCACCCCGCGCGCGCGATCGTCGGCGTCGGCCGCGTCGTATCAGAAGGATGCGCGCGCGCCTCTTTCGTCGCTCGCTCACGCGCGCCCGTCCCCCGCGCGACTCCGCTCGCGCTGGATCTCGTCGATCGCCCTCCGCCGTATGAGCCTCCGGCCGTAGTGCGCGACCGCCAGCGCGCCCGCGGGCGCGGTGCACACGATCGCGAGCACGCCGAGCGACAGCACCGTCTTCCCTCGATCGTACGCCGTCTGCGGGGTGAATTCGATCGATCGCGGTCGGGTGTTCATCGGTCAGTCGAACGGCACCGGTCGCGGTGAAACGTCACGTCGAAAGGGAAGCGCGCGTCGTGAAGAGAGAGAACGTCCTCGAGAGACGACGCGCGACGCGCGAACGGGAGGGATCGCACGTATGGCGAGCAGTCTGAAGAGAGAAGAAGAGAAAAAAACGCGCCTCCCCGGCGACGCCGCCGCTCGCGACGGCGGCGTCCAACGGAATCGCGCTGAGGGTAATTGTCCATACGAAGCGACGTCGGGGTGGAGTTGAAAGGCGTCAGATGGAGGAGTTGAAAGGCGTCGAGGTCGTGGATCGAAAGCGAGGGGTGGTGGGCGGAGAGATGCGACCGCCGGGAAGTAAAGTCCTTAAGGATCGGCGTTCACCGCGCCGACGCGGTCGTACGGGGACCAATGTGAATACAGGAGAACGCGCCTCAGCGCAGCCTGGACCGTCGCCTTCGGCGTCCACGCGATCGCGAGGAACGTTCGCTCGTGCGACGTCAGATGCCCGCCGCCGCCGGTGGAGGCGTACGCGGTGACGAACCGCGCGAGCGAGCCGCACGCTAAGGGCCGTTCCGTACGAAGCGACGTCGGGGTGGAGTTGAAAGGCGTCAGTTGAAGTTGTGAGGCGTCGAGGTGTGTCGGGATTGAAAGCGAGGGACCCTGGGCGGAGAGAGACGCCGGGAAAAGTCCTTAAGGATCGGCGTTCACCACGCCGACGCGGTCGTATGGGGACCAGTGTGAGATAGAACGCGCCTAAGATGAGAAACCCCCACGCCGTCTCCGCGCCGTCCTGCGACGCGACGCGATTTTTTTATTGGTCGTCGGAGGAAACGGAGGAACGGGATTGGTCAATACGCCGACGAGATTCGCTGACGTGGAAGAAAGTGAGATTGAGAGAGAGAGAGATGGAGAGATGGAGAGATGGAGAGAGAGAGACGCGGGGTCGGTGACGGTCGGACGACGCTACACGCCCTGCCGCGTGGAAAGCGGTCTCGACGCGCGACGGACGCACCAACGACGAAAAGTCCACAGACGCGCCGATGAGAGAAAACAACGCCGGCTCCGCGAGCTGAGGGTAATCGTCCATACGAGCGAATGTCGGGGTGGAGGCGTTCAAAGGCGTCAGAAGCGGAGTTGAAAGGCATCTAGGGCGGGTGTTGAAACCGGGGGGTGGGCGGAGAGATGCGCCGGGAAAAGTCCTTAAGGAGCGGCGTTCACCGCGCCGACGCGGTCGTACGGGGACCGGCGTATAGAACGCGCCTGACTCCATATCACCGCGAGGGGTTTCTCCGCGCGCGTCGACGCCGCGTCCCCGTACATTCGCGCGGCGAACGCGCTGGCGAGTATGACGCCGACGCTCGCGCCGCCGGTGGCGTCGAGGTGCGACCCGAGGAATAAGATGGACTGCGACGTCGTCAGCAGCGCGAACGCGCGCGCGTCGTCGACGTCCTCGCGCGCGGCGCGATACGAACCGTCACCGTTCTGGGGGCGGGCGGAACCCGAACCGTCACCGTCGCTCACCACGCTCCCGTTCACCACGCTCCCGTCCGCGTCCTCGTCGTCGTCCTCGTCCTCATCTCCGCGCGGGAAGAGCGCGCCCAGGCCCAGGCCGGCGACGACGCCGACGACGACGCCCGCGAGCAACGCGACGGGCGCTTTCCAGGCCGCCGTCGTCGGATCCGTCGACCCGTCGATCACGCTCCTGTCGATTCGATTGGTTACTGAGTGTATCAGATACGATATGATTCGCTGACGTGGCGCATCGTGTGGTCGTCGTGGATGAAGAGGAGAATCGAAACGAATCGAATCGAAACAGAATCGAAACAGAATCGAAACGAATCGAAACGAAACGAAACGAAACGCACCACGCGACGTTGAAAGCGAGGTGTGGGCGTTGAAAGCGAGGTGTGGGCGGAGAGATGCGCCGGCAAAAGTCCTTAAGGAATGAAGTTCACAACGCGAACGCGGTCGTATGGGGACCAGTCTGACGCACCACGCGACGCCGAAGCCGGCGATGGCGTACGTCACGTCCACGCTCGCCGCGGTGACGCCGATCGTTGCGAGCCCGTCCTCGCCGATGCCGCCGCCGCCGCCGCCGCCTTTCGGGTCGTCTCCTCCTTTGGGGCTTCCGATGGTAACGCGCCCGCGCCGCGCGTTACGAGGGGGGCTCCGCGACCCCTCCTCCCTCCCGCCGCCGCCGCCGCAGAGGATTTTTTTCCTGTCCTCGTCGTACTTATGATAGGGCCATTCCATACAAAAACAGTCCACCGGTCGTCAGTTGAAAGGGGCCCACGCGATCAAGTGTTGAAACCGGGCGATGGGTGAAAACGTACGTTTGTATACTATAGAACGCACCTTAAGCAACGACGGCACGACGATCGCGGGCGACAGCGCGCCGAAGAGGAACCCGACGACGACGCAGTACCCCCACGGCAACCCAACGCACGCGCGCGTCGTCAGCGTCACGACCACCACCTCCGCGGTGCTCGGCGCGAGCGCGAGCCGCGCGACGGGCCCGCGCAGACGCGCGATGGCGTCGAGGTCGAGCGCGATCCCCGCGCGGCTGATGAGATGACAGGACCATCAGATTCCAACATACGAAAAGTTTGTACACCGGTCGTCAGTTGAAAGGGGCCCACGCGATCAAATGTTGAAACCGAGCGGTGGGTGAAAAACTTTTGTACAGAACCGGACGCACGTGAGGATCACCCCGAGCGCGGCGGTGCGCATCCACGCGCTCGTCTCGTCGTTCACCGCCTCGCCTACCGCGGGCCCGATCCCCGGAAGGTTACGCAGCGCGAATCCCGCGACTGAGGGCCATTCCATACAAAGCGATGTCGGGGTGGAGTTGAAAGGCGTCAGGTGGAGTTGAAAGGCGTCGAGGTGTGTCGGGATCGAAAGCGAGGGACCCTGGGCGGAGAGATGCGCCGGGAAAAGTCCTTAAGGATCGATCGGCGTTCACCACGCCAACGGGGTCGTACGGGGACCGGTGTGAGATAGAACGCGCCTAGGTGCCCGAGCAGCGGCGGCGTCGGCGGGAAAAGCGCGCAGAGACGGCCGAGCGCGGCGGCGGCGACGTAGAGGACGAAGACGGCGAAGACGGCGCCGCGCGGCGCCGCGGACGCGCCGAGGGCGAGGTACAGGACGCATCCCCAGAGCGTCGCGGCCGCGAGCGCGAGGGCGGCGTCGCGCGAGCGGCTCGGGGAGGTGAGCCAGGTCAGAGAGCGGGCCGCGGCGGCGGCGCCCTCGCGCGGCGGCATCGTCGCGGCGAGTCGCGCCGCGCGTCGTTGTGTCGTCGGATATCGGAGAACGCGAAAGGACCGGAAGGGTGCCTCTTCTGTGCAGCAGAGGGACCACTCATCGACATGCGACGCGTGCACGCGTGTTTCTCGTACGTGTACAAGTACGAACAAGTCGTTCGTATGTGCTTTTAGTTTGAATCGAATACAGTTCTGTTGTCTCGGACGGATAGACGGAGGAGCACTGGAGAGACCAGACGGGCGCGGCGCGGCACTCTCGATGACCGCGTCCATCGCGCCCCACCGCGCGTCCCCGCGACATCGCGCGCCGTCGCCGTCGTCGTCGCCGTCGCCGTCGCCGTCGCCGTCGCCGTCGCGTCGCGCGTCGAGACCGAGACGGACGACGACGACGACGACGACGACGCGCGCGGAGCGGCGAGACGACGCGTCGTCGTCGTCGTCGTCGACGCTCAGGTGCGTTCTATACACTGGTCCCCATACGACCGCGTTCGCGTGGTGAACGCCGTTCCTTAAGGACTTTTGCCGGCGATTCTCTCCGCCCACCCCTCGCTTTCAATCCCCGCCCTCGATGCCTTTCAACTTCAACTGACGCCTTTCAACTCCACCCCGACGTTCGCTTGTATAGCCTCAACCTGTCGCTCCCTCTCGCCATCGTCGACGCCGCCGCGAAGAAGCTCCGAGCGGACGTCGCCGCCGCGACCTCCGCGCCGCCGCCGCCGACGTACGCGCGCCCGCCGACGCTGCCGATCGCGGGGAACAGCGTCGACCTCGTCGGCGGCGGCGCGGAGACGCTCCTCCGATGGGCGAGGCGCTACGGCGTCCAGGAGGGGCTGCACGAGGTGTCGATGCTTCAGGCGCGTTCTATCATACACACTGGTCCCCATACGACCGCGTTCGCGTGGTGAACGCCGTTTCTTAAGGACTTTATCTCCAGGCGCGTCTCTCCGCCCAGGGTCCCTCGCTTTCAATCCCCGCCCGCGATGCCTTTCAACTCCGCTTCTGACGCCCCTGAACTCCACCCCGACAACGAATGCTTTGTATGGACCCTCGACCCTCAGAAGCGCGTGTTTCACGTCACGGACCCGACGATCGCGAGGGCGCTGATGTACGACGCGAGCGCGACGTTCCCGGACCGCGGCATGAGCGCGGTCGCGAGGTACTTCCGCGAGGACGCCGCGGGGTTCGTGAACACGAAGGGCGGGCGGTGGATGAGGTGCGTTCTATTTCACACCGGTCCCCATACGACCCCGCACGCGTTGTGCTCGCCGATCCTTAAGGACTTTTCCCGGCGTTTCTCTCCGCCCACCCCTCGCTGCTTTCAATCCCGACGCACCTCGACGCCTTTCAACTCCGCTTCTGACGCCTTTCAACTCCACCCCGACGTCGCTTTGTATGGACCCTCGACCCTGAGTTACCGAAAGATGGGCACCGCGAGCGTCAACGGCGGCGCGTTGGATCGACTCGCGGGGAAAGTAACGGACACGTCCGAGGCGTTAGTCAGGAACTGGAACGCGCGGATAGACGATACGTACGGGCGCGAGAACCCCGAGAACGGCGGCGTCGAGGTCGACGTCGCGGACGCGTCGCAGGCGGTCACCCTCGAGGTGATCCACGAGGCGTTGTTCAGGCGCGTTCTCTTCTGTCTCGCACCGGTCCCCGTACGACCGCGTTCGCGTCGTGAACGCAAAAATTCCTTGAGGACTTTACTTCCCGGCGCGCGGTCGGTCGTTTCTCTCCGCCCAACAACCCCTACAACTGTGTTTCAATCCCCGACCTGCGCGATCCCGTTCAACTCCACCTGACGCCTTTCGACTCCGCCCACCCCGCGTTTCGCTTCGTACGGACGATCCGACGCGCCTCGACGCCTTGCGACTCCGCTTCTGACGCCATTGAACTCCACCCCGACGTCGCCTCGTATGGGCAATTACCCTCGTCAGCGAATCCATCGACGTCGTCGACGCTGACGATCCCGACGGCGAAGCCGCGACGCTGAAGCGGTCGTTCCGCGAGTACAACGTCGCGAACCAGGACCTCATGAACGACGTCCTGCAGATGTACCAGCGGTTCGACACGACCGAGGTGCAGAGAAGAGAGATGCACCGATCGCGGCTGAAGTCGCACTTCGCGAAGCGGAGCGACGAGCGCCGCGCGTTGATCGACGCGGGGGAGGATTTCAGGCGCGTTCTGTCTCACACTGGTCCCCATACGACCGCGTCGGCGTGGTGAACGCCGATCCTTAAGGACTTTTCCCGGCGTTTCTCTCCGCCCAGGGTCCCTCGCTTTCAATCCCGACACACCGCGATGCCTTTCAACTCCTCCATCTGACGCCTTTGAACTTCACCCCGACGTCGCTTCGTACGGACCCTCGACCCTCAGCGTGCCGAAGGACCTCCTGACCGCGCTGCTCACCGCGTCTGACCCCGACACCGGCGCGCCGCTGACCCAGGTGCGTTCGAGTCACACTGGTTCCCATACGACCGCGTTGGCGTGGTGAACGTCGATCGTTAAGGACTTTTGCCGGCGCATCTCTTCGCCCACCCCTCGCTTTCAATCCCCGCCCTCGACGCCTTTCAACTCCAACTGACGCCTTTCAACTCCACCCCGACAGGACGAGATCGACCTGACGCTGACGGAGATGATGGTCGCCGGGCACGACACGACGGCGGCGACGGTGGCGTGCGCGTTGTGCGCTCTGTGCGCGGCGGCGGAAAAGTCGGATCCGTACGAGGCGCGTTCTACTGTATTATCTCACACGCGCTGGTCCCCATACGACCCCGTTCGCGCGGTGAACGCCGATCCTTAAGGACTTTCGCCGTCGTTTCTCTCCGCCCATCAGGGTCCCTCGCTTTCAAGACCCGACCGCGATGCCTTTCAACTCCACCCCTGACGCCTTTCAACTCCACCCGCCCCGACGTCAACTCGTCAGGCGTCCGCGCTCGCGGACGTCGTCGCGGAGATCGACGCGTTTTGCGACGCCAACGGCGGCGCGCTCCCGCGGACGACGAAGGTGCGTTCTGTACAAAAGTTTTTCACCCATCGCCCGGTTTCAACATTTGATCGCGTTCCCTTTCAACTGACCGATGAACTATTTTTGTATGGAATGGCCCGAAGGACGTCGCGAGCCTGGTCTTGACCGAGGACGCGATGAAGGAGGCGATGCGGCTGTACCCCGCCGTGCTCGTCGTCGTTCGAGAGGTGCGTTCATATTTATTACACCGGTCCCCGTACGGCCGCGTCGGCGCGGTGAACGCCGATCCTTGAGGACGGACTTTTTTTCCCGGCGGATCTCTCCGCCCACCAGCCCTCGGTTTCAATACCCGCCCTCGGCGCCTTTCAACTCCGTCTGACGCCTTTGAACTCCACTCCGACGTTCGCTTCGCTCGTGTGGACCCTCGACCCTCAGGCGGAGGAGCTCGGCGACGGCGGCGATATCGTCGTCGAGCCCGGACCAGACGATTCCGCCCGCGGGAGGAGAACGATTCGCGTTCCCCCCGGGACGGGCCTGTGGATGTCGCCGTACGTGTACGGCCGCCTGCCGAAGTGCTGGGGCGAGGATTCGGACGAGGCCGTCGCGCGGTACCGACCCGAGCGGTGGGCCGCTATGCGCGAGAACGGCGAGAGCGCGCCGGACGCGTACATGCCGTTCGGCGGCGGCCCGCGCGTGTGCCTCGGCTCGCGGTTCGCGACGTTGGAGGGCAAGGCGCGTGCTATCTCACACTGGTCCCCATACGACCGCGTTCGCGTGGTAAACGCCGATCCTTAAGGACTTTACTTCCCGGCGCTTCTCTCCGCCCAGGGTCCCTCGCTTTCAATCCCCGCATATGATACCTTTCAACGCCGCTTCTGACGCCTTTCAACTCCACCCCGACGTTCGCTCGTACGGAACGGCCCTAAGACGCTCTTAGCGGCGATTCTGCGCAACTTCGAGTTGGAGTTGTCTCCGGGGCTTCGACGGCGGATGCGCGAAAACGGCGGGGAGCTGCCGGTTACGTACGCCGCGGGGTTGATGACGTTTCCGGAGCCGTTGCGGTTGATCGCGCGGCCGCGGCGGCGGGAGTGAATTTTAGGTGAGATTTTTGGTTTTAATCTCAACCAAAAATAACAGAACTTGTACTTCCGCGGAGGATATTTCTGACTCGTTACTCATACAAAACGTACACGTACACTACAACTACTACATCGCTCGCGCGTGACGTGGCCGGCCACAATCCGATTCCGCGTCGAAGCTCTCTCAGCCATGGAAATCCATCCGGCCGGCGTGAATTAGTGCTTTTTCCACGCGACGCGACGTCGCCGCCGTTCCGCGCACTGCGACGCGCGCGAGCGAGACGACGACCGCGCCGCCGCCGCCGCCGCGCACGCACGCCGCCCGCCCGCCCTCGACGTCTCGCGCCGCCAGCAATCGCCGCGATGGCGTCCACCGCGGACGTCGCGCTCGAGGAAAAGAACGACGACGCGAAGTCCTTCCGGTCGCTCAGCTTGCGCGAGGCGAGTTCTGGTCATCGCACCGGTCCCCATACGACCGCGTTCGCGTGGTGAACGCCGATCCTTAAGGACTTTTCTTCCCGGCGTGTGTTTCTCTCCGCCCATCACCCCTCGCTTTCAACGCCCGCCCGCGGTGCCGCCATTCGACTCCACCTGACGCCTTTCAACTCCACCCCGACGCGACGCGACGAAACGTTGAAAAAGAGCCACGGCGGCGACGACGAGAAAGGCCGCCAGGTCGTCTCCGCCGCGGACCTCGAGCCCGTGCGATGGATCAAGCCGAACGTCTTCCAGCAGCTCGTCTTCGCGCAAGCGACGCCGCTCATCTCGCGCGGGCAAGTCCGCCGCCTCGAGCCGCACGACCTCTGTAGGCTCCCGGAGATGGAATCTCAAGCGCTGTGGCACGCGTTCGAGCGCGACTGGGCTGAGGAGCGAGAGCGAAATCCGGATAACCCGTCGCTCGTGCGCGCGTGCTTGAAGGGGTCGAGGCCGACGTTCGTGGGCACGGGGATTCTGTACGCGATCGCGCAGGCGTCGCTGTTCAGCGGGCCGGTGCTGCTGCAGCAGATCGTGAAGGCGATCGAGTGCAGGCGCGTTTTGATTTGATTCCTCACACTGGTTTCCATACGATTCCGTTCGCGTGGTGAACGCCGTTCCTTGAGGACTTTATCTCCCGGCGGGGCGGTCGTTTCTCTCCGCCCGACGACTCCTCGGTTTCAATCCCCGCCTGCGATATCTTTCAACTCCACCCCTGACGCCTTTCAACTCCACCCCGTCGACCCCGCAGAGAAAACGGCGGCGACGGGTGCGCGTCCACGCGACAGATGTACATATACGGGTTGATCCTCACGCTCGCGGGGGTACTTCAGTCGTTCTGCCAGGCGCAGAGCGACTACGCGCTGCAGCGGCTCGGCGTGCGCGTGCGGAACCGGCTCATGTGCGCTCTGTATCGCAAGTGCCTGAAGCTCTCGCCGAAGGGATTGCAGGCGCGTTCTGTGCAAACGTATTTCACCCACCGCCCGGTTTCAACATTTGATCGCGTGGGCCCCTTTCAACTGACCGGTGAACTACATTTTTTTGTATGGAATCGCCCGCTTGCAGGAGGCCTGCAAGCGGGCGA
>Ga0181560_10006687_pt1 | contig 10004 bp, 9 predicted proteins | sample 011ome_20_FD_133751 | JGI IMG/M metagenome (GOLD analysis project Ga0181560, IMG submission 133751) | Coastal salt marsh microbial communities from the Groves Creek Marsh, Skidaway Island, Georgia - 011509CT metaG (megahit assembly) | ecosystem: Environmental > Aquatic > Marine > Intertidal zone...
CGCTGCCTCTCGGCGAATCGCTCGTCGAGCATCGCGTTTGGAAAGGCCTGAGAGAACAGGTCTCGCTAGGGGTCAATGGAGAGGTCGTATTGACTTTGCCTCGGAGCAGCGCTGAGCTCAGCCGATCCATCGAAGTGGAGACGCCGCTTATGGCGCCGCTGCGCAAGGGAGACACCGTTGGCCGAGTTGTGCTGAGCCGAGATGGTGAGTCAGTGGCCGAGATCCCTCTGGAAGTGCTCGTCAGTGTTGAGGCCGCTGGTTTTTTTGCGCGTTTGTGGGACACCATCGTGTTGTGGTTTCAGGGCCTGTTTGGTTAAGCCGGCATGACTGTCGATCCTCCCAAGATCGTCTTTCCCTGTTCGTATCCGATTAAGGTGCTTGGCAGAGCCGGGGACACGTTTCGTGCCACGGTGCTGGGTGTTTTCGATCGCCACGCTCCGGGTTTCCGTCGGCAAGACGTGGTGATAAAAGATTCAAATAAGGGCACTTTTCAGTCCATTACCGTCACCATCGAAGCGCAGAGCGAGGCGCAATTGCGCCTGATTCATCAGGATCTGATGGGTACGGGTTTGGTCTCGATGGTTATTTAGTCGCATGCAGTTCCAACGATTGGGCGTGGTCGAGTTCGTCCCCACTTTGGAGTCGATGAAGGCGTTCACGGCGACCCGCACGAGAGAGACTGAAGACGAGATTTGGCTGTTGCAGCACCCCCCCGTTTACACACAGGGGTTGTCTGGCAAAGCCGAGCACGTGTTGGATGCGGGTGATATTCCCATTATTAATATCGATCGTGGTGGCCAGGTGACCTATCACGGCCCCGGGCAGTGGGTCGCGTACATTCTTTATGATCTGCGGCGAGCGGGAATGAACGTTCGCGAACTGGTAGAGCGCCTTGAGATGGCTGTGATCAATCTTTTGGCCGACCACGGCATTGCTGCTCGCGGAGACCCGGCAGCAAGGGGTGTTTATGTGCAGGGTAGGAAGATCGCAGCCATTGGCTTGAAGGTCAGCCGCGGACGGAGTTACCACGGCTTGTCACTTAACGTCGATATGGACCTCGCTCCCTTCTCGGGCATCAATCCCTGCGGATACGAGGGGTTGGAGGTGACCTCTGTCGCGAGGGAGCTGGGGGTGAATCAGGCCTTGGACACGTTTGGTCTCGGCGAGCAGCTGCTGGTGCACCTCGAGCAGGCCTTGTCCCCGAAAGCCTGACGATATTCTCATGGACTGGCATAATCCGGCGTCCTCGTAGGAGCCGCCATGTCTGACTTACAGCGCGACATCGATTCTCGCCGCACTTTTGCCATCATTTCTCACCCGGATGCGGGCAAGACCACGATGACAGAGAAATTGCTGTTATTGGGTCAGGCGATTCAGGTGGCGGGATCGGTAAAAGGTAAAAGAGGTCCCCACGCGACGTCGGATTGGATGACGCTGGAGCAGGAGCGCGGTATTTCCGTGACCTCATCTGTCATGCAGTTTCCGTATTGTGAGCGGTGGGTCAATTTACTTGATACGCCGGGTCATGAGGATTTCTCGGAGGACACCTATCGCACCCTGACGGCTGTGGATTCTGCGTTGATGGTCATCGACGGGGCCAAAGGCGTGGAAGATCGCACTATCAAGCTTATGAACGTATGCCGCTTGCGTGATACGCCGATCCTGACCTTCGTCAACAAGCTTGACCGCGATATTCGTGACCCTGTGGAGCTGGTTGACGAGGTAGAGGCGGTACTGGGTATTGCCGGCGCCCCCATCAACTGGCCCATAGGCATGGGGCGGGAGTTTAAGGGCGTCTACAACCTTTATACCGACACGATTCATTGCTTTACGACCGGTGTGGGCGCTGTGCTGAGTGAGGAAATAGTCATCGACGGGCTCGATTCGACCTCTGCCCGGGACCTGCTAGCCGATGATTATGATGCCTTCGTTGAAGAGGTCGAGCTGGTGCGTGGCGCATCCCATGAATTCGATTTAGATGCCTTTTTGGCGGGGCAGTTAACGCCAGTATTTTTTGGTACTGCATTGGGCAATTTCGGTGTGCGTGAAATGCTGAACGATTTCGTTGAGTGGGCGCCTCCCCCTCAGTCCAGGGAATCAAACGAGCGAGTTGTCGAGGCGTCCCAAGCCAACTTCACGGGCTTCGTTTTCAAGATTCAGGCGAATATGGATCCCAAACATCGAGATCGGATCGCCTTCATGCGCATTTGTTCCGGGCGTTATGAAAAAGGGATGAAGATGCGCCACGTCCGCATAGAAAAGGATATACGCATTGCCGATGCCGTGACTTTTCGCGCGGGCGACAGGACGCTGGTGGAGTCCGCCGTGGCGGGGGATATTATCGGCCTACACAATCATGGCACGATCCAAATAGGCGACACCTTTACGACGGGTGAGGCGATTCGCTTCACGGGGATTCCCCACTTCGCCCCCGAACTTTTCCGCCGTATCCGGCTCAAAGACCCGATGAAAGCCAAAGCGCTGCAGAAGGGGCTGCAGCAATTGTCAGAGGAGGGTTCGACTCAGGTCTTCTCGCCACTGAACAGTAGTGACCTGATCGTGGGTGCGGTGGGTCAACTGCAGTTCGACGTCGTCGCCTATCGATTGGCAGACGAATACAAGGTTGAGGCCATTTATGAGCCCATTAATGTCTACACCGCACGATGGATAGAAGCTGCGGACCCCCGCGCGCTTGAGGAATTTCGCAAAAAGGCCGCTGAACATTTGTCCGAGGACGGTGGCGGTTACCTGACTTATTTGGCGCCGACCCGAGTTAACCTGTCACTGATGGAAGAGCGCTGGCCGGATATTAGGTTTTGCGAAACTCGGGAGCATTGAGCGCAGTCAAAGTAGCGCCTCGATGTCCGCAGCGATGTCCTCAGGTTTGGTCGACGGTGCGTAGCGCTTGACGACTTCTCCCTGTTGATTGACCAGAAACTTGGTGAAGTTCCACTTGATGCGCTTGCTGCCCAGTACGCCCGGCGCTTGCTCTGTGAGGTGGGTGAACAGAGGATGACTTGCTGCGCCGTTGACATCGATTTTGCCGAACAGTGGAAACGTTGTCTGATAATTCATCTCGCAAAATGATTGAATTTCCGACTCGGTGCCCGGTTCCTGTGCTCCAAACTGGTTGCACGGAAAAGCGAGCACCGAAAAGCCCCGCGTGCCATAGCGTTGTTGCAGCGATTCAAGGCCTGTGTACTGGGGGGTAAAGCCGCATTTTGACGCGGTATTCACAATCAACAAAATCTGCCCCCGAAATTGGGCCAGTGATATTTCCTCGCCGTTGGCGAGTTTCGCTGAAAAGTCGTGAGCGGTGCTCATTGGCTACTCCATTGATGGATTACGAGAAAAAGATGGGAGAACTTGAATATTGCCGATATCTAGTTGGCGAGGTACGTCTCCAGTTCAAAATCGGTCACCCGCCGCTCGAATTCTGTCAGTTCCTGTTGCTTCAGTTCCGAGAAGGCCCTCTGAAAGGGTGCGCTCAGGTATTCGCGCACCCTGTCAGAGCACGAGAAGCGGCGAATGGCATCGGCCATGTGGCTTGGCAAGTGGCTGTTGTCTGCATCGTCTGTCCAAGCATTACCCGCAATCGGCTCGGGGGCTGTCAGATCTTGCTCAAGACCGACCAGAACGCCGGCCAGCAGTGCGGCAATCGCCAGATAAGGGTTGCTATCGGCGCCGGCCACACGATGCTCTATTCGAGTTGCCGCGCTAGGGCCTGCCGGAATTCGCAGCGCGGTTGTTCGGTTGTCATAACCCCAATTGGGCTGAGTGGGGGCGTGGTTCCCGGGCTGAAACCGCCGATAGGCGTTATAGCTGGGTGCAAAAATCAGCTGGGTGTCGGGCATTAGGGCAAGGCAACCGGCGACCGCCTTATGTAAAAGCGGGGTTCCTTCTCTCGTTCCGCTGTCAAAAACATTGCAACCCGACTCGTCCAGCAGGCTGCAGTGCATGTGCATACCATTACCCGCTTGGTTCTCCATGGGTTTAGGCATAAAGCTCGCGAGTGTGTCGAAGCGCGCCGCGACGGCGCAGATACCCCGCTGCATCCGCACGACCTGATCGCAATACGCTAGGGCGTTGTCGGAGTAGGCGACATTGATCTCATATTGTGCGGGAGCGGCTTCCTTCAGCACCCCTTCGTAAGGCAAGTGCTGTACGGCAAACGTCTCTCTCACTACTTCGAGTAATTCAGCGTGTTCATCGAGTGCACCCAGCCCATAAAGATTGCCGCCGGTGAGTGACTCATCGGGAAGCGCTTCTCTAAGTGGTTGGCCATCGGCGGGACGATTGAACAGGTTGAATTCTAGCTCGATCGCAACACGCGGGTAGAGGCCGCGGTCAGCCAACGCACCAACGACCCGGCTCAGTACTTGACGTGGGTCCCAGAAGGAGGGCTCACCATCCTCCCGGAACATGGTCAAGACGACCTGTGCTTGATCGATCCCTCTGGCGCTAAGGGATGGGGCGAGCGAGCCTTCCACTACCCGGCACCAGCCATCAATAGCTCCGTTTTCAAGACAAATGCTGGGGACATCTCTCCCCCACATATCCTGAGCGACCGCCGACTCCGGCAACTTGATGCCCTCCGTCAGTAGCGAGGACAGCTTGTCCACGGGCAGCCATTTACCCCTAGCCGCGCCGTTACAGTCTGTGATCAGCGCCTCTATCATTTCGATATCGGGATACTCGGCGAGCAGTTTTTTTGCTTCAGAGTGCATGATGGATCTCTTCCTCGAGGCGGCCGAGTTTACCGTCGTGTCGGGCCTCTCACCAGTGAATTGCTGCCGCGCGCCGCGAGTTTTTCCATGCTGCGTGGTGTTACCCCGAACCATGCCCAGTGGGGGAGTGGCTCGCCCCTGCCGCCATTGCCCCGGCCCCACTGCTGGCACCCATCAGTTTGGCTTTTTGAGTTTGCATTCCCGTAGCAGGCCCGTCTAAGACGTCATCACGTGTTGCTAAACTTATCTCTCCTGCAGGATCTGCTGAATCTGATGGACGGCCGCGTCCGGTGTGACCATTTCGGTTTTACCGTCCGAACGTCGGGTAATCTCGAGGTGTCCCTCGGCGAGTGATCTTTCGCCAATCGTGGCGCGTACCGGCATCCCCAGCAGTTCCATCTCAGCAAACTTGACGCCGGGCCGCTCCGATCTGTCGTCCATGAATACCGACAGACCAGCGCTGAGACATGCGGCATAAAGCGCCTCGGTCGCGTCTCGGACCGCGGCCGATTTATCCATGCCAAGCGGGACGATTGCGACGTCAAAAGGGGCCATGGCTGCCGGCCAAATAATGCCCCTGTCATCGTGGTTTTGCTCAATGGCTGCGGCGACAATGCGCGTGACGCCAATTCCGTAACAACCCATGACCATCGGCTGTTGACGCCCCTGGTCGTCGAGCACAGTGGCATTCATTGCCTCAGAGTATTTGGTTCCGAGCTGAAAAATATGGCCCACTTCGATGCCTCGACGTATTTCCAGCGTGCCGTTACCACAGGGGCTGGGATCGCCGCTGACAATCTCTCGAATGTCCGCGACTTCGAAGTTGGGCACGTCACGCTGCCAGACAGCGCCTCTCAGGTGATGACCATCCTCGTTAGCACCACAGACAAAAGCCGCCAGATTGGCGGCGCCCGGGTCAACAATGATGCGTAGTGGCAGACCTACAGGCCCGAGTGAGCCGAAGCCGGCACCCAGTTGTGCCTTGGTTTCGTCCGCGTCTGCCAGCATCAGCGGTGCGATCAGACCGGGTAATTTCGCCGCTTTTGTTGCGTTTAACCGATGATCACCGCGCAGGACCAAGGCGATAAGCTCGCCCTCCTTGCCCTTGGCCAGCAGCGTCTTGACAGAGTGATCGGCGGGAATATCAAAGTGCTGCGCGAGGTCGTCGATGGTGGTTACATTGGGGGTCGCAAATTTCTCTAGGTCCGCCGTGGGCGCATCTGTTGCCGCGATCTCATCGCTGGGTAGCGCCGGAGCCAATTCGACATTTGCGGCATAGTCGCTCCCGGTAGAGAACGCGATCGCGTCCTCTCCTGATTCTGCCAAGACGTGAAATTCGTGGGAATGATTGCCACCAATAGCGCCGGTATCGGCCTCGACCGCCCGAAAATCCAGCCCCAAACGCGAGAATATGGTGGAGTAGGCCTCGTGCATGCGCCAATAGGTTTGTTCCTGCGAGTGCTGATCGATGTGAAAGGAGTAGGCATCCTTCATAATAAACTCGCGTGATCGCATGATGCCGAAACGGGGCCTGATCTCGTCGCGGAATTTGGTTTGAATCTGAAACATATTGACGGGGAGTTGCTTGTAACTCTTGATCTCCGTCCGAGCGATGTGAGTCACAATCTCTTCATGCGTCGGACCAAGGCAAAAGGGTCGCTCATGACGATCGGTCAGACGACAAAGCTCTGGGCCATACTGCTCCCAGCGACCAGATTCCTCCCACAGTTCTCCCGGCTGAACCACGGGCATGGATAGCTCTAGCGCGCCGGCGCGCTCCATTTCCTCTCGGATGATGCGTTCCACGTTGCGGAGCACTCTCAGACCCAACGGCATCCAGTTATAAATACCGGCTGCTACGCGACGGATCAGCCCGGCACGCAGCATGAGTTGATGACTGACGACCTCAGCGTCTGAAGGCGTTTCCTTCAGTGTGGAAAGTAAGAATTCGCTGGCGCGCATGACGGACTCCAATAATGGGAGCGTCATTCTAATGTTCGAAGGTGTGGACAGTACAGCGAGTGACCGGCGAGAGATCGAGGGATGTTTCTTTGGAGAGTGCAGCGGCCGGCCTTCTGAAATATCGAAAAAAACAGTCCGAGTAAGGGTTGTTTCAAATGTCGGAGTGGTGTTGAATCCCGCCGACTGCGGTCATCCGCTGGTCTCTTACGAAATCTATTCACGCAAAAGAGGTGTTAACTCAATGGCTAAGAAAGCTACTCCGAAAGCGCCATCAAAGATGAAGGCGGTCAAGGAAAAAATGACCAAGTCGCAAATGATCGCAGCCCTGGCTGATGATAGCGGTCTGTCCAAAAAAGAAGTGTCATCGGTACTGGGTTCCCTGGAGCGACTCATTGAAGCGAGTATTGGAAAGCGTGCGGCAGGAGAGTTCACCTTGCCAGGGCTAATGAAAATCACCACTGTCCGGAAACCGGCGGTGAAGGCGCGCAAGGGTATTAATCCCTTTACCGGTGAAGAGACCATGTTCAAGGCCAAGCCCGCCAGCACGGCGGTAAAGGTTCGCCCGCTGAAAAAGATGAAAGAGTTCGCCAACTGAGCCAGAGCTGTATGGGGCTCCTCTTTTTGAGGAGCCTTTTTTACTAACGGCTAACAGCGCCGTCCTCGCAAATCCTTACACCCCTCGCGTCTTTTACTAGAACAGCGTTTACGGTAACCTCCGCGCCCTTGTAAAACTTTCCGAGTGGCCTCATTTGTTTGGCTGAGAAAAGAGTGGCGTGCACTGTGAGGAGGGTCTGTTATGCCAATCTATGAGTATTCCTGTCAGCGTTGTGGGCACTGTCTGGAAGCCATTCAGCGGCTTGCGGATGCGCCCCTGATCGATTGTCCGGCGTGCAACCAATCCAGCCTGAAGAAACAGGTCAGTGCCCCGTCTTTTCGGCTATCGGGGGGAGGCTGGTACGAGACGGATTTTAAAACCGGCGATAAGAAGAATCTTGCGGGGGAGCGCGGCGGCGCCAGCAGCGATGGTTCGACAAAGCAATCCGGGGAATCCGGATCAGGCGAAGCGGCGAAGAAGCCTGCTGAGAAGCCCGCTACACCTGCGAAAAATGAGGCCACCAAGGCGAGTTGACCGCTGACACGAGAAAAGATGGAGAGAGGCATGCGCAGCCATTATTGTGGCTTGGTTGACGAAACCCTGATTGATGAAACCGTGACCTTGTGTGGTTGGGTCGACCGTCGCCGCGATCATGGTGGAGTGATATTCCTCGACCTGCGGGATAGGGAAGGGGTCGTTCAGGTCGTTTTTGACCCCGATACCGAAGAGCACTTTCAGAAAGCGGACAGCGTACGCAGTGAATATGTACTGTGTATTACCGGCCGCGTGCGCGCCCGGACTGAAGAGACTGTAAATCCCAACATGGCCTCAGGCCGCATAGAGGTGTTGGGGAAGACGCTGGACATTCTGAGTAGTGCGCAAACCCCGCCATTTCCGCTGGATGCCCACCATGCTGTGGGAGAAGACGTTCGCCTGAAATACCGTTACATGGATCTGCGGCGACCGGAAATGCAGCGCAACCTCATTGCCCGCGCCAGAATCACCTCGGCAATCAGGCGTTACCTCGATGACCATGGGTTTCTCGATATTGAGACGCCGATCCTGACACGAGCCACGCCTGAAGGCGCGAGAGATTATCTCGTGCCCAGTCGGACCCAGCCGGGGGCATTTTTTGCCCTGCCCCAATCACCACAGCTGTTTAAACAGCTCTTGATGGTGTCCGGCTTTGATCGTTATTACCAAATTGCACGTTGCTTCCGCGACGAGGACTTGCGAGCAGACCGACAACCGGAATTTACCCAGATAGACATCGAGACCTCTTTTTTGGACGCGCAAGGTGTGATGGCTATTACCGAAGGTTTGGTTCGTCATCTGTTTCAGGAGCAACTCAGCGTCGATTTGGGAGCATTTCCGCGGATGAGTTGGGCGGAAGCCATGGAGCGGTATGGCTCCGACAAGCCGGATCTCCGGATTGAGTGGGAGTTGGTGTCGATTGATGATTTGATGACCGGCGTAGATTTCAAAGTTTTCAGCGGCCCAGCGCTGGATCCGGAGAGCCGTGTCGCTGCGCTGAGGGTGCCGGGCGGTGCCACGCTTTCGAGAAAGGAAATCGACGATTACACGCAATTTGTTGGTGTCTACGGAGCGCGCGGGCTAGCCTGGATTAAGGTGAATGACCTCGCGTCGGGGGTGGAAGGCCTGCAGTCTCCCATCATCAAGTTCATGCCGGATGCCACGGTGATGGCACTGCTGGATCGTGTCGGCGCACAAGAAGGTGACATTCTGTTTTTCGGCGCAGACAAGCGATCCATTGTGAATGAATCCTTGGGCGCCCTGCGATTGCGTGTGGCGGCTGATCTCGGTCAGGTGAGAGATGGCTGGGCGCCACTGTGGGTCGTTGATTTTCCGATGTTCGAGCGCGACGAGCGCGGCGGCCTGACCGCCCTGCATCACCCGTTTACGGCACCTTCCTGCTCCGCCGAGGTGCTGGAAGCTGACCCTGAAGCGGCGCTCTCCCAAGCTTACGACATGGTGTTGAATGGCAGTGAGATTGGTGGCGGATCGGTGCGCATTCACGATCAAGCAATGCAGACAGTCGTTTTTGACTTGTTGGGGATTGGCCAGGAGGAGGCAGAGTCCAAATTTGGATTTCTGCTCGGTGCTCTGCGACACGGTGCACCCCCCCACGCGGGGTTGGCCTTCGGGCTCGATCGTCTGGTGATGCTGATGGTCGGGGGACACTCCATCAGGGACGTCATCGCATTTCCCAAGACGCAAAGCGCGCAATGCGTCATGACCGAGGCGCCGGGGTTGGTCTCCGATCAGCAGCTAAAGGAACTATCGCTTAAGCCGCGGCGGACAGAACCCCAGTCGATGGCGTGAGAGGCTAACGATGGCCGGCCACAGTAAATGGGCAAATATCAAGCATCGCAAAGCGGCGCAGGATGCCAAGCGGGGAAAGCTATTTACCAAGTTGATTCGTGAGCTCGTTGTCGCCGCAAGAGCCGGCGGACCTGTGGCGGAGGATAATCCTCGTCTTCGCGCTGCGGTAGACAAGGCTCTGGGTGCCAATATGAAGCGCGATACCATCGACAACGCGATCGCGCGCGGGGCGGGCACCAACGACGCCGATAATATGGAGGAGCTCACTTATGAAGGTTATGCCCCCGGTGGCGTGGCGGTCTTGGTAGAGGTCATGACGGATAACCGTAATCGGACGGTCGCAGAGGTCCGTCATGCCTTTACCAAGCGAGGGGGCA
>Ga0181560_10006689_pt1 | contig 10003 bp, 5 predicted proteins | sample 011ome_20_FD_133751 | JGI IMG/M metagenome (GOLD analysis project Ga0181560, IMG submission 133751) | Coastal salt marsh microbial communities from the Groves Creek Marsh, Skidaway Island, Georgia - 011509CT metaG (megahit assembly) | ecosystem: Environmental > Aquatic > Marine > Intertidal zone...
CGGCGGAGGTCCGCCCATCGGACCACCTCTACCTCTAGGCGATACTATCGGTGCCGGCGGCGCGTCGTTGACCGGAGAAGGATCGAAACTTGGCGGCGGGGCGGCCGGTGGCTGCGCAATCGGAGGAGGCACTTGCGTTTGTTGCTGCATCGGTGGCGGTTGCGACGCCATCGGCGGCGGCGGTGGCGCAAAGCTTTGCTGTTGTTGCTGCATAGGCGGTGGCGGACCAGCGGAGTAACTCGGCGGTGGGGTCACCTGCTTTGGTGGCGGTGGCATCATGGACTGTTGTCCCCCACCCGGTGCTGGAGGCGTCATTTGCTGAAAGCTTTGATTCATACCACCTTGCTGTGGCGCGCTCGATCCGGTTGAATATGCGCTTTGCACTGGGGCATCGTCGTATTCCATCTCACTCGGAGCGAAAGACGTCACCGGCGGCGGTTTCGGTACCTCAGACTCGCGTCGTCCACCTCCACCGTACGGATCGTACGAGTTCATGCTACCACCCGGCGCGCCCGGCACGGACGGTGGGGCGTAAAAACTCGTATTCGCCGAGCCTTGCGGCGGCAAGTGCCCAGACGCGGGGGCAGGCGGCGGTGCACTGTAAAAGCTCGCGTCGGGATTTGTGGGCAGCGGAGGCATCGCTGGAGCCGACATTTGCGCCGGGGCTGGTGGAGGCGTAAACTGTGTCGGCGGCGGAGGCGGTGCCGCGGAGTAGCTCGGCGGCGGTTGGAACGGCTGTTGTTGCTGAACCGGTGGAGGCGGAGGAGCAGCAAAGGACGTGTTCATCATCGGATTCATGGGCGGTGCCCCACCACCGACACCGTAGGAAGACGGTTGCATCGGTGCAGGTTGGCTCGAATACCCGTTCGAACGAGGCTGCTGGTGATAACCTCCAGCGCTACTGCTACTCGCCGCTTTCGACTCCGAGGACGCGCGATCGATTCTTTCTCGCAACAACGCAATGTCCGCGTCTTCTCTGCCGCTAATACCCGCACCTGGTGCCATATCTAAGAGCGCCAAAGCGGATTTCAACTTGCCCGAACTCGCGAGACTTTCCGCTCTGGCAGATAAGAGTCGCGCGAAACCCGGCGTCGCTTGACTCAAATTTGCCGCTCGCGACAACACGATGGCCTTCTCGAGCAACTGCCACTGCGCCTTCTTGCTCGTAAATTTAGACGACGTCGCGCTCCCTCGCGCGCGCATGGACCAGTGCTTGACGGCGTTATCCACATCTCCCGCACACACTCTGCACAAAGACGCCTCGTGCGCCATGTTTGAGGCTTGTAACTTATCGGCGAGTTTCAGACTCAAGTCATCCCACACCTTGGCGTCTGAATACGTACACAATATCGCCAAAGTCTCTCTCCAATTCGTAATCGGTTCCGATTCTACCAGCTTTTCTAAATTCGCCGAAGCAATGGACTCCGCAAACTGTAAATACCGTCGCGGTGATCTCTCTAGGTGACGCTTTTGTGCTCTTTGCCAAAGTTCTGGACCGGCGGAGGAGGCTAAAACTAACGCATCCGCGAATCGGCCCGCTTTTTCGCACGCTTCCACCGCACCATCGTAATCGCCGACGATTAAGCATCTCTCGATTTCTCTATCCGCTGGTTCACGTTTCAACACGGGTACTGGTCTTTCTTGTTTTGTCTTTTGACTCGGGGAGAGCGGCGCAGGCATGGTTGACTTTCGAGGCGACGCTAAACCGGATTGGTTCTTCCCGTCTTCACCTAATCCGTCAAAAAACGCGTTTTCGTCTTCAACAGGAGGTGGCGGCGCAACCATTTGCGATCGTTCGTCTAAACCCGACGAGGACGTCCCCGCGGCGTCATCATTTAAAGATGCATTTTCTAAAGCGGCTTCGGTCAAGCGCATTTGTTTCGAGCGTTCCAAATTTTTCAAAGCGTCTGAAAAATTCAAATGTTCCAACATGCGTCGTCGAGCGTCGTCGGAAAACAGAATCGACATGAACGCCCACGTTTCCTTATCTTCGCTAGAAATCGACGGGTCTTTACTTTGCGCCCGCGCATCGCACAACGCTTTCAATTGTTGTTCGTCGTTCGACTTAATAGCCGCTTGGAACTCGGCGTCAATGTCGTTTTCCTCCGCGCCGTCACCTCCTTCCGAACTTCCCGCGAGCGAATCGCCACCTCTTACACCTCCAATTCTGCTCTCGTGCTCGTCCGAGACGTCCACGGTGGTAATTTTGACCACACCTGGAACATCGGCACCAAACGAGACGAGTTTACCGCCGAAACCAAACGAGGCACCCGCCGGGCGCTTCATCCATTTCGGTGCTTTGCGCATCGGTTCTCTCGGTTGTTGTTGCTGCTGATGCTGTTGCATTCCATTCTGTCCGTATTGCTGATATTGTTGTTGATGCGCGCTTTGCTTGCCGCAGTCGTTCAAATTGTGAATGCTAATGGTTCCATCAAAACTCGCCGCCGAAATTTCCCCGGCGGTTTTCTTCGACCACTGCGCGTCAAAGTTCCAGTTGGAACTCGCTGGAAATTCCGCTAAAACGCTTCCATCCTTCGCATCCCACACCAACGTCCTATTATCTTTACCGCTCGACAACAACAAATCGCCATCGTGCGGCGACCAGGCCAAAGACAAAACCCCTTTCGTGTGCCCGACGAACTCGTTCGTCGGCGCTACGCTATTCCTCAAATCCCACACTTGCAACGAACACGACCTATCGTCGTCGCTCGCCACAATCAACTGCGTCGCCACGTCTGGATTCCAACTAATCGCCGAGCATCGTCTCTTCGACTGCGGATCTACGAACGAAATCACCGGTCTTTGCCTCTTCAAATCCCACACCACGGTTGTCCCGCTCGTCGTCCCGCAACTCGCCAAAATGTGCGACACTTTCGTATTCCACTGAATTTGCGCGATTTCTCCGGTGTGCGGTCCACTCGGTCCACTCACCAACGCCGGATATTTGCTCGGTTTCGTCGGGTCGTTGATATCCCAAATGCTCAACTCGCCGTCTCGCCCGCCGCTCGCTAACAAGTTCGAGCTAAACGGATTAAAGTCTAAACCTCTGACCGCTCCGGCGTGCGCGTTTTGCAACGTCGTCAACACGCATCCGGACACCGTCCCCGCCGCGGGTAAATCCTCGTGATGCGCGCCGAAGAAACTATCGCCGCCATCGTTGTTGTTGTTGTTGCTATTCCTTTTCGCTTTGCTGCTGCTACTACTGCTTCGAATCATGGCGTTCGGATCGTACAATTGCACCGTCCCGTCGGCTAACCCGCCGGCTAAAATCCCGTGCGGCAAACCCTCGGACCGCTGATTTCCCCAGCACAATCTGTGGAACCGTTCGGTCACCGAAACGCCCGTCCCGACCACCTCGCACTCGTCTCTCATCGACGACGAATCTCCTCCTCCTCCTCCCGACGATTCGCCGCTGCTGCTGAAATTACTTTTTGAATGATCGACGGAAAACACCTCTAAACTCGCCGTCGTGCTGAACGAATCGTCCATCGCTCCGGCCACCGTCCCGCACGCGATGAGCTGCGAGAGAGGCGAGAACGACGTCGTCGCGCATCGGTGGATTGTTTTGCCCATTTTTCTTCTTTTGTTTTTGTGATATGTGAACGAGCCCGCGCGGTACAAAAATTTAACGATTCAATTGCTTTCTCTGCGTGCAGGAGGAAAGGCAACTTTTGGTTAGGGTTTAGGGTTTAAGCAAAACCCTAAACACGCGAAAAGGTGTTTCTTCGAAACTCCAAAAACGAACAAAACAACACAAAGAAAGAGAAGAAGAAGAAGTCTAAAACGTTATTAATATAATGGGAACGAAAGAAGAAGACGAAGACGCGTTGCTCTACGGCGACGTCGGAGATTCCGACGACGAGGCCAAGGAGACGATGGCGAAGCACACGAACGTTGTCGTTGGTGGTGTTAGTGGTGGCGGAGAGGGCGTCGTCGGCGGCGACGGCGACGACGAGGAGAAAGAATTGGAGATGAAAAACGACGGCGACGATGATGGCATCGGCGCGAAAGAGAAGACCAGCACTGGTGATGGTGCTCAGACGAACTACAACAACAACAACAGTAACGCAGAAAAGAACGACGAGGGCGAGGACAAGGAGAAGAGTAAATCGGTGTACGTGGCGAACTTGACGTGGTGGACGACGGATGTGCAAGTGGAACAACTAGCGAGTGAATTTGGCGTCGTGAAATCGGTGCAATTCTTCACGGAGAAGAAAAACGGGAAATCGAAAGGGTGCGCGGTGGTGGAGTTTACGACGGCACAATCGGCGACGAGTTGCGCGGAGAATTTGAATAAGAGAGCGATAGATGGGAAAGCGTGCGTGGTGACGTTAGCACCGGCGGATAGTAGTGGTAGTAACGCGATGATGGGTCCGAGAGCGCCGCTCGGGCCGCCGCCGGACACCGCGTGGAAAGGTCCGGTGCCGACGAAAGGAGGAGGAGGAGGGGGAATAGGAATGTCGACGACGCAGGCGCAGTTGAATGCGCTGCAGCAACAACAAAAGATGAAACTCTTGATGATGCAGCAGCAAATGAAAGCGAAATTGAACGCGGGCGCGGCCAAGCCGCCCGCATCCGCTCCTCCTCCAAATGCCGCGAGGAAGAACGCCGAAAGTACTCACAGCCCCGCGAACAATAATAATAATAATAATAATAACAGCAACAACAATAGTCCAACGACGACGACGACGACGACGAGAGAGCGACCGAATTCACCGCCGATGGCGAACGCCGCCCCGCACGCCGCCAGAGGACGAGGAGGCGGCAGAGGCGGACGAGGTCCGAGAAACAGAGCCGAGTCGCCTCCCGCGGGCAGAGGTCGCAAGCGCGCTCGCCGATGATTACTTCTAGCGTAGACGAGACGGTATTCTTTTTTAGTAGAACAGCTTCACACACATAGTAGAAACTCCGATTTGTCGCTTTCTTCACGCGCCCAAAAAACGCCTTCTTCTTCACCCAGGAACAAACTCCAAATTCGCCAAATAAGTACACCACAAGCCACAACAACAACAACACGCGCGCCTTTTTAATTCGCCCGAAAAAGTCACACAGAACGACAACGACTACAAAAACAACTCGATGGGTTTAGACGGCTACGTCGGCGGTTTCGAGACGCAGCAAAGAGCGAGACGGTTGCAAGAAGAGCGCGACGAACGCGCGAGAGATTTGGAAGTTCGAGCGAATAATCGCAAAGTCGCCGGCGGCTTCAACAATCAATCCTCTCTCGTGGGATTCCGAGGCTCGTCCACCGTGGAAGAGGAGAAGGCGTTCGCGAACCAATCCGTCGGGTTGTTGACGAGAGAGGAGTACGCGAAAAAGCAGGAGAAAGTGCGCGAGGAGTTGGAAAGAGAGAGAGAGAGGAAAGAGAAATTGAAACGAGAAAAGAGGGAGAGGAGAAAAGCGAAAGAGAACGAGAGGAAGAAGAAGGAGAAAAATCTGTTGAGCTTTAACGACGACGACGACGACGACGACGACGACGAGAAAGAAGAAGAAGAAGAAGAAGAAGAAGAGAAAGAAGCGAGAGAAAAGAAGAAATTAAAGAAGAGCGTGGGGATGAATCCAGACGCGGATACGTCCTACGTCCCAAACGCGCAAAACGAGCGGATGAAAGAGGAACGGGCGTTGCGCGAACAACTCGCGAAGGAGTTTTTAGAGAAGAAAGAGAAGCAAATGGAGGAGAATTTGACGGTTACGTTTAGCTACTGGTCTGGAGGTGGTGGTAGGAGGTCGGTGACGGTGAAACAGAAAGACACGGTGAGGACTTTTCTGAAGGTGGCGATGAAGGATTTGGAGGATGAGTTTAGAGAGTTGAATAAATTAAGCCCGGAAAGCATGATGTACGTGAAGGAAGATTGCATCATTCCGCACGAGTTGACGTTTTACGAACTCATTTCGAGAAAGGCGAGAGGTAAATCTGGTCCTTTGTTTCGGTTCGACGACAAGGAAGACGTGAGGTTAGTCGCAGACGCCACCGTTGAGAAGGAGGATTCGCACCCGGGGAAGATTTTCCACCGATCGTGGTACGATAAGAACAAGCACATCTTTCCAGCGTCGAGATGGGAGGTATTTGATTTCTCGAAAGATTTTGGCGCGTTTACCATTCATGGAATGGGCGAGAAAAAAGCCTGGGAGCGATAGATAGATAGACAGACAGAGATAGATAGAGAATGATAGAGAGATGATATTAATGCTATCGTTAATATATACATTGTACCATATGGTAAAAACCACTGCGGTTACCGATGAAGATGCGTTGTTCAGCGTAAACTATCGTACATCGCGTCGATGACGGACAAAAACGCCTCCTTGGCTTGCGGCCGTTTCAATTTAAACGTTGGCGTCATTAATCCGTTCTCCACGGAAAACAACTCGCCGTGTAAATGAATCCGTTTCGCGCGTTCGAATCCTTTCAGCTTTGCTTCGTTCGCGGCTTTATTCATAGAATTGAACACGGCTCTTTTAATCGTTTCGTTTTCGCACATGTCTCTCAGCGTCGGCGCGCCGCCTTTCATTAATCCATTCGCTTTCGCGTATTGCGCGAGAACTTCTTCATCTGGCACAACAATTGCAACTAAGCTCGCTTGTAACGAATCGCCGTACACGAACGATTGCGCGACTAACGGCGACCGACCGTACGCGGCTTCAATCTTTTCCGGCGCCACGTATTCTCCTTGCGCCAGTTTGAAAATATTCTTCTTGCGATCGATGATTTTTAATCTACCGCCCGGTAACATCATCCCAATGTCACCGGTTCTCAACCACCCGTTGACTTCGTCCAAACACTCTCGCGTTTGCTCGTGCGATTTGAAGTAACCGGCAAAAACCGATGGACCTCTCACGCACACCTCGCCTCGCGGATACGGTTTATCGCTTTTCCTATAATTCATCTCGGGAACGTCGTCGAGTTTGATTTCGCAGCACGGCGCCGGCGCGCCGACGTGGCCTGTGGAGAAATCGCGTTCGTTCGTTTTGGAGATGACGCACGCGGATTCCGTCATCCCGTAACCTTCAAAGACAACCGCACCGAAACAAATCCTCAAGAACTCGATGACGTGACCACCGATGGGCGCCGATCCCGAGGACATGTACCGGACGCGGCCTCCTAATTTCGCTTTCAGTTTCGAAAACACGAGCTTCTCCCAAAACGGATTCGGAGGTTTGCCGTTTTCAAACGCGTATTTCTTACTCGCGTAAGCCTTTGCGAACAACATTCGTGCGATTGGCGACCCTTCCGCGACGCCGGCGTTCACTTTATCGTAAATTCTATTCCACAGTCTTGGGACCGAACAAAAAATAGTCGGTTTCAGCGCTTGCACGTCGTCCAATAACCCGAGAACGTCGCCGCGATAAAAACCGACCGCAGCGCCACCCATAACGCACACCATAAACGTTACTCGTTCGTATATATGTGCGAGAGGTAAATACGACACGTGAACATCCCCGATGCCGATATTCAAATCGTAAGAGTACCCGGCTGCGTTGGAGCATAAATTCAAGTGCGTCAACACGACGCCTTTCGGGTTTCCGGTGGTACCGCTCGTATAGCAAATCGTCGCCACATCGTTTTCGTGCGCTCGTACTGGCGCGACTGGTTTCGCGCTACCTAAAATCAACACCTCTTCGAAAGTTTTAATAGTCACTCTCCCGTTGGCTGTTTTTGCCGGTATCGCTCCCGGCGGTCCGTTTTCGTTCCCGTACACGATGACGAATTTTACCGTCTCGCACCTGTGAATGACATTCAAAAGCGTGTGCAAAACCACTTTCGAACACGCCACTCCAACGCACTCCGCGTGGTTTAAAATATATTCCACCGCGTCCGGTCCTAGCGTATCGTACAAAGGCACGGAAACGATGTTCTGCCTCGTGCACGCCGCCTCGCACGCCACCCACTCCGGTTGGTTAATCGAATACAAACCAAACGTTTGTCCGGTAGCGCATCCCAACGCGCTTATCCCAGACGCTATTTTCTTCCTCGTAGTTTCAAAATCGCTGTACGTGTTGAACGTGTAGTTTCCCGGGGCGCCGGACTGTTTATCGATCGAGCGCGTTCTGTTTTTTTTGAGTTCATCGAGGGAAAAAAGAAGGAAAGACAGTTAGTTACAAAAATCGAAGCGACATCCACGCACAAACGTACCCTAAAAGAGGTCTATTCGGATACTTCTTAAACGCGGATTCCCAGATATCCCCGAGCGTTTTGCAATCGTCGTTTGGAAACGGAAATCCTCTCAAAAGTTGGTCTTTATGCGCCGCGTTTCGGTAGACGGTTTCCGTCGCGGAAGTCACGCCTCCTCCTCCTTTCGTCGTCGTCACCGCCACCGGGACCGCGTACGTCTCGATTGCACCCGAATACGGACCCGAAGAAGCCTGCGTATATATTTTTTCGCATCATCGCGCGGGAAAGCAAAAACCCCGAAGAAAGAACAGAGAACACGAATCGTCAGACAGAGAGACGGAGAGAGAAGACGTCGTTGCGGAAAGAAAGAAGACACGAAAGAGAGGAACACGAGGAGAGAAAGAATTCCCCAATCCGAGTCACGCCAAAGTGCAAAAGAGTAAAAAAAAAAGTAGTTACCGCTCACCATGACAAAATCGTTGTTCGCTCTCGAGTCGTTCTCTTCCACCAGAGCTCGGAATCGTTCCTCTCGCCGCTCTTCTACTTCTTCTTCTTCTTCTTTAGAGGTGCCGATGATTGATGATTTATGTGTGTGCGTTTTAACGATGAATTGGAATTGAGAAAAAATATCGTCGCTTTTTGGTGCTTTTTGTCGTCGCGTCAAAAAAAAAGAGAAGAGCGTCTGCTCGTCTTCTTCTCTCGAAAGAAAAGTCACGTCACGCGAGCGTTGAGAGTGACACAAAAGAAGAAAAGAAACGCGTTTGAGGCATGTCTTTTGTTGGAGCGACGACGCGTCTGAAACGAAGCATCGGCCAGAGAGATTTGTGGGACGTGATCGTGAACAACGACGATATTTGTTTTAAATACATTTTGCCGAAATTGGAACGCATCGATGTGAAATTCTTGCACGTCGTGAATACGGAAACGAGAGCTTTGATTAAACGATCGTCTCGCAAGAGAGAGTTGAAAAAAAGGTTCAGAGTGAGCGAGTTGTCGTCGATATCTACGCTGGAAATCGCGTGGGAGAATCGATCGTCGTGGGCGGGGACCTTGGATTGCGAGACAGAGTTCTGCAAGGAAGTTGCGAAAACGAATAGACTCGAGTTGCTCGAGTGGATACGAGGGGAGAAAAAGTGCGAGTGGAGTGCCATTACGATTAATGAGGCCTCAAGACAACGTAATCTAGAAATGGTGAAGTATTGTGTGGCGAATAAGTGTCCTATCGATAAATGGGCGTGTGCAATTGCTGCCTTATACGGTCAACTTGAGATGCTCAAATACTTACACGAAGAAGCCGAAGCGCCGTGGGACTGCCATACCGGCTCAAGGGCAGCTGAACGCGGTTATCTTCACATACTCGAATACCTTGTTGAGCGTAAATACGATCAATTTGACGATTATGTTTGTCGGCGTGCGGCTGAGAAAGGTCACTTGGACTGTTTAAAGTTCTTACACGAAACTACCAAAGCGCCTTTGGACTGGTACGTCATAAAGTTGGCACACAAGAACAACCACCAGGAATGTGTACAATACCTCCTCGACAACGACTGCCCGTTACCATCTGGTTGGCATTACCAAGACGGAACGTTACACACGCATTGGAATCATCATCATCATCTGCATTATCATGCAGTAGTGGTGGTTGAAGAATCATCATCATCATTATCATCATCATTGTCATCATCATCGTTGTCATCATTGAATTAAAAAATACATGTGATTGAATGCACGCGCCGTTCTCTCTCGCACCAACAAAAAAGCAAAAAAGAAAATACCTGTCATCACGCCGACTTCTCACGTTATTACTAACCGCAATACTATTGGCGCCCAATGAGGCTTAATTTCGCTGTGCTGATGGGAAGCGATGGATTTCTCATGGTATGAACGACA
>Ga0181560_10006690_pt1 | contig 10003 bp, 2 predicted proteins | sample 011ome_20_FD_133751 | JGI IMG/M metagenome (GOLD analysis project Ga0181560, IMG submission 133751) | Coastal salt marsh microbial communities from the Groves Creek Marsh, Skidaway Island, Georgia - 011509CT metaG (megahit assembly) | ecosystem: Environmental > Aquatic > Marine > Intertidal zone...
CATCCCGAGCGCCTGCGACAGCGTGACGTAGCAGATGTCGGTGAGCGGCGTGATCACCAGGCGCTCCTTCACGCCGAGGTACTCGTAGGAGTACTCAAAGTCCACGTCGCAGATGGAGATGATGACCGTGTTGAGCTCGTCTCGCCAGTAGAAGCGGCACTGCTTCATCCACTCGAAGTCGCTCGGGTCGCGGACGCGCTTCCGCGTGAGCTCGTCGCTCGTGTCGCGCTGGTGCACGTGCACGGTGATCACCGTCTCCAGGTTCTTGCGCTCGTTCTTGCCGAGCGACGGCCTCTGCGTGATGGTGATCATCTCCTTCAGCAACGCGTCGGCTTTCTTGTTCGCCTTGCTCATCGCGGTCTTGTCCTTGCGCGCGACCGTCAGCGCGCCCTGCATGTCCGCGGTCCAAAGGAACTGCACGCCCAGCAGAGCGATCTGCGCCGGGTGTCCGAAGACGAACTGCTCCAGCTCCTGCTCGAACACCGCGCTGTTCGCCATCTTGATGATGGACCGAATCGCCTCCTGCATGCCGTCCACCAGGCTCTGCAGCCACACCTCGATGTTCCCCACGGCCATCACCGGGTTGGGCTCTAATAGGCCGTCCACCTCCTTCACGAACTTCACGCACTCGTTTTGCTGCGAGAACATCTCCAGCATCTTCGTCTTGTCCACCTTGTCGAACGTCACCTCAGTGAGCGAGTCGAACAAACCGCTCTGGAAGTGCGGCGTCACCGCCTGCGGGTCGCTCCCGAGCGACAAAATCTCCAGCAGCGTGGGGTCGGAGACAAAGTAGAAGCGCGGGAACTCCGCGCGCTTCGTGTCCAGAAACGCGGTGAGGCTCTTTTGGCACAGCTCGAGCTGTTCCGTGAGGTGCGGCAGCGTGTTGAGCATCGTCTCCGAGCCGCAGCACACCGCCACGACGTTCGCCTCGTCCACGGCGCCGGCGACGGCTTTCATGAACGTCTTGTCGATGTTGTTGAAGCGCTTCGCCTCCAGCGGGAGCTGCTTGACGATGTCCCCGCCGGAGAAAACCGCCTCCATGTACATCCACATGTTCTGCACGATCAGCCACCCCTCGACGATCTCGGACACGGTGCTTAACTTCGCGATCCAGCCCGCGACGTCTTCTTTGAACGGCGCGCTGTACCGGTTCGTCGCCATCGACCCGAGCGCCATCTGCGCATCCTCCAGCTTCTCGATGAGCTCGGCGGTGGGCGCCATCGAGAGGATGACGTTCCCCCTCGACTTGTACGGCCCGAAGACAAACTCCTGGTCCGCCCAGTCCTCGTCGATGATTCCCAGCTTGGTCTCCACCTGCGCCTCCTTGATCGCGCCCGTCGTGAGGTCTTCGATTTCCTCCGTCACCCTCAACATGTTGGCGCCGAGCAAATCCTGCAGCTTGAACGTGTCCTCCGCTAAGTTGAACTCGACGCCGGTAACGCGGCCGAGCTCGGCCCAGTGCCGGTCGCGCATGTCCGGGCTGGAGAGCGCCTGCAGGAGCGGCAGAATCTCGAGGAAGTCGTCGATCTTCTTGCGGCAGTCCGTGTACGCAGGCCAGTCGCGCAGCGCCTTGGGCAGCTTCTTGCACTGCGCCTGGAACTGGCTCACCTGCTCGGACATCTGGTCGATGTTCGCCACCACGTCCGTCCACAGGATGTCGGCGTAGTTGTCGATGGTGGAGAGCACGTTCGTGTACAAGTCGTACAGACGCGTGAGCATGCCGATCTCCTTCTCCGTGCGCTCCATCTCGGGGTAGGAGGTGACGGGCAGCCCGAAGAGCTCCTCGCCTGAGCAGTAGTTGCGCCACTTGCGCGCGCGCACCTCGAACATCTGCGTGAACTTCTTCAAGCGGTCCACCGCTTCCACCGGGCTCAAGCCCGGCACCGCCGGGCCGTTTGCGTCCCAGTCGTCCCGGAACTCGGCGGCGTCGACGACAAACGCCTTCACCTCCTTGATCAGGTCGCGTTTGAACCCCACTTGTAAGCGGGAGAGGTTATCGTTCACCGAAATCGCCAGCGTTTTCATCTTGCCCCAGCCGAACCGCAGCTCGCTCACGGTGTCCGTCTCTTCCTTCGGCACGCGCACCTGGTACCGCGACAGGAGCGCGTAGACGTCCTCGATGGGGGTCAAGACGGCGTCAATCTCGGCTTCGCGATGGCGAATCTCGCGCAGCACGCCCATCGCGACGCGCACATCCTCCAGGTCCTCGATGGCGCGGTTCAGCTTGAGCGTCGTCTCGCGCATGTAGTCGTGGATCGCGCGAAGCCGCTCGAGACCCTGCGTGTGCAAGTTTTTGGCGAACTGCTTCTTCCACGTCGCCGCCTCGGATTTGAGCGAGTTCTTCATCGGCTGCGTCTCGAGGCTCATGGCGCCGATGTTGTGCACGGGCGCAATCTTGGCAATCTCCTCCTCGACAGCCATGTACTTCTTGAGCTCGTTCTCGAACGCCTCCAGGCTGGGCTCGGTGGCCATGAACGCCGCGTACTCGCTCTGCAAGTCCGTGAGGTACAGAAAGTCAAACTTCTTGAACGTGTCGATGTACTCCATCACCTGCGCCTTGGTGCCCTCGACGGAGCCCGTCAAGAGCAACACCGACTTGACAATCTCCTTGTCGCTGGCGATCCAGTGGTAGAAGTTCTCCACCGACTCCAGCCCGGCGGCGCCCCACATGCGCAGCGACTCGGAGGCGCGCAGTACCTTCTTCGCCGTGCTGTTGATGGCACCCTGGATCTCCTCCAGCGACGGGTTCATGGACACCTTCGGCACCGTCAGCTCGACGTCCACCCCGAAGATGGGCCGCTCGACGTACAAAAAGCCCCCGCTCGACCGCGAGCCCAGCCTTTTTTTCATCGCCAGGAACGACGCGCGCGTCGCCGTCAGGATCGCCTGGTACATCAGCTTCGCGTAGTGCGCGGTGAACTCGTCGACGACCGCCTTCTCCAACGCCTCCTCCGCGTTTTCGCGCGGCGCGTTGGCCACCAAGGCGCACAAGTCGCGCACGCCGCGCTCGATCTCGACGTTGCGCACGGCAATCGCCTCCGTCTGCTTCTTGATGTAGCGCGCCTGCTTCGAGAGAAACTCCTCGTACGTGTAGCTCTGCTCGGCGGGGAGGTTCACGAAGAGCGTCCGGGCGACGTGTTTCAGATTCGCCTCGACGCGGTTCTCGAGGACGTCGTTCATCTTCGCGATGAGCTCCTCGAGGCGCGACAGCCCGTCGTGGATCCGGTTCAGGTACCCGTCGATGTTCATCGACGTCCACGTCAACGAGTACATCCCGGGCTGCAGGCGGTTCTCCAAGTCGCGCAGGTGCGGGCCCAGCATGTCCTTGGTCACCGGCGCCGCCGTCGCGATGACGCGATCGTACTCGCGCAGCGCGTAGGAGAGCTGGTTGTAGTAGTGCTTGAACTTCTCCTCCTGCAGGAGCACCATCTTGGCGCTCTCCGGGACGTCGACGCCCATCCGCTGCAGGTACTTGGTCTCGCGCATGAGCTGCATGATCTCCTTGTCAAAGTTGACCAGCAAGTTGCCCGTCTCGGGGTGGCGCACGATGAGCGTCGCCTGCAGCCCCGCCTTGGAGTCCTCGATGGACTTGCGCCACGCCCGGAGCCACAGCGTCTCGAACGCCACCAGCGCCTTCGCCACCGTGTTGTACGTCTTCACCGTGCGCTTGCTCTCCTTGGTGCGCATGATCATCTCGTTGGCGGCGAATTTGCGCATGGGCTCCTCGATGCGCCGCAGCAGTTGCCGGGACCACATGATGTCGCCCGCGACGGGCGGCGCGTTGCGCGGCAACGCGGGCGAGTGCTTGTGCTTCTCGTAGATCTTCTGCACCGCGTCGAGGTCCAGCGCGTAGTTTTGGAAAATCACCACGTACTTGTCGTCGAGGTCCTTCTTCAGCGCGTCCCGCTTCAGGACGGATTGGAACTGCCGCAGCATGGCGAGCGCCTGCTCCGTGCTGGAGATGTTCTCGAACGAGCTGTCGATGAAGTTCTGCAGCTTGGTCTCCAGGTCGTGGATGTTCACGTTGAACTCGAGGAAGTCGCGATCGTACTGGTTCTTGGAGAAGTCCAGCAGGTCGTACGGCTTGCGCTTGAACTCCTCGGCGACGACGAAAAACCGCCGGATCACGCCCTCCATGCCGTCCATCCTGTGCTCGGCGAGCTGCGTGAACTGCACGATGGTGGTGAACATGTCCACCAGCTTGTGCAGCCGCTTCGCGAACAGGTCGAACTTCCCGAACGCGCGCTCCTCGTCGAAGTCGAACTGGCGGTTGGACGGGTTCTCGCGCAACTTGCTCCGCACCGCGGAGAACTCGGCGCGGTACCGATCCCTGAGCTCGACGACCAGTCGCAAGTTGGTCAACAGCGACGCTTTGGGTTGGTTCCACAGCGTCCCGGCCTCGTTCAAAAACTCCTTACACACGTGAATCATGCGGTTGGTGATTTTGTGGAACAAGCGCGTCATGCGCTCGCGCTGGTGGAAGTACCGGCACACCGCGTACATCATCTTCACGGAGTTCATCAACGCGGGGACGCCGTCCAAAATCTTGCGCACGTCGCCCACGTACATCGGCTCGAGCGCCTTTTCCAGCGTCGTCAGGTACTTGACGTTGTCCTTGGACTCGTTCGCCGCGTCCGTGACGCGCATGTCGATCAGCTTCCAGCGCTTGTGCGCCGCGGACCGAGCCGCGCCGCACACGCCCAAAACGCAGCGACACTCGCGGCTCTTCAGCTGCTCCATCACCGAGTTGAACTTGGCCATGCGCGAGCGCCAGTACTCGAGCTCGGTATCCGGGCCACTCTCTTCGGAATCGCGCCGGCCGCCCGAGCTCGCCTCCTCCGCCGCGCCGGCGTCCAGCAAGTGTTCCGTCTTCTCGCACCAGTCCTCCAACACGCGCTCCATGTCCCCGGCGATGGCTTTGTCCAGCGCGGCGTCCGCGAACGCCGACGCGCGCGTCTCCATGCCCGCGTACTTCGTCGGCGGCCTGGCGAGCTCGACGCCGCCCTGCAGCGAGTGCGCCGCCTCGGCGAGCGTCGCGCCGAACTTGGCGACGCCGCGCACAAACTCCTTGGCGCTCTCCTCCCGCGCCTTGCCCCAGGTAGCGGAGTGTTGCGACTTGAGCACGGGCGCGTACAGGTTCGAGATGAGCGCGCGGAACGATTCCAGCGCGCCGCCGCGGATCTCACCCACCAAAACATCCTGCTCGCACCCCTTCTCGCCGACGCCCTTGTCGTTGACGCGAACGAAGTACAGCGCGTGCGAGCTCGGATCCAGCGCGGCGTTCGCGCCGTCCGTCACCACCAGCCGCCGGGCGGGCGCGTCGCCGCGCGGCGCCGCCGAGTCGCCCGAATTGATCTGTCGCGTCGTCGGCGGCGCGTCCGCCTGTTCCGACTGGTAGTAGAAGAGCAGCGTCTTCGCGCCGGTCGGCTCGTAAAACCGCCGCACCGCCGCGTCGTGCGTCCTGTCGTGAAGTGCGGTCACGAGGAGAGACGGGAATCGTCAGCGGAGAGAGAAGGAGGGGTCGTGTCCGCGACGCGGGCGCGAGTCCTCGTTTGACACGTTCAGATGTTCGACGGAAGCACGGTTCGGGGGCACCGCGCGACGGTTCGCGCGGGGACGCACTGTAGGCCCTGCTCGGCTTCCTCCGGCGGTATGCCGAACGATTGCGCCACCTGTCGATGGGTACGGCGGGGGTTTTGGGGTTTTGATCGCGGAGGTCAGTCTCGAAGTCTCGCGGGGACGGACGATCGCGTCTCGGTCGATGCCGATCGCGCGCGTTCGCGCGGAACGACGGAAAGACGCATTTGTGCCGGAAACGCGCCGGAAACGCGCCCGGCGACGCGTCGGCGACGGGCGCTGACGCGAAACGACGCGCGCGCTCGTCCAAAGGCGCATCAAGCGCGGTGACGCGCGTGTGAAAACCACGTACCTTGCCCGCGATGTACTCGTGCCTCGGGTCCGCCATGGTGCCTCACGCGATGCCAAAACAGGAAAAAGCGTGGTTTTGTTCGCCCGCGCAATCGGCCGGGGAGCGCGCCCCCGAATCGGTCGCGACGCCCGCGACCGAGGTTAGAGCACCCGAGCCGACGCCTGTCGCTCCGCACGAGCGAGAACGCCGGTCGACGCCGCCGATACCCGCGCCGCGCGTCTCGTGGCGCCTGCTTCTGCTCAGCAGTTCCGACACCGATACGTACATCGCCTCCGAGAGCGCAACAGCGATTTTTCGTTTCGCTCGTGAAGTTTTTTTTTCGCCCGCGTGCGGTTCGGTTCCGCGACCTTGTCGACTTCGAAGGTCGAAGGGAAAATTGGAATTCGTCGGAGCCGCCTGCAGTGGATAAAATAGAGTTGATCGAGATGCGCGAAGGCACTGAGAAGGCACCCCGAAGGCACTCCGCGAAGGCAATCCGAGTGCCACACGCGCGCGCGCGCGGGAGCGATCGCGGCGACCCACAGAGCATCTCAGGAATCGACGCTTCGTGTGCCAGACACTCGCTTGAACATACGGCCGCGCGTTTTCGGGACCTCGTCGTCCTCGCGTCGACGCGCGCGCGTACCACCGGCGTGACTCGCGCTCGCGAGCCACGACGATTTATTTGCGGAGACGCGCTTTCCTCGAACCGCCGGAGTGAAGCGCGTTCCGGGGACGATGGCCTCCGACGGGGGCGATTTGAAACGAAAGGTGCGTCCGCGCATCGATCACAGTGAGACATCAACGCCCACATCGCGCCGGCGCGATCCGAAGCTCGTCGCCTCGAGCGTCACCCCTCGTCTTCCGGCGCTCCGGTGATTGTCGCTTTCGTCGTCGTCCAAACAAAGAACCCAACCCTACTCTCGGCGTGTCCGAGCGAGCTCGCGTTCGTCGAAATCGAAATCGATCTCGCCGGGCGCGCCGCGCTCGCGCCGCGCGAACCGAGGTGGGCGCGACGCGAGGACGCGACGACACGACTCGCACGTTCTCTCACCTCTCCGTGACGCGCGCGCGCGCGTCGAAAGGTCCCACCCACCCGTCGTCTCACCCGTCTCTCTCTCCCGACCGCCGAACGCGCGCGACGTACGCGACGCGACGTAAAACGACAGGCGGATGATCGCGACGCCGGCGACGCGGACGCGACCGCCGCGACTGTCGCGCGCCGGCGCGCCGCGCACGAGCAGATCATCAGCCGGCAGAGTACCGTAGAGTTCATCTCGAGTCTGCTCGGTGGCACAGACACGCCCGACGCGCCGCTCGAGCAGAAGTTCGAGGGCCTCCCGTCGACGGCGGCGGAGATGACGGCGCTGGCGGAGGCTGTGCCGCTCGACGCGCGCGCCGCGCGAGACGCGGCGAGCTCGCTCGCGGCGAGCGCACACAAAGGAACGCACGGCGATCCCGGCGGCGGCTCTTCGGCGGCGGAAGACCCGTACGCGCGTGAGCGCGCGTTTCTGAGCCTGGGAACCTCCGATGTGATGAACACGCTCGGCCCGTTTCTCGGGGACGCCGTCGCGCGCGGCGGCGGAGCTCTCGACGAGCGGAGGGACGCGGCCCGGGCCGTCCTCGGCGGCGCGCTCCGCGGGCAGAGCCCGGGTTTGTCCGTCGCCGAGGCGCTGAGGCGGCGCGCGCGGGACATAGAGGAGGCGGAGCAGCGCGACCTGCACGCGCGCCGAGGCGGCGGAGACGCGCGGTCGCGCCTGCGCGTGCACAGCGCTCCCGAGCCGGGCGCCGGGATTCCAAACGGGTCCGGGTCCCTCGGGTCCCTCGGGTCCCTACACCCGAGCCGCGAGGGGCGGCTCCTGGAGAACACGGAGACGCACCTGCCCGCGGCGGCTGTGCGGCGCACGGCAGAGCGGCAGGAGATGCAGCTCGCCCGGAACCAGGCGCACCAGCAGGCGCGGGAGGCGCGGGAGGCGCAAAACGCCAACGCGCGTTTTGCGCCGCGCGCGAACGGGGTTTCGTCGACGCCCGAGTCTCAAAAAAGCGGCGACGCGATCGGGCCCGCGCCGGTTCCGAACGACGAGTCGTTCGTCTGTCCGGCGGTTAAACCGGTTAAAACGGAGCCGGGGTCGGAGACGGGCCGCCTCTCCAAAGACTCCAAAGAGGCAGCAGCAGCCTCGGAAGAGGCTCCCCCCGGGTTTGGCGCGGCGCCCTCCGTCTCCGGCGTCGCGGCGAACGACGCGAACGACGCGAACGACGCCAAGCCGGAGCCGGCGATGGCCGAAAAGTCTGCGCCCTCCCCCCCCGTGTCGGCGGCGCCGTCGTCGCAGACGACGAGCGCGGGGAAACCGCCGGTCAAGACGAAAAACCCGAAACGCGCCGACCGCCGGCGCACGATCGCGCGGTTCACGACTGCGATTCTGCGCGCGGGCGGGAGCAACGCGTTCATCGCGCGCGACGGTTTGGGGTACCGCAAAGCCTTCGACCGGTTTCTCGTCGAGACGTACGGCGAGACCTTCGCCGAGGGGGGCTACTGGTACGAAAACGCGAGGGTCGAGCCTTTTTTCCGCGTCCTGTTCCACGTCGCCACGGACGGGCGCGTGCGCGTGGACCACGACGCGGTGAACGCGATGTTTTGCAAGCGCGAGAAGAGGCAAGCCGCGGAGTGGCTGCTGGACGAAGAGGAGCTCTCCAAGTTTGGCGTCACCGCCACGCAGCTCGCGCAGATCTTCGAGGGGCCGCCCTCGGTGTCGCCCACGGGGTACCCGCGAGGCACGCCGCTCGCCATCCCCACCGACGCCGAGCTCGACTCGGGCGCGCTCCCCAGGAAGGGCGGCGGCGCGGCGGCGGCGGCGGCGGCGGCGGCGGCGCAGATGATGCGGCACGCGCAGCACCCCGGCGGCGGGTTCCCGCCGCACCCGGGCGCGTCGCCGCGCACCATCCCGGTGGCGGTGGCGGTGAGAGGCGAGAAGAGCGTCGGAAACGATCGTTCCGATCCTTCGCCGGGCGAGCGCGGCGGCGCGATGCCCCCCCCCGGCGTTTCCGGCGGCGGTCGGCCGTACGACGCGGCGGTGGCCGCGGCGGCGGCGGTCGCCGCCGCGGGCGGGCAGACTGCTGGGTACTCGCAGGCGCACATCCAGTACGCGCAGGCGCTGGCGTGGCAGCAGGCGCACCACCAGGAGCGTCTGCACGCGCACGCCTCCTCCGAGTTTTCTGGTCACTCAGCCCCGGGGAACTCACTCACCCCGGGGCCCGGGGTGAGTGACGGTTCCCACGCGCACCACCCCCACGCCGGGCCCGCGCCGGGCCACTACCTGCACGCCGCGCACGCGCACGGGTACCCCCACGCGGGGCAAGGACCCCCGGGAGGGTCCCACGGACCCCACGGGCCGGGACCGGCCGGGTACTCACACTCCGGCGCGCTCTCCATGTTCCCTCCCGTCTCGCTCAACTCTGGCGCGTACGGGCCCGGCCCCGGGGCTTTGGGAAACGGCGCGCCCGGTTCGGGAAACGTTTCCCAAAGCCCCGGCGGTTCCGGCGGCCCCGGCGGCGCGTCCATCGACCCCAACGCGCCTGGTTTGTTCGGGATGCACGGTCGCGTCCCCAGCTTGGGGTACCTGGACCCGGTGGGTTCCGGGCCGCGCAGGCAGTACTCCTCGGACCTGTCGCGGCTGATGAGCGAGTTCAACGCCAACCCGACGACGTCGGATGACTTTCTGAAATCCTTCATCCAGCGCTCGGCGAGCGAGCTGGACATCCTCGCCTCGATACAGAACGCGCCGGGGAACAACTCGAAGTAGACATGTAACGTAGCTCTTAGTATTAGCTCTTAATACATACTACGGCGCGCCGACTCGGACGCGTCGCTCGCTTTCACGAAAGCGACTGCCTTCTCGAAAGTCGAAAGACTCGAAAGTCTCACTCCACCGGGTTTCTCAAGACGCCCACGCCCTGGACGGTGACCTCGCACGCGTCCCCGCTTCGGAGGAATCCCCGGGGATCCATCCCCGCGCCGACGCCCGCGGGCGTCCCCGTGGCGATGACGTCCCCGGCGCGGAGCGTCATCGCGCGATTCACCACCTGCAGCAGCGCGGG
>Ga0181560_10006696_pt1 | contig 9998 bp, 10 predicted proteins | sample 011ome_20_FD_133751 | JGI IMG/M metagenome (GOLD analysis project Ga0181560, IMG submission 133751) | Coastal salt marsh microbial communities from the Groves Creek Marsh, Skidaway Island, Georgia - 011509CT metaG (megahit assembly) | ecosystem: Environmental > Aquatic > Marine > Intertidal zone...
TATGTGTGGTCTCGTTTGACTGCGCGCTTTGCGCTGCACTCGAGGACCCGTCAATATCGCCCATTTTTTCCTTCCGTCAATTTGGCGGTCTTACTGATCATATGGGTTTGCGATCCCCATATTAGCAAGTATTTCAATTTCGATACCTTCCATCAATGTGGCATCTTGGTCACGAATGTGGTCATAGCCTAATAGATGTAATACGGCATGTACAATTAAATGTGTAACATGGTGCTGCGGCGCGATTTTACCAGTCTCGGCTTCGCGCAAGCATGTTTCATAGGCAATCGCAATGTCACCCAGTTCGGGATCAAAGGTGGCTTCCGGCAAATCGGGGCGCTCACCTTCATCTTCTGCAGCGCGTTCATCTGACGGCCATGACAAGATATTGGTAGCCTGTGGTTTGCTACGGAAATCCCTGTTTAGTTCAGCAATTTTGCCGTCGTCACACCCCAAAACACAGCATTCGAACCCCGCTTCAGTCAGATTAAAAAAAGACATTACTGCATCAAAGGCGGTTTGCGAACACCCCTCTAAATCCAAGCAGCGCCACCGTTCATCCTCTAAGATGACATCAACGCTCATTGTTGTTGAGACCGTTTCGCGTTCTTGATTAATGCGCGTTTGCTGTCTTCGTCATAGGCCTCGATGATTGCTGCGACCAAGGGATGGCGCACCACATCTTTGGATGTGAAATAGTTAAATCCAACACCCATGATCCCCTTTAACAAGCGTTCTGCGTCCGACAGACCCGACACAACGCCACGCGGCAAATCCACTTGGGATCTATCCCCTGTGATCACCATGCGCGATCCCTCGCCCAAACGAGTTAGAAACATTTTCATTTGCATAGATGTTGCGTTTTGGGCCTCATCCAGCACTACAAATGCATTTGCCAATGTGCGTCCGCGCATAAACGCCAACGGCGCGATTTCGATACGCTTTTCCTCGATCAATTTGGCAAGTTGTTTGCCCGGCAGAAAATCGTTCAGCGCATCATAGAGAGGCTGCATGTAGGGATCGACCTTATCCTTCATGTCACCCGGTAGGTAGCCGAGCTTTTCACCTGCCTCAACGGCAGGGCGCGATAAAATAATCCGATCCACATCGCCCGAAATAAATTTATTGACAGCTACAGCCACCGCCAAATACGTTTTGCCGGTTCCCGCAGGTCCAATCCCAAAGGCCAATTCATTTTCCATGAGAGAATTAACGTAGGCTTTTTGTGCGTCGGTTCGGGGTTCAACAACCTTTTTACGGGTTTTGATTTCAACGCTGCTTTTCGAAAACATCTCAAGCTGATTGTTATTTTCTGCGTTCATCCTCAATGCACGATCAATATCGGCAAATTCAACAGACTTGCCGTTTTCCAATCGTTCATAGAGGCTGCTTAGCACACTATGGGCTTCACTCTTGGCCTCATTTAGGCCAAAGATGTCCAACTGATTACCCCGCCGGATGATTTGAACATCCAACTGCTGTTCAATTTTGGCGAGATTTTTATCAAACTCTCCACAGAGCTCGATCATCAATCTATTGTCAGGAAACTCCAACGCAGTTTGACCTGCAATTGTGGATTTTTGCGGTTCAGATAGCGTACCTTGCGCCACTCACTACTCCATTTCTGCTCATAGATATGGTGCCAAGCGAATCTGGAAAACGCAAGGGATAGATTTTAGTTTTACTCGTTTTTATAAATCATCCGTAACACCACTGCCCAAGTTTTATCAGGCCCATATCAAGAAATTGTTAATCGGTCCACAAAGACGGACTGACTTAAACCAACGAAAATCATCGATTTATTTTAACGATGTTGTGTTGCGCTTCATTGCCTTGGCCATGCGGAATGACGCAACTGCAGCTGTGTTATTGTTAAGCCATGGGCAGGAATAGGTATTGTATTCGCGATCTGATAATAAAACTGTTGGTGCATGACCGAGCCTTTTTTCGTCTGAACAAATGCCGTGCGATCAATGCGGCAGTGTTCATAGAGCACGAAGACCTCATGTCGCCAGTTTGGCCCACTGTAAAAATTAAATTGACGCTACAAACGGTTGTTGCGTGCTGTGATCCAAATAGGCGTCATCCAAATTCACACCTGTTGGATCGGCTTCAAATCGCCCGAATGTGTTTCAAGAACAAAGGTCAAGATAGACCCACGCCGCTATACTGCATGCAAGGCCAGAAATTCGGCAACCGAACGAGAACTGTAAAACTTGTAAGACAGGTCTTTCGCGTAAAGTCCAAAAAATGGACCCAGTACCCCGCCCTATGTAGCGTGAAAACATTTACTGTGCGCTCAAGACAGTCATCCACAACTCTATCAATATAGACAGCGGAGAACTGCGTAAGGGTCAATCTAAAAACGTATGCGATGTGGTTTGGCAAACACGATGATTTTTTACAATCCCAATTTGATAGTGTAATCCAATGTTGTCTCAACTTCGACATCGTCCTCACCAAACGAAAACGCGATCGGCCCGTTCGCCACAGTGCTGCCTTCGTTTTGGATAAACGATGTTAAATTTGGATAATCCATTGAGCCTTGCAGTCACATTGGACAGCTTCAGTCATTATGAATTCAGCATGCATTGCAACTCAGACAAGATTTGTGTAGCAAACGCGCAGCAAATTTGCCCTAAGGATCGTGCCATGTCTGAGTCCAAAAAGCTATACATCAAAACATACGGCTGTCAGATGAACGTATATGACAGTGAACGCATGGTCGAAGCATTGGGTGGTTCAGGGTATGTGGAAACGCAAACGCCTGATGATGCGGACATGATCCTACTAAATACCTGTCATATCCGCGAAAAAGCGGCTGAGAAGGTGTATTCCGAATTGGGCCGCTATAAAACGCTAAAATCAGAAAAGCCTGATTTGAAAATCGGTGTTGCAGGATGTGTAGCACAGGCCGAGGGCGAAGAGATTATGCGCCGCCAACCGATGGTGGACTTAGTTGTAGGTCCACAAAGCTATCATCGCCTGCCTGAATTAGAAGCCAAAGCAGGCACAGGCAGCCGCGCGATTGATACAGATTTCCCTGAAGAGGATAAGTTCGAACACCTGAAACGCCGCCCCAAGGCAAAACGCGCCCCTGCCGCGTTTTTGACTGTTCAAGAGGGCTGTGACAAATTCTGCGCATTCTGCGTTGTGCCCTACACGCGCGGTGCAGAAGTATCGCGCCCTGCAGAACGGATCTTACAAGAGGCGCGCGATCTGGTCGAACGCGGTGTGCGAGAAATCACGCTTTTGGGGCAAAACGTGAACGCATATCACGGTGCAGGCGCGGATGGAGATGAATGGACCTTGGCGCGCTTGATCTGGGAATTGGACACAATTGATGGATTAGAACGCATTCGGTTCACAACATCCCACCCCAATGACATGCAAGATGATTTGATCGAGGCGCACGGCACCTGCAAAAAACTGATGCCTTATCTTCACTTGCCTGTTCAGTCGGGATCGGACAAAATCCTTAAACGCATGAACCGCAGCCATGATGCGCAAAGCTATGTTAAACTGATTGAACGTATTCGCGAAGCGCGTCACGACATCCTGATTTCTGGTGATTTCATTGTCGGGTTCCCCGAAGAAACAGATCAGGATTTCGAAGACACCATGAACTTGATTCGAGAGGTGGAGTATGGTCAGGCGTTTTCATTTAAATATTCCACCCGTCCAGGTACCCCCGCGGCAGAGCGTGATCAGTTGCCTGAGGACGTGAAAGCCGAACGTCTTCATCGTTTGCAAGCGCTGATTACGGAACAACAACGCACCATTCAGGATTCAATGTTGGGCCGCGAAGTTTCGGTTCTGTTTGAGCGTGCGGGGCGTTTTGAAGGACAAATGGTAGGGAAGTCAGAATACCTGCACGCAGTGCATGTGACCGACCCAACGATCCAAATTGGGGACATTCGACGCGTCCGAATTACCCAAAGCAACCCGAATTCTCTGGACGGCCAAACCCTCAATTAGGTCCAATTCGTGTTCCGAGTCACATTTCACTGTTTGTCATAAAACGACAACACCCGCTCTAAACGGTATTGTTTCCATGTGCAAAACAGCTCCAAGGAATAAGACAAATGCTCGCCATATTTTTTTGATGAAAATGGGCCGAATTGGTTAAACAATACCAGTACCAGCCCCCTAAAAAATGTCAGTTAATGTCATTATACATTTTATAAGTTCATATGAACACGGATGGAGACTTTTTTGAGTATTATTTATCGCTTGGGGGGCGGATTGTTATTTTTGGTGCTGGGTGTATTTAGTGTCTTCGGGACTTCGGCTACGGCACAGGCGGGACTCTACATACCAACCATCTGGTTTGATCCAGATGGATGTGAACACTGGGTCAGTGATGATGGTATCGAAGGGCACATAGAGGCGCGTCGCTATCCAGATGGTGGCACCGTATGTGATCCGTCTCTGGTCCACAATTATGTTGATAATGCATTCAAGGCAGGCGGCACCGCTGTGACCGGTGATCCGATTTAAACCATGACGTGTTGAAGACCACTCCTTCTGAATACTTCCCGATGCGCGAACGGATTACAGGTTATCTGGCTGCGGCATGCCCAACACGTGGTATCCACCATCAACGCGGATTATCTCACCGGTTGTACAGGCACCAGCATCTGATACCAAATAAACGGCGGTTCCACCAACAGCCTCAAGCGTTGCATTAGAGCGCAAAGGCGCGTTTAGATTTGTGTGCTTGTAAGTTTTACGCGCACCACCGATGGCAGCCCCAGCGAGTGTTTTCATAGGACCAGGGGAAATGGCATTGACGCGGATCCCATCAGGACCCAAGTCATTTGCCAAGTAACGTGTCGTGGCCTCGAGTGCGGCTTTGGCCACACCCATCACGTTATAAAATGGTGTCACCTTGTTTGATCCTTGATACGTCAGGGTGATCAAGGTGCCACCGTTTTCTTCCATCATCGGATGTGCACGACGCGCCACCTCGACGAAGGAATAGGCCGAGATATCAAGCGAGTTTTTGAAATTATCGCGCGATGTATTTACAAAACGGCCTCTCAGCTCGTTTTTGTCAGAATAGGCAATCGCATGCACCACAAAATCAATCGTGGGCCAACGCGCGGCCAGCTGATCAAATGCAGCATCAAGGCTTGCATCATCCGTCACATCCACATCGACCATAAAATCAGACTCAACTGATGCCGCCAAAGGCGCTAATCGCTGACCAAAGGCGTCGCCCTGATAAGTAAATGCCAATTCTGCGCCCGCTTCTGCCATTGCCTTGGCAATACCCCAAGCGATAGACCGTTCATTGGCCACACCCATGACCAAACCGCGTTTTCCAGCAAGTGATTGCATTATAATCTGCCCCGCTCGTCGTTCTTTGAACCTAAATGACGGTTTTCTCTCTGGGCGTCAAGCGCGACCCAGCACTCCAAAAGTCTCATGGAACACTGTCAGATCGTTGGCAAATTACCCGCGATATTTTGACATCAGCATCGACCCATTGGTTCCGCCAAAGCCAAAGCTGTTGGTCATCACCGTATCAAGGCCTGCGTTTTCCACAAGGCTGGTGGCAATTTCAGCAGGATCCAAGGCAGGGTCCAATGTTTCCACATTTATCGATGGCGCAATGAAATCATTGTCTAACATCAAAAGGCAATAAATCGCTTCTTGGGCACCCGTCGCCCCTTGACTGTGGCCTGTCATGGATTTGGTGGAACTGACAGGGGGTGTTGATCCCTGACCAAAGACGCGGCGCACGGCCTCGATCTCGCCCACATCGCCAACAGGTGTCGATGTACCGTGGGCATTGATGTAGGACACTTTGCGATCACGGTTCAGGGATTGCAGCGCAAGGCGCATTGCACGCTCACCCCCTTCACCTGATGGGGCAACCATATCGTATCCATCTGATGTAGCTCCATAGCCTGTAACTTCGGCATAGATTTTGGCACCACGCGCCAAGGCATGTTCCAAATCTTCTAAAACGACGATCCCACCACCACCGCCAATCACAAAACCATCACGGTCTGCGTCAAATGCGCGGGATGCGCGTTCGGGGGTGTCATTATATTTTGATGACATTGCGCCCATCGCATCAAACAGGCAGGACAATGTCCAATCCAACTCTTCTCCGCCGCCTGCAAACATCACGTCCTGCTTGCCCATCATAATCTGTTCCGCAGCATTGCCGATACAATGCAAGGATGTGGAACAGGCCGAGGTAATAGAATAATTTATGCCCTTAATTTTATACGCTGTCGACAGGTTCGCTGAGATGGTCGATGACATACATTTTGGAACCGCAAGTGGCCCAATGCGTTTGGGCGATCCTGCCTTTAACACAACCTGATGGGCCGCGAACATCGAACTGGTTGATGGGCCGCCAGATCCTGCCACCAATCCCGTGCGTTTGTTTGACACCAATGACTGATCCAAACCTGCATCTGCGATCGCCTGTTCCATCGCCAAATAGGCGTAGGCCGCACCTGGCCCCATGAAACGAAGTGTACGTTTGTCGATCATATCGGCCAGGTTTAGCCCCTTAATATCACCTGCAATTTGACTGCGGAATCCATATTCCTTCATGTCTTCATTCGCGGTGATACCAGAGCGACCTTCCTTTAGGCTCTCTAATACTTCTGCGGCGTTGTTCCCGATTGAAGAAACAATCCCTAACCCTGTGACAACCACTCGGCGCATGTCGCTCTCCCTATTCTTATCTCTTTAGCTCTCTGAAAGAGCGACTTTCATATCTTTCACCTGATAGATCACTTCGCCATCCGCTTCGACGATCCCATCGGCAACACCCATGGTCAGGCGGCGTGTTTGCACAGCCTTGATGAAATTCACGCGATAGGTCAACATTTTGCGATCCGGACGCACCATGCCAGTCAGCTTTACTTCACCAACCCCAAGCGCATAACCACGCCCCTTCCAGCCGCGCCAGCCAAGGTTAAAACCCGTCAGCTGCCACAAACCGTCAAGCCCTAAACACCCGGGCATGATTGGATCTCCGGGGAAGTGGCAGTCAAAGAACCAAAGATCAGGTTTAATATCGAATTCCGCGATCACGTGGCCCTTGCCATGTTCGCCACCATCTTCCGAAATTTCCGTGATACGATCCATCATCAGCATCGGGGGTTCAGGCAATTGCGCATTTCCTGGTCCGAACAATTCGCCGCGGGCACATTTTAACAAATCGTCGCGGTCAAAACTTGATGGATATTGTGACATAGTATCGCTCTCATTTCTATATGTTTCCGCGCTCTCTAGCATCCGCAGCTCTGATGTTGCAAGCATTCTCACTTGTTTCACATCTCCTGTTTGACGAAAAGAATTGAAACTGCCTGCAAAACGATCATATTATGAGCTGAACATGAAACGGATGATTTGAATGCGTACAGTGGCGACACAACGCGCCCACGACTGGCTGGCAAAATCAGATCTGCGCCCAACGCGGCAGCGGGTCCTGCTGGCTGAGGCCTTGGTGGGCGACGGCCAGCACCGCCATGTGACGGCGGAAAACCTGTTTGAACGGGCACAATGCAGTGGGGAAAAGGTGTCATTGGCCACCGTTTACAACACATTGAGCGCTTTTTGTGACGCAGGTTTGCTGCACGAAATTACCGTTGATGGCACCAAAAGCTATTTTGACACAAACACTCATGATCACCCGCATTTTTATTGGGAAGACGATGCCAAACTAAGCGATGCGCCAGCAGAAGAATTAAAAATCATGCAAGTGCCTGATGCCCCTGATGGCACCGAAATCGCATCAATCGATGTTGTAATCCGACTTCGCAAAAAAGGATAATCCCATGCGCGCTGTAACGTATTCCTCCTTTGGCTCCGCCAAGGATGTGATGACACTTGTCCAAATGGACAGCCCCACCCCTACCGCGGGCGAGGTTTTGGTGCAACTCGCGTATTCAGGCGCAAACCCATCAGATGCCAAGGCACGTGCAGGCGCACGCCCAGGTGTTACTAAACCCGCATATCCTATGATTATCCCAAATTCAGATGGGGCAGGAATAATCACAGCCGTAGGTCAGGGCGTGGACCCTACCCGCATTGGATCTCGGGTCTGGATTTGGAATGGTCAATGGCAGCGCCCGTTTGGCACATGCGCTGAATTTATTGCGCTGCCTGCTGATCAGGCGGTGGATATGCCTGATGATATGGCCATGGAAACGGGCGCATGTTTGGGTATTCCGGGTTTGACGGCCGCGCACGCGGTTTTGGGCGGTGGCGATGTTGCGGGCATGACCCTGTTGATTTCGGGCGGTGCGGGTTCTGTGGGGCATAATGCCATTCAATTGGCCAAATGGGCCGGCGCAACGGTGATTGCAACAGGATCACCTAATTCTTTTGATCGGATGACGGCAGCAGGAGCAGATCATATTTTGGATTATCGCGCGGCTGATTTGGCGGGTCAAATTCTGGCAATCGCACCCAATGGGGTCGACCGCGCGGTTGAAGTTGAATTCGGGCAAAACGCAGGTCTTTTGCATCAAGTCGTTCGCGCCAACGGAACAATCGCCGCCTATGGGTCGGGCAAGGAAATGGCCCCAACTCTGCCTTTTGGTCCCTATTTGTTCAAGGCGATCACAATCGATATCCTGTTAATCTACATCTTACCCAAGTCAGAGCGGGACGCTGCGATCGATGCGTTGCACCGCGCCCATGCGGAGGGTGCATTTAAACCCGCGGTTCATCACATCCTGCCATTAGAAGACAGCGCCACCGCCCATGACGCCACAATGACACCTGGGCGCGCCGGTGCGGTATTGATAAAGATACGTTAATTCCTGAATCGCTGAGTTTTCCTGCGCAGAGAGACACACGTATCTGTCAAAAAAATTACCTGTATTCCCCCTTCCCCCCAGCGCATAATCATGGTTTCTTGCATTAAAGATCAGGAGAGATTTATGCCTATCAAAGCATGCGTATTTGATGCCTATGGAACATTATTTGATGTGGCGGCCGCTGCACGTATCGCGGCCGCAGAGTCAGAGTATGCGAAACTGGCGGCCATATGGCCGCAACTGGCGGAAATTTGGCGTTCAAAGCAGCTTCAATACACTTGGTTGAGGGCGATCACAGGGGATTACACTGATTTTTGGCAAGTGACCCAAGATGGATTGGATTTTGCCATGGCCGCCCTAAGCCTTGCGGGTGAGGCCGAGATGCGCGAACGCCTTTTGGCACTTTATTGGGAACTACAGGCCTATGAAGAAGTGCCCGAAATGCTCGCTAAACTGAAGGAACAGGGGTCCATTACCGCAATCTTGTCAAATGGGTCACCCGATATGCTGAATGGCGCGGTGCAATCTGCGGGATTAGCAGAGCTGTTGGATGATGTTTTGTCCGTGGAAAGTGTTGGCATTTTCAAACCCAGCGCCAAGGTCTACGACTTAGTTGGTGAAAAGCTGGGCGTTGCCCCCAGCGAGGTTTTGTTTGTCTCATCCAACGGATGGGATGCGGCGGGGGCTTGTGGATACGGGTTTCAAACCGTTTGGGTGAACCGCGCTGGTGATCCAATGGATAATCTGCCCGCGAAACCGAACTTTGAACTTGATGATCTCACACTGATCCCTGATTTGGCCGCACGCTAATGCCACATTTCAAAACGTCTGACGGCTTAAACCTGCACTACACGGATCAGGGTGCGGGATTACCCATTCTATGTTTGGCGGGACTGACGCGATCAGGGCGCGATTTTGATTTTGTCGCCCCCCACCTCCACGAGGTTCAGCTGATCACACTGGATTATCGCGGGCGGGGTGCATCGGATTGGGCTAACGATTTCACAACCTACGCCGTGCCGCGCGAAACCCAGGATGCAATTGAATTACTGAATCATCTGGGACTCGAAAAGGTTGCGATTTTAGGGACCTCCCGCGGTGGGCTGAACGCGATGTATATGGCTGCAACCGCGAAAACGCGCCTGTTAGGCGTCGCCCTAAATGATGTTGGACCCAAACTGGAACAAGCGGGTTTAGATATCA
>Ga0181560_10006702_pt1 | contig 9993 bp, 7 predicted proteins | sample 011ome_20_FD_133751 | JGI IMG/M metagenome (GOLD analysis project Ga0181560, IMG submission 133751) | Coastal salt marsh microbial communities from the Groves Creek Marsh, Skidaway Island, Georgia - 011509CT metaG (megahit assembly) | ecosystem: Environmental > Aquatic > Marine > Intertidal zone...
AAGCCGCATAACGAGACTCAACGCGGCGAGGGACCCAAAAACAAAGATCGGGGATGCACCATCCACTAGCGTGTCAAACACCATATTTATCACCGGCCGGCCTTGTGTGTGACAACCCATGCCTCCGGAGAAGAGTTCGTGCCCAAGGGCAGTAGGTTGGAAAATTAAACGGGGGTGTAACGATCCGTCGTGGCGTCGTATTCCCAGCCTGTCATGCCCTCCTCCTCGGGAGGGTTCAGTGGCTTGGCCTGAGCAATCGCTGTCTGGTGGAATAACGTCGCCAGCTCTGATGACCGATCTGCTGAAAAGGCTTCTACCATACCTTTCATTTCCTGCAAGGCATTGATCAGCGCCGAAGCCTGAATGGTCGCGTGGTCACTGCCTGGCACGATCTCCAAGCGCTCGTCACCCACGTTGAGCCAGAGCACCACCTCCTCCTGTAAGAGCTGATCGAGGCTCGGCGGTGTCCCGTCGTCGTTGGCGACCGCCTGATTGGTGACAGCCCAGTTGAGGCTGGGCCCGGGGTCCCGGACGGCGTCTCCCTGCTCATAACGCGCTCTCGCGTCCAATAGCGACTGCTCGAGACTCTTAATCGTTAGCTCATGGAATGCAGCAAAAATGCCTTCTCCGCGAGATTCCGAACCTCCTGTACCGTCAGACATCGCCCAACTCCCTCTTCAGTGACTCACCATAACTCAGCAAAACACGTCGCTCACTGCACAGTGCGCGTTTAGCTTAACCCGCATGGGCCAGAAAATCGCGTTAAAAATTGTGTCTCAACTATCACGGCTTTGACTGTGCCCCCCGCCCACTCCCGCTGTGAATCTTCTCACCAGAATCCGCCCCAAAGGCTTACACTGGGCCCTGATGACAGCATTGCATAGCAAATTATTAGGCCAAGAGCGGTGGTGAGCATGACCGACTTTTTGACCTCTAGATGTTACGGCGCGTTTTTTGCGACGACCGGGATGGGGTTACTCGCAGTAGCGCTGGTCTATCAGTACGCATTGGGAGAAGAGCCCTGCCAAGTTTGCATTCACGCCCGGCTTTGGGTGTCGGCCTGGTTGATCACGGGTCTACTCCTTTTCCTTGCGCCACAAGGTTTTTTTGTTCGATCGCTGGGACACCTCGCCATCGTCGTGGCGGGCATCGGTCTCGCTGAGCGTGCGCTGACTCTTTACCGATTGGAAAACGGCATCGGCAACGGCAGCTGCGAATTCCAGCTGGGAATGCCGGATTGGTTTGCCGTCGATCGCTGGCTTCCATGGCTCTTTGAGGTGCGCAATTTATGCTCCTTCACGCCAGAGATCGCACTGGGTATCACCATGGCCGAGGCGCTACTGATGACAGCAGCCGCTCTCTCGATAACGGCCGCCCTAGTTTGGGCTAGTGACTGTAAAGCCTGGTTACAAAAAGATGACCCGGTGCTGTAAGCGGTCACCGGCGACCTAATCCGGTTGTAGGGGCTTTCTCCCCCGCCTGTGCGAAGAAGGCTCAGCCAAACAAACGGTTTGCCTGATTAAAGTAGCAAAGGGCTTACTCTTAAAAACGCCGCTATTATCGGACGTCAACACTCAATCAGGCTGACCGGTACCTCCAGCACATTCACTGCCAGCCCACCGCGGGCTGTTTCCTTATATTTTTCCTGCATGTCGCGGCCCGTGTCGCGCATGGTTTTGATCACCTGATCGAGCGAAACAAAATGCTCTCCGCTTCCGCGCAGCGCCATTCGTGCTGCACTGATCGCCTTCACTGCCCCCATCGCATTACGTTCGATACAGGGCACTTGCACCAATCCTCCGATAGGATCACAGGTCAAACCCAGATTGTGTTCCATCCCGATTTCGGCCGCATTCTCGACCTGAGCCGGGGTGCCTCCCAATGCATCAGCCAGCGCACCTGCCGCCATCGAGCAGGCAGCGCCCACCTCTCCCTGGCAGCCCACCTCAGCGCCTGATATAGAGGCATTGATTTTATAGAGAATGCCAATAGCCCCCGCGGTGAGTAAAAACCGACAAACATCATCATCGCTCGCGCCCTGACAGTGATGCAGGTAGTACTTTAAAACAGCCGGGATAATGCCAGCGGCACCGTTGGTGGGCGCGGTAACTATACGACCTCCCATTGCATTCTCTTCGTTAACCGCGAGCGCGTACAAGGTTACCCAGTCCATGGTGTTGAGCGAGGCATCACCAAGCGAATCACCTTGGCTCTTTAGCTGACGATAAAGATGTGCCGCTCGCCGCTTGACCTTCAATCCGCCGGGCATCACACCTTCGGCACGACAACCCCTATCGATGCAGTCGGCCATCACCTGCCACAAGCCCAGCAATTGGCCACGAATTTCGTCGTCGGCGCGCCAGGCTCTTTCATTGGCAAGCATCAGCGCACTGATCGACAGACCGTGCTCGCGGCATTGAGCCAATAGCCCAGCGGCGGTAGAAAAAGGATATCGAACGGGCGTCGGATCATCGACGATCACATCACCCTCGGTGGCGAACTCGTCGACAACAAAACCACCCCCGACCGAATAATAGACCCGTCTGGCCAGGATCTCGCCGCTCTCGTCATACGCTGTAAAGCGCATGCCGTTGGCATGAAAAGGCAACGTCTCGGTGCGATGCATCACCACGTCTTCGCGGTAACGGAACTCTATTGCGTGGGTGCCCAACAGAGTGATGCCCCCGCCGTCACGCACTGTGGCAATGCGGCTATCGATGCCCTCGACATCTACGGCATCCGGCGTTTCGCCTTCGAGGCCCAGAATAATGGCTTTGGGAGAGCCATGGCCCGCACCGGTCGCACCGAGGGATCCATAGAGCTCTGCCGTTACGCGGCAACAAGCCGCGAGAACACCGGCTGTCTCCAGCGCCACAGCAAACTGTTTGGCTGCATGCATTGGACCCACAGTATGGGAACTCGAGGGCCCAATACCCACCTTGAACAGATCGAACACGCTAATGGACATGTCCTCACCCTTGCGACCCCTTATCGGCGCGCAGTCTAAGCCCTAAAGTCGGATCCAGACAGCAGCACAAGTAGTATTTTTTTCGCTTTTTCCGGTATCGAGAACAACTTGCTTCATGACCTCACTGGCTTATTATGGCAGACCCGTTATGTATAAAGCGGACCCTAAAAACTTCACCGCACGCTAAGCCTTGGAACCCGTCATGACGACCCCAACCAAAATTCTGCTCGACGAATCAGAAATGCCTACACGTTGGTACAACGTGGTGGCTGACTTACCCGCGCCGCCACCACCACCCTTGCACCCGGGCACGCATCAGCCCGCAACCGGCGAGGACTTTGCGGCTTTGTTTCCGAAAGCCCTCATCGAGCAAGAGATGTCCGCTGAGCGCTACATCGATATCCCCGGTGAAGTGATAGACGTGTATCGACTCTGGCGACCCAGCCCCCTCTTTCGCGCGCACAGACTGGAAAAGCTCATCGATACACCGGCAAAGATTTATTACAAGTATGAAGGGGTCAGCCCGGCCGGTTCCCACAAACCCAATACTGCCGTCCCGCAGGTCTGGTACAACGCGCAAGAGGGCATTCGCAAGCTCACGACCGAAACTGGGGCGGGACAATGGGGAAGCTCTCTGGCCTTTGCCTGCGCGCAGTTCGGGCTGGAGTGCGAAATCTGGCAGGTCGCCGCCTCGTTTCGCGCCAAACCGTATCGCCGCACCATGATGGAAATTTGGGGCGGTGCGGTGCACCCGAGCCCTTCCAATGTCACCGCCTATGGCAAGGAATTGCTCGCGCAGGATCCCGACCATCCCGGGTCTCTGGGGATCGCCATCTCCGAAGCCGTAGGAGAAGCCGTGGAGGATCCCACGGTGCGCTATGCGCTCGGCAGCGTACTGAATCATGTGCTGCTACACCAGACCATCATTGGCGAGGAGGCGCTGCTGCAATTGGCCAAGGTGGGCGAAACCCCCGATGTCTTGGTTGGGTGCACCGGGGGCGGATCGAACTTTGGTGGCCTCGCTTTCCCTTTTCTGCGCGAGAAACTGGCGGGGAAAATGAACCCGGTGATCCGCTGCGTCGAGCCCGCAGCCTGCCCCACCCTTACAAAAGGTCAATATCGTTACGACTTTGGCGACACCGCCGGTCTCACACCTCTGATGAAAATGCACACGCTTGGCGCGTCGTTCATACCGGAGCCGATCCATACGGGCGGCCTGCGCTACCATGGGATGGCGCCGCTGGTTTCCCACATCTATGAGCTGGGATTGGTCGAGGCGATTTCGATACCGCAAACCGAATGCTTCGAAGGCGCGCTGCAGTTTGCGCGTGCAGAAGGCATTGTCCCCGCGCCTGAGCCCACCCACGCGATTGCCGCAGCAGTGCGAGAGGCCATGGCGTGTAAAGAGTCAGGTGAGGAAAAAGTCATTCTGACTGCACTGTGCGGTCATGGCCATCTGGATCTTGCGGCCTATGAGAAGTTTCTTGCAGGTGAGATGGTGGATCTGGATTTGTCCGACGACGTCATTGCAGAAGCCATGCAACACGTCCCAACCATCGACGCCTGAGCCTAAATTAACCGAGCACTGAGTTCTCTCAACTGGATTTTGATATGTATTCTCTATCTTCCCGCAACACACTTGCCCTGGCGACAGCGCTAGCTGCAGCCAGCCTTTCTGGTGCCGCCATCGCGCAGGACGCCGCACCCTCCTCCACCGCTAAACTGATGGAGGAAATTGTCGTCAGCGCCCGTGGCATAAAGGAAGGGCTGCAAGAAGCGCCGATCGCCGTCTCTGCTTTTACGGGCGAGACGCTTGACTATCGAGGTGTTGATAGCCTCTCTCAAATCGAGCGCTTCGTGCCGAGCCTCACCCTGCAAAACAACCCGAGCTTTGGCGGCGCCTCAAACTCCGCGGCGATCTACCTGCGCGGTGTGGGGCAAAAGGAATTCCTCCCCACCACGGAACCGGGCGTCGGCCTCTATGTTGATGGCGTTTACGTCGCACGCTCGGTCGGTGCCATCCTAGACATCGTCGATATCGATCGTCTCGAGGTCCTGCGCGGCCCACAAGGCACATTGTTCGGCCGCAATACCATTGGGGGGGCCATCTCCATCGCCACGCGTAAACCCCAACCAGGTGGTGAATTTGAGGGCAATTTGGCGGCAGCTGCTGGGACCGACGGCTTGCTGAACCTGCGGGGCACCGTGCACGTTCCCGTGAGCGACACTGTTGCGCTGCGAGCCAGTCTGGCCTCAATGACGCAAGACGGTTACGTAGATCGGGCTGACGGTATCGACCTCGGAAACGACGACACCTTTACTGGCAGGCTTTCACTGGCCTTTCAACCAAATGACGATTTTGCCGCATTAATCACGGCAGACATGACCCGAGATCGAGAAAACGGTCCCGCGATGCAGTTAATCGGTATCGACTTTACCGATCTCAGCCAGCTGCAGGGAGTCGTATTGGCACCACCACCTCCCATGGCATTCATCCATAACGTTACCGCCGCGGCCTTGGGTCCAGGGCAGCCCTGTGCGGCCACCGATCCCGCGGGCAATGGCGTCACATCAAACCCTGCCTCCCCCAACTGTTATGACGCGCGCTACATCGGAGCGGATGGCAGCAATGAGGGCACGGCGCCAGCTTATTCCGAGACCGACGTCTTTGGCATCTCTGCCACCCTCGACTACACCTTGTCAGCTCATCTGGCCATCAGATCGATCACCGCCTATCGGGAACTAGAGTCAGATTTTGCCCGCGACGGCGACCACTCACCACACCGCATCTCGCAGTTTGAGGACACGCTGGATCAGGAGCAGTTCACGCAGGAGCTCCAGCTGATCGGCACCCACGATCGGCTGGATTGGATCCTCGGGCTTTACTACTTTGCGGAGGACGGGGACAACGTCAATACGCTGGACTTCACCGTATCCAATTTCCGCTCAGGCGGCGCCTTTGACAACACGGCCTGGGCCGCTTTTGCGCAAGCCACCTTTGATGTGACGGAGCGCTTGCACCTCACGCTAGGAGGGCGCTACACGGACGAAGACAAAACCTTCACCCCGGACCAAATCATCTACAACAACTACTTTGCCGGCATCAGCAATCTGGTGCCCCCGGGTAATCCCCTCGCCGCACTGGACGCACCCTTTTTGCAGGCTGGCTCTCGCATTCTGCCCCTCCTGGAGAAGGAAATTACCATTTCGGAATTCACGCCCATGGCGAACCTGTCTTTCGACCTGAATGACAGCGTCATGCTCTATGCGACCTACTCCGAGGGGTTCAAGTCGGGTGGCTTTACCCAACGGGTCTTCCCACCCATCGTACCGCCGTTTACCGCACCCCCGGGCACACCCGATATCGATTTGATACCGACCTATGAACCCGAGTTTGTCGAAGTACTTGAGGCCGGTTTCAAGCTCGACTTGCTCGACGGTCGGCTCAGACTCAACGGCGCCTTTTTCCATACCGACTACGAAGAACTGCAGGTACAGGTTTTCAACAGCGTAGCGCCAGTGACCCAGAATATCGGGGAAGCCAGCATCGAGGGTTTTGAAGTGGAGCTGTTCGCGTCACCGGCCGATGGTTGGTTTGTCGAGGGAAGCTTGTCGCTACTCAATGCAGAGTACGACAGCATCGACACCGCCAACACCTTGATTCTGCAAAGCAACGAATTTGAGCGCGTTCCAGAAACTACCGCCAGCCTTGGCTTGTCCAAAGAGTTTTCCCTCGGCAACACGGGCACGCTTTTGTTACGCGGCGATTGGAGCTACCGCTCTGAAACTTTCAACGACGCCTACAACACGCCATTGCTGGAGACCGACTCCTACAGCCTGATCGATGCCAGCGCGCGCTGGACCAATGCTGATGGTGACTGGACCGTGATTGTGTCGGGTATCAATCTTTCGGATGAAGAATATCTGGTGACCGGCGTCTACGGCACGGCTTTCCAATCACTGGAAGGCGTGTACAACCGGGGTCGTCAATGGCGCGTTGAGGCTCGCTATTCTTTTTGAGTTTGAGGTGTCGTCCGCGCCAGGGGGGCCGGCCGCTCGTTGACCTAGAGGAGTCTCGGTATGGCCAGAGTTGCCCTGCCCAAACCTGATCAAGTGACCGATCCAGCGGTCGCTGAGATCTTTGACTGGGTGACAGAAATGGAAGGCAGCGTGCCAAATCATTTCTATGTTGAATTGAACTTTCCCGAGTTTTTCACTGCCAAGCTGGGCGCCACCAAAGTGCTCTGGCAAATGGGCGAACTCTCCATGGAAGAAATTCAGCACGTCGGCATTCTGGTATCGCAGGCCAATGGCTGCCCCTATTGCACCGCCGCTTTCTGCACCATCCTCAACTATGGCTTGGGTACCGCTGAGGACTATGTCGGCTCACTGTTGCAGTCGGGTTTGGATGCCATCGAGGGAGAACGCCTCAACGCGATACTAAGCTACGCGTTGCAGGTTAACGGCGACCCAGCCGCGGTCAGTGACGACCAGGTACAGGCGTTGCGAGATCAGGGTCTCACAGACAAAGGGATTGTGCAGTTAACCCATGTGGTCAGCGATTTCTCCTCTTACAACACGCTGAACCTCGCGCTCGATACCGACTACGACTATCGTGACTTCTGGAAAGAGCTGGCCGGTTTTGGCACGACCTAGCGCATCAGTCTATGAATAAAATCTCACGGCGCGATTTTATCAACGGCACCTCGGTGGGAGTCGGCATGGCCGCGGCGATGCCGCTGCTGGGTGTTCAAGCCAGCACAACCGGTTATTACCCCCCTGCTCTAACAGGGTTACGTGGTAGCCATCCCGGGGCCAACACCCACGCCCACAACCTCGCCTGGCAGGCTTCTCATGAGGTAGGGCCATCCCGAGACACCGGCGAAGCCTATGACCTCGTTATTGTCGGCGCCGGGCTCAGTGGCTTGGCCAGCGCCTACTTTTATAGAGAGCGGTTCGGACCAGACAGCAAAATTCTAATTCTCGATAACCACGATGACTTTGGCGGCCATGCCAAACGCAACGAGCACACCATAGACGGCCGGGGGCTCATTTCTTATGGCGGCTCACAAACTCTGGTAGAACCGAGATCGGCCAGCGCGATCATGCAAACGTTATTCAGCGACGTGGGAATCGACCTACAACGTTTTGATACCGCCTTTGATCAGGGCTTTTACAGGCGCCACGGGCTCGGCGCCACGACTTACTTTAATGCGAGGCACTTCGGCCGCAACACGCTCGTGCGGCATCCGTTTTGTAATTACTACAATTACCTTGAAGGCTTGCCCGGCGCCGCTATTTCTGATGAAGCTGCGGTGGCGCAAACGCCGCTGAGTGATCGCGGTAAACAGCAACTATTGAGAGTCCTCAAGGGTGGTTTACATACGCTCAACCTCGCTAATCACGACCTCGAGCGCTACATTGAAACCACCAATTACTTTGACTATCTGAAACAGACTTTAGGGGTAGAGGACTCTCAGGTACTGCAGATGGCGCGCCACTCGGGCATCGACTGGTCCAGCGCGGGCGCCGAATTGCTTACCATCGCAGAAGCCAGGGAGTGCGGTGCGCTGGGCTTTGCGCCGGTGCCGGTTTACGACGTGGACAACCCCTACATACACCACTTCCCAGACGGCAATGCGGGCGTCGCGCGAGCCCTGGTGCGCCACCTGATTCCAAGTGTCGCGCCCGGCAATAACGCCGAGGCGCTGGTCAATATGCGATTTAACTACCAGGAGTTGGACCGACCCCACCAGCACGCCCGCATCCGGCTCAACAGCACGGTTGTGAATGTCCAGCATCAGCGAGGCACCCAGAGTCGCGATAGCATCGCCGTGAGTTATGTTCACGATGACACACTGCATGGGGTGTCGGCCAAGCATGTGGTCATGGCCTGTTACAACATGATGATCCCCCACATTGTCTCGGATTTGCCCGAAGCTCAGGCCGATGCACTCAGGCAACAAATGAAAAGTCCCCTCATCTACACCACGGTTGGCCTGCGCCACTGGCGGGCGCTACAAGCGCAGGGGCTCGGTCTTGCGATGTGTCCGGGCAACATGCACCAGACCGCGTTTATCGATTTTCCTGTGAGTTTGGGCGGCTATGAATATACACAAAGTCCCGACGACCCCTGTGTCATTCAGATGATCAGTTGCCCTTACAGCGAGGAGATAGGCAAGCCTCGTGCCGAGCAATATCGGGAGGCGCGTTACCAGATGCTGAGCCGACAATTCTCCGACTACGAAAGCGAAATCCGCGAGCACCTGAGCGGCATGCTTTCATCGGACTATTTTGATTTTGATAGCGACGTTGCCAGTATAACGGTGAATCGTTGGGCACACGGCTATACCGTGGCGGGACCGGGCAATTCAGTCGAGATTGGCAGAGCACCCCATGGCCGCATCACCATTGCCAATTCCGACTCGGCGCCTGCGGCAGATGCCATCGCAGCTATGGAAATGGGGCACCGAGCAGTCGGTGAGCTACCTGCCTAAAAAAAGGCATCGCCGCTCAAGACTCGCCCGTAATCTCTGATATCGGCGGGGACGGCGCTAAACCGAGTGGGTGAGGGCTTAAACCCCGCTAATGTGGTGACAACTCTGGACATTCACCCCGCCATATCTTGCGCGCGTTATCGCATTAAGGATCGTCGTCGCGATTAGGCTGCTCCATATTGGCGGCAGCCAGGAGCAGCAGGCCGGCCAAAATACCGAGGTTCTTCACAAAATTCTGTGTCTCACGCTCGGGATTAACGTCTTCGTAAACGTTCCAGAAGTCGTGCAGGTTCACATTGATCAATAAGATCATCACAACAAATCCAAGAGCACACACCACTACCTGCCTGTTCAAGATCAGGCACAGACCCCCGGCTATCTGAAACAAGCCCGAGATGACAAGCAAGGGAGGCACCATGGACATTTCATGGACGTCCATCAGCTGGATATGGCGATCCCAGGCCGCGAACTTCGCAATACCGGGTAACAGGAAGTAGAGCCCGAGTAAGACCCGCCCTACGCTCATCA
>Ga0181560_10006703_pt1 | contig 9991 bp, 3 predicted proteins | sample 011ome_20_FD_133751 | JGI IMG/M metagenome (GOLD analysis project Ga0181560, IMG submission 133751) | Coastal salt marsh microbial communities from the Groves Creek Marsh, Skidaway Island, Georgia - 011509CT metaG (megahit assembly) | ecosystem: Environmental > Aquatic > Marine > Intertidal zone...
CACCCCCGGGCGCGTGGTCATCGTCCGCCTCCGGCGAGCCGCCGGAGGCGGACGATCCGCCCGGGGAGGCGCCCGGCTCCGACGCACGAGGCTCGGCGTCTGCCGAGGCGGCGCGCGCCGGGGGGGCGCGGCGAACGCGCGGACGGGCGCGGAAGCGACCGCGCGGAGCCGCCCACCCCACCGCCGAACGCGCGGAAACCTGGCGGACGCATCCCCGCGCGGGTCCGCGGTGGGTCACGCCGCCGCGCGTCGCGACAGGCGAGAGGACGCAGGCGGGGTGCATCGCGCGGTGCGAGCGCGAATCCGGGTGCGTGCGAAGCGGCGCACGTCCCGAGCGGCGCCGAACCTAACGCCAGGCCACCCGCCGAGTGCGCTTTTCGCGAAAAGCGCACCGGCTGCAGTGCCTGCAAGATTATGCCACGCAGTCCGCGCCTCGACAAATTGCATTTCTGCGCGCAAGGGCGCAAGACCTACGTAGCTACGTTGGCGAGCCGCGGCCGCGTCTTTCTCCAACGTCTTCCCCGCCCGCATAGCAGACGGCGCCCCGGTGGTAGCGGGATACCACCGCGCCGAGAGGGAGCGCGCTTCGGGCGGCGGGTTCGCGTGCGTGCGCGATCCCGAGGGCCTGGAGGCGGGCTCGGGGGCTCGCGGGGCGCGCGTCGGCGACGAGATCGGGAGATCGTGAGGGCCGCGTCATTATTGACGGCATTCTTTCGCGACGTCGGCTGGTGGATCCGCGTCCGTCCGCGCGTGATCGCCCGCGATGCGCAAACTGCTGGGCATCAAGAACGCCGCCGCGGCCGGCGAAAAGACCAAGAAGGCGACGCGCGCGAACCTCGGGGACGAGAGCTCGTTCTACTACGACGAGAAGCTCAAGGCGTGGGTCGACAAGAAGGGCGGGTCGGATGCTCAGGCGTCGGGTCCCGACGACGGAGGTCTCCCCCCTCCCCCCACCGGGCCACCCATGGGCGCCCCCCCGACTGCGCCCGTGCCCATCGCGAGCGCGCGCGCCGGCGCCGGCGCCGGGGACGCGGACGCGCCGTCCGGCCCGTCCTCTGTGAACTCCGCCGCGGGGATCGCCGGCTCCAACCCCTTGTCTCGCTCCTCGAGCACGTCGCACGTGCGCAACCGGTACGTGGACGTGTTCGCCAACGCCGCGCCGGGCGACGCGGACGCCCCGGGCGAGAGCGGCGACAGCAGCAACACGCTGCTCGCGCCCGTGCTCCCCGGGGGCGTGCCCACTTCGGGCGCGCTCGCGCCGAACGCGCCGGGCGCCGGCGCGAATGGCGCGCCCAAGTTTTTCATGCCGATGGTCCCCAGCGCGCAGTCGATGACCAGCGGCGCGTCCCAGGACGGGGACACGGACACGGACACCGGCGGCGCGAACGCCGACGAGGGCGTAGACGCGAGAGCGAGAGGAATCTCAGGCCTGCGCGTCGCCACCGGCCACAAGGCCACAGGGCTGGCCTTGCTCGGCGGCGGCGCGGGGGACGACGCCGCGCCGGCGCTCCTGAAGGGCGACGCCGCGACGGCTTCGCCGAAGGCGAAGAAGACGCGACCGCCGGTGGACGTGCGCGTCGAGACCCGAGATGAGGATGTGTACGACGCGAGCGGGACGGGCACAAACGACGGGGGTCCAACACGGGAGGTGACGGGGACCCCGAGCCGAGCGACGGGCAACGAGGCGCTCGGCCAGTGGGCGCGCGCGCTCGGGCGGGAGGACCAGGACAACTCGTTCAAGAGGCGCGCGGGCGCGGCGGACGCCACTCCGGGACCGGGACCCGGCTTCTTCGTCCCCGCGCCGGGCGAGGCTTCCGGCGAGGCCTCCGGCGCGGCGGACGCCGGCGAGGCCTCGCTGCTCCGCTCGCCCGGCGGCGGGTTCGGCGGCGCCGGCGGCGCGCGCGGCGGCGGCGCCGGCGCGGACGACGCGGGCGCGCTTCTGCCGCGGAGGAGCCAGGGATCGAACCAGGGCGAGGCGCGTGCGCGTCTCAGCGGCGGGAGCTACGAGGCGCAGCCTGATTTGTACGAGGCGCACGTGCAGCCGCCGCCGCAGCAACAGCACGCGGCGGCTTCCGAGTCGGCGTACGCGTACCAGGACGGCGGCGCGTGGGCGCAGGCGGAGGACGGGAACTGGTACTGGTACCCCGCGGACGGCGGCGAGCCCGTGCCGTGGACCGGGGACGCGAGCGCCTCCGCCGAGACCGCGGCGGTTTCCAACGCCGCGGCCTCCGCCGGAACCGAAGCGTACGCCACCGCGGAAGGCGTCGCGGCGACGACGTTTTCCGACAGCCGAGAGGCGGCGTCGGACGCCCAGCCGTTCGAACGAACGGGGACCCGGAGCGTCGACGCGGCGCCTCCGGAGGCGTCGTTCGCCGAGAACGAGCAGGACTACGACTCGCAGTGGCAAGCCGCGCTGGACGCCGCGTACGCGGCGGCGAACGACGCCGAGGTGGCGCAGGCGCGCGCGGAGGCGGAGGTGCGCGCGGCGCGCGAGCAGCTCCTGCTCCGCGAAGCCGAGGTTCAGGCGCTCAGGCAGGCGGCGGCGGATGCCGCCGAGCGTCGCGCGCCGGAGGCGGAGGCGGATCGCGCGCGCCTGCGCGAGTCCGCGGAGGCGCTGCGCGGCCAGCTGGAGGCGGCGCGCCTGGAGGTGTCCGACGCCGAGGCTTCCGCGTCGGCGTGGGAGAACCGCGCGCGCGACGCCGAGCGCCGCGCCGAGGAGGCGCGCGTGCTCGCCGAGGCGAACGCCGAGGCGAACAAGGAGCTCGCCGGGACGGCGCGGGGAACCGGCGACGACGGCATGCCCGGCGGCGCCGCGGGCGACGCCGCGGGCGATGCCACGCAGGCGGCGCGCGCGGCGGGGTACCGCGCGGGCCACGCCGACGGGACGCGCGAGGCTTCCGCTGTCGCTGAGGCGGAGCACGAGGAGCAGATGGCCGATCTGCTGGTGTGCCTCGGCGAGGAGGACCGCAAGATCGAGCGCCTCCGCGCGCTTCTCGAGGCGCGAGGCGTGGACACGCAGAAGGTAATGGATGAGATTGAGGCGGAGAACGAAGCCGCGCTTCTCGCGTCCGTGCGCGAAGAAGCGCGAGACGCTGAGCTTGACGGCGGCGGCGGCGGCGGCGGCGGCGGCGGTGGCGGCGGCGGGGACGCCGCCGAGTCCGAAGACCTGGACGCGGGAGAGACGTCGTTCGCGTCGTCGGTGCACTTCATGGCGGACGCCTCGGCGATGCCCGCGGAGGGACCGGCGGTTTCGGCGGGCGCGCGGCGCGGCGGCGGCGAGCGCGCCGGGAGAAACCCGGAGACGCCCACCGCGGGCGGCGCGCGCGTCCTGCAGGACATCTCCCTGCCGGACATCCCCTCCTTCGACGAGGAGCTTTTGCCCGCGCGCGGGTCCCCGCGAGCTTTCGACGCCGCCGCCGCCGGCTCCGGCGGCGCGCGGGCCGGAGCCGACGGCGCCGCGTCGGCGGCGACGGCGCGCTTCGACGAGTGGAACATGAGCGGCGAGATTGCTCGCGACGGCGAGGCGGCGGCGGCGTTCTCGCCCGGGGGCTGGGACCTGAACTCGCCTCTCGTCCTCCCGGAGACCGAGGAGACCGAGAACGCCGCTGTGGAGGCGCCGGGACCGGCGAGCGAAACGGAGGACGCGACGCACGAACGCGACGCACGAACGGCGGAGCCCGCGCCCGCGCCCGCGCCCGCCGCCGCCGCGCCGGCGGCGGGTGGGCCTTTCGGCGGCGAGCCCCGAGACGACGACGCGGCGTTTTTCGAGCGCCTCGACGCCGCTCCGCCCGCGCCGGCGGCGGTCGAGTACCCCGCCGCCTCGAACGCGTTTTTCGAAAACGCCGAGACGGCCGCCTCTCAGGCGGGAGACGCTTTCTCCGAGTACCCTCCGCGGCCGCAGACGACGCACGAGTACCCGGCGCCCCAACAGTACCAGCAGCCCGCGCCGCAGCCCGCGCCGTTTTCGGCGGCGCTCGGCGGCGCTCAGCCGTACTCGCAACCGGCGGCGGCTGCGTTTTACGACCCCGGCGCGGGCGCGACGGCGGCGTCGCAGCAGGGCTCGCAGTACGGCGGCGGGTCGCAGCAAGGTTCCGTGCCGGCGTCACCGGCGTGGGGCGCGACGGCGGCGGCGCCCGCGTTCTTCAACCCCAACGCCACGGCGCAGGCGCAGGCGCAGGCGCAGGCGCAGGCGTATCCGGCGGCGGCGCAGGCGTATCCGGCGGCGCAGGCGCAGGCGCCGTTCCAGCAGCAGCAGCAGCCGCCCCAGTGGGGCGGGTCGGGTATGGAGGACTCCGCCGCGCAGTGGGGGTACGCTCAACAGCAGCAATGGCACGCGGGGAAGTGATCGAGGCGAGTTCCCGATCGGTTACTACGTAACGGTAGACTATCATAGAGTAGCTACGAAATCGACCGCCGTTCGCTTCACTAAAAAGAAAAACGAGTCTTCGTTTTCGGAATATAGAGACGCTAATACGCGCGAAACCTCTCGACTGCGCTCGACTACGCCGATAGGATCGCCGAGACGTGCACGTACACGTTGACGAGCTGCATGGCTCCCGCGGACCCGCCGATCCACACCAGACGCACGACCGGTGTGGCGCTCTGCTCGCGCTCGCGCGCCAACCGGGCGGCTTTCTTCATCGCCGCGACGGGGTCGACGGCGCCGGGGTCGAACGGCGTCGTCGGGTTCTTGGCGATGAGGCCCTCCGTCGGTATCAGAATGGCTCGAATGCGCGTCTCGCCAACCACCGCCGTCGCCGTCAGCCGGTCGCGGTCCTCGTGCACCTCGGGCTCGACGTTTTCCGATTCGCCCCCGCCCGGCCACTCCAGCGTGCGCAGAGCGCCCAGCAGCGCCTCGAACGCCTTAGCGGTGTCCTTCAGGCGCGGCGCGCACGAGACGGACATCGTGTTGTGCGCCTCCTCGGACACCGGCAGCCGCCGCTCAAACGCCGCCACGACTTCCGCCTCCGTCACCTCGTCGCCGCGGCGCATCCAGTCGCAGTGCAGGATGTCGCTGGCGCTCGGCCGCGCCATCGGGTCTTTGTGCACCATCGCGCGGAACAGCTGGTCCAGCTCCGGGCTCACCTGCCACACCTTTGGGCCGCCGATCAATCGGTACAGCCGGTCGATGGGCTCCTCCCTCGTCGACGTCGGCGCGAATTTAGCGCCGCGCCCGCGTAACGCGTCGGCGATGTTGTGCTTGATGGCGCCCATGCGCCCGACGCCCGTGAGAAGCAGCAGCACGAGCCCCGCGGCCCAGATATCGCTGGCGGGCAGCCGGTACATGCCGTCCTCGGCAGCCACCACCTCGTTTCCGATGCACCCCTGCCTCACCGCCTCGGCGGGGAAGATGCCGTTGTCGTACGCGAACTGCTCGTGGATGTTCGTGGGGCCCTCGCCCGTCTCGGACGGCTGCGGCGGCACAAACACCGTGCGCCCAAAGTCGGCGACTTTCAGCGCGTACCGCCCATCCTCGCGGCTCACCAGGATGTTCTCCGTCTTCAAGTCACGGTGGAACAGGTTGCGGCCGTGCAGAAACTCCAGCGCCTCGCACAGCTGCTTGAAGATGTGCGCCACCACCGGCTCGCGCATCGGCTCGAGCGGCTGCGTGCTGACGTACCCGAACAGGTCGCCGCCTTCGCACAAGTCGCAGGCGAAGTAGTGGATGGGCGCGGAGACGCCGCGCGAGTTCGGTAACGTGCACGGCTTGGGCGCGTGCGGCGCCGTGACCTCGATCACGTTCACCAGGCGTGCGTGTCGCGGGATGGTGTGCAGGATGCGGCGCATCGTGCCGAGCTCGCGCGCCAGCTCCGCCATCATCGCGCTCGGCATGTAGTCGTGCGACGCCCGCGGCGTTTTCAAAAACACCGCCTTCTTGTCTCGCAGGTCGACGGCTTTCCAGCCGTGGCCGTACGACCCGGACGCGACGTAGCCCTCGATGAGGAAGCGGTTGTTCACGATGGCGCCGTTCAGCGGCTCCGTGCCGCGCGGCCACGTCCACAGCCCCGCGGGCTCGTGCGCGGCGCGGCTCCAGAGCGGCGCCAGCATCACGGGGGAGCCGCCCTGCCGCGCGCGCACGAATTGCGCCGGGACGTCAGGCACGATGAACAGGTGCATGGGCGGCCGCACGTCCTCCACCACGTGCGGCGTTTCATGCGCCTTGATCTCCTCGGTGTCCGCCAAGTTGACGTCCTCGGGACGTTCCACCCCGAGCTCGTCGTCGTCCTCCTCCGCCAAGCACACGTCCGGCGCGCTCTCCTCCTGCGGGTTGATGGCGTGCAGGTACGTCGCCACCTCGCCCACCATCACGCGCGTCACGGCGTCGATCAAGAACCCCGCCTCGCCGTTGATCGGGCCGCACCCTTTTTCGAAGGACCTCCGTAGCAGTAGCATAGAGGTGATCACCTCCTCGTGCCCGAACCCTTGTCGCCGCCTTTTCGCCACGATGTACGAGATGGTTCGTCTCAGTTTCGCCTGGCTCGCCGTGGTGAGGTAATCGACGACGGCTTTCACGATGCGCAGCGTGTTCTGCTTGGTCTGCTCGACGCGCTGCGGCGTGTGCGCCCACTCCGCGTACCGCATGCCGGTCTGCGCCAGAAGTAAGGCGGCCCAGGCGCCAGCCACCTCCTCCGCTCGCGCGTTGATCCGCGCCGCCAACTCCACGCGTTTCTCCTCGGGGAACGCGCGCGAGATGCCCGCCAGGTCGACATTCTCAAACGCAACCACGTCAACGTCCGCGCGCAGGTTCTTCGCCCCCGCGCCGTCGCTGGTCCGCCGCTGGCGCTTGATGGGGCGCACGGAGCCGCTCCCAGGGTCGCGGTCGCTGTTCTCCGACTTTAAGTCGCTCCCGGCGCTCCCGCGCGTCCCCAGGCCGTCGCTGGCCAGGCGGCTGAAACTCGGCAGCGAGCGCACCGCCTGCGCGTCCGCGGGGGATTCGCCGGGAGCGACTGGCGCCTTCGCGTCCGCGGGGGTCACGAAGTTCTCCGCGGGGGAAGACTTCGCACCAGCGGGGGTGCGGCGCGCGTCGCCGTCGGCGTCGCCCGCGGCGGCGGTGCCACCGTTCCTCGTGCCGGGCATGGTTCACGACTCGCGCGCGTCTCGAGCGAAACCGAACGCGCGCCGAGGCGGTGTCGTGACCGCGAGGTTTTCGGTACTGTTGCGTCAGACGCGAATCTCGCGGACACAGCGCGTCTCCGTCGGCGCGCTGCGCGCGAGGCGGCTCCCGACGTCCCTGCGGGGGCGAATCGGCCGACGGACGCGCGCGTGCACGTGCCCGACGCGCCAAGCAGGTGGGGAGGCTTCGTGGCCGCGCTCCGTCAAAGTTGGAAAATCGACCAACGCGTTCGGTTCCGCGAAAAACGTTCGACGTCGGGCCCCGAAAAACGAAAACGCGGTGCTCATCGACGGGCCACCGGTGAGCACGATCAAAACTATTTGACGTATGGGTCGAATTCATCGTTACGTCGATGAACGCGAGAAAACGACGGTTCAAGAAAAACGCCGTTGCTTTTTTCTCCCGCGAGTCTCTGTGATGACACCAGTCGCGGTCGCGTCGGCGCGAGCGCGAGGACAGCGCGCGATGACGGACTCGGACTCCGATTCGCCCTCCACATCCCCCGTGCGCATCCCCAGTGTGCGCGGGATGCTCCTCGCGCGCACGCACTTCGAGGTGCTCGGTTTCGACGGCGGGAGCCTGCGGCCGCGCGATGTCTCCGACGAAGAGGTGCGCTCGGCGTACCGCCGGTGCGCGCGCGCGGTGCGCGCGTCTCGAGACCTGGGCTCCGCCGTGGCGGAGTGCCGCGTGGCGGAGGCGTTCGCCGCGCTGCGCACGCCGGAGGCGCGCGAGGAGACGTGGCGAGCCACCGCCGCGCCCCCGTCTTCGGACGGGCCGGTGGGTGCGGATGCGGACGCGGACGAACGCGCGCGGCGCGCGGCGCGACTGGGAAAATTGCGCGCGACTAAGAACGACGCTCCCGGGTTAGCGCGCGTGCCTTGGACGGTGGACTTCCCGGTGGAAAACAGCGTCGCGGTCGGGCCCGTGGACAAGCGCGCGCTGATCGCCGCACGAAGACGCGCATCTGGAAACGAGGAGACGCACGGACATGCGTTCGCCGCGAACGCCGCGGAGGCGCCCGACGACGACGCGCGACTTCCGGCGACTTCCGAACCCGCTCTTTTGTCGCTCCGGGACGAGCGCGAGTTTTTGGTACGCGAGTGCGGGTTCCCCGGAACGAAGCCGCGGCTCTGCGCGTTCTGGGTGGGCGGGACGCCTGGTTCGCGGACGGACCCACTCGCGCTGCGGTACGCGTGGCGCGAGGGGAAAGGAAAAACCAAACTCGCGGCGGACGGCGCGTGGGAGCTCGGCCGCGGTGACGTCGTCCGCGTGGTCAGGACGCGAAACGCGAAAACGTCGAAAACGGCCGGAAACGCGAATCCCGCGCTCGACGGCGGCGTGAAGCTCGTCGCCGCGGAGCACGTCGCGAACGCGCACGTCCCGGGGTGGATCCTGACCTCTCCGGATGCACTGAAAAACAAAAACGAGAGCCTCGACGCGTGGGCGGCGAGCCTGCGCGCGCTCCTGCCTTCGCCCGCCGCGCCGGGCACGCCTCCTCCGCTACCTCGCGGAAAGGGGGGGCTCAGAGGCACGGCGCCGTCGCCGGTGCGCAGACACCTCGTGCCTTATTAATCCCGAGAGTCGTTTCGTTCAGGCGGAACAGAGAAGTTCCTATATATGTCGCGCAGAGTCTCTCTAAAACTAGCTCTACGTACGTAGTAGACTACGCGTGTCATATAGCTACGTAATACGTTCGTCTCCCGATTTGCCGAAAGCGCCTTCAAGCGCCTTCGGTCACCTCTCCTCCTCGTCCTCGTTCAGCTCCTCGAACGGGTCGCGCCCCCTTCCCCGGCCTTTGCCTCGCCCGCGCTCGGCGTTGGACGCGCCCTTGAAGTGCTTCAGCCGCGCCGCGTCCACCGCCGCCAGGCACGCGGCGTCGAGGTGCATGTTCCCGCCGTCGCGCCCGCCGCGCCCACCGGCGGAGCCAACCGCCGCCAACCGTCGCGCAAACGTCGCGTCGTCCATCGCGGCGTCCGACGCGCAGGAGGAGACGGCGCCCATCGCGACGGACGCGGCGTACCCCCGGGCGCGCGCGAGGCCCAGCGCGACGTCCTCGCGCGTGAACGCGCCGAACGCGGAGGCCGCGAGGACCATATCCTCGGCGAGTAAGCGAAGGAGGCGCGACTCTTCGCCGTTTTTTTCCTTGGCGTCGTTTGATACGTCGGGGAAAAACACGCCGCGCGCGGCGACGACGGGGAATGTTTTTCCCACCCGGACCCGGAGGCTCTCCGTTTTAGATGCGTTTTCTTCCGCCGCGGACGGACGGACGGTTTCCTGAACGCCGTGGCGTGGCGCGCACCACCTCGCGAGCGTCGCCTCGTAGTCGTCTCGCCTCCGGAAAAGCCGCGGGTCCCGCAGCGCGCTCAGCGACAAGGACACGCCAGCCACGGCGTCCCCGAGGGAGCCGTTTTCGTTTCGCCGCGCGACGGAAAAGCCGTCGGCGAGTTCGCGCGCCTCGAAAAACGCCGCGGCGCCGAGCTCCAGGCCGCACGCGTCCCACGGGGTTTCGAACGAGACGCACAGCTTCCGCACCTTACCGGAGCGCACGGCATCGCTGAGCGCGCGGCGGTGCGCCTCGCGGACCGCGGAGTGACGCGCGTCCGCCGAGAGCGTCGACGGATTCGCGAGACGCTCCGGAACGAACGCGACGTTCGCGGGACCTCGCTTCGAAGACCCCGCGGAGGAAGAATAAGAATCGAGCGGAACCCAACGCAACGCATCCATCGCGGTCGTGAACGGCTCTTCCGTCACGACATACGCGTGGTCCGATGATCCGTCGTGGACTTCGCCGCGGATTCCATTACCTAAAAAGGTGATCCGCTCGAAGCGGCGACGCCCGCGCAGCGCCTCCGGCGCGACCCCGTCGAGCCACGGGAC
>Ga0181560_10006704_pt1 | contig 9989 bp, 1 predicted proteins | sample 011ome_20_FD_133751 | JGI IMG/M metagenome (GOLD analysis project Ga0181560, IMG submission 133751) | Coastal salt marsh microbial communities from the Groves Creek Marsh, Skidaway Island, Georgia - 011509CT metaG (megahit assembly) | ecosystem: Environmental > Aquatic > Marine > Intertidal zone...
CCGTCGCGGGCGGTGGAGACGACGACGGTGCGATGCCGCGGGGTGGAGCAGAGCGCGCGAGAGGCGCGCGAGACGGCGGCGTCGAGCGCGCGCGCGTCGAGCGCGAAAGTCACGGCGCCGGTGGCGTCGACGACGACGAGCGCGGGCGCGTGAGGGTGCGTGAGCGCGCGCATGCGTAGGGCGTCGGCGGCGGTACGCGGTGGCGGCGCCGGCGACGGCGCCATGGCGCGCGCGGTTGTGAGGCGACGAGGCGGCGTCGGCGGTCAAATGTGTGTATTAAAATATAAATGCTGACCGACGTCTCTTGGTGAAGAGAGCTACTAGGATATATATCTATCATGGGAACGCATTCGATTGATACGCACGGTGTCGGCGTGTCAATCGCGTTCGGCGTTCGTGGAACGCTTATTTCTTTCCAAACCACGACGCGCGCGCGGGCGCGGGCGCGGCGGCTTCGGCTTCGGCGGCTTCGGCTTTAATCGCCTTGGTTCGCACCGCTCGCGCGGCATCGACGTCGATATCCGATTCCTTTAAGTGCTGTTCGAGCGCGAGTTTGGACTCGTACAACTCGCGCATCTGTTCGTCTTCGTTTACGGATAATAGCGGCAACGCGTTCAACGCGTCTTCAACCTTGTCGTCATTCGTCAACGACGCGTGAAACATGTCAAATTGCTTACTAATCGTAACCTTGGTGCTCGCAAACGACGACGCCTTGGCGCCGCGTAACGCTTGGCGCTTATACGCCTTGGCGCTGCCTATACCACCGGCAGTTTCGGGGATGACAAACGCGTCGGCGTTGGAAATCTCGACAGAATCGTAGCGCTGTCGCGCCATTTCCCGAGCGACGCCTTCGGCGCCGAGTCGAGCGCCGACGTCGCGAATATTCGTCAACGTGTTCAAAAACGCACGCTTCTGCCCGGGCTCAGCCACGGTGGCGAGCCATTCGTACACGAGTTCCCTGTTCGCTTCTTGCACCGTTTGATGCACCGCGTCCGTTTGTTGTGAGTACGCGGCGACGAGCGCCGGGTCAAACATTTCATTGTACATTTCTTCGATGAGCCCGCACGCGAGACGCAACACGTCGGGCGGAAGCACGCGTAACGTGTACTCAATCGTCTCCGCCGTGGCTGGTTCAAACACCACTCGCCCGCGCTCGATGGCTTGCGCGATTTCCTCCGTGTCCTCAGCCCGAGCTTCGAGCCACATCAAGCGGAAGTTTGGCCCGCGCAACGCCTTGAACTTAAACAAGCGACGGAACAATCGCAGGTAGCGAATGCGAGCGAAACGAATGTACCGCACAAATCTCGCGCTTCTCGCACCCGTGACGTTGGATGAAATGTCCACAATCAACAGCAAGAACTGCAAGAAGATGACTAAAAAGTCAATGCAGTTGAACGTGTCGCGCATGTACGCGCCTTCGCCCAAGATGAACCCCATGGCGATGATTTTCACCACCGCTTCAAAGGTAAACACGGCGTTGATGGCGAGATTAAACGCGGTGACTCGAGCGTAGGCGTCGGAGACGTAGGCATCTTCGTACGTGACGTTTTCGGCGATGAGCACGCCGAGGGATAGAAACACCGCGACGGTGACGCACCTGTCGAATAATGGGTGTCGTATGGCGCGCCAGCACCAGTATCGAAACGGAGAATCGGACCGGAAGACGAAGAGCGACGTGCCCTGCGGACCGCTCTCATGCGTGCCAATCTTTTCAGGCTTGTACATGTCTGTTTGAGTTCTGTACTTGATCAAGAACATGAGTTTCTTCATCCAAGGGAAGAATTCAAGAATGACAACAAAGGTTTGGACAAGCGTCACGGCGACGAGACCAATCATAATGACGCTCGTGGCGACAGACGTGGACGTGTCGCCCATGATGCCGAGTTGAAAGTAAAACCCAGCGATGAGGGTGATTGTGTTCATGGCCGTACCCGCGAGTTCAGACACGTTGAGGTTTGTACTGACGTATGGGTTACGTGTGCACGCCACCGTGATCGCGGTGAAGATGACAATCGCGGCAAAGGATTGAAGCAAGATGGCCTCCGGGAAGAGCACCTTGACGCCAGTGATGGATAACTTTTTGAACAAATCCACGCAAATCCAGAGATAAAACGCTGGTCGCACTGACGAGTACGTCATACCGTATCGCGCTTCAAACTTTTCGATGAGCACGGCGCGGTCACGTTCGATCTTTGACGCAGTCGTGGCGAGCACGTGCACTCGCGCGCGCGTTTTAGACGTCGAGCGGTGCGCGTACAGCCACGACGCGACCAAAATAATCAATCCAATCGGATACAACACCAGTGCGCTCAAGGCGAGAGGCTTCATCTCCAAATGCCGGCCGACGTTGCATTCAACCTCTGGCGCCGCGATCAATCGCACGGATTCACCGTTGTTCTTGCACTCGAAGAACTCAGTCACCGTGCGCGAAAGCAACATGTACCCCCACCACATGGCGATGATGAACGAAGGCACCGCCTTGTCGATGTTCTCCTTGATGATGCGCATGTTTGCTCGACGCTGGTTTTCAATGTCGTCGAGGTGTTCCTTTGTCAACTCGTATTCGGCTTGCTTTTTGCTCTTCTTCTTGTGCATTTTAAGCTCGATGTGTCGATCCGCCTTGTGCATCGCCTCGACGCTCTCCTTGTACACGCGTTGACGCAAACCTTCGTTTGTCGCGAGGCCGTACATGTGTCGCTCGAGCATGTCGAAATCGTCGCCTTTACCGCGCAGTTCTGGACGGTCGAATGGAAGGCCGTCGCGCGATATGGCGAGTTCGGTCCACTTGTCGGCGTCAATGTCAAACTCTTTAAGCTTTCGTCGACGTTCAATCAATCGACGCTTTTTAATCCCGAGCACGGCTTGCATCGCCACGTCTCTCCAGCATCGAATGACCACCGCGCAGGCGATGATGAATAACCAACCGAACGGGGCAAACATGGTGACTTGGAAACGCGTGAAATAATCAAACTCAGTCACGCACTCCAAACCGAGAATTTGCAAGTCGGCGTACGAAAGCGACGACACTTGCATCCATCGCGCCAAGACTTTTGGCCAAGGCACTTCGAAATATTGCATCCCAGCCGTGACTTGGAAGAAAGACAACATGATCGTCAACGCAGGAATAACTGGATGATGCGAGAGCTCGAACAAGACGTAGAGCGCCACAGAATAGCCAAGAATGATAAAGAAGATGCGCACGATGGGTTCTTGGTCGCACGTTTCGCAAAACGACGCGTATCTGTAATGATCCTTGGCACAGGTAGTACACGCATCAGCTACGTACGCCGGGGTGGTATCTGATGAGAATCGGGGCCCAGCGCACGTCAACGCCCGTACTTCATCTTCGCTGAACTTCTCAACGCACGACACCCCAGGGAAGCACGAAAGGTTTCTCGCTCCGTTGGTTGGATCTTGCCAGTATCCTGCGTAAGGAAGAGGCATGTGTAATCCATACTCGGTACACTTTTGTCGATCGAGCGAGCATGGTCTACATGAACCATCACTCAATCGAACGAACCCAATGTCGCATTTGCAATCGGATTCATCATCGCTTCCAGATGTCGAACGCTTGTTCACCGGACACGGCGTACACGCTTGCGCGCCGGCGTAATCGCTGTACGTATCCGCGGGACACGGTATGCACACCGTAGAGCCTAAGAAAGACGTGTAACTACCCGCTGGACATGAGCCGCAGTTTTGTTGATCTGGGACATTTGCCGAGTTGAAGGTGCCGAGAGGGCACAAATCACACGTTTCACCGTGGTCTCTATTCACGCGTTCTCCACCGCGACACTTGACGTGCACCGTCATGGTGACATCTTCTCCGCGAGCGGGCGGAGACACGCTCGTATCTTGAGCGTACCACTTGAACGTAACCTCGCCATAAATGAATTCACGAGGATTGAACATCAGCAGCGCGGGACCATTGGCAGAGTCACCAATGATGTCGCCCACGGCGAGAACGTTGGCGCTCAAGCCAGCGATGGTGGCTTCAGAGTAAGAATACGTCACCAAATTCGTACCGTTGTACGTGGTAACCGCGGGTACGACGTACGGGTGTAATGTACCAGCATATCCAGCAGCGCCGCGCGCGGGGTCGCTGGATGCGATACTGGGGAGCTCACTCAACACGTATTGAATGGTGCCAAATTGTTGTTGGTCGACGTCGTATGCTAAAAGCGCCACAGCCGCGACTTCATCGTGATACACATTCGCCTTGCCCGTGTTGTCATACGCAGACCCGCACGAAATCATCACATTCTCGCGGTTTACGACATCGTCAAACTTGTTCAAATCGTCAATGAATGGTGCGTACGCGTAAAATTCCAAGTCCCGGCGTTGCGGGTTGTCAAGATACGCTTGAATCCGTGCTCGCACAATTTGGTACCCTTGTAAGACTTGCAAGTCTTCAGCCTTGCCTTTGAAGTCCACCAACTCGTCCACCGAAGACTTGAGCGTGGAGTTCGGCCCACACGCACCTTGCGGTGGTTGGTCGACCGCGTCAATGGTCACCGTGACGGTGACGATTTCAGAGGTAGACCCGTGAGAGTCCGAAGCCTGGTACTGGAAAGTATCCGTGCCGTTGTAATACGGATATGGTTCGTATGCAAATCCCTTACTATACGGATTCGCTGCGACTCCAGTCTGTGAGACGGTACCGAGCGTTGGCACGACAGCCGTGCTTATGATGCTGTGTACGAGCTGAAGTGGTGTTTCACTGTCCGTGGTGTCGAAATCGGCTGCAATGCCAGTCGATTCAGTCGTCGAGAACGCCATGTCCGCAGCGACTGGTGGCGTGTTCGTTTCTGATGTGAGACGTAGCCATATCCAAGCTTTGGCGACGTTTGAGACTTTCCCAGACAAATCAATAGCGACGTATGAAAAGTACGTCAAGTTGAAACCAGGATGCTCCTCTCGCGACAACGTGGAGAAATCAAAGTTTGCCCCGTAGTCTTGCGTCATCAATTCTTGCACGCGATTCGAGAGATCAGTGTTGGCGTTTGCGGTGTACGTAAACACTGGTTTTTCGGTGTAACGTTTACCGCCTACAGTCACTTCATCTTGAAGCGTGATACCACCGACGTTCATTGTGGGTTCGGTGACAATCTGGTAGCGGTAGATATCATTCAACTTAGCCGTATCCGTGGAGTCTTCATCGGTTGCGTCGAAAGAAAATGTCTCCGGACTACCTTCCCAAACATCAATGTAAATGTCGTTCGCAACTGGTGCGGTGTCACCGTTGCCGAGTCTGATTTCAACAGTCGCGTACTTCGACCGCAGCGGACGCGGTTCTGGACCGACGACTCCGTCTGTTGTGTAGTACACGAAGCGATCGTTGCCGTAATTTTCAGCGTTTGGAGTGTAACTAAACACACCAGTGTCCTTGTCGTACACGAGCTCACCCTTGGTGGTGTTGCACGAAATTACATATTCGAGTGCGTCGTTATCTGGGTCGTTGCCAATCAAGTTGGCGTTGACCAAGCCGGCGACGCGCGGATCTGGAATGTAGAAAATCAGCGATTCCGACGTCGGCGCGTCGTTCACGGGTTGGAAGATCGCCCGTTGCACGGCGCATCCTTCTTCATTTTCTGGGCCATAGTCATAACAGCACATTTTGATGTAGCGATCGGTGTCCGTCATCGCCGGACCGCTGTTCTGAAGGTAGATGCTTTGCATAGCCTTGAGATACGCCGTCCAAGATGCTCCATCCGCACTACTTAATGTAACGCTACGTTGTTCGTCACCAAACGCCGCTACAATGTCTGTAAAGTTCGCCGGCATTGTGGTATTGTACTGAACGTACTGCTCCACGATAGCTGTCGAGTTGTAAGACAACGTGTCGCCGTCTTGAAAGACGCCGTCGACATCCGAAATGGTGACAACACAACGTTTCCAGTACTGATTATCGACGTCAACCACAGACCAAGGCGCTCCAATTGGAATACTTTCCTTTTCCGTGTAAATGGTTGGCAAATCGACAAATATTTGAGGGGCGTCGTTTACGCCTTCTGTGTCCATGGCCATCACGGGACCCGTGGCCACCGCGCCAAACGAATCCGTTATCGTAACTTCGTAGAAACGAGTGGCCCCCGTGGGATCGAGACTGATATCAGAGAAAGCAATACTATTGATCGTGCTCATGAATTCCGCACTCGTCGCCGGCGTAGGCGTCTGCAACAATTTACGGCCATCGCGCCCGAGCAACTTTCTTCTTCCGCTGAGCAACGCGCTGGTATCAGACGGATCGGCGTAGTAACCCAAACTCTTAAAGTACATCGTACCTGCGCCGTCATATCTTCCCCAGAGTTTATCGGTGATGAGCACGCAGCCATCGGTAGATGTGAAGTTCTTCGTAGTGTCAACACACGTCAGGTTGTACGAGTCGGTGTCTGGCGAAGCTCCCGCGAGAACTTTAATTTCCACGGCAGCCACGTCAGTGTCAAACGTATTCGTTTCAGCGGTGTTGATTTGAAATTGATCGGCAAACAAACCCAATGCGTCGGACTTTTCAACAAACAATCCGGCGTTGTCGGGATTTTCAACGATGAGACCGCTGCTGGCCACACCGAGACAATGTATCCCCTCCTCGTTCGTCTCGCCTTGAACGCCGCCGTCGATCCGAGCGAGCGGGAAGTCAGTTTTGTCGACGACGGACCACGCGCCGCTTGAGTACCTCAAGCGTTGGATCGCCTCAAGATCGGTGTAAGCTACTGCGTCGGGCAACGTCGTGAAGTTCGTCATGACTGCAGGAAAGTTGCCCGACGTAAGGCTCGAAAGAGACGTTCCGCCGCACGTAATAGTGACGTCCCAACAGCTTGAATACAATTCAAAACTCTGCGGTTTGGTTGGCAAATTACCGTGCTCGACCACTGTGTTGGTGAACACACAAGTGGGGATGTCGTAGAATGTCATCACCCCACATCCATCGGTACAGTCACATATTTGAATGGGATAGCATTCGTCGTCGAGAGCTTCGTAGACGTCATCCGCTGAGCTCATCGACGCGCACACGTAAGCGGTGCGCGACGCCGTAATGTTTGTGTACGACAACGCGGACACCATCACGGGCTGAGCAAGATTCCAATTGTTTGGTGTAAACGTCAAAGATGTTGCGCCAAGTGTGAGATGTTTGTAAGCATCGCCGAGAGCGGTCAACATTGAGGTGTTGTAAGCCATTTCACCAAAAGTCACCACGACGTCAGCCAAAGGCGCGCTCTTCAACGAAAATCCAAGCGACGACAACTGCGTAGTAACACTGTTCGGGCATGGCTCGTCAATAAGCACCGTGCCCTTCGCGGCGTTACCGAGGTCCAATCCCGGCACGTCATATTCCACGACTTCCACAGGTAAGGCGCTTCCTCCGAGGTTTGGACTCAACGCCAAGTAATCGGGATCATCCGTCGTGTACTTGACGTCGTGCCAAATTTGAACGACTTGATTGGGGACGTGCACGTTGTAATTGCGCGGGAATCGCACGCGGAACGTCGTTGATCCTGAGAACCCTGCAGGGAGTGTGATCTCGCGAGGGGAAATTATCGCGTACCGTTCATACTGCGAATCGATAAACGGTCGAATGGTCACCGTCTTACACAACGCTGTGGTTGGCGTCATGGTGTACACGCCAGTTTCGAGCTCTTCGCCCACCTGCCATGGAGCCAGAGGGGAGGTACCGGCAGCTGCATCGGGTGGAAGAACGAGCGAAATAGTGTTCGTGACGTCGCGAATGTACCAACCGGCAGCATTCGCGTCTTCGAGAACGGTGAGCGTCGGTGGCGAGCTCTCGATGGCGTTGTACACCTCATCGAGTGACGTCGCATCGGCATTCATGTCCAAAGTAACATCACCACAAGCCGTGTCGTCGCCTACAAGAGTGACGATGCACGTCACAGGAGTTTGACAATCTTCCGCAGAGAAAGTCCAGACCGGCCCTTCACCGCCACAATCAAAGCTCGCGCTCGCGTGCTCCCAAGCGCCATTGACATCCTTGAGCGTCGTCAACGCCACTTTTACGTCGTATGCCGGCTGCGATGTCAACCACATGTCGAATTGATAAGTATTTCCTGGAACGCCAGAAATCGATTTCTTGCTGAACATTAATCCAGCCGTTTGTGCGTCTGAAATATACACTGGAATATCAGGTACCGCGAGCGCGCCACACGAAGTACTCGAATCAACTGTTACGGTGATTGGAACGTAGCGATCCAAAGCCGCAACGCACGAGTACACCGGAGTAATCGTCACACGCTGTGCCAAATTATAGTTTGTTTCATTGAATGTCAGCACCGCACCGTTCGGTGCAGACAATAGGGTAAGATCTGAACTCGTAAGCGTAACTTGAACAGTATCCCCTCGCGTCGCTGCGGTCAAGTACACGTCGGCGTATACAGTTGTGTCTTCGGCGACGGTGTAGTTCAATAAAGCAACGACGGAGTTCGCCGCGCACGAAATAGAGCGCTCGGTGGGTTGGTTATCTGGATCGTACACCACAATTCCACACTCGTCATTGTCGTCAATTGTTACCCCACGAACTGGCCCCGTCAACTCATTGTATCGCTCGTCAAGACTTGTGACGGTAAACTTTATCGGAGCCGAGTGCTCATCTTCGACGTATTTATCATCCACTGCTTTCACTGCAACTTCTTGAGCGACATTCCAATCAGCAGGAGTAAATGTCAACGTCACGGTTGTCGTGAAGATATTCAGATTGATTGCCTGCACCGCAAATGAAATTTGACTCTCATCGGCAATATTTTGTACAGCCATTCGCACGGTGACGTCAGCCGTCGGTACTTGCGTCAGCTTGACTTGGACGGTGCTCGTGTATCCTCCCTCTTGCACAAGGAGTGGATCACGAATCATGTCTATGCCAACCGTGCGCACCCAGCGACTCTGCGCTTGAGGTTCGTAGTTGCCGAACGTGTCAAACGGCACGACCCAAATGTCGTAATCGATGCCTTCAGACAAGCCCGTAATATTCAAAAACACTTGACCTTTGCCACCAGCAGATGCACCAGGCGAGGGTGTTGATGATCCGAGGTAGAGCAAGACACCTCGCGTCACAGGTCCAACACCATTGGAACCAGTTCCAGCGGCAACTTCTTGAGGCGTTGGCTCCTCGCTCCCGCGAGGCAGCACGATCCAGCTGACATTTGAGTGCTCATCCACAGCGAGAGTAAAGTCAACCGTTGTACTCGTAACATACTCTGTCTGAAGCCACACCACAGTGGGCGGATGTTGGTCGATAATGACACGCTGCGTGGGACAATCGTCACTGCCATCGGCATTGACTTGGCTTGAATACGTCGAAGACGTGTGATCGACGAGATCCTTGAGTGTAACAGTAAACAACAAACAATTGTTCACGTCCGCCAATACGTTATCATCATCTGTGGTGTTCGAAATCATATACGGGCCGGCTCTCCAACGCATCGCGTTTCCAATTTGAACAATATCAGTCGCGTTGAGCGTCACGTCACCGAGCACAACGGTTGGTGTGAACACAGGCTCGGTAGCGTTGATATCCAAATACAGGGCATCACCGATACCAGCTGACGGATCAAAGGCGCCATTCGTCCATGCGTAGATGTACGTTGCCGCCGGTGCTTCCAAATCCAACCGAACCTTTAATGGGAAGTCCGGATCTGTCGTGAGAATTGTGTTCCAAACTACGTCGCCGTTGGTGCCGTCGTCATACGTAAAGCTCCAAGGTACGGGATCAATATCCGTCGTTCCCCAAGCGTTTGTGATACACTCCGTAATCAAGAAATAACTGTAGGCTGTAGACTGGACAATGTTTCCTCCATTTATGTCCACGATACTCCATGAACTTACCGGCTTGCTGGTAAACGCACCCATGGTCACCGCCTTGAGAAAGACGTCGCTCGCAAACGTGATTTCCATCTTCAGACAGTCGTTTTCGTTACCGAGTTCAAGATGATTCGGACGATCGCTGTAAAACAGTACTTCAAGCGGTGTGGTTCGATCGA